>OCTA010001069.1_pt1 | contig 25397 bp, 14 predicted proteins | sample 1538991 | NCBI WGS metagenome assembly OCTA01 (sample SAMEA3539302, study PRJEB22396) | soil metagenome | biome: tundra; feature: field; material: soil | place: USA | collected 2010-05 | depth 0.15 m | reverse complement strand
TGGCCTTTGGAGAGGAGAATCGCGATTGGGGCGGCGCCTTCGCCGTCTATCGCGGCCTGACCGAGGCGTTGCCTTACCATCGGCTATTCAACTCGCCGATTTCGGAGGCTGCGATTGTGGGCGCGGCCGTGGGATACGCGCTCGAGGGCGGCAGGGTGGTGGCGGAGCTCATGTACGCCGACTTCATGGGCCGCGCGGGCGACGAGATCTTCAACCAGCTCTCCAAGTGGCAGGCGATGTCGGCGGGCCAACTGAACATGCCGGTGGTGCTGCGCATCTCGGTGGGCGCCAAGTACGGCGCGCAACATTCGCAGGACTGGACCGCGCTGGCCTATCACATCCCCGGATTGAAAGTGGTCTATCCGGTGACGCCTTACGATGCCAAGGGCATGATGAACGCCGCGCTGGCCGGCACCGACCCGGTGGTCTTCTTCGAAAGCCAGAAGCTCTACGATTACGGCGAGATGTTCGTGGAGGAGGGCGTTCCCGAGGGTTACTACGAGATTGATCTGTCCGAGCCATCCATCAAGCGAAAAGGCAACAATCTGACGATCGTCACATTCGGGCCGGCGCTCTATACCGCCCTGACAGTCGCCGAAGATCTCCAGGCACGATTCGGGATCTCGGCCGAAGTGATCGATCTTCGCTCCGCCAACCCGTTGAATTACGAGCCGCTGGCGGTGTCCGTCCGAAAAACGGGGAAGGTGCTGCTGGTGTGCGATGCGGTGGAGCGTGGGTGCGTGATGCAGACCGTCGCGGCAAGCCTGACGCAGCTCTGCTTTGACGATCTGGATGCGCCACCAGTGGTGGTGGGATCGCGGAATTGGATTACCCCCGCGGCTGAGTTGGAGACGCTGTTCTTCCCGCAACCGGCCTGGCTCCTGGATGCGATTCACGAGCGGATACTGCCGTTGAAAGGCTACCAGCCCCAGACCAACCAGACGCTCGGCGAAATGCTGCGGCGCTCGCGGCTGGGGATATAGGAAGGGCCGCCTTCGGCCCCACCCCGCGGAGGGCGGGGCCGAAGGCGCGGTATCAGTCGTAGTATTTCGTTTCCAAGTGGGTCATCAGTTCTTCGCCGCGCAGGCGGCTGCAAGTTTGTGTTCTCTCCAGATCCGTTGTCCCGTGTGCCCGGCGACCACATTGTCGGATCTCCCTTTTCAAGGAGGACCGATCAAGATGAAGTGCCGCCAATCATGAACTCGGGGCAGCCTCCCCGATCGTCCCGCTCCTAATCCCGGTTTGAGGTAGTTACGGAGGGAAGCCTCGCCACTGTCGCGCGCACCTGCAATCTGCCACCGCTGGTCGAGTTGATCGCGACGAAGGTTTCAGCGATCGAGGGCGGGTCTCTTGAGCGGGGTGCTACACTGTGGGTGCCGCGGTTTGGAAGGACACGTCGCACGACGACGCACAACAGATGCGCGTGGACCGTTCCAATCCCCGGCCCAGCAGTTAGTCAAGCAAAGAAAGAGGAAGGTATAGACAAAGTGGCAAATACACAGTTACAAATTGATGAACCCAAGGGTAAGTTGGGTGTCATGACGGTGGGTTTGGGCGCCGTGGCAACTACCATGATCGCGGGTGTCGAGGCTGTTCGACGCGGACTCGCGGCTCCGGTCGGGTCCCTCACTCAGATGGGGACGATCCGGCTCGGCAAACGAACCGACAAGCGCGTGCCCAAGATCAAGGACTTCGTGCCCCTGGCGAATCTCGAAGATTTGGTCTTCGCCAGTTGGGACCTCTTCACCGACAACGCCTACCAGGCGGCGCTCAAAGCCGGCGTGCTGGACAAGCAGCAACTCGAGCCGCTGAAAGACTTCCTCGAGACCATTCAGCCAATGCCCGCCGCATTCGAGCAGAAATGGGTCAAGAGGCTGCATCCGAATAACCTGCTACCCGGCAAAACCAAGATGGCCCTGGCCGAGCAAATCGGGGAGGACATCCGGCAGTTTAAGAAGACTTCCGGCGCCGACCGTCTGGTGATCATATGGTGTGGCTCCACCGAAACCTTCTCCTCGCCTCAGCCGGTTCATCAGGACATCAAGTCATTCGAAGCAGGCCTTTGCTCGAACTCTCCTGACATTTCGCCGAGCATGATCTACGCCTACGCCGCGCTGAAATTGGGTGTGCCCTTTATCAATGGAGCGCCGCACCTGACAGTGGACATCCCGGCACTCACGAACCTCGCCGTCGAAAACCATATTCCCATTGCCGGCAAGGACTTCAAGTCCGGGCAAACGTTCATGAAGACGCTGCTCGGGCCGGGACTCAAGCTCAAACTGCTCGGCCTCACTGGTTGGTTTTCCACGAATATTCTCGGCAACCGCGACGGGGAAGTGCTCGATGATCCCGAGAACTTCAAGAGCAAGGAGGAAACCAAATCCTCGGTGCTCGACCGCTGCCTCCAGCCCGAACTCTATCCTGAGCTTTACAAGAGCTACTTCCACAAGGTGCGCATCGAATACTACCCTCCCCGCGGCGATGCCAAGGAAAGCTGGGACAACCTGGATATCTTCGGCTGGCTCGGCTACCCGATGCAGATCAAGGTGAACTTCCAGTGCCGCGATTCGATTCTGGCCGCGCCGATGGCCCTCGATTTGGTGCTGTTCATGGACCTCGCCCAGCGCTGCCCCGACCTCGCGAAGATGGGCATCCAGGAATGGCTCTCGTTCTACTTCAAGGGCCCGCAGGTGGCCGCGGGCCTATACCCGGAGCACGACGTGTTTATTCAACAAATGAAGTTGAAAAATACGCTTCGCCACCTCCGCGGCGAGGATCTGATTACCCACCTCGGCCTGGAATACTACGACTGAGAATTGGCCGGTCAAAGGGGGCAGGGCAAGCCCTGCCCCCAGGCCTGTACATCTTCACGTTGCGGGCGCTACCAGGAACCGCGTTTTGGGCCGCCGATGCCTCGGTTCTCTCAGCCGCCTAACTTGCTGAAATACTCGAACCTGGTTCGTGCGTCCGGGATCGCCGGACGGCCATCCTCTCCGACAAACCCCGGCTCCCCGCGGCTCACCGAAACCTGGTGGCCGAGCATCAGCCTGGTGCTTTGGCGGAACCAGGGCTCAAACTCCGCATCCAGCGCAAACGGGTCGAGCAGCGGGCGAGCCTCGGGAGTATTGTGCTCCGTGCCGTTGAATACCGGCCACCAGCGGCGCCGCGCCGCCGAGACAATCTCCGCCAGGCGCTCCCTTGTATTACGGTGCGGTATGACTTCAATCGCGTAAAAACCCGACGCTTCCAGACGATCGAGGAGCGCTTCGACATCGCGCTCGCCGGATGTCACGGGATTGCCGAGGACCGGGTAGGTGGGAATGGCTCCGAAGGCCAGAAACATGGCGCGCAGGTCCTCGGACGGAATGAATGCATCCTCGGTTTCGCGCACGAAGCAAGGGGCGCCAGCCTTGAGGAGCTTGGCGCGGAGAAAAATCTGCAGCGCCGCGTCGTCGGCTCCCGCCGGGGGAGCGGACGCGCAGCAGCGCTCGATCACCTCAGTCACAGGCACTCCCCGCCCGGCGGCGATCTCGCGCAGCCGGATGAGCGCGGCCCAGCCCACGTGCCGCTCGGTGGTATTGCCTCGCGGCGTCAAAGCACGCACGTCTTCCCACGCCGGACCATCGGCGTCCAACCGCTCACGGAAGAGTTGACCGACCTTGACGGTCATCTCCCGGTTGCGAAGCTCAAGGGCTGCGCGCATGCGGGCCAGACTCTGTGCGGCGAGGGAGGAGTCCGGCAGAATCCTGGTGATACCTTTGGCGCAGAGATAAACGCGGCCGGGGTTATCGGGATCGTTCAGCAACAGGCGGCTGGCTTCCGCGGCGCGGTCCATGCCGACGGCTTCCATGGAAAACCCAGCGGCGATGCCGGCGATCTTGCATGCCTGGCGAAACTCTTCATGCCCGGCCACGGTGTAATGGTCGTTGATGCCGAGAACCGCCAGACCTTCTCGCGCGGCCTGCCAGACGGCTTCGGCCGGCGAGCGAAAGACGCTGAAGGATTCGTTGGTATGGATGTGGCAGTTGGTGCCCCGGCGGGGCCTTTCTCCGAGCCGCGCGCAGAGCTGGCGCAAGGCATCGAGGCGGCTCTCTTGCGAGCCGCCGTGAAGAGCCGCTTCCAGTTCCGGCGTGCCGTCCTGCGTCGTGTCCAACGTGGATTCGTTCATCGCACCATCACCTGTCCGCTGTCCACCACCAGCGTCTGTCCGGTAATGCAACGCGCCGCGTCGGAGCACAGAAAGACGATCGCCGCGGCAATGTCCGAGCGCTTGATCTCCCGCTTCAAGGCAGTGAGCGAAGTGTAGTAGGGGATCACTTCCTCGGGTTGGATGCCCTTCTTACGAGCGGCGGTCTTGATGTACTCGGGGTTCCAGATCTTCGAGCCTTCAAAAACGTTGCCAGGCGCCACGGCGTTGACGCGAATGCCGTCCGGCCCAAGCTCCAGGGCCCAGCCGCGCATCAGGTGCAACTCGCCGGCCTTGGTGGCGTTGTACGCGGAGTTGGCTTTGGAGGCGTCCAGTCCGGTCTTGGAGGAAAGCATGACCATCGATCCACCATCTCCCTGGGCGCGCATAATCCGGGCAGCCTCGCGCGCGGCCAGGAAGTAACCGGTAAGGTTGATCTCTAGCGCCAGCCGCCACTTGTCCAGGGGCATATCGACGAGCTCATACGCAGGGGCGATGCCGGCCGCGCAGACTACGATATCGACGCCACCCCAATGGCTCAGCACGCGATCGAACGCTGCCGTTACCGACTCCTCGCTGGTGACGTCCATGCGCACGGCCAGCGCCCGCCGCGGTTCGGCGGAACTGGCAGCAGCCGTCTCCGCGCCCCGATCGTCGATATCGCAGAAGGCCACCGCCGCTCCGGCTTCCACCAATCCCAAAGCGATGCCGCAACCCAATCCCGAAGCGGCTCCGGTAACCAGAGCCACCTTGCCGGCCAGCGGCGCGTGGCCTGCGGCCATGAGATGGGCGCGGTAGTGTTCGGCCTCCCAGTTGACAATGAAACCGGCGGAGGCGGCGGATAGATTGTGGGCGCCGCCGCGGCCGGCGGCCAGGCGCGCGATCTTGGCGCCGGCGACGGCCAGGTCCTCCGCGGCGCCAAGCTTGACGGGATCCGCGGCCAGCACGAATGCTCCGGCATTTCTGACCAACGCCACTCGCGGCGGGGACTTTTCGCTCAGGGCGGGTTTCAACTTTGCGGGCAGTTCGTCCAGCGACTCCGCCACCACCGCATGGGCGCCCGTGTAAACGATGTGGTCCGGCGTGAGCGACCCGGCGGCGAATAGGTCGGCCGCTTCTCCGCAAGCCGCCCCACTCAGTTCCTTATCGCCGGAAAAGCGGATGAAAGGCGAGGCGCCGAATGCCTCGCGCCAGGCCCGGCGAAGCTCCGCCATGGTCTTGCGCAGAGCGGCGGGAGCGATTCCGGAAGCGGGGCGCACGGGCGGCGCTGTCTGCGAGAAATATCGCTCGCACCGCGCTACCCAATCATCGTGGAGCGCCAGGCACTCACCGGCGCCGGAGGCCGAAACCAGGACGCCATGGTTTTCCATGAAGATGACCGCCGGCGCGCCACCGTGCTGTTTCCGATACGCTTCCGCGGCTGTCCTGACTTCGATTGCCAAACACCAGCCCGGGTCGGTGTAGGGTACCCACAGCGGCGGCGCCTCTCCCGGAAGGGAAAGCTCGGTCAACGTCCGGGCGCCCGGCCCGCAGTTCAAGGCATTGGCCGCCACGGCGTGCGTGTGGACCACCACCCGGCCGAGCATGGCGTGCAGCGCGGTCTCCACGGACGGGCGCCCGTGACCGCCGATAACCGCGGAGTGCAGGCACTCCAGCACGCGCGCCTCGCGCTCCTTCACCGGGAGCGCGGCGAGATCCGCCCGGTCGAGAACGCTCAAAACCGCCGCAACATCCAATTCCACCCAACCGTCCGTCTCGCTCATCAAGGTAAGGGCGGTGCCGCTGGCTTTGATCGCCATCGTCCGGGCGTCCGGCGATTTCACGGAAGTGTTGCCGCCGGCGGCTTGCACGTACTCCGGATTGGCTCCCACAACATGGGAGATCTCGATGAGCTGTACCAGGGAATTGTGGTCCATTACGGCAGCCGTCACTCGCAGTCGATAACCGTTTTGATGCCTTGTCCCGCTTCCATCACCGCGAAGGCTTTGACCATGTCGTCCAGCTTGAACCTATGCGTAACGAAGCGATCCCAGGGAATGTCGTCGCGCTGGACCATCTCCAGCGCCTGATGGTAATGTGCCAGATTTGAAGCGAAACACCCGAAAACGGAGATTTCATTGTAGTGGATGGCGTTAGTGTCGATGTCTAACACCGGATCGTCTTTCGGTATGCCGGCAAAGAATGAAACGCGCGCCTTCTTACGCACTAACTTCAAGGCGGCGGCCTGAGTGGCCTTCACGGAGTTGGCGGTAAGGGCAACGTCGAACTTTTCGCCCCCGGCGGCTTGGAGAATCATCTCCACCGCATTGCCTCCGCCGGTGTTTACGGTCTGTCCGAGGCCAAATTCCCGAACGTAAGCCAGGCGTTCGTCGGACACGTCGGTCACCATGACGAGGCCGCAGCCGCGGGCTTTGAGAATAGCGGCGTGCATCAACCCGATGGGGCCGGCGCCGAAGACCAGGGCGCGGTCGCCCGGCTGCGCGTTCAGATATTCCTGACCGTTGAGGCAGCAGGAGAGCGGTTCCACCAGCGCAGCGCGCTCCAGCGACATAGCGGGAGGGATGGCGATGATGTTCCCCTGGGCTACCGCCGCCGCGGGGATCTTCACGTACTCGGCGAACCCGCCGGCGTAATCGTACCCGAGGGCGGTGAAGGAGTCGCAGAGATTGTATTGCTTTCGCCGGCAGTAGACGCACTTTCCGCAACCAACCACGGTGGCGACGACGACGTTCATGCCGATCGCGATTTCGGCGTCCACACCGGAGCCGGCCTCGTGCACGGTCCCGACGATTTCGTGTCCGGTAATCGTCGGCGGAATGACATTCTTTTGTCCGTGAGTGAAGATGCGCTTGTCCGTGCCACACACCGAACAGCGGCGTACTCGAAGCACGACCTCTCCCGGTCCCGCCGAGGGCCTCGGTACAGTCTCCACTCGAACGTCACGTGGCCCGTAATAGACTGCGGCTTTCATCTGCGATCCCACCTTTCTTTTTTCGGCTGGCGCTTGCCGGCCGCCGCCGCGCCCTTATTTAATGAAATGCGACCCGTGCGCTCGTTCTTGTACCCATCATGCTTCCGCGCTATGCGTCGCTTATATAAGTACGATCCGAGCGTCTGTAAGGTCTTCTTAGGTTATCTGCCGGCAGCAGTCGAATTGTCGATCCCGTCAGTTACTCTGGTTTTCGCTTATTCCCGATACCCGGTGGACGGCTCCCAACGCCAGCCATCCTCGTTCACGCACAAGCGCAGTAAGGGTTTCAACGGCCACTGCGCAACGATCGAATATGCTATCACATTTCGGCGAACCACGACAAAAAAGGGTTGACAATCCGATGACAATCCGAATTGCCGCGCCACACCACGCTGGCCGCGCTCGCCGTCGCGGTGGGCCCGGGAGGATCTGCCCCCAAGAAGTAACCTGTCAGCGGCTTGCGCGCAGCAGGAGCAGCCAGGGCTCCGCCGTGGGTTTCTGGATGGCGGCGCCCGCCGTTGCGGAGACGGGCGCTTCGAGCAGGCGGGGGTTCCCGGTGCGCGGGTCGAACCACAGCCCGGTGTAGACCTTCCGCGGAAGGGCTCGCAGCAGCGCGATCGCGGAACCCGCCAGCGAGTAAAGCAGCACCGACTCCCGGCGATCGTCGGCCAGACACCACGTCTGTTCCGGATCGGCGGCCACTCCGTCTCTCGGCTGCATGTTCATCAGGGTAGTGGCAAGCTGCCCCCGGACAAAACCATCGAGAGTGGTCTGGTCCACCGTCCTGCCCTGGCCGTGCCCGCCGGAAGGGTTGCGCATCAGCGCCTGCGCTCCGCCCGCCATCAGAGCGGGGATGGGGCCCGTACCACCATGCCATGCCACGATGGCCTTGTCCGGATAATGGTCGTGATATTCGCGAACCTGCCGGTAAACCTGCTGCGGGGTGGTATTCGCCGGAGCATCGTCCGACCTTCCGAAATCCCTGGCGATCGTTTCGCGGAACGCCAGGTTCTTCCCGCCCGGCGGCGCCCATAACGATCCATCCGGCTTGTATTGCCAATAACGCATGTCGATTACCGCCACCTGGCGCGCGCGTACGGGATCGGCCAGAATGGCATCCGTGATGTCTTTGCTGGTGGCCAACTGGAGGCGCACGGTGCGGCCGGTTTGCTTCTCCCATTCCGCCACCGTGTCCTGAAAAAACTCCTGGAACGAAAGTGGCCCGGCGAACTGGGCGCCCAGGCAGAAGAAGAGATTCCGCACCCCGCCGAGAGTGTCCAGCTCATGCAGGATGAAAGCGCGGTGAAGAGCGCGGCGGACCGGGTTGCCCACATCGTAAACCTCGTTCGCCACGTGAATGTGATTGCCCGCCTCGATAGGCGGCGGCTCCGGCAACCCGGTATTGTTGATGTTATTGGCCGGCCGCCAGGGATAGTCGATCCAATGGGGAGGGATTTCGAGCGTGTTATGCGTGTTGTATAAGTTGTGATACAGCACTAATCCGTGCTGATCGCAGAGTTGCCCAAACTCGCGAAAGCGTTCGTAATACCAGGGGTTGAAACGCGACAGGTCAAACTGGCTGAGCCCATCCGCCGCCGTTCCCGTACCACTGCGCGCCCACGGCATTTCGTAGAACGGAGCCCACACATTTCCGTCGGTCCGCGAAACAATCGAATGTTCGTCGCGCCGGCGGTCGTACCACAGCCCGGGAATGGATTGGTAAAACGGCGTACCCTGCGCCACCATGCGGGCGGCCAGAGCGGCCAGGTCCTCCGTGAGCCCCGGTCCCGTTCTGCCGGGAACAAAGCGCGTAAGGGCCGAGCCGCCTCCTTCCACCGCTGTCGCCGGGTTCGCCTGCCCTCTCCACCAGCCATCGTTCACCGCTCCGCCCCAGAGCACCTTTCCATCGGCGACGAACCGCCCATTGACGATTCGAACCGGGGACTGGGTAATGCGACGCGCCACCGAAGAGTTCTTGCCGGGTTGGAACTCCGGGATGCGCGCCGCCGTTTCGCCGCCGTTGGCCGCCGGCGGTATAAGCTTGGCCCCGGTCCGTTTGGCCAACTGACTCTCATACAGCGCCTCCGTCGAACGGCTCACCAGGTTGTCCGCACCCTCCGGTCCGCGGGCCTCGATCTCCTTGGCAGTGCAATTCCAGACCACCGAGTTGGCGGCCGTCCACCCGGCCCCTTGCGACCGCGAGCCGTCGTTGGCCAGGCGGATGCCCGAGCCTTCGATGCGCACGCGCTCATATAGAACGCCTGACGCCCAACTCTCGAACGACCCGCTGGGGCCCAGCGCGCCGGTAGCCGTCGAATCGAGAAACACGTTGGGACCAGCCGCCAGCAGCCCAACGGCGAAATCGTTCATCCCCTGTTCGCTCCAGCAGTGGCGAACCAGCACCTGCTGGCCCTCCACCAGAAAGCTTTGGCGCCGGTATCCCCCCGGTTCCGAGACGGGCTGCTCGCTGCGGCAAGCTTCGATGGTCACACGGCGAGCGCGCGGTCCAACCCGAACCGCGGAGCCGGCGAAGTGCCGCGCCACTACCCCGCGCACCCACGCATCTTCCACGCGATCGAGCGCCACCGCAATCCACGAGTGATCTTCATCGCGCAGATTGCCGGCGTCAAACTCACTTTCCAGGGTGAGGTTTTCGATGCCGGCATGAGCCATGGGCAGCCCCGTCGCCACCAGCGCCACCGTGCCGCCACCGTAGCGGCGTTCCAACGCCGTGGTGAGGGGCGCATCCACCGTAACCTGGTTGCGACCGGCATCGACCTGGGTGACCGTGCGGTCCCACACCAGATTCCGCGACCCTGGAGCCCAGTCCAGCCGTTGATTGGCGTAGTTGCCTGGGAGACCGCGCATCTTGAGGGCTGCGATCCATTCCGCTGTGCTGGGACGCGTGATCACGATACGGTCGCCGGGTTTCAGGCCGCCTGCGCTCTCCAGGGTCAGTGTGCGTCCTCCGGCCGGCATACTCTCGTCCACGATGCGCACCGGCGGTCCGGCTGCCGGATCTGCCAGGCTTCCGATCTCGATCAGCGTGCGGCGTCCCTTGCCGGCTGCCACGATTGTCGCGTTCCCGCTGCCCCGCAGCACTACGCCGCTGGTCCGCATTTCGAGTCGTCCGGTTACACGGTAGCGGCCGGGCCGCAACAACACCGCGCCGCGAAAACCGTCGGCCCGCGGCGGAAGCGCCGATACACGGTCGAGCGCACCCTGCAATCGTTCAGTGTCGTCAACCCCGGTAGGCCGCACCGAAATCACAGCCGGCGCCATCGGCGCGGACACGCCGCCGCCGGCATAGCCCGCGTACGAGAAGTCGATCGGTTCTTGCGCAATCGCGGCAGTGCCCAGACCAAAAAAGAGCGCCGGCACAAGAGCCCGCACACGTTTTGCGCTTGTCATATTCCGCATCACTTCAGCATTAGCACACGATACGGGCGGCGGCCTTGTGGGGCAGCTTGGCAGGGGCGCCCTCTGGGTCCGGCCAATTGTCAATCGGCCCACTGCCGCGTCCGCCGCCGAGTCCGCGCAGAAAAGTTATCTAACGCTCTTCCGTAGGAGTCCTGGCGTTGCCTAAGACATTGCCTTCAAGATAGAGAGACTTCAATTCTCCTGGACCAACGGAAAGAAATGTTTCCGTCCCGGGAAAAGCGCGGCCATTGCGCACTACCGCTCCTGGAGTTTGTGTCAGCCGCAACACGGGTGATCCGGCAATTGGTTTCCTGGTCGTCAAACCGTCGAGTTCCAGGTTGGAGGCGCTTTCAATCGCGAAGACCGGACCCCGGTCCGCATTCAGTTGTACGTGATGCAATTCCAGCGCGTCGGTGTACCGGGCGGTAAGCCCCACCTTGCCAGAACCGATAATATCCGTCAAACGGAGGGCGGTGATGCGCATCTCAGGCAGTCCATCGATATCAATCACCTTCTTTGCGCCATTTATCGTGACGTTACTGATAGCGATATTCCGAAATACCGGCGTACGCTCGGAGACCGGCTCCTCTTTGGTATCGGCTTCGCCTCCCATAACGTAGTAGCTGGTGACAACAATGCCTACACCCACATTTTCCATGGTCCAATTGTCGAAGCGGGCGTCCTCCACCACACCACCGCGCCCGCGACGGCTCTTGATTCGGATACCGTTCTCCGTGTCGACCGCCGTGATGTTGCTCGCCACGACATTACGGATGCTGCCAGACGTCTCACTGCCGATCACCACCGCGCCGTGGGCGTGGTGCACCGTGCAGTTGGTGATCGCTACATGCTCCGTTGGCCGATTCACGCGCAGCCCGTCGGCGTCTTTTCCGGACTTGATCACAATGCCGTCGTCGCCCACATCGATGTAGTCGTCGCTAATGCGGACAAAGCGGCTGGAATCGGCCACGATACCGTTGGCATGTGGGCCGGGATAAGCTTCGATGATGACGTTACGGACGGTCGCGTTCTCGGCATAGAGCAAGTGCACGACAAACGCAGGCGCGCCGACGATATGCACGCCTTCCACCAGCACATTCTTCGCATTCATAAAGCAGACAAAAGACGGGTGTGTCTCCGCCGCGGCCCGGCGATACTCTTCTTCGGAGACCGGTTGCTTCGCTTCCAGCGCCTTCAGCAAGTGATCCCAACGCGGACCGTTAGCACTGCCAGACTCGTCGCCATGTGTCAAAACGACACCTTTACGCGCTTTCAAATACTCTTCATAGGCATCTTTGTAGGCCTTTCGCCACGCCTCATAGTCCCCGGTGGTCACGGTGCCGCGTCCTGTCACCGTCACATTCTCCACATCGTGGCCACCAATGAGCGGCATCGGAGTCAGCGTCTCGATGCCCAGATATCTGCCCTTCGTGAACGGCAGCGGCGCCACGGGAAACTCTATCGTTGCCCCGGCATCAATATCCAGGATCATGTTGCTGAACAATTCGATCGGTCCGGAGATGTACTTACCCGGAGGCACATAAATCGTGCCGCCTCCAGCAGCCTTCGCGGCCTGGATGGCTTGCCGGAAGGCCTCCGTCGCAAGCACGGAGCCATCCCTCTTCGCACCGTAGTCGGCGATGTTGAACAACTGCCGCCCGGAACTCGCAGCCACGGCATAATTCGGCGTACTGGACGTCGAAGTAAGGATTATGGCGCAAAACGTAAGCACCTTGAATATTTGAGAAGTCATGAATTATCCCTCACGAAGCTGCTTCACAGTCGAAGGAGCGCTTCCGCTCAAGCGCCCGCCGGACCGCGCCGATAATTCCCGCAACGTTGAGCCCGTACTTATCCAGAAGGTCCAGATACGGTCCGCTCTCCGCAAAGGTGTCCGCGAGCCCAACCCGCTCCATGGGAACGGGCAGCGTCTCGACAAGGGCTTCGGCAACCGCACCGCCCAGCCCGCCGATTACCGAATGCTCTTCCGCCGTGACGATCGCGCCGGTCTCACGGGCGCAACGCTCCACCATCGCGATGTCCAGAGGCTTGATGGTGTGCATCTCTACCACCCGCACGGAGAGGCCTTCGGCGGCCAGCACCCGGGCCGCCTCAATCGCCGTCGAGACCAGCACTCCGCAGCAGATAACCGTAACGTCGGCGCCGTCGATCAACGTAATTCCTTTGCCGATTTCGGGACGGTAATCGTCGCCGAAGATCCGCGGCACCTCATTGCGGCAGAGTCGGAAATAAACGGGACCATCCCAAGCCGCAACCAACGGCAGCAAGCGTGCTACAGCCAACGGATCGGCTGGAACCACTACCGTCATGTTGGGCAGGCTGCGCAGAATGGCGAGATCCGTTATGGAGTGATGCGTGGGACCGTCGAACGAATCGGACAGCCCGGCATAGGCGCCGGCGAGCTTTACATTGGCCCCGCCGTAGCACAAATGTGTCCGCACCATCTCCAGAGCCCGCGTGCTAAAGAGAAATGCGAACGTGTTGGCAATGGGCACGAACCCGCTGTTCGCCAGCCCCACGGCGGTATCCACCAAGGCGGGTTCGGCGATTCCCACATTGAAAAACCGCTCAGGGAAGGCCGCTTCAAACATGTAGCTGAAATCGGAGTTCGATACATCGGCACTCAACACCACCACGTCGCGCCGTGCATGCCCCAGCGCCACCAGGGCGTCTCCATAAGCCTTCCGCATCACAACCGGACCGCCAAACGGCGATTGGATCAGAGTCGCCATTGACGGCATCCTTCCTGCAACTCGTCCTGGGCCAGACGGAACTGGCCGCCGGTGGGGATGCCCCCGTGCCACTCGGGCGCGTTTTCCATGAAGCTGACTCCCTTGCCCTTGGTGGTGCGGGCGATGATGACCGCCGGCCGGCCGTGGACCTCGTTGGCGAGGTCCAGAGCGTCCAGAATCGCCGCCATGTTGTGCCCATGTATTTCGGTGACATGCCAATTGAACGACGCCCACTTATCGGCGATGGGTTCGGTTGGCATTACCGCAGCAGTGCTGCCGGTCTGCTGGACACCGTTATAGTCGACAATCACCGTAAGATTGCTCAATCCGAACTTGGCCGCCACCAGCAGTCCTTCCCAGACCACGCCTGCGTTGAGTTCGCCATCTCCCAGAATTACGTAGATCCTGCGCCGCGACCCCGCCAGGCGGGCGCCCAGCGCCATGCCCGCGCCGATCGCCACCCCGTGGCCCAAAGGTCCAGCGGCCACTTCCACACCGGGAGTTTTGGCGGGTTCGGGATGGCCTTGCAGCCGGCTGTTCAAACTGCGAAACGTGCCGAGTTCCTCCACCGGGAAAAAGCCGCGATGAGCCAGCACCGTATAAAGCATTGCGCAGGCATGTCCCTTCGAGAAGACCAGGCGGTCGCGGTCCGGCCATCGCGGATCGCCGGGGTCCACCCGCAGATGGTGGAAATACAAAGCCGTCAACACTTCCGCGATGGAAAACGCGCCCCCAATGTGCCCGGACTTGCGTTCGTATACCATCCGCAGCACCTCCGCGCGATATTCATACGCGCGACTGGAAAGATCGGCAATCATCTCCGGCGTGTGCCTGGTACCGTATGGATATGCGCGACCCGCTTGGGACGGCGCTGCGTATCCAATTGTCTTTTCCACGTTGGTTTCTCCAGTTGAATGCAAGTTCGGTTTTGCGGCTTATTGCTTCTCCGTCGGGCTCTCAGGCGTCAATGTATAGTCCTTGGCGGATTCCTCGATTGCCTTTTTTGCCTGGCCCAGAGCATTCCCTTCCATCACGGTATTCTTGAGTTCGCCGGGACCGACCGAAAGGAACGTTCCCGTCCCATTGAATGCCCGGCTGTTGCGCACGATAGCGCCGGGACAATGATCCAGGCGGATAACGGGACTCCCCGCCACCGGCTTTCGGGTGGTTGCGCCGTCCAGTTCCAGATCCTTGGAATCGCGAATCTGAAAGGCCAGCCCCCGGTCGGCATTGATCTGGATTTGGTGAAGCTCGAGCGCGTCGGTGTGATAGGCTTTTAGGCCGGTTTGGGCGGAGGCAATGACGTCGCTGATCCGCAGGCCCGAAACCGGCATTTCCGGCAGTCCTTCGATATCTATGGCTACGCGGGCGTGATTCACGGTCATGTGGCTGATGGCGATATTCCTAAAGACGGGGGTTCGCGCCGAAACCGGCTCTTCGCCGGTCCGCACCTCGCCCTCCATTATGTAATAGTTTGTGATGTTGATCGCGGTGCCCACATTTTCCATGGTCCAGTTGTCGAAGCGCGCGTCTTCCACGCCGCCTCCGCGTCCCCGGCGGCTCTTGATGCGGACTCCCATCTGGGTGCCGTCGCAAGTAATATTGCTGGCCACCAGGTTGCGAATCCATCCGGAAGTCTCGCTCCCGATGGTTACCGCGCCATGCGCATGACGGACGGTGCAGTTCGTGATGGACACGTTTTCGGTGGGGCGATTGACGCGCAGGCCGTCGGCGTCTTTTCCGGATTTGATTACGATACCATCGTCACCCGTATCGATGTAGCAATTCGAGATACGCACGTTACGGCTGGAATCGACCGCGATTCCGTCGGTGTGCACGCCGGGATAGGTTTCGATGATCACGTCCCGAACCACCACGTTGTCTGAATACAGCAGGTGGATCGTCCACATCGGAGAGCCCACGAAATGCAAGCCTTCGATCAGGACGTTGCGGCTATCCATGGTGCGGATGAAAGAGGGGCGAAGCTCCCCAGCGGCTGCCTGATACGCTTCCTCCGGCGCGGGCGTCTTCACCTCCAGCAACTGCAGCAGCCGTTCCCAGTTCGGCCCGTTGGCGCTTCCCGGGTCCGACCCCGTAGCCTTCTGCCGGGGCATCAGTTTCATCCAATCGTCGTTGCTGCTCATCAGCAGACCGCGGCCCGCGATGGTGACATTTTCGAGATTGCTCCCCCCGATCAGCGGTACCGGAGTAATCGCCTCGATGCTCTGTTGTCTACTCTTCGTGAATGGAAGCCGTTGCGCCGGGAACTGAACCACCGCGCCGGCATCGAAATATAACACCAGGTTGCTAATCAGCTCAATGGGGCCGGTCACGTACTTGCCCGCGGGAACGTACACCGTCCCGCCTCCGGCGGCTTTCGCCGCCTGAATGGCCCGGCGGAAGGCTTCCGTAGCCGGTGCGGAACCATCGTTCTTCGCGCCGTAATCGACAATATTGAAATTCGCCGAAGCTGCCCAACACGGCGCCGCCGCCAGGATAAGTATGATCGAGCGGTGAAGCATCCGCGACCACATTTCCTTTCGTATACGAGGCATCAGTTCTTCTCCGTCCAACTGCGTTCCGTCGCCGACTCGGGCAGCATCGGATAGTTTTTCGGCGATTCCTCGGCAGGCTTGCGCGCTTGCGTGAGCGCGTTACCTTCCAGCACGATGCTCTTCAATTGGCCGGGACCGACGGAGAGAAACGTGCCTGTCCCCGCGAAGGCCCGGCTGGAGCGCACAATAGCGCCCGGGCAATGGTCCAGCCGCACCACCGGCTCTGCCTCGGGCGGTTTGCGCGTGGAAACGTTGTCCAACTCCAGGTCCGAGGAATCGCGAATCAGGAAGACCGGTCCGGTCTTGGCGTTGAGCTGCACGTTGTGCAACTCCATGCCCTTCGTATTGAAGGCCTTCATTCCGACCTCCGTGGAGGCCACGATATCGCTGATGCGCAAACCATCGATCGGCATCTCCGGGATACCTTCGATGTCGATGGCCAGCCGCGAGTGGTTCATCGTCATATGGCTTATGGCAATATTGCGGTAGATCGACGTCCTCTCCGATACGGGCTCTTCCGGAGGCGTGGACTTGTTCTCCGGCGCCATAACATAAAAGGAGGAGACGTTGATGCCCCGGGCGACATTTTGCATGGTCCAGTTATCGAACCGAACGTTCTCGACGCCGCCGCCGCGGCCCCGCCGCGTCTTGATGCGAACGCCCATTTGCGTGCCATCGCAAGTGATGTTACTGGCCACCAGATTACGGATCCAGCCGGAAATTTCGCTGCCCAGCACTACCGCGCCATGAGCGCGATGCACAGTGCAATTGGTGATGGAAATGTTTTCAGCCGGCCGGTTCACGCGCCGCCCATCGGCGTCTTTGCCGGACTTGATCACGATGCCGTCATCTCCCGTATCGATGTAGCAATCGGAGATGCGCACGTTGCGGCTGGAATCGACGTAGATCCCGCCGGTATCGTGGCCGCCGAAGGTTTCGATCGTGATTCCGTTGACGACCGCATTGTCGTCATACACAAGTTGGATGGGCCACATGGCCGACCCCACAATATGGATTCCCTGGATGAGCACATTCTTCGAATCCATCAGGGAAACGAACATCGGAAGCAACTCGGGCGCTGCCTTGCGATACGCCTCTTCCGGAATCGGTTTCTTCAGCTCGAGGATTTCCAGAAGGTGCAGCCAGTCCGGCCCGCTGGCGGGATCCCCCATGATCTTGGCCCAGTCCGGCTGATTGGTGGTGAGAACGCCTCGACCGATGATGGACACATTCTCCAGGTTGCGCCCGCCGATCAGCGGTTGCGGCGTGATGGCTTCGATGCCCTGCCAACGGCCGCGCGTGAACGGTAGTTTCATGGCGGGAAATCGCACCGTGGCGCCCGCATCGAGCTGCAGAATCAAATTGCTCACCAGCTCGATGGGTCCGGAAGTATATTGGCCCGCCGGTACGTATACGGTTCCGCCGCCCGCGGCCTTAGCGGCTTGAATGGCCGCGCGGAATGCGTCTGTCGAGGGCGCGGAGCCGTCGCCGTGCGCGCCGTAATCCATAATGTTGAAAGCAGGGCCGGCCGCCCATGCGTGCGCCCCGATGCCCCCTACCAGTACGACGAGTACACTGGTTCGCGAAAATAGCGACATAAAACCTCCAGACTTCATTGGTTCCGCTCCGTAGAGGATTCGGCGACCATGGGAAACTCTTTTGCCGTCTCTTCCACCGGAAGCCGCGCGTTGGCCAGCGCATTGGCGCCGAGGACGATGGTTTTCGATTGTCCCACGGCAAGGGAAAGAAATGTCGCGGTGCCTGGAAAAGCGCGGCTGCGGCGCACCACGGCGCCGGGACAAGCGTCCAGACGGACCACTGGAAAGCCCGCGGCGGCCCGGCGGGACGAGACGCCATCCAAGTCCAGGTCCTTTGAATCGCGGATGAGGAAAGCCGGGCCGCTTTCCGGATCGGAGTCGATTTCCACGTTGTGCAACTCCAGCCCGATGGTGTGGTAGCCTTTCAGGCCGGTCCTGGCGGAAGCGACCACATCGGAGATGCGCAGGCTCTCGACCGGCATTTCCGGCAATCCTTCAATATCAATTGCCACGCGAGCGTGAACGATAGTGATCCCAACGATGGCGATATCGCGAAACACAGGCGTCTTCTCCGATACAGGCTCGGCTCCCGTCCTGCTCTCGCCCGCCATCAAATAGTAATTCGTAACATTGATGCCCTGACCGACATTGTCCATCGTCCAATTGCTGAAGCGGACGTGTTCCACACCACCGCCCCGGCCGCGCCGGCTCTTGATGCGGATGCCCATCTGGGTACCGTTACACGTGATATTGCCGGCCACCACATTGCGGATCCAACCGGAAGTTTCGCTGCCCAGTGTCACCGCCCCATGGGCCCGGTGAAAAGTGCAGTTGGTGATGGAAACGTTCTCCGTGGGCTGGTTGACCCGCAGGCCGTCGGCATCCTTCCCGGATTTGAGGACCACCGCATCGTCGCCCGTATCGAAATAGGAATCCGCAATCTCGACGTTGCGGCTGGAATCCACTACGATGCCATCCGTCTCGGCTCCCGGGTAGGTCTCCACGATCACGCCGCGTATCACGGCGCGGTCGGCATATAGCAGATGGATGGCCCACATGGGCGAACCGGTAATGTGCAGGCCCTCCACCAGAATGTTGCGGCTATCCATGAAGCGGATGAAGGAGGGACGGAGGAACGGCGCCACTTCGCGATACGCCGATTCGGGCGCCGGTTTTTTCAGTTCCAGCAATTCCAGCAGGCGATTCCAGGCCGGACCAAACTCCGCGCCGGCGGCGGTTTCCGAGCGAAACTGCGGGCGCCCCATCAGGTCGAGCCAGTCGGATTGATCGGTGGTCAGCAGGCCGCGCCCGGTAATCGCGACGTTTTCCAGATTCCGCCCGCCGATCAGCGGCACGGGAGTCAGACACTCGACGCCTTGCTGCCGGCCTTCGGTGAACGGCAACCGCATGGCCGGAAAGTGAACCACAGCTCCGGCGTCGAACTGAAGAACCAGGTTGCTGACCAGGGCGATGGGGCCGGTGACATACTTGCCCGCCGGGACAAAGACGGTTCCGCCGCCGGCCGCGCGTGCAGCTTCGATAGCGGACCGGAAGGCGTCCGTGGAAGGCCCCGAACCATCGTTGCGCGCACCGTAGTCGACTACGTTGTATGTCCGCCCCGCGCTCCAGGTAGGAATGCCCGCCACTAACAGGGATGTGATCAGCAGCTTGTTCATTGCGATTCTCCGGAAGCGTCCGCTCTATGTAGGCGGGCAGGCCGAAAGGGGCGTGCCCGCCGGAGCAGCATCGGCTTAGAACAGCAACTTCAACGCAAACTGCAAAATGCGCGGATCGGCGGCCGCCGTAAGCGCTCCAAACGTGGCGGACGTGATATTCATACTGGCGCCGACGGTGCCGGCTCCGGACGTACCGAATCCCAGGTTCGTGTGGTTGATGACGTTAAACGCCTCGGCGCGGGCTTGCAGGGTGAATTTCTCCTGTAGCTTGAATCTGCGCGAAAGGGAAACGTCGAAATTGAACGTTCCCGGACCGCGCAACGAGTCGCGCCCCAGGTTGCCATAAGTGCCGGTAGGGTTGGTGGCGAACGCGGCCGGATTCAACCATTGCAGGCTCGGTCCGATAGTGCTGTTGTAGACCGCGTTGGGCAGGATGAGGTTGGGCCGGTCGGTGACCGGGTTCATGGCGGTCAAGGAATTATCCTTACCGCTATTGATCGTAAGCGGCGCGCCGGAAGTGGCTCGGATGAGCGGCGCAAGTTCCCAATTGCCGGCTATGCGGCCGAGCAGAGAGTGGCCCATGGGGCTGATGGCAACCGCCGTGGCGTTGAACACGTGGCGGAAATCGAAGTTGCAGGCGCCGCGCTCGGCCCGGCGGTTGTTGGGATCCTGATACTGGCTGTTGTGCATGTCGCCGACAAAATCTTCGTCGTCGATGCAATGCGACCAGGTGTAATTGGCCAGCGTGCTGAAGTTCTTGGCGAAGCGGTGCTGGATGGAAACCAGCGCCCCCTGGTAGAAGGAGTTGCCGCCGGTGTCGCCCACAATCATCTGGGCGATATACTGGCCCAGGCTCGGATTGTCCAGGTACAGCACTCGGCGCTGATTGGAGTTGGTTGTCGTGGAGCACGCCTTGCCGCTACAGGTGCCCGGAATGTAGACTGCCGGGTTGATATCCTGCTGCAGCCACACGTGCGTGGTCTTGCTCGCGATGTAGCTGGCGGAGAGCATCCAACTGGCCGGTAATTGACGCTGGTAGGTAACGTTCCACTGCGCCATGGAAGTAGGTTTCATGTCGGTTGGCAGGACGATATAAAGTCCGCCCACCGGGAAAGGTACGCTCTTGCTCAGCGGCTGATACAGGCCGGGGTACGGATTGCCGCCCGGATAGCCAACCCAGGGATTCGCGAAGTGGGCGGTGGGTGACGTCTGGCTCACATCGTTGGAGAACGGCGGATTCGAGGTAAGCCGTTGGCCATAGTACATCTCGTTCACGTCGTATAGAATGCCGGCGCCGATGCGCAGGGTGTCCCTGCCGTCGCCGTGGGGATTGAACACCAGGCCCAGGCGCGGCGCGAAATCTCCCCATTTCGAGTTCGTATAGGATTTGGGAACCCCGGGGTCGCCGTAGTAGAACATCCCCGCCGGAGCATTTGGGTATACCGTACTATGCTGGTTGGCCAGGAACGCCCCCATATCGAACTTCGCGCCGCGGGCGAAGTAATCGTACGGCATCAGCATGGGCTCCCAGCGCACCCCGGCGTTCACCGTGATGCGGTTGCTGACATGGATTGTGTCCTGAATGTAGACCGCTGGCATGCTTTCCCGCAGCGAGTTCAATTGAGGCCGGTTCTGGTCGAAGAGGGACATATCGCCGAGCAGCAGGTCGGCCAGCGAATCTCCCGTCCACGAACCGTTGAACTGAAACTGGCCGTTCTGGTTGTTGCCCGTGAGAAGGTTGTTCTGGCTGCGCATGAAGTCGACACCGAAGGATAACTGGTGGCGGCCGTGGATCATATCGATGTCGTCGGAAGCCTGAAATGTATTGGTGTTGAAATGGCCGGGCGCGCAATTTCCGCATCCTACGGAGAAATAGTTGCTGACGTCGATGCGGATATCGTGCGGCACCGCGGTAAACGAATTGATGCCCAGAATCGATGGGTCAAGTTGCTCGCCCGATGGCAAACGGTTGTTGCGCATGCGGGAGAACGTCGCATGGAAGGAGTTCACCGTGTTCGGGCTGATGGAGTACGTCTCACCGAGGGTGAGGGACTGTGATCGCATGTAGTTGCCCGGAATCGCGGTCCAAAGCGCGTTCTGCGGGTTCCAGAACGCGGGGGTCGTGTAGTCGTTTATATAGTAGCGGCCGAAGATAGTCTGCTTGGCGCTTCGCACATAATCGATGCGGCCCACCACCTGGTCTTCGTCGTTGACTTGCGGAATGCCATAGGTCACTTTGCCGCAGTTAGTCTGGGCGGCCGGCAGATAGCTGGTGACCTTGAGCCCCGCGGCGTCGAAGCGCGAAACCGGAATTTGACTATTGGGGAAAGGCGCCCCGTTGGTCGGATCGGTGATAGGCTTGGCCTTTCCGGTGGATTGGCAACCCGCCGAGAGCAGCGTGCTGAAGTCGCCTGCCAGTGCCGCCGGCGTCGCCACGTAGCTGATAGTCTGCGGCGGCTGCGTGTGGGTCCGCGTGCCTTGGTATCCGGCGAAGAAGAATAGTTTGTCGCGAACGATTCGGTCCCCGAGCGTGCCGCCGAACTGGTTGCGCTTCAGGCTATCGTGCGTGGCCGCGAAGAAATTGCGCGCGTTGAGATCGCCGTTGCGCAGATAGTCGAACAGGTCACCGTGCAGATCGTTGGTGCCGGACTTCGTCACCACGTTGACCAGTCCGCCGGGATGCGACCCGTTGCGCGCCGGCAGCGAACTGGTTTCGACGCTGAATTCCTGAAGCGCGTCGGGGAAGGGGAACGGCAGGTTGAGATTGGTGAACGTCTGCGTATTATTGCCCCCGTCCAGCAGATAGTTGGTGGCGTTGGCCTGGCCTCCGGCTACCGACATGGTTACCGAAGACGGATGGTTCTTCGTGCTGTACAAGCTGTCGGCAGGGGCCTGCGTGGCAGCTCCCGAGATGAGAATCAGTTGCGTGGCCTGGCGGCCATTCAGCGGCAGATCGTTGACCTGCCGTTGATTGATCACCTGCGACACTGCATTCTCCTTGGTCTCCACCATGCTGGCGCCGGCGCTCACCTCGACACTTTCGGAAACCCCGCCCACTTGCATGGCGGCATTCACCTGGATGTTATTACCTACCTCCAGAACGATCCCCTTCTGCTCGTAAGTCTTGAAGCCCTGCGTCTTGATGGCCAGAATATATGGACCCACCGGCAAGTTCGCCAGGTTATAGCGGCCCTGCGCGTCCGTATTAACCGACCGGTTGAAGTGAGTTTCGGTTTGCGTGGCGGCAACCTCCGCCCCCTGGATAAGAGCACCGGTGGGATCGGTCACCTGCCCGCTGATACTGCCCACGGCCACGGCCTGGCCGAAGCAGAAAGGAACTGAAACGAACGCAACCGCCACGGCGATCCAAATGGCGAGCCGCGAATATCGGAATCGATTTTCTCGAATCATGGAGAAACTCCCTAGTTATACGTTTCACTAAACCTTGGCCGGTGAACCTTGTCATTCCAGCCGCAAGCATTCAACTTCTTCACACCAGCGCGGCAGCAGGCGTTGGTTTGCGTATCATCGGATGGATCATTTGTTTTCCAGTGGAATCGCGGGGTCTGGTCCGCTGCCTTTCGGTGTTTCCATCACGCGCTCGATTTTGTGATCCCGTACCGAAATGAAAACGACCTTGTCTTGATCTTGTATGCCGGCGAACGCCCGTGTGCCATCCCGGGTCATGGTCAGCGAAAGCGGCCTCCCGCTGAGCGCAACCATCGCCGTCTGTTTGCCCGAGGCGATGTCGGCGAACCCTACCGCCGGCTCAAACTGCAGGTTATAGATCAATGTCTTGCCATCGGGCGTAATGGCGATGCGGCCGGGTCCCTTCCCCGTGGGAATCGTGCCGATGACGCTTTGCTGCCGCGTGTCGATAATCGAAATCTGGTTTCCGGTAGTGTTGACCACGTACAACCGGCCAGCGTCCGGGGACAGCACGGCTCCTTGCGGACGCGCCCCGGTTGGAATCAGTCTTGTGCTGCCTGTGCGGAGTTGAATGGCGGCGACGCAGTCGGAATCCGTATCGCTGACGAAGGCCCACTCGCCTCCCGGCAGTGGGATCACCATGTGGGGACTCTTGCCACGCACGTCGTAGTCGCGGATTACCTTGCGTTGCGACGGGTCGATCAGGATGAGACCGGCGGGCCGCTCCGTCGTTGCCAGCAGGCGGTTGGTGCCCGGTAGCACCGCAATGCCATGGGGCCGGTGGAACCTGCCGAGATCGATCTCGTCCACCTTCTTCATGCTGCGTACATCCAGCACGGAGATGGTGTTACCGCCGGGCTTGTCCTCGGTCATCCACAGGACGCCGTTGTCGCTGACGTACAGCCGCCCGTCAGGCGCCAGAACGGCTTCGTGCGGAAAACTGCCGACCTTTACTTCGCCCAGCAGTTTGCCGTCCTCGGCGAAGAAGCCCACCGCGCCGGCCTGTTTCTCTATCACGGCGAGGTAGGGCCGGACGTCGGGGAGTGGCGTGGCCACTTGAAGCGAAACGATCAGCGCGAACGCGACGAGAGTTGGTCTTGCGAAATCCGGCATCATGGCCAGTTCCGACCTTCCTTAGGTTCAAATGAATGATAATCGATAAACGATAGTGTGTCAAACCAATGTTTGCGCAATTGACGCTTTAGGCAGATAATCGATTATCAGTTAAATGCATCTTCCTGTGCTTACGAGAATCGAGCAGGTGCGTCGGGCGATCCTTCAGCAGATTCTGTCCGGCAATCTGCGGCCTGGAGAGCGCCTCCTGGAAGCCAAACTTTCCAAAGAGCTGGGAGTCTCCCAGGCCACGGTAAACGCGGCCTTACAGGATCTGCACAATCAAGGCTTGGTCAAGAAAAACTTGAACCGGTCGACCAATGTCAGCAAGTACACCCTGAAGGATATTGAGAATCTGTTCGCCGTGCGAATGCTCTTGGAACCGGCGGCGGTTGCGGCCGTCTCCGCGGCCTGGTCCAGCGAAGCGCAAGCCTGCTTGCAGGAACAGGTGGACCAAATGCGTCGCGCGGCCCGCACCAAAGACCTGGCAAAATGGGGCATCGCCGACTATACCTTCCATCAGGAAATCTACCGTCTGAGCGGAAACCCGTACTTGATGCAGGCAAGTCAGGCGATTGCAGCCGGCCCTTTCGCCTATATCCTGTGCGATCATCTGGAAGCGCTCCCCACGGACTATCTCTCCATGGCGGAGGACCACGAGGATGTGCTTCAGGCGATCATGGAGGGCCCGGAGGCGGCCGCGCGCATAACCCGCAGCCACATCGAGCACTGGCTGAACCACTCCCGGCGGGCGCTGGAACAAGTGGCCGCAAAGGCCGGCCCGCCCGATATGCTGGAAGCTACGCGCATTCCCTGATCCCACCGTATCCGGACGTCGTCCGTGGCATGAGCTCTGCGCTTCCTCTGCGTTCTCTGTGTCTCCGCGGTGAGCGCGCTTACTTCCAGTTGTAAGCCGCCAGCACCCCTCCGTCGTCGCCCACCAGCAGCATCGCCGAGCGGCCCGGTTCCAGCGTGCCGGAGAACTGTTTCCCGCTCTTCCGGTCCGTGAACGCCACCGCCTCCTGGCCCGTTTCGGAAACCAGGACATACAGCGTCGCGCGCGGGAATTTCGTCGGGCAGATCAACATCCCGGGGTCCCGCATCGTGGTCGTATAGGTCGGCGCCACACCCGCGGTTTTCAACGCGTACCGGTACACGTCGCCCACCGCCTGTTCGTTGTCGTTCAACTCCAGCGGTAGAGGACTAAACAGGATCTTGCCCTTGCCGAGCGGTTTCTCCACCCACAGGCTCTTGTCGGGCAGCACGGCGCGGTCCAGATAAGTCGTCTTGTCGCCGCTGTAGGAGAGCCATCCCTCTCCGCCCGGAAACTTCAGCAACTCGTGCCGGACGGTGAGCGCGGCGGTCTCATAGCTCAGGCCCACCTCGGTGTTGCGGCCGGTCGGATGGAAGTGGGCGTCCCCGTCGAATGGCCCCGAAACCAGCAGCGTGGCGCCATCGTTCACCTTGCCTCGTATGGCTTCCCACGCGCCGGCAGTCAAGCCTCTCGGCGAGGGCAGGATGATCAGTTTGGGGTCGCCCAGGTTCTCGATCTGGTACTCACCTACCGCGTAGGCTTCGGCACGCGCGTAGTGATATAGTGCGCGAACCGCCCGCTGCTGCGCTTCGAGCGCGCTCTTGTTATAGACCGAAAGCTGCAACGATTGCGGCAAGATTAGGGCCACCGCCGGCTGCACCAGGCCCGTGGCATACGGCGCCGCTTTCTCGGCGAACTGCCCCATCGCGCGCATGGCGGTTT
>OCTA010001068.1_pt1 | contig 25402 bp, 29 predicted proteins | sample 1538991 | NCBI WGS metagenome assembly OCTA01 (sample SAMEA3539302, study PRJEB22396) | soil metagenome | biome: tundra; feature: field; material: soil | place: USA | collected 2010-05 | depth 0.15 m | reverse complement strand
GCCTCGGGCACGAACCCGACTCCGAACCCTCAACGAACTTACGGAGCTAACCACTAAGTCATCAGTAGCCTGCGCGGTCCTGACTCGCCCAATCGGGGGGAAATGCCCTTCGGCAGGTGACGATGTGCCTCCGTTCGGGTGAGCGCCCGGACGAGATCTTGTCGTCGAGCGCTTGATCTAGGCTCACCGCGCCGGGGGTCCTGAAACGGAGGGCAGGGCTGCGAACGCGCGTATACCGGACACGAAGATCAGGCCGCCGGCGATGACGAAGATCAGGCTGACCGAGTTGAGGGTGACGCCGGCGAACGAGACGCGGAAGCTTCGCAGGACGGTGCTCGTCAGCCAGCCGGAGACGACCACCGAGACCATGGACGCGAGCTGGTTGACCGGATTGAACACCGCCATCACCCGGCCCAGGTATTCGCGCGGTACCGCATCCAGGAGCAGCGGCGCCACTGCGGTGTTCAGCATGGCGATCGGCACGGCGTAGACCGCCAGCATGACCAGGCCTGCGGGGAAGCTGCGCTGCAGCGCGTAGCCGACCGCCAGGATGCCGGCGGCCAGCAGGCCCGACCAGGTGAGCGCGCGTGCACCGATCCACCGAACCATGCGGCCGGCCGCTAGCGCGCCGACAATGAAGCCAACCCCTATCGCCGTCTCCGCGACGCCGAACAGATGGGACGACGCGTGCAGATCGCGGGTCACGAAGAACACGTTCAGCGTGTTGATCGCACCGGTGCCGCATTGACAGATCATCGTGACCGTCAGGAGTGTCACCAGGAACCGGTTGCGCGCGAAGAGCCGCAGGCCGAGGAAGAACTCAGCGTGCAGGCTGGTCTCGCCCGCTCCGGCTGGGGCTGGCGGGTGAGGCTCGGGCGTCACCCGCAGGAAGCGGATGGCCAGATAGGACACGACGTAGGAGGCGGCGTTGGCGGTCAGCGCCCACTGCAAGCCGACCGTGAACAGCAACGGGGCCGCGATCGGCGGGCCGATGATCCAGGCGGCCGACGTGGTGGCCTCGGCGAGGCCGACCGCTCGCGCCCGGTCCTCCTCGCCATGTACCACGTCGCCAGTCGTCGCGAACCTGGCCGGGCTGAAGAACTGGCCGGCCGCGGTCAGGACGAACACGACCAGGTACACGACGGCTAGCCACAGCCCGAGGGGGAGGTCGCGGACCGGGACGAACGACATCCCGGTGAGACCCATGACCATCGCCGCGCGGATCACCTCGGTCCGCATCATCGTCGACTTCCGGTTCCACCGGTCAACGAATACGCCAGCGACCGGCCCGACCAGGACAAACGCGGCCCCGGCGGAAACGAGGATCCCGCTGACCGCAGCGGGGGCCCAGGACCGGCCGCTCGCGAGAACCTGCGACACCCACAGCACGAGCGTCGTGCCGAAGACGCTGTCCCCCACCGCGGATACGGCCTGGCCGTACCACAGCTTTGCGTAATTCCGGTTAATCAGCGTGCGCTGAAGCGACGGCAGGTTTGCTTTGTGATTGTTGTTAATGCAGCGCTTGACGCGGTTTTCATATATGGGTGCCATTGTTATTACGCGTACTGCTTAGGCTGCGGATCTCTTGGTAGCTGCCGGTCTGCCCGGACGAATGTCGGAGCCTCGTGACATCCTGCGCTCATAAACACCACGGCGTACGCCACGCACCGGCTGGTCAGGGGCCGGGACTCGCCGACCTGACGTCGTGCCATCATTTTTCTGGCTCTTTCGGAAAACTAGAAATCTTCGGTTATGGCGAACAGCCCGTAACGGCAACGAGTTGCTCATTCTGTAGCTCGAGGCACGGGTTGCCCATCGAGTCACATCGGCATCATCCGTTAGTTTCGTGGGCGGTTGCGAGGAATGTCGTTACCGTCACGTTATTTGTTGAGTAGGCAGCAAATCTCGCGTTTGCCGAAATTGCCGGGCCGCTCTTCCCGGGCCGACCCCTCCCCCTGGACCTGAATAGCTGGCGGGCCAGGATCCGATAGCAGATGCCGGCACAGCGTTCCGCCGGGCTTCGGCGTGTCAGGGACCATGCCGTTTCCCGGTGCGGGGACGACATGATGCCTGTCACGTGACAGTCCCGCATGCGGTCGCTACCTGACGAAACTGTCGAATTCCCCGTTTCTTACGCCGCCGAGAAAAGCATGCCACTCGTCCGGCGTGAACCGGAGGACCAGCCCCTCTGAGTCCCTGCTGTTACGGACGCCGACCTCACCACCAGGCAGTCTTGCCACCTCGACGCAATTGCCGTTGGCGTAACTCAGAGAGCTCTTAATCCAGTAAAAACCCGAACCCGGCCGTTCATGCGGACTCCTGAGCGAAATGCTTTTCACGTCAACCTCACTGGTCGGTGTCTTTTTCCCGGATGTGCAACTGGTGGGGACGGCGAGCCGGACGGGATTCCCGTTCACAGTCCCCCGGTGTGGCCACCGGCGGCCGCGCGATCGCCGTCCGGGGGTAGATCGGGCTGGAACGCGAGCATGAAGTACGTAACCTTCCCCGCATCGGTCCGGAAAGAGCCCCATCCGGTCGACAGGGCGGCAACCAGCACCAGCCCGTGTGCGGTCTCCGTAACGGCTGGCTCGTCCACCGCCATCGGCAGGGAACCTGACGTGTCGTACACGTCAATGCGCAGATGACCGCAGGCGCATCTGATGGCGAGCGTGACAGTCTTGCCCTCCCCGTGCGTGATGGCACTGGTCACCAAATCACTGGTGAGCAGGACCGCGATGTCGGGATCGACAGGGACATTCCAGGCACGGATGGCCGCGCGGACCTGACTGCGGGCTTCGGCCGCCGCAGCTGGTTCCCTGGTCAGCTGGACGCGACGCTGATGTAGTTCGGTCGGAAGGGTCGGTACCATCATGTCTATTCGTTCCTCGGCTGACGTGCTCGGTACTCGGTGCTCGTTGCATCGAAAATGCTGCTGCAACTTGCAGTGCAAGACATCGGTCAGCTGACGGATATTGAACCGCAGGCGTACGGCAGCCGCTCTCCGGCTCCGCCTAGGCCCGTTCGGAGAATCAGTCGCTGGCCTAGTCGTTGACGTAGTGGCCTTGTCGATGTCCTGTTCCGTGGCCAGGCGCCCGGGCGTGACCGCCATGGTCCGGAGGCGACCGCGAAGGGCTTGCCCGGAGCCTGATTGCGAACGGTGAGGTAACCAGGCATGCTGACCACTGTGGAGCTGACCGTGGATTGCGCTGACGCGCCTGCCCTGGCCGAGTTCTGGAAGCTCGCCGCCGGGTACGGCTCCGAACGTCCCCGAAGGGGGTGTGGTGGGCGCTGCGGTCGTTCGCGCCGCTCCTGCACGCCCCCACCGCGGGCGGCGTTCCTGGCTGACCGCCAGCCGCAGGTCTACCGCCGGTACGATCGCTGGTGGACCACCCTGCCCAGCGCCGAGGTTCGGGTGCTCCCCGGTTAAGGATCCTCTCCGCCCGATCCCTTCCCCCGGGGCTTAGCTTGACGAGCCGAGGCGAGCCATGTCCTGGGCTGTGAGCCGCAGCGCGCCGGCGGCCACGTTGGCTTCCAGGTGATCAGGCTGGCCGGTTCCCGGGATGGCCAGCACGTGCGGGCCTTGCTGCAGCGTCCACGCCAGCCGGACCTGGGCGGCGGTCGCGCCATGGGCCTGGGCGACGGCGGATACGTCGTCGCGGGCGCTCGCGCCTGCTTCGCCTCCGGCGCCCGCGATGGCGAAGAACGGCACGTAGGCGACGCCCTGCTCACCGCAGGCGCGCAGGAACTCCTGCTCGGGTGCGGGCGCGCCGACGCCGTAGGCGTTCTGCACGCAGACCACCGGCGCGATGGCCCGGACCTCGGCCAGGTGCGCTGGCGTGACGTTGGAGATGCCGAGGTGCCTGATCAGACCGGCGTCGCGCAAGCCGGCCAGCGCGCCGAAGTGCTCGGCGATCGAGCCGGTCCTCATCCGTTGCGGCAGGCGCAGGTTGACGACATCGAGGTGATCCCGGCCGAGCTGGCGCAGGTTCTCCTCGACTTGCCCGCGCAGCTGCTGCGGCGTGGCCCAGAGCCACTCCCCCGACGGATCACGGCCCGGCCACACCTTCGTGGTGATGACCAGATCGTCCGGGTACGGCGCCGGGGCCCGGTTGATCAGCTCATTGGCGGAGCGCAGCGGCGAGAAGTAGAACGCGGCGGTATCGATGTGGTTCACGCCGAGTTCTCGCGCACGGCGCAGCACACTGATGGCCCGCCCGCGGTCACTCGGCGCCCCGTCGGCGTTGCTGGTCAGGCGCATGGCGCCGAACCCGGTCCGGTTGACCGTCAGGTCACCGAGCGTCCAGGTGCCCGCGGAATCCGCCGTGATCGCCTGCGGGGTCATTCATGAAGTGTGCCACCCAGGGTGCCACCGTCGGCGAGGTGATCCCCCAGCCGGCGGATTACGGCGGATGGCGGTGTCCCCGATGACCGAGACGGTCCACGAGCTGCTCGCGGCAGTTGACGGGACTTCCCCATCCTTCTAGCTTTAGTTGCCATGATTATGTGAAACTCACAGCATATAACATTCCATTTCTACTTCTAAGGGGCCCCTCGCATGCTTGAGGATCTCAACGGTCAGGTCGCTGTGGTCACCGGTGGGGCCAGGGGCCTCGGTCTCTCGATGGCCGGCGCCCTGGCTCGGCTGGGCGTCCACGTCGCGCTGCTGGACATGCTGGCGGACGTCACGGACAGCGCCAAGACCCTGGCGGCGGCCGGGGTGAAGACCCTCGGGCTCAGAGTGGACGTGACCAGCGAGGACGCCCTGGCCGCTGCCTTCGCCGAGGTCAGCCGGGAGCTCGGCTCGCCTACCGTCCTGGTCAATGCTGCCGGGATCACCACCTGGGAGGACAGCCTTGAGGGCACCAAGGCCTCCTGGTCGAAGGTGATCGAGGTGAACCTGACCGGGACGTACCTGACCTGCCAGGCGTTCGGTCGGGCCTGCCGGGACGCCAGTCACGGCGGCGCGATCGTGAACGTCTCGTCGATGTCCTCGACGGTGGTCAATGTCCCGCAGCACCAGGTCAGCTATCACGCGTCCAAGGCTGGCGTGGACATGGTGACGAAAGCGCTGGCCGTGGAGTGGGCTCCGCTCGGGATCCGGGTGAACGCCGTGGCGCCCGGCTACATCCTCTCGGACATGACGCGCCAGTTCACCGAGGCGAACCCGGAACTTGCCGAGCAGTGGCGCGGGCTGATCCCGGCCGGCCGGATGGGTGAGCCTGCGGATCTCGACGGCCTGGTCGCCCTGCTCTGCTCGTCGGCCTCCAGTTACCTGACGGGACAGTCGGTCGTGATCGACGGTGGCTACAGCGCGATCTAGGGTGCGGCGTCCGCCGGTCGGTCAGAGCAGCAGAACCCGGTCCCGGTAGGGGTCCAGCCTCGAGTCGGCGGGGTCGAGTTCGGTCACCACGGTCTGGATCTGATCGAGGCTCAGCGCGCGGACCGCCGAGCGCTGGCTCAGCTTCGTGGAGTCCACCGCGAGCACCACGTACTGCGAGGCGCGGACCATCGCCTGCTTCATCTCGACCTCCTCGACGGTCGGCTCCATCGTGCCCAACTCGGGGTCGAGCGCGGTCGCGGAAAGGAAACAGCAGGAGAGGGAGAAGCTTTCGAGCGTCCGCTGGGCCACCGGCCCGACCAGGCTGCCGGTCCGGCGGTCGACCTCGCCGCCTGACAGGAAGGCGCGGACGTCGGCCCGCGATTGCAGGGTCTGGAACGCCGGGATGCCATAGGTGACGACCACAAGATGATCGACGGCGGGCAAGTCTTCGACAAGCTGGAACAGCGTCGTGGAGGCGTCGATCGCGACGGAGTCGTGCTCGAGCACCAGCGGCCCGAGTTTCTCGGCGATCCGCCGCTTGGCGCTCAGCGCCCTTGACTGGCGGATCTCGAACTCCTCGGTACCCACGAAGATCGCGCCGCCACGCACCAGGCGGGCGCTGCCCTCGCGTTCAAGGCCCTTGAGGTCGCGCCGGATGGTCATGTGGTGGACCCCGAGCTGACCGGCGGCGCCGCTGATGTCCACCCGGCCGGATTCACGAAGCAGGTCCAGCAGGACCCGCCGCCGCTCTTCGGCTGCGAGCGATCCGCCCAGGCTCATCGGTTCCCGATCCTCCACCCGGTCGGTGCCTCTTTATCCGGCACTCAATGTACCGGGCGGAGGTGCCACTAGCTATTGTGTCGACTGTTACTCTAGGCTAAATTCACAAAAACTAACAGCCGCTCGTTTCAATGAGGTGCCTTACGCTATGGCCGGTTCCCGCCCCGTGAGCGACATGATCGGTAGCAGCAACCGCCTGGGCTCAGGCCCGCGGAACACCAACTACGCCGGTGGCAACACCTCAGTGGTCGGCGTCGAAACCACGCAGCCGGTGCTGTCGGAGCAGGCCTTCAGGACGTGGCGGCGGAGCGACCCTGTGCTTTCTCTGGAATCGCTGCTGGCCCAGTCCGCGATCCGGCACGATTTCACCTCGGTGATCGACGTCGGGACGGCTGCCCTGGTGCACAGCTCCGACGTCCAGGACCAGATCCGCGGGATGTGCGCGGACAGCGGGCAGCGGGTGCCCGGATCGGCGCCGGAGATGGTGCGCTGCATCCTGCTCAGCCTCGCCGTCGCCTTCCGGCAGACTCCGCCGAGCACATCCGGCAGATTGTCCTGAACAGTGACGTCGACGAAACAGCATCCGGAGTACGACATGGCATCTGAACTACGCACCCTGGTGGAGTTGTCGCGCACCCTGGGTGAACCGAGCCGGGATCTGGTCATCCTGGCCGAGGGCAACACCTCGATCCGCACTGACCCGGACCGGATGCTGGTGAAAGCCAGCGGTTCTCAGCTGGGCAACGCCGCCGACGAGGACTTCGTCGAGGTGGACACCCGGACCATGCTCGACCTTGTCAACGACGAGGCGGCCGGCGAGGACGACGTCGAGCGGGTGTTCGGTGAACTCGGCCGCGGAGGCAAGCGGCCCTCGGTCGAGGCCATGTTGCACGCGATCTGCCTGAGCGTCGGCGGTGCCAGCGTCGTCGGACACACCCATCCGGTCCCGGTGAACATCGTCCTGTGCTCCCCGCACGCCGAACGGATGTCCTCCGACGTGCTGTTCCCGGAGCAGGTCGTGATCCTCGGCCGGAAACCGGTTTTCGTGCCCTATGTGGATCCGGGCCTGACCCTGGCCCGGGCCGTGCAGCAGGAAATGCTGCGGCACATCGAACTCGACGGTGCCCCGCCGAAGGTGATCTACCTCGGCAACCACGGCATCTTCGCCCTCGGCGAGTCCGCCGCGGAGGTCCTGCAGATCACGGCAATGGCGGTGAAGGTGAGCCGGATTCTCGGCGGCGCCATCACCGTCGGCGGGGTGCGCACCCTTTCAGAGAATGACGTCGCTCGGATCGACGGGCGACCGGACGAGATCTACCGGCGCCAGGTACTGGCCGATACCTGGCAGAGCGCTGGCCGCCAGACTGGTGGCTCCCATGTCTGAGTCTCTGCAGGACCAGGTCGCGGTGGTCACCGGCGCCTCCAGCGGGATCGGCTTGGCCACCGCCCACGCCCTGGCCGCGCAGGGTGCACAGCTCGTGCTCGGGGCCCGTTCTCAGTCGAAGCTCGACGAAGCGGTCGCCACCCTCGGCGAGGCGGCCACCGCTGTTCGCACCGACGTGACCAACACCGCGGACGTCGAGGCCCTGATCGGGACGGCGATCGAGCGCCACGGCCGGATCGACATCCTGATCGCCAATGCCGGCGTCTACACCGGTGGCGACTTCGCGGCCGCCGACCCGGTCGAACTGCTCGGCCTGATTGACACCAACGTGGGCGGCATCGTGCGGACGGTGCACGCCGCACTCAAGCACATGATCCCCGCCGGGAGCGGAAACATCGTGATCACCAGCTCGGTCGCCGGGCACCAGGTGATCGCCTGGGAGCCGGTGTATTCGGCGTCGAAGCACGCCGTTCACGCGCTGACTCACGGTGTCCGGCGCCAATTGATCGGGACCGGAGTGCGGATCGGATCCGTCGCGCCCGGTGTCGTCCTGAACGACCTGTGGAAGGTGACGGACGCGACCGCGGTGGCGGACGGCGTCGCAGCGGGAACCGGGCTGCGGTCCGAGGACGTGGCCGACGCCGTGCTCTACATGCTGACCCGACCCAGCCACGTCAACATCCGAGACCTCGTCGTCCTGCCGGTCAACCAAGAGATCTGAGAAGGAGGTAACGATCGTCGCGGCCAGCACCCAGTACAGGCCGCCGCCATGACTGGCGGCCAGCGTGATCCCGCCGGTGAGGAACAACAGCAGCCCGGTCAGCGCGGCGGCGGCGCCGACCTCGGCGACCAGGAAGTTCTGCCAGGCAGGCCTTCGCCGGGAACCGCAGGCCTGCCGCCGCACCGGTCTGCTGGCGGCGCCCCGGCGACCTTGTCGGCTGGTCAGCAGCCCTGCGATCACACGTTTCGTAACATAGCCGGGGTATTTTGGCTCCATTATGCCGTCCACCTCGCCCGCCTCCCGGCCGGCGCACGCGGAGCGGTGGGCATGACCGACCGGGTCATCGCGGAGATCTTGATGGCCGTTGTGACGCACCGCCGCGCCAGACCAGGTGATCGCGTCCCTGACCTGGGCACCGGCCGGTAATGGCTGCCGGGTCAGCGGCGCAGGCGGTCACTCTGGCCGCCCTGGAGGCCGATCCGCATCCGGTGCTCGCGCGCCTGCGGGCGGCCGCGCCGGTCAGCTGGGTCCCGGTCCTCGGCGCCTGGCTGGTCACCGGGTACGACGAAGCGGTCCAGGTCATGCGGGACGCCCGGAGGTTCACGGTTGATGATCCCCGGTTCTCCACGGCGAAAGTGGTCGGGCCGAGCATGCTCTCGCTGGACGGTGCGCGGCACGCGCACCATCGGGGACCGTTTACCCGCCCCTTCCGGTCCGATGAGATCCGGGCCCGGCTGGCCTCCTTCATCCAGGCCGAGGCCGACCGGCTCGCCACCGCCGTCGAGCCCCGCGGTCACGCCGAACTCCGCCGTGCGGTCGCCGGGCCCCTGGCCGCCGCGGTCATGGCCGAGACCCTCGGCCTAGGCCAGGCCGATCCGGCCAGGATCCTGCGCTGGTACGACGGAATCGTGGCCGCCGTGCAGGCTGAAGCCGCGGCGGGCCAAGGCGGACCAGCCGCCGGGCCAGCGGGACGGGCCGCGTTCACCGATCTGGCCGGTCGCCTGCACGAGGTCATCGCGGCGCGGCAGGCCTCCTCGCTGCTGGCCGAGGTGACCGGGGCCGGCGACAGGGCCGCCGGGGCTGCCGGGGGCGTCGGGGCTGCCCCGCTGACCGAGGCCGAAGCGATCTCGAACGCGGCCGTACTGATGTTCGGCGGCATCGAGACGACAGAAGGCATGATCGCCAACGCCCTGCTCCACCTTCTGTCCCACCCCGCCGAACTCGAGCTGATCCGCTCCGATCACGAGCTGATACCAGCGGCGATCGAGGAATCGCTGCGGCTCGAGCCCGCAGCGGCCGTCGTCGACCGGTACGCGACCGCGGACGCAGAGTTCGCGGGCGCCACCATCCGGGCCGGTGACCAGGTGACCGTGTCCATCACGGCGGCCAACCGCGACCCTGCGGTCTTCGGAGTCCCGGACGCCTTCCAGGTCCGCCGGGTCAACGCGGCCAGGCACCTGGCCTTCGCTCACGGTCCGCATTTCTGTATCGGTGCTCACCTGGCCCGGCTCGAGACACAGGTGGCGATCGGCACCCTGGTGCAGCGGCTCCCCCGGCTGCGCCTGGACCCGCGGCACACGAGCGCGCCGCGTGGCCTCGTCTTCCGCAAGCCACCCAGCCTGCACGCATGCTGGGACTGAGCGCGGGCTAACCGCGGGCCGGATACCCTGATCGCTTGCGGGCCGGGGCAGACGGCCTCAGCAGGGCGGGCGCACGGCCATCGGGATCCCTACCTGGCGGGAGCTGCACTGCTTAGCGTCTTTCATCAGGGCGAACAGCAGGAGCGCCATGCCCAGGACGGAGGAGGCCTCCTGCAGCCCGCCGCTGAAGACGTTGAAACCGACGACCTCAATCAGGAAACCCGCCACCCCGGCGATGAGGCGCCAGCGCGGCCGGATGGCCTCGGCCAGCCGGATCACCGCGATGACCCCGAGCAACGCGCCCGTACGCACCAGCCCGAACCGCCGTCGCCGGGCGAGCCGCCCGAATGGCCGGCGGTCGATCGGGACAGCGCGCGTGCGCATGATGACCACGTTCCCGCGACGCGATCGCCTTCTCATGTCAAACCGAAAAACATGGAAGATGCCACCCTCCGGCCGGTCTCGCGTACGTTAACCGTAGGCTCGCAGGAGACGATATTCAAACGGCCGGTACCGGACAGGCCGGTACCGCGAACTCCAGGAGGTGCCATGTCACCGGACGATTCGGAAGAGTTCGCCGAGCGAATCCACAGGGACCGTCATGAGCACGGGGGAATGCCCGAGCATCTGGACGATGACCAGCTCGCCCGGCTGACCGAGGAAGAACGCGCCGCCTTGGGCCTGGAACCCTACGATCCGGACGAGGTGCCGCCGGCCACGGACGTGCCGCTGCCGCCGCCGCCCATCACCGCGACCGAGCAGTACCAGGAAGAGCGGGCGGAGATCCTCCGCGAGGAAGAGAAGGGCGAGCTCCTCCACAAGGGCGAACGTCGCCCGTACCCGCCCACCCGGTACGAATGACCCGCTACTGCGCGATGGCGGCCGGGGCCACGGTCAGCGGCACGCTGGCTTCGGCCGTGTAGACCAGGAACGTCAGCGACTCCTGGAAGTACAGCTGCACGCTGTCAGCGTCGTGCGACAGGTAGCCGATCGACAGGTCCTGACCCAGCTGCAGCTCGAAGTCCCCGCCGCGGCCCGAGAGCAGGAACGCCCCGTCGATGGCCGGCGCCCAGATGATCTCTCCGTCGATGACCCGGGCCAGGTGCTCGCGGACCGGATAGCCGTGATTGGAGGTCTCGCTCACCATCGTGTAGGCGTCGGCCGACAGCAGCAGCGAGAAGGGACCGCCCACGCCGGCCAGCCGGAGCGCGCTCACCGCCTGGCTGACCACGTTCGGGTAGTCGCGGACCTCGGCGGGCAGCGCGAGCACCGGGTTCGACGAGCTCGACCTGATTCCGGCGATCCCGGCGGCCGCGTACCCCTCAAGGACCGCCCGGTCCTCGGCGAAGGCGATTTTCTTGGCCGCGTCCTTGACCGGCTGCCAGTCCGGATCCTGCGCCCCGCGCTCGACGTCGTCCACGTCCTGCCGGCTCACCGTGAACGGGACCCGGAGCTGAACCAGAGGCTGAGACGTGCGCAGCTTCGCGACCACACCGTCCGCGGGGGCGTCGATGTCGCTCAGGTGGCCGGTGTTCACGCAGGCCAGCTTGGCGCCCTCGGGTCCGGCTAGGTCCACCACCCGTCTCGCGGCGACGTTCTGCTCGAACGTGCGGCGCGCCTCGGCTTCGATGTCCGCCCAGGCGGCATCCGAGATCGGAGCGAGTTCGCGGTGCAGGTTGTTCATGGCTAGGTGCTCCTCTTCAAACTGCCAATGCCCAGTGAGCCCGTGCCCGGCGGCGAACCGGCCGCCGGCGGCGCAGGCGCGCTGCCGGGTGGATCGGGAAGGTCGTCGAGGAAGTCCGCCGACGGCGCGAAGAACAAGCAGCCGGTAACTGCCGTGGAGAAATCCAGAACGCGGTCATAGTTACCTGGCGGGTTGCCGATAAACATGTTGACCAGCATCTGCTCGGTCACGCCCGGGGTGGCCGCGTAACCGGCGTAGTAGGTGCCGAACTCCCCCCGCCCCACCTCGCCGAACGGCATGTTGGCCCGCAGGATCTGCCGCTGCGTGCCGTCGGGATCTTCGATGGTGTTCAGGGCGACGTGCGAGTTGGCCGGCTTGACATCGTCCGGCATCTCGATGTCGGACAGCTTTGAGCGCCCGATCGCCTTCTCCTGGTCCTCGGTGGTCAGGGCGTTCCAGGCCGCCATGTCGTGCAGGTACTTCTGCACGATGAGATAGCTGCCGCCGGCGAAGTCCGGATCGGCCTCGCCGACCAGCGCCGCCGTCCCGGCCGCAGCGCCGACCGGGTTCTCGGTGCCGTCGACGAAGCCGAGGAGGTCGCGCTCGTCGAAATAGCGGAATCCGTGCACCTCGTCCACCACGGTGGCCGCCCCGGCCAGCCGGATCATGACCTGGGACACGAACTCGAAGCACAGGTCCATCCGCTCGTGCCGGACGTGGAAGACCAGGTCTCCCGGCGTGGCGGGGGCATGGTGCACCGTTCCGGTGAGCTCGCGGAACGGGTGCAATCCGGTTGGGCGCGGGCCGGAGAACAGGCGGTCCCACGCCTGCGACCCCACTCCGGCCACGCACGCCAGGGGAGCACCAGGAGCGCGGAAGCCGACCGCCCGCTGCAAACCAGCCCAGTCGCTGAGCAGGTCCCTGGTCGCCGCTTCCCCGCCGGGCTGGATCGTCAGCACCAGGAAGATCGCGGCGGCGGTGAGCGGGGCCAGCACCGGCTGCGGCTCTGGCTCAGGCAAGGGCCGCGCGACCGCCGGAACCTGTGACCACTCCGTCACGAACCGGCCCTCCCTTCGGGAAATCCCAAGCTTGCCACACGAAAGATTAACGCTGCGAACGCACCCCAGCCCGGGCGGGCCGGGGCTGACCGGCCTTACATCCAGCCGCGTTTCTTGAACAGGGCCAGCAGGCCCACCACGGCCAGGACCTCGGTGCCGATCCCGATGCCGAAGAAGGCGGCCGTCGACCCTATGCGGTTCACCAGCCAGGCGAAGTTCTGGCCGAAGAACCCGGTCAGGAACGACAGCGGCAGGAACACCGTGGCGATGATCGTCAGCTGTTTCATCTGGTCGTTGAGCCGGTTGGACACCATCGACATGTACGCGTCCAGCGACCCGCTGAGCAGGTCGCGGTAGCTGTCCACCATGTCGCTGATCCGGATCAGGTGGTCGTACAGGTCACGGACGTAGCGTTCGGTCTCTGCGGTCATGCCCGGGATCGGGATGACCCGGGTGAGCATCGACGCCACCATGTCCCGCTGCGACGTGACCAGCTTGCGCACGTCCACGAGCTGGCGCTTGAGCGCGAACAGCGCGACCAGCTGCTCCGGCCGGGGACTGTTGAAGATCTCGTCCTGCAGGTCGTCGATGCGGTCATCGAGCGTGGCCAGGAACGGGAACATGCTGTCCACCAGCGCGTCCAGCAGCCGGTAGAGGGCCACCAGGCGCCGGTCCGTAGGCAGCCGGGTCAGCGCGGTGCAGGCGTGCCCGATGGCCGGCAAGGGGTCGCGGTGCACGGTGACCAGGAAACGCTCGGCGTAGAACGCGTGCACCTCCGCCAGCGGCTGGTCCAGACCGCGCGCGCCGTAAGCGACCAGGGACACGAAGTTGTCGTAGTCCTCGATCTTGGGCCGCTGGCTGAACTCCTGCGCATCCTCGATCGCGAGGGGGTGAAGCTTGAACACCTCGCGCAGCACGGCGATCGTCTCCGGCCCGCTGTCTTCCAGGTCCAGCCAGAGCAGGTCGTCCTCTTTCAGGGCCCGCTCGATGTTCGGGCGAGTGACCTCATCCGTCAGGCAGTTCGAAAGAATCAGGTGTCCTTGCACGCCTCTATCGTGTCAAAGTTGCTCCGCCCGGCGTCACTAGACTGGTTATCCATGAGCATCGAGCCGCCAGCGACGTCGCCCCGAGACTTCACCGAAGCCGCTAACGAGCCGCCTTCGGCCAAGCAGGTTTCCAGCCAGCGCACCTTCCATGGGGATACCGTCACCGACGAGTACGCCTGGCTGACCAACAAGGACGACCCGGACACGATCGGCTACCTGACCGCCGAGAACGCCTACGCCGAGACGGCCACGGCCGGCCTTGACTCGCTCCGGGACGAGATCTTCGAGGAGATCAAGGCGCGCACGCAGGAGAGCGACCTGTCCGTGCCGGTGCGCAAGGGCGGCTGGTGGCATTACTCCCGGATGGTCGAGGGCAAGCAGTACCCGGTGCACTGCCGACGCGCGGTGTCCCCCGGCGAGGTCATCCCGCCGATGGCCGCGGACGGTCAGCCGCTGGCCGGGGAGGAAGTGCTGCTCGACGGCAACGAGCTCGCCATCGGGCACGATTTCTTCTCCCTCGGCGCGTTCCGGACCAGCCCGGATCAGCGGTGGCTGGCCTACTCTACAGATTTCTCGGGCAACGAGCGGTTCACGATCAGGATCAAGGACCTGGACACGGGCGAAACGCTGCCCGATGAGATTCCCGGCACGTTCGCCGGCTGCGCCTGGTCGCGTGACGCCTCCACCTTGTTCTACGTGACCGTCGATGCCGCCTGGCGGCCCTACCGGGTCTGGCGGCACCGGATCGGCACGCCGACCGGGCAGGACACCATGGTGTTCGAGGAGCCCGACGAGCGCTTCCACGTCTACGCGGGCCTGAGCCGCAGCGAGCGTTACCTGATGGTCAGGTCCGCCAGCGTGCTGACCAGCGAGGTGTGGATGTGTGACGCGGCGACGCCGGAGGCCGGGTTCTCGGTGGTCGTCCCGCGCCGGCAGGGCGTGGAGTACGACGTGGAGGACGCCGGGGACCAGCTGCTCATCCTGCACAACTCCGGCGCCGAGAACTTCCAGATCGCGACCGCGCCGGTCGATGACCCCGCGGCCTGGACGCCGCTGGTCGCGCACCGGGCCGACACCAGGCTGCTCGGCGTGGACGCGTTCGCGGACTTCATCGTCGTGTACTTCCGGCGGGACGGCCTGACCGGGCTGCGGGTACTGCGGCGGGACGGGAGCGGGGAGCACGAGATCGCCTTCCCCGAGCCGGTCTACCAGGTCGGGCCCGGCGCGAACCCGGAGTACCAGGCCGACAGGTTCCGCCTGTCGTACACCTCGCTGGTGACCCCGGGATCGGTCTATGACTGCGACATGGCGTCCGGGGAGCTGACCCTGCTCAAGCGCCAGCCGGTGCTGCCCTCGCCGGCCGGGGAGGAATACCGGCCCGAGGACTACGTGCAGTACCGGGAGTGGGCCACGGCCGCCGACGGCACGCGCGTCCCGATCTCGCTGGTCTGCCGCCGGGGCACCAAGCGCGACGGCACCGCGCCGTGCCTGCTCTACGGGTACGGCAGCTACGAGATCTCCCGGGACCCGGCCTTCGCCATTCCCGTTCTCTCGCTGCTCGACCGGGGCTTCGTGTACGCGATCGCGCACGTCAGGGGCGGTGGCGAGATGGGCCGGTCCTGGTACACCGACGGCAAGCTGCTGCACAAGAAGAACACCTTCACCGACTTCATCGCGTCCGCTGAGCACCTGGTGCGGCGAGGCTGGACGTCGGCGGACCGGCTCGTCGCCCGGGGCGGCTCGGCCGGCGGGCTGCTGATGGGCGCGGTGGCCAACATGGCGCCTGAGGCCTTCGCGGGCATCGTGGCGCACGTGCCTTTCGTCGACGCGCTGACCACGATCCTGGACCCGTCGCTGCCGCTGACCGTCACCGAATGGGAGGAGTGGGGCGACCCGCTGCACGACCCCGAGGTCTACGCGTACATGAAGTCATACACGCCGTACGAGAACGTCACCGGTCAGGTCTACCCGCCGATCTTCGCCCTGACCGGGCTGAACGACACCAGGGTGAGCTACCACGAGCCTGCCAAGTGGATGGCCCGGCTGCGGTCGGTGGCCAAGGGCGGCCCGTTCCTGCTGAAGACCGAGATGGAGGCGGGCCACGGCGGCCGCAGCGGCCGCTACAACGCCTGGCTCGAAGAAGCCCTGGTGCTGGCCTGGGTGGTGCAAACCGCCACGTCGTTATCGTGGATAGTTAGCTTCGTCTGACCACGGTAACGATCCACGATCTGCCCGAGCTAAGTGGTCGAACAGGGAGCTGACCGACTCGCCGTTGTGGATGCGGCTCATGGCCTCGGCCAGGGCGGGAGCGACCGACAGGACGCGGAGCTTCTCGTGCTTGGCGGGGACGGGGACCGAGTTCGTGCAGACGATCTCGGTCACGTCGGTGGCGGCCAGCCGGTCCAGCGCGCCGTCGGCGAACAGGCCGTGCGTGCAGGCCACCGCGACCGAACGCGCTCCCTGCTTGCGCAGCAGGTCAAGCAGCTCGAGCACGGTGGTGCCGCGGGCGATCTCGTCGTCCAGGACGATCACGTCCTGCCCGGTCACGTCGCCGATGAGGGCGTTGATCGACACCGCGGAGTCGCTGAGCCGCTCCTTCGCGCCGGCCGCGACCGGCACGCCGAGCCTGCGGGCGAACGCCGCGGCGCTCTTGGCGTTGCCCAGGTCCGGGGAGACCACGATGGCCTGGGACAGGTCCCGGCCGCGGAAGTGGGCCGCGAGCTCGCGCAGTGCGTGCAGGTGATCGACCGGCACGGAGAAGAAGCCGTGCACCTGCGGCGAGTGCAGGGTCAGCGTAAGCACCCGGTTGACCCCGGCGGTGACCAGCAGGTCCGCGACCAGGCGGGCCCCGATGGAGATCCTTGACTCGTCCTTCTTGTCCGACCGGGCGTAGGCGTAGTGCGGCATCACCGCGGTCACCCGCGCCGCCGACGCGCCCCGGGCCGCGTCCGCCATCAGCAGCAGCTCGACCAGGTGCTCCTGCACCGGCGGTACCAGCGGCTGGATCAAGAACACGTCCCGCTCGCGGCAGTTGGACTGCAGCTGGACGCCGAGGCAGTCGTTCGCGAACCGCTGCAGCCGCACCGGACGCTGCGGCACGGACAAGAACGCGCAGATCTCGGCGGTTAGCGCGGGGTGAGCGCTGCCACCGAATACCGCGATCTCACGCACTCGCGGCTTCTTTCTGGGCCTGCTCGCGTTCCGGGGCCGACTTGCCTTCCGGGGCCGACTTGCCTTCCGGGGCCGACTTGCCTTCCGGGGCCTGCGCGCCTTCGCTGGCCTGGTCGCGCGGCTTGACCTTCATCGGCGGCAGGCCCAGGCGCCGCCTGATCTCCTGCTGGGCGATCTCAGCCGCGGGCCGCGCGTCCACGGTGATGACGTACTCCTTGCGCCGGAACAGCTCCAGGGCCGGACCGGTCTGCTCGTGATAGTCCTTCAGCCGCTTCTGCAGCGCTTCCTCGGTGTCATCTTCCCTGGTGACGAGCTCTCCCCCGCACAAGTCGCACTGCCCGGGCACCTTCGGGCTGTTCGCGATCAGGTTGTAGTCCACCCCGCAGTTGGCGCACAGCCTGCGGTTGAGCACCCGGCGGCGGACCTCGGAGTCCGGCAGGTCAAGTTCGATGACGCCGTCGATGTCGTAGCTCTCCAGGAAGAACTCGGCCTGCCGCCGGTTCCGCGGGAACCCGTCGATGATGAAGCCGTAGTTCCAGTCGTGCTGGGTCAGCCGGTCCCTGACCACCGACTCCACGGCGTCGTCGCTGACCAGCTCGCCCGCCGCCATGACGCGCCGGACCTGCGCGCCCAGCTTGGTGTGGTTCTGCACATTCCAGCGCAAGATGTCACCGACGCTGATGTGGACGAGGTCCAGGTCAGCCGCGAGCAGCTGGCTCTGCGTGCCCTTGCCGCTGCCCTGCACCCCCATGATCACGTACTTGCGCATGTCATCAGCCTGGCATACGCAGGGGGGTGTCGGTGCCCCCCTGGGTCACCGCGGAAGGGCTCTGGGCCGGCGCGTCAAGGCTCTCGCTGGGCGCGTCGAGGCTCTCGCCGGGCGCGTCGAGGCTCTCGCCGGGATCGGGCACGCTCTCGGTGGCCTCGGGCGCCCGGGGCTCGCGGTGCGCGGGCCGCTTCGGCATGGCGGCGGCCCCGGCCAGCCCGAGCCGCGCCCGCGGCCCCGACCACACCGCAGGTGGCAGGTCCAGGTGAGCGGCGATGCCGTACGCGGCGGCCTCGTAGTTCACCCGCCAGCCGCGGAAATGCGCCCAGGCATCCTCAGGCGGCCGCTCGAACGTCCAGCCCACCTCGGCCAGGTGCCGTACCCCCTCGTCGAAGTCCTCTCGGGTCAGCACCAGCGGATCGTCCGGGTGGGGATCGTCGTTGACCGCGATGCCCAGGGTGCCCGCGATCGAGCGCATGGTGATATATCCCACCCGCAGGAACGGCCTGATCTCCGCGGGGGCCGAGTCGGGGTTCAGCGACAGGTGCAGCGCGGCGGCGTCCAGAACGGCCAGCAGGGCCAGCACCCAGGCCTGTTCTGGGTAGCGGGACCTGAAGTAGATCAGCGTCCGGTACGTGGTGTGGCTTTCCGATATGTCGGCCGCCCATTCGGTCCACCGTTCGTACAGCCGGGGCAGGTAGGAGGTGTTCCTGATCAGCTGCTGCCGGGCCAGCAGCTCGGGCCCCCACGGTGGTTTGCCCGACAGCGCCTCCAGCATGATAACCAGGGTCTCGCGCCGGTTGTAGGCCGCGTACAGCGTCGGCATGTAGCCGATCATCAGCGCGATCACGCCGAGCCCGCTGATGGCGGCGGCGAAGACGATCCCGTACGGTGCGGCGCCGGCCGGGGCCGCAAAGCCCAGGGTAAACAGCGACGATCCGGCGAGCCGGGCAGCGAAGTCCACGCTGTGGTGCGCGAACGGCAGCAGCATCAGCGCGTAGGCGACGTACAGGCAGATGATCCAGCAGACCAGCAGGGCGAACAGGTACGTCGGGGCGCCGCTGGCGTAGATCCGTTCCCGGCGGGACACGTCGTCGTCGATCCTGGCCGTCACCATCCGGTAGCAGACGAGCACGCTCGCCGCGACCGTGCTGCCGATGGCCGAGCTCAGGTTGCGCGGGATCAGCAGGGTCTTGATGACGCTGGACCCGGTGATCAGCAGCACGCCGAGACCGATCACGAACCCGAGCCACGCCAAGGCCTGCATCCAGCCCCGTCCTCTCCCGCTGCGATTACTCCGCTTGCAGGCTAGGGCAGCCGCAGCCCGAGCTTGCGCTCCACGGCCCGCCGCATCTTGCTGCTGACCAGCGGCCGCAACTGCGGCCAGTCCTCGCGCAGCCGCTGGGCGTTGAGGAAGCGGGCGACGTCGTTCGGCCGGCCCCGGCTGATCACGATGCTGTACAGCAGCAGCCTGGGCTTCTGCCGGGCGACGTCGAACTCGCGCAGCTGGTGCCAGCTTAGGTGCACGGGCAGGACCACGATCCCCTGCCAGGGCCCGTGCAGGTCTTCCAGGCGATCCGGCAACCGCCTAGCCTGACCGGTGAAGGCCGTGGTGAGACCCATGAGGGAATTATCACGGGCCGGCCCGATGGTGTGCGCCTAGTTGGCCAGATCGCGACGGTCCGGCCCATGGGCATACAGCTTCCAGCGCTAGTCTCAAGACATGGAAAACGCTGCCCCGGCCGAGGGTGCCGTCCCCGCCGGCGGCGGGGACGGCTGGCGGTTCCTCATCCAGCCGCGGTGGCTGGGATGGCACGTGCTCATGGTGGTCTCGTTCTGGGGCATGCTCTGGCTTGGCGACTGGCAGCTTCACCGCGCACTGGCAGGCAACGCTCTGAGCTGGGCCTATACGTTCGAGTGGCCGCTGTTCGCCGGTTTCGCCGTGGTGTTCTGGGTCAAGACGATCAGGGATGAGTTCCGGATCAAGCGCGGCGATAACCCCGGCGGAACCTACGGTGAGCCCGAGGACCTTCCCTTCGGCGTCAGGGCGGTGCAGTCCGGCGCGGGGCCCGCGGAGGACGAGGACGAGGAGCTCAGCGCCTACAACGCCTACCTGGCGCGGCTCAACGCCGAGGTCAAGGACCACGGCCGGTGGCACGGACTGCGTTAGGCCGTCCGCGGAACGATCGGGAGATGACAGTCTTGGAAGCAGCGGTGCTCCGGTACCGGGTGATGGCGTACGTGACCGGCGTGGTGCTTGTGGTGCTGTGTTTCGTCGGCATCCCGCTGCAGGTGGCGGGTCATCCGGCCGTGGCCAACAACGTCGGCGTGGTGCACGGCATCTTGTACATCATCTACCTGGCGTTCGCCTGGATCCTGTCCAGGAAGCTCCAGCTGGCGAACAAGCCGACCGTGATCATGCTGCTGGCCGGCACCGTCCCGATCATGACGTTCATCGTGGAGCGGTGGGTCACCCGCCGGTTCATCAACCCCGCGCTCGCCGGCCAGGCCCAGACGGCCGAGCCGGTGCGACCCTGAGCCCGCAGACGTTGACCGAGCACTACTTCTCGCCGCAGCCGCAGGCGCCGCACCGCCCCGGCCGGGTCCGGGTGATCTTGCCCGACGTGTACCTGGAGCTGGCGACCGACGCGGGGGTCTTCTCCCCCGCCCGGCTGGACCCGGGCACCCGGCTGCTGCTCGATGCGGTCCCGCCGCCGCCGGCCTCCGGCGACCTGCTCGACCTGGGCTGCGGCTACGGCCCGATCGCCTGCGTGCTCGCGGCCCGGTCCCCCGGCGCCACCGTGTGGGCGGTCGACGTGAACGAGCGCGCGCTTGAGCTGTGCGCGCGCAACGCCGCCACGGCCGGCCTGGCCAACGTGCGCTGCGTCACCCCCGGGGATGCGGCGCTGCCGGCCCAGTTCGCCGGGATATGGTCCAATCCGCCGATCCGCGTCGGCAAGCAGGCCCTGCACGAGCTGCTCGGCGGCTGGCTGGGCTGCCTGGGCCCCGGCGGCCGGGCGTACCTGGTGGCCGGGCGTAACCTCGGCGCCGACTCGCTGCACCGCTGGCTCGCCGAGCAGGGCTGGCCGGTGACGCGTCTGGCCGCACAGGCCGGTTACCGCCTGCTGCAAGTTAGTTCCCGGGCCGAACGAACCGTGGTGACTCCCCCATGACCTCACTCGTGCCCGGCGGGGCTATCCTGAAGGACCAGAACAGCCCGCGGCAGCTCCGGCCCACCGAGGTCAAGCGGCTCAACCGCGAGTGGCGGCGGGCCAGCGGGGACCGCCTGGCCCTGCTGCTTGATTCGGTGAGCCAGCCGTTCAACGTGGGCTCCATCGTCCGTTCGGCCGCCGCGTTCAGGGCCGACCAGCTGTGGCTGTGCGGCAACACGGCACCGCTCAGCCACCCCGGGGTGGGCAAGACCGCGCTCGGCACCCAGCGGCTCGTCCAGGCCACCCAGGAGCCGAGCCCGGTCGCCGCGGCCAAGGCGGCGGCCGCCCTGGGGCTGCGGGTGGTGGCGGTCGAGCTGGCCGCGGGCGCCGTCCCGCTGCACGAGGCGCCACTGGACGGCGATATCTGCCTCGTGGTCGGCAACGAGGATCACGGCTGCACGGCGGCGCTGCTGGCCGTGGCCGACGTGATCACCTACATTCCGCTGCCGGGCCGGGTCGGGTCGCTGAACGTCGCGGTGGCGGCGGCGGTCGCGATGGCCGAGGTCCGCCGCCGGAGCTGGTCCGCGCCATGACCTGCCATCCGCCGGACATCCGTAGTTCACCAGGTCAGCGCCGGAGCCAGGCATACTAGCGGTCGTGGCCATACCGTTCCTTGATCACCCGCGCCCCATCGCCTTCGCGCACCGGGGCGGGGCGACGCATGCCCCTGAGAACTCCTGGGCCGCGTTCGAGCACGCGGTCAAGCTGGGCTACGCCTACCTGGAGACCGATGCCCGCGCGACCAGCGACGGGATGCTGATGGCGTTCCATGACCGGACGCTTGACCGGGCGACCGGCGTCTCCGGCCCGATCGGTACCCGGTCCTACGCCGAGGTCGCCGCGCTGCGGATGGCGGGTTCGGAGCCGATACCGCTCATCGAGGACCTGCTCGGCACGTGGCCCGACGTGCGGTTCAACATCGACATCAAGGACGAGCCGGGGATTTCCCTGCTGCCCGGCGTGCTGCGCAGGACCGGCGCGTGGGACCGGGTCTGCGTGACCTCGTTTTCCGGCAGCCGGCTCCGGGCCGCGCGCGGGCTGTTCGACCGGCCGGTGTGCATGACCACCTCACCGGCCGCGATCGCCGCCGTCCGGTGCCCGATCGGCACCGCCCCGGGCGGAGGGCGCCTGCTGGCCGGCCGGCTGTCGCGGTGGGAGGCGCGCTGCACTCAGGTTCCCGGCTGGGTGGTCACCGGGTCGTTCGTCCGCCGCGCGCACGCGCTCGGCCTCGACGTGCACGTGTGGACCGTCAACGACCGGGCCGAGATGACCAGGTTCCTGGATCTGGGCGCCGACGGGGTCATGACGGATGACATCGAGACGCTCCGCGATGTGCTCATCGAGCGGGGTCAGTGGCACCCCAGAGGCACGTAACAGGACCCCTCGGATTTGATAGCTGCGATCTTCTTGCGGAAACACGATTGGGTAACGCCCGCGAGGGGAATCTTGTCCGGGTACTCAGCGTTGAGATGTAGTACCGCTGACCGCCTGGGAGGCAGCAAGCATGGCCGAACGAGCACTTCGCGGCACCCGGCTCGGTGCGACGAGCTACGAGAATGACCGTAACACTGACCTCGCACCGCGTCAGGACGTCGCTTTCGACTGCCCGAGAGGGCACCATTTTAGCGTGCCTTTCGCAGCTGAGGCGGAACTTCCCGGTACGTGGGAGTGTCGTGTCTGCGGGGCGATCGCGATCGCTGCCACCGGGGAGTCTCCATCCCCGAAGAAGGCGAAGCCACCCCGCAGTCACTGGGACATGCTGCTGGAGCGGCGGACCGTCGAAGATCTCGAGGCGGTGCTGGCCGAGCGCCTTCAGGTGATCAGGGAACGCCGCGGCACCGGTCGCGGTGAGGATGCCGGCACCAACCGCACCCACCGCAGGAGCGCCTAGCCGTCCGCCGGGACGTCCTCGCGCATCGTGACCGGCTCGGGGCGTCCGGGAGTTACCTGCCGTTACGGAGGTTCTTGGCTTCCACGTGCGAGCTGAGCTGGCGCAGTCGCATAGCCGTGCCCCACTGCGCGACGCGCCAGAACGCCTCCAGCATGATGCTGCTGCTCATCTTGGAGGCACCGTGCTCTCGTTCCACGAACGTGATCGGTATCTCGACAATCTTCAGACCCGCCCGGGCCACCCTGATGGTCAGGTCGATCTGGAAGCAGTAGCCCGTCGATTCGACCTGGTTCAGGCTGATCTTTGCCAGGGTGGAGGCCCGGTAGGCGCGGAACCCCGCCGTCGCATCCCGGACGCCGAGGCCGAGCATGAGCCGGGTGTAGACGTTGGCCCCGCGGGACAGTAGTTCGCGGGATTTCGGCCAGTTGACCACCTTGCCGCCGCGCATCCACCTGGACCCGATAGACAGGTCCGCGTCGGCCAGCGCGCCGACCAGGCTGGGCAGGTGCTCAGGCTGATGCGAGCCGTCCGCGTCCATTTCCACGATCACGTCGTAACCGCGCTCGAGCGCCCAGCCGAACGCGGCGATGTACGCCTTTCCGAGTCCCGCCTTCTCGGTCCGGTGCATGACCTGCACGTGCGGGTCGGCCTCGGCCAGCTTGTCCGCGATATCACCGGTGCCATCCGGGCTGTTGTCGTCCACGACCAGCAGGTCTGCCGCCGGCAGCGCCGCCCTGACCCGGCCCGCGATGGACTCAAGGTTCTGCCGCTCGTTGTAGGTCGGCATGACGACGACGACCCGGCCAGCGGACGGCTCCGCGGATGGATTTGGCTCTGTCACGACCCCTGCCTATCGCTGCGTGTGGTTAACAGGCGGTGTTAGTCACGGAAACTGGTCACGGACGGTGCAGGCCATGATATCCCCGGCGCAGACCGGCCCCCGACTGAGCTTTCGCGGGCGGCGTCACACCTCTGCGTATCTTCAGCAGAAACGAACGTGCCCCCAGATTCGTGCCCGGTCGCCCTGTGCCTGCTCAGGGTGGAGGGAGCGGGGGCAAAGGAAAAGGGCCCGGGCAGCGCCTTCGGACCGGAGTCCATCCCGTCGGCAACGGGCTTGGTCTCTGTTGTCTACTGGGTGCCCGGGGCCCTTTCCAGGCCCAACCCCCCGTCCAGCCGGATGAACGCCGCAGCAGCCCCCTTCGGCGCCACGCCTTGCCACGAGGGCCGCTGGATGCTCGCGCCCTCCAGCATGACGTCGCCCGAACCTGACAAGCCTGCCGGTCCGGCTAGCGAGCCCTGGTGCTGGACTGAGCAGCAACTTACCGCTGTTCCCGGCAATGTCAACCGGGGGGCGTGTCGCTCCACTACCAGCAGGCAATCTTTGATTACATTGAGTGATAGCTATGGGCAGCCGGAGGTCGTGGGGGGATATGTCGTTGTTCAGGCGGGGGCACGCCGCGGCCCAGGTGTCTCCGGGGTCCGCCGACGCGGGGCGCAGCAGAGGCAAGGCCGTGCTCTCCGGGATTCTCGGCCTGACCGCGGCCATGGTCATGGCCGGCGGAATCGTGACGGTCGTCCGCGCCCACCACGGCGAGCACGGGGCAGGCTCGGTGGCTGCGATCTCAGGGGCGTCGGGACCCGTGAGCACCTCCTCACGGCACCGCGGCAGCGGGACGGCCACGCCGATTCAGGCCCCGACGATAGTGTCATCCACGCCCGGCCCGGACGCGCGGGACGTGAACGGCGCGGAGCCAGTCCAGCTGACCCTGTCCGGTGTCCCGACGGCACGTTCGCCGCTGCCGCGCGTGTCTCCCCCGGTGCCAGGAAGCTGGAGCCGTCGCGGCACCGGTCTGACCTTCACTCCGTCGGCCGGTTTTCCCGAGGACACCTGGGTCACGATCACCATGCCGGGTCACCGCGAGGCCGGCCGGGATGGCGGCGGCGTAGCCGGATCGGCCGTCAGCTTCAGCACCGGCTCGTATGCCACGCTGCGCCTGCAGCAGCTCCTGGCCCAGCTCGGGTACCTTCCGCTCAGCTGGTCCCCCCGCCTGGGCGGGTCGGTCATGCCCGGCAACGCCCAGGCTCAGCTGCTGGCCGCCTACCGGCCGCCCGCGGGCCGGTTCACCTGGGTCAGCGGCTATCCGTCCCACCTGGCCAGCTTGTGGCAGCCAGGCCGGCCCAACCTGATCGACACCGGCGCGATCATGGCGTTCGAATCCGGCCACGGCCTGCCGCTTGACGGCGTGGCCAGCGCCACGGTGTGGTCGGACCTGCTGCGGGCCGCCGAGGCTCAGCAGGACAATCCGCATGGCTACACCTACGCGCTCGCGAGCAAGGTCATCCCGGAGACACTGACCATCTGGCACGACGGCCAGCAGGTCTTCAGCAGTCCCGCGAACACCGGCATCCCCATCGATCCCACGTCTGACGGCACCTTTCCCGTCTACCTGCGCTACCGGTTCCAGGTGATGCAAGGCACGAATCCGGACGGCACGCATTACGCCGATCCGGTGCAGTTCGTGGCGTACTTCCAGGCCGGTCAGGCCGTCCACTACTTCCCCAGGTACTCCTACGGCTGGCCGCAGAGCCTGGGCTGCGTCGAACTCCCGCTGGCCGCAGCCGCGCAAGCGTGGCCCTACCTCAGCTACGGATCCCTGGTCACCGTCTCCCCTTACTAAGCGTTTGATAAGCGGCTCCGGGCGCCGGCGGCCTTGATACCGCGCTCGGCC
>OCTA010001067.1_pt1 | contig 25424 bp, 26 predicted proteins | sample 1538991 | NCBI WGS metagenome assembly OCTA01 (sample SAMEA3539302, study PRJEB22396) | soil metagenome | biome: tundra; feature: field; material: soil | place: USA | collected 2010-05 | depth 0.15 m | reverse complement strand
GTTCGCCTCCGCTCGTGACGATCGAATCTCTACGGATCCGCACGATCGTCAACACCACGTGAAGCAAGACGACAGCACGGCCCCTTTTACGGGGAGCACGTCCCGCACGTGAGCGTCCCGGTAAGCGGGAGACGCAGGGGCTGAATAGCGGCTACGGAGTAATCCGAGGTCGCCCTCGCGCGGAACGCGGCTGCCCGCACAAGTGCGAGATCGCTTCCACCCGCGAGCGCTCGCCCGTCCCGCCGTAAGCGTCCGACGTGGGGCGTCGCCGAGCGAGGGTCGGGGTGTGTCAGCCTGATGGGCCGTGCGGTTTCCACCGGTCTGGAAGCAGCATCGTCGATGCGCGCGTCGGGGTGGGTCTGCACGCGCATGAGAACGTCCTCGAGATACGCGAGGGAGTTGACGCCCTGGCGCTCGGCGGTCTGCACGAGCGAGTAAAGGACCGAGAAGTTTCGGGCCGCGTGCTCGTTGCCGAAGAGAGCGAATTCTTCCTCGCCAGGGCGACGATTCGCAGCGCGGACTCGCTGGCGTTGTTGTGTGCGCCTTGCGAAGGCGTGCACTCCCTGCGGGGGGAAGAGACCCCGCCCGGCAAACTGTCGCTCCAGCCGGAAGCACTCGGGGCGGCTCACGAGGTAACGACATGATCTGAAGCACTCCGAGAAAACGGCCCCTTCTGGGGGTCAGCGACCGCGCGGGCCGCAACATTCTGTGAACACTGAGCAGGCAGCCGCTCGATGAACTCGAACTGAACGAAGTTCTTCGCAAGCATTTGGTGCCCACCTCGAGCGTTGAGGGCCGCAAGTGCTGCCTCGCGATCCTTCAGCAAGCGGCTCACGTACTCCCGGTAGTCGCGGAAGACGTCGTGAGGGACGGCGTGCTGACCAAGGAACGCAACCCACTCCCTCAGCCCGATCACGACGTACCCGTGCTTGGCGGCGTCCTTGTCGATGCCGAAGTGGAAGCCCGTCTTGAAGTAGATGAGGACGACCTCGCTCGAGCGCTTGCCCGCGACGTCCTTGTACTTCTGAAGTTGCCCGGAATGCTGGCTCGTGTCCGTCTTGTCTTCGATGACGAAGACGACTCGGCGGCCCGCAACGTCGGCCTCGAACAGGATGTCGATGTGATCGGCCTGTTGCTCCGGCGCCGCCAAGAGCCGCACGTCCTCTGGACCGACCTGCTGGTTGCGGGCCATACCCCAGAGCCACGCGATGAACGCACGGCCGACCGTCTGCAGCTTCGCGTCATCCTCGTAGCGCGCCTGGGCGATGAGCCAGCACAGGAAGGCATCCTGGGACAGCTCGGAGGTGGCGAAGTCGAAGAGGTTCGGGCGAGTCATGCGCAGCCTGACGTCAACAGTCAGCCGGTGAGCATGCCACGCCGCTCCGCCAACTCCGGCGTCGAGACCAGAAGGGGCGACGAATCCAGGCAGCGGTAGGTCACGCGGGGACCGGGCAGGAGCCTGCGCCAGATCGTATCCATGTCGCTTCCGAACGCGCGGAGACCAGGCGTCGTGATCGCCTGCAGCTCGGCGTTCTGCACCGGAACGACGTCGAGGAGAACGGCACGATCGATCCCGTGCTCCCCGGCCTCGACCATGCCAGCAGCCAGCAGAGCTTGCCGGAAGAGTTGGTAGTGCGGCTCATGGAGGAAGGCGTCGATCGGTGGACTCGGAGGTTCAGGGCGAGCTTGAAAACAAGGGTTACCGGAGAGGCTCAAATCGGCGGTTTCGAAACATCGAGCCTTCCGGTCGACCGGTCTACTGGTCGTTCACGTTCAGGGTGCCCACGACAACCGTCTGGGATGGATACTCGAACGGCACGCGAACACACGTGGGGTTCGTGCAGTCGGCGAACCGTCGCCCCCCCCTCGAGAGCCTGAGCGTCCGAGAACGGCAGCGTGGTGATGGTAAACGGACCGCCGCCCGGTGCGACCACGACGGGTCCCGACGTGAAGCGCTCAGAGGGCGGCAGACGCGCCAGCGGTCCACGTCCATCCCCACCTGCGTCGACAAGCCCCCGATGACCTGCGCCAACGAGAACGAGCGCTGCTCCGCGGCCTCGGACTGCTGCGTCTCGGGCGACTCGTGCATCAATGGCCGGTGCTCCCAGCCGCCGCCCCTGCTGCAGTGAAGCACCGCGAGCGAACGGATCGGACCGTCGCTGGCCATGTGTAGGCGTGGGCCGTCTGCTGATCTTCGGCGTTGCGGGTATGCTCGCAGGGGGCTGCGGCACGTCCCGGGAGGCACCTCGAGACGCTGGCGGCGCCGCCCTGGACCGAGCGGTCGATGACGCCTCGGTGGACCAGCCGGTCGGGGACGCTGCCCTGGACCTGAGCGTCGAAGCCACAAGCGCGCCGAACTGCCCTGCCTCGATCGCTGAGCTCTGCGCCGAAGTGTTCGCCTGCCCCACCACCTGGACCAGCGCGCAGCAGACCTGCACCCATAGCCCCCTCGCCAGGATCGCGACGTCGTGCGGCGGCTACGACGTCCTGTCGCAGCCAGGGCTGCCCGATACGGGAAGCACGACGTTTTACTTCGATCAGGTCTCGGGCGACCTGGTGGGGGTCGTCGAGAGCGCTGGCTCCGTTCCGCCGCCCGACACGAACTCCACGGTCTGCACGATCCCGAGCAGCTTCAGCGCCCCGATCTGCAAGCCTGCCGTGTGCCCGCAAGCCCTGGCGACGACCCCCATCGCGGGTCTCACGGCGGGGACGTGGACGTGGGTGCCGTTCCCCCAGGCCTTCTGCCGCGACGGGTCCTTCACGGGCGTCGGGGTCAACCTCGGAACCGCGAACCGCTTGGTGATCTTCCTCGAGGGCGGCGGCGCATGCTTCAACGGGGCGACGTGCGCCGGGAATCCGCCAAGCTTCGGCTCGGCCGACTTGCAGAGCCGCGCCGCGAGCACGATGGATGAGATCGGCCTCGGCGTCGGCATCCTCGACCGCACCCGCCCGGCCAACCCCGTCAAGGACTGGACCTTCGTCTACGTCCCGTACTGCACCGGCGATCTGCACGCGGGAAACAACGTCGCGACCGCCGGCGACGCCGGTGGTTCGCCGCAGCACTTCGTCGGTTACGCGAACATGGGCGTCTACCTCGATCGCCTCGTGCCCACGTTCCCCAGCGTCACGCAGGTCCTCCTGACCGGCATCAGCGCCGGCGGGTTCGGCGCGGCGTTCAACTACGCCCAGGTGGCGAGGGCCTTCGGGTCGGCGCCGGTGACCCTGCTCGACGACTCGGGGCCGTTCATGCAGGACCCGTATTTCGCTAGCTGCCTGCAGAACGAGCTCCGCGCCCTCTGGGGCCTCGACGGCACCGTGCTCGCGGACTGCGGCAGCGGTTGCGCGACGCCGGGCAGCGTCTTCCTCGACGCCGTCGAGCACCTGACCGCATTGTATCCGAAGGTCGCCTTCGGCCTCGCCGACTCGACCGACGACGCCACGATCACGACCTTCTACGGCTGGGGAATGAGCAGCTGCACCGGAACGGGGCCGCTGACGGAGGCGACCTTCACCGCGGGCCTGCTCGACATCCGCGCCCAGCTCGCGTCGCAACCGAACTTCGGCGAGTTCGTCTTCGCAGGGGCGGACCACACCACGATCCAGAGCGCCGCCTTCTACACGCGCGTCTCGGGAGCCGTCGACGGGGGAGCCGGGGACGGCGGTGTCCAGGCCGACGGCGGCCCGGGAGGGCTCATGACCGACTGGGTGGCGGGGCTGCTCGACGGCGGGGCAACGAATACGGGTCCGTGAGAGGTGGGTGAGAGAGCTCGAGCGCCATGAGAACGTCGGCGCGCCCCGGGGTAGCGCGCGTCGCACAAGTCGCGCACGACGCGCCCGACCGCCCGGCGCGCTCCGGGACTACACCCCAACGACACGAAGCGCTTTGTCAGCTCGCCGATGTACGGGACGCGTCGCGGCACTCGTCAGTCTGCTCCGGAAGCTCGCCCGTCTCGGCCCAGCGATCGAGCTCCTCGCGCGTCAGCGCACGGGTCTCGCCACGTTCGCCCGCTTCGATGCCAGCGCGCACGTGGGCCTCATCGTGGGCAGGAAGGCGCACGAGCGGTGGGAGCCTCGACCTGGGTGCCATGAAGTGAAGCCTAGCTCCATCCGCGGGACGCGGAACCCGGGTTCACGAGGTTCCCCAAGATCGCTCCAGAGCCTGAGACCACTGGGCGGTGCAGCCCCCGGTCTTCGGGTCGCAGCTGGGCCATCGCCTCCCCCCTTGCACAGTCACCGCAGATCCTGGTTGAACAATCGTGCACACCACCTCGACGTAACGGCGTGGACGCCCCGGTACCCGGTGGTAACGATTTTCTCGGGAAAAGAACCGCTCCGTACCTCTCAGAAACGCCTGTCGTCACGCTGATACGGTAGGGCTCGCGCCCGGTCACCAGCCGCTTGGGCACCCGGTGATGCACTCGTAGAAGTAGCTCCAAGCATAAGCGCGGAAGGGTTCGCCAGTCCCCGTCAGCCCCATCCGGCTAGCGCATTGCGCCGTGCTAGCGTGCCAGACGACCATGTGGCGCCGGCTCTGGCCGCTGTTCGACCGTGGAATCGTGTGGCGCCTGACGCCGCATCGCGAACCGCGACGTCGCGCCATGCAGGCCGGAGCGCGGCTCGCCGAGCGGGGCAAGCTCCAGCCGGGCGAGCGAGTGTGGGTCGTAGGCTGCGAGGGAGTGTTCCCGTTCACTTGCCGCTCCGGGGTGCACCAGGCGCTCGCCGCACGTTCCGTCGGGGAAGCGTGGGCGCGGCTCGAGTGCCAAGGCTGGTATCTCGAGCGGACGCGACGTGCCGTGGGAACCAAAGGACGTCCGGTCTGCCCCGAGTGCCTTCTCTGGTGGATGGAGTTCGCGCTCGACAGCCGCGAGTTCGACGAGCGCGACCTCGTCTGGTCCCGGTGAAGGTGAGCGCGAGCGATCTGCCGACCGCGGCGCGCGCTCCGTGCGCTCGTAGCGGAGCAGGACGACACCGCCTGGGAAGGTCATCGTTTCGAGCAGCCGCAGGCCCCCGTCGCGTTGGCGCGGCTCGGCAGGATGGGCGATTCTCTTGGTCATGGGCGTGAGTGCCTGGTCTTTCTTGCGGCCGCGACCGGGTGAGCTGCACCCACTCGCACAGCGCACCGCGGAAGCCTTCATCTCCGAGGGAGGGCGGATGCCGGCCGACGCGGAGGGCTTCGTGCGGTACGCGCAAGTGATCGTGAGGTTCCGTGATCGCCACGCCGTCGAGGTGTTGCGCGTCGGCTTCTTCCAATACCGCGCGCTCCCGGACGGCTCGCTCGACCGCCAGCATTTCGACGAGATCATGGCCGTCGCGCCTGAGGCGGCCTTTGGGTGGCTGGGGGGCTCCAAGGCTCGACCAGGCGTGATCGAGGCGGAGGACAAGTTCGCGAAGCGTCGACTGGAGCACTTGAGCCAATGGAAGCCGACCAACGCGGAGCTCGTGAAGCTCCGCGAGCTTGTGAACCGCAAGGCGGGTCGCAAGATCATGTAGCCACGCGGCGATCTCCCGCGCGGGGCGTGTTCGAAGGCGTTCGTCTTCTGATCATCCCCCCGAGACCTCAGGCGCGGTGTTCGGGCGAGACAGGGGGCAACAGAGATCCAGTCCCGTGGGCACGACCAAGGCTCAATGCACCGCCGGTCCGCCCATCTCCACCGGCACCGGCTCCATCATCCCCTCGGCCCACTCGGTCTTCTGCCAGTTGTGGATGAACACCTCCTCGGTCTTGCAGACCATGCAGTGCGCGAGGATGCCATCGTCGGCGGTCTTCACGACCCACATGAGCCCGGAGCATGGCTTGCCCTTCGGACGACGCCTGCACTCGACGAGGGTCTCGCGCGTCTCGTGCTTCTGGAGCTCGCCGCCGTACTCGATGAACCGCGCGATGCGCAGCATCCGGCGGTACAGGAGGGGCTTGTCGACCAGGAAATGACCGTCCTCGGTGAGCCAGTGCCACGGGTCGACGGTGAGCATGGGCGTCGTCTACCACGACCTCGACGACGTCCGCCGGTCACGTCGGCTTCACCTGCCGTTGCCACGATGGGACCTTCTGCGCTCCGCGACGTTGGCCTCCGAGTTGATGGCAGCACGGGCCCGCTGTGCGCGCAGTCCGTCGTGATGCCCACCGCGATCCCGGTGTGAACGGAGCATCAAAGGGACAAGCGGCGCGCGGCGACTACGCGAGAACGCTCATGTGGCCACCGGCGATCTGCCAGCGCCCCCCCTCTGAAATCCAGACCCTCGTGTAGCGCAGGACGGCCGAGGTGGGCTTGCCTGCGATGACAGCGGCAGCATCCATCTTCACGCTCGTGATCGCGCCGCCGGGGATGGCCCGGACACGGAACTCCAGTGGGTCCAGCTTGGTAATCCTCAGCGCCCCGGATCGGTGTTGCTCGAGGTCGGCGGCCTTCGTCTCCAACGAGCCGGCCAGGCCCGTGAATAGCAGGTCGTCCGCGATCAGGTCATCGAGCGCCTCGACGTCAGCGGAAAGCTGGGCCTTCCAGAGCCGCTCCTCCACGGCCCGAATCGTCGCTTCAATGTCGTCCATCCTGCGAAGCTAACGGGGCCTTCAGAGGCTCGCCATCCAAGGACCACCCGCCAACCGATCGAGCTACCCGCGCACACGGGGCGGCGCGCGGCTTACGCATGGCGCTACCGGTCCGTTGAGCGCTCTATGCTGAACCCGAGCGTTCCCCGTCCACACTCGATCATCTGCACGCAACGCTATCGAGCAGCGTGCAGGTTCCCATCAGCGCTGTGGTTCCTCCCGCTTTGCCAGTGGAGCTGAAGCACTCGGCGAATACATCGCATTCGGAACCGCATGGCTGGCCGTCCGAAGCGATCGCAGGGCATGTGCCCATCGCGGGCCCTCCATCGACCGAGGGCAGTGGCGGGCCGAACGCCGACCCGCCGCACGGGCCCACGAGGCACCGCGTTCGATAGCTGTCGCACGTTTGCCCGGGCGAAGCCCAGGTCACAGGTTGGCAGGTCCCCGATTCCGCGCAGCCGAACCGCACGATGGAGCCGGAGGGCGCGCACGGGCCGGGGACACAGCCGAGCCCAGGAGAGCAGTCGGAATCGCCCAGGCAGAATGAGCCCATGGCTCCAAGGGCGCAGGTCGCCATGCCCGGGTCACCGACACAGGAGAGTGGTGCGCTGCAGCCGCCCGGGTTGCCCGGTGGAGTCATCCCCTCCCCGCAAGACGCCCCGGCGTCACCGAGAGCCTGACAACGACCGGTCGTTGCGGAGCAGTAGAGGCCTGGTGGGCATATCTTCGAAAGGCCGTCGCAGGATGCTCCGGCATCGCCCTCGGCGATTGGGACACACGTATAGGTTGGTGTCGCCGCCGTCTCCATTCCGGCACCGATCAAGCACACTTGGCCGTTCGCGCAGCCGCCTGTGAAGTTCTGGTGCGCGCAAACCTGCCCGGTCTGAACAAACGGTGCACAGGTTCCACAGGTGGATGGACCGATGGGCCCCTCGGGGCTGAGGAACGCGGTTCCCTGGCACATCCCGCTTTGGCATTGCAGGCCCTCGTTGCATGGGGCCCCGCCAGGCAACGAGCCGTTGAAGTTGCAGGCCACCGGTGGGCCTTCGGGCAGCTCGCACGCGGAAAGGTCGAGCGCGGAGGCGCACGCCTCGACTGCTGCGATCGTCATTCCGCTGCCGGGCAGCGCGATGTCGTTGAGGCAGACCTGTACGAAGCGAGCGCGTTGCCGTGCGCCTTCACTTGCGGGGAGAAGGGGCCCGCCGCAACGCGAGTCCTGGGCGGCATAGTAGTGGAGGCAGGCCGAGGCTGCGGGACCGGCGTCGGCGAACGTGGCGATCTCGCTGCCCGTCTCCTCCTCCCCGGCGTCGACTTTGCTCGCCTGGTCGGAAACGACGCCGCTGCAGCCGAGTGAGAGAAACGCCCAGGCCAAGGCCAAGCACACTCCCACACGGAGGGTCTCGACGCGATTGCAGCTCCGGATCACGTTGCCTCTCAACGGGTAAGGCGCCGTCGCCTTCGAGGCCTCCATCGGGCCCACGCGAGCGCTCCCGCGGCAACGAGCGTCCAGCTCGTGCTCGCACCGTCAGAGCCAATGTGGCAACCCTCATGCCCGCCCGACGGGGGTGCCACCGGCGATTCCCCGGATGCCGCAGCATCGACCCCACTATCGGACGCGGTCGGCGAGGGTGCAGTCGGTGCGACGGGTCCGGACGCACCACCCCCGAATCCATTGTTAGGGACCTCCTGAACGAGATCGGAGTTCGGCGGGATGCAGATCATCGTGCATCCGGCATCAACGACGGGTGTTCCCGGAGGAGCCGCCAGTCCACCGCCGAAGGTCATCTGGCACCCGCACGTCCACGTCGAAGGACAGTCCGAGTCAGCGCTGCACGGACCGCTTTGCTGGGCAATGCACGAATTCCACGTGACCTTGGTGCACGTGCTGCCCGCATCACAGATGGCAGGAATGGCAGGAAACCCGGAGTCGGCCGGCGGCAGAAAGGGCGGCTTGGGCACCGCGCTGCACGGGATCACGCTGAGCGTCACGTACGGCGGTTCACTGGCATCCGGCTGCTGATCCTTTCCGCAGCTGACGGAACCGGTGAAGGTGTCGACCGGGCAGGTATATCCAGGCCCGCAGTCCGAGGCGGTGATGCACGGTGCATCCCACTGAGGAACGCAGGCGCCGCACGTGCCCCCGTCGGCCTGGGCGCAGACCGTCGCCACCTCGGCCGGCAGCGACTCGCCGTACCCTTCGAGATAGCAGGTCAGACCGGGGCCGCAGTCCGAGTTGCTCTGGCAAGGAAGCGATACGCACAGCCCCGCGGGGCCCGCGTCGGGCGCGACATTGGTTGGCTCGCAGTCGAACCCCTTCGGGCAGTCGGAGGCCACCGAGCACGGGCGTGCCTGGACCTGGCGCGACAGCAGCGCCGCGGCAACGAACGCGGACACCGCGAGAATCCAAGTTGTTTGGGTCTTCATTGCTCGCCCCCAGCCCGTTGAGTGTAGCAACCGTCTGCCCGTCCGCGAGCTCGAGAGGCAGCGGCGGCGAGTTGCGGGAGCCCCGACGAGCAGAAAGATGCACGCCACTTTGCACACCACCTGGGGGTCACGACGTGGACGTCTCGGTCGCTCGACCGCAAGCATTTCGACGAGATCATGGCCGTCGCGCCTGAGGCGGCCTTCGGGAGGCTGCGGGTTTCCAAGGCTCGACCAGGCGTGATCGAGGCGGAGGATAAGTTCGCGAAGCGTCGCCTGGAGCACTTGAGCCAATGGAAGCCGACGAAGGCGGAGGTCGTGAAGCTCCGCGACCTTGTGAACCGCAAGGCGGGTCGCGAGATCATGTAGCCACCCGGCGATCTCCCGCGCGAGGCCTGTGTTAGGGCGGTGCGGCGAGGGACAGGAGCTCCCACAACACCTCGCCTCGTTGGCTCGCTTGTCCTAGCTCTCCACGGGCAACGAGGTCGTAGAGAAGTGGCGGCGCCATGCGCCGTGATTGGCGGTCGACCGGCTCGATGCGCGCGAGCCCGCGCTTCGCACGCTCGACGATCGCGCTCGCCTCCTTGCCGTCCGGCGGGAGCCGCTTCGCCTCTTGCACGCGGGCTCCAGGACCCACGAACGTCCCGACGTACGTGTCCTGCTTGGCCAGCCCGTCGCCTGCCGCCGGCGGGGCGAACGTCGCGACGACCTCCAGGTAGTCCTCGGGGACGAACGCGCGGATCTCGAGCTCGCGGCCGACAATCATCGCGAGTGTCGGCGCCTGGACCCGTCCGACCGAGAGGTTGTCGTCGTGAAGCAGACTGTAGGCGCGCGAGAGGTTCATCCCTACCAACCAGTCCGCGCGGCTCCGGGCGCGAGCCGCGTCTGCCAGCCGGTCGAACGCCTTGCCATCCGCGAGCGCACGGAAGCCGCTCGCGATCGCCTCGGGTGTGAGCGAGGAGATCCAGAGGCGGCGGACCGGCTTGGTCGCCCCCGCGGCCTCGTAGATGTAGCGGAAGATGAGCTCGCCTTCGCGCTTGGCGTCGGTCGCACAGACGACCCCGCGAACCTCAGCCGACAGGCACCGTTTCGAACTGCGCGCGGGTCGACTCCGCGACGACGAGGGGCCACGCGTGCGGCAGCAGTGGCAGGTCGCCGAGGCGCCATGTCTTCCACGCGGGCTTCATCTCGCCCGGCTCGGCCAGCGCCACGAGACGTCCCACGGCCCAGGTGACGAGATGGGCGTCGCCCTGGAAGTACCCCTCGTGACGCGACCGAGCGCCCAGCACGTGCGCGATGTCGCGCGCGACGCTCGGCTTCTCGGCGACGACGAGGATGGTCATGGGAAAGCGCGCCCTCGAGACGGCCTGCGCCGACCCCTTCGGGCCGCGTGCATTGAGTGACCGTGACCCCGCTGATCCAGAGCGATCAGCCGGTACTCAGGCGCCAAAGCCGCCGCAAGCGCACCGAAGCCTTCCGCATCCAGCCAGTGCGCGTGCAGCGCCGCGATGGGGCGACCGGGGCCGCGATCGTCCAAGTAGGAGAGTCGGAGCCCGCCGCTACGAAAGTCGTGCCGTTGCATGGGGCCTCTTTCGCAGCCCACCGTAGCCCAACGGATGCTGGAGGTGGGCGGTTGACCTGCACGACAGTGGCGTGCTCGGGCAGGGCGAAGAAAGCCTGCGGAACCTCAGCATCAAGGACCGTTCCCAATCGGAGCGTCCACCACGAGGACCACGGGGCCGAACTGGCTAGACGCGCGAGCGAGGACGCGACCCGTCCCGTCGAACACCGCCGATATGCCGTGCCCGGTCGCGCGCACAACTGTTGCTCCGGTGCACGCCGCCGCCCACACGGCGGTCCGGTGGTGCAGCTCTTCGAAGCCGTCTAGCCAGTCGTTCGAAGGGGCGCAGAGCACCCCGCCAGCCCCACGCACGGGCGGGACGAGATCCCCGTAGTCGAGATCGACGCAGATCACCGTTGAGAGCGCCCATGCACGGATCGATGACCGATGGGGGCCCGGGGGCATGGGCGAAGTGCGCGGCGGCTCGATCCCACGCCCGGGGTGTTGCTTGTCGTAGGTGAATGCGACGCCCGTGGGTTCGACGACGCAGAGGGTGTTTCGGGGGACGCTCGCGTCGAAGAACGGCGCGATGATGGTGACCCCATACGTGCGCGCCCACGCGGTGACGGCGTCGATCCAAGCAACACGGGATAATTCGTTTACGACGTAGACCGCCACCTCGGGAAGCACGAGCAGTTTCGCCCCGGCCGTAGCCGCCGCCTCGATATGCGGCGCGTAGCGGCGTACCGTACCCGCGACGTCCCGATAGTCGGGTGACTCGATCGGCCAGTGCCCGCCCACGATCCCGCCGCCGACGGGTGGCGGACCGTCAACCACCACTGCTGCGACACGCTCACGCGGAGACCGCTCGATGCGGCGCCGAGCACCTCGTAGCGCGAGCAGAGCAAGGCCGAGGGCGATGACCACCAACGCCGTGCTTGCTAGCGCCAGGATCAGCGACCGCGCCGGGGTTGGGAGCGCGAGCACGAGGGCGGCGCTGGCCTCGGCAAGCAGCGCTGTAGTCGTTAGCTCACCTCCTACGCGCGCTGTATGCACCGCCGGCAACCAAGGCTCCTGCGTACAGGCCAGCGGATTCGAGACCCAGCGCGGAGCGCCCACGGCCCGCAACGGCAGCGACGCGACGAGCGCCGTTGCGGGCAACAGTACCGCGAGCCACGCTGCCGGGTGCTCGCTAAGGAACCAGCCTACAAGCCCCGACGTCACGGCCCAGGTCAGCGCGCTCGGTACGACGGCAAGCGGGAGCAGCTTGCGCAGTGTTGGGCTGCTCACGGCCGGAGCACTACAGAACGCGCCGACGATCGCGCCCGAGAGAGCCGCCGTAGAACCGCACCGCACCATCGCAAACCCGAGGGGTGCGAGAGCGACCCAGCCGAGCGGCGGCCAAACGCGCGCCCTCCACGAAATCAGCGCGCTCAGGGCGCCAGCCAGCACCGAGACCCATATGTCGTTCACGTTCAATACCTCGTTGACCCGGCAATCGAAGTGCGCACGGTGGGGGTCTTCGTCCGCACGCCCTTCACTGCGCTTGCGTTGCCCTTGCGAAGGTCTAAATTGGACCGTCCAGAATGAACCGTCAAGACTTGAACCCGACGGCAGCATCGATCTTGGGGTTTCTGCACGAAGGCCCGCTCACCGGGTGGGATCTCGTCAACAAGACGACCACGACGATCGCCGACTTCTGGAACGTCACGAAGAGCCAGGTGTACGGAGAGCTTCGGCATCTCGCGGAGCAGGGCCTTGTGCGCGAGGGCAAGACCGGACGCCGCGAGAGGCGTCCGTACACGATCACGAAGAGCGGTCGCGCCGCGTTTTCAGAATGGATCGCGCGGGAGCCGGGCGAGAAGACGATGCGGTTCCCACTCGCGCTGACCATGTACTTTGGACGACACGTCGAGCCTTCGCGCCTAGCGGCCTTCTGTAGAGGGCATCGAGCCAGGCACGTCGCGCAGCTCGAGACGCTGCAAGGGTTCGTCCCCGTTCTTCAGAAGGCCGGTGCGGATCACGAACTCGCGGTGCTGAAGCTTGGCATCGGGTTCCACGCGCTTGTCGTCAACTGGATCGACGATGTACTCAAGAAGCCGGATCGATAGCGGGCTCGAACGGGGGCGGCGTCGTGTGAGCGCCCGCCTCGCGACGAAGCTGGCCGTGCGATCACCCGCGCATGGACACCGCTCGCGACTAGTACGATTTCCCGCTTATCTTGCGCGTCCGACGTGGACGATGTTACCACCGCGATCATCGACTTCGCTCTTGCAGCGTGAACCCGTCCAGCACAACCGCGGGTTCTGTCACGGGGCCATCTCCCCGGCCACCAGACGCTCGAGTCGGTTGGTCGCGACGCCCGTCCCGTCCTCCTCGACCATCGCCTTCGCCATGTCCGAAGCGCGCTGGCGGAGCGGTGCGGAACCGACGACACCACGGATGAGCGAGCCGACTTTCTGCGGGGTCGCTTTCCAGAACGACAGCCAGTCGCCAGCGCCGACTTCCTTGACCCGCGCCGCCCACATCCGCTGCTCGAGGATGAACGGCAGAACCGCGGCCGGCTTCCCGGCGCGCAACGCCATGTGCGTCGTTCCTGCGCCGCCGTGGTGAACCACCGCCGAACACAGCGGGGCGAGGTGGCGATGCGGAGCCCAGGGAAGAAAGTACAGCTCACGGTCGCGACCCTCGTTGTTGCTCTTCTTCGTCTGGATGATCGCCCGCATCTTGGCCTCGCGGGCGGATTCGACGAGCAGCGTTCGAACGCGCTCGGGAGCAAAGTGTTCCCACGACCCCAGGGTCCAAAGAACGGGTTCCGACCCGTCTCGTAGGAACGCCGCAAGCGCAGGCGAGGGGGTCCAGGTCTCGGCTTCCAGCGGCATGAAGAACTCCCCACAGACGCAGTGGATGTCGCTCCAGTCGGGGGCCGGCGGCCAGAAGGAAGGGCTCGCTGCATGAAGATTGAGGCGATCGGAGAAGATGACGTCGGGGATCGCGTGACGAATCGGCGGGAGGCCCTTCTCGGCGAAGAACTTTCGAGGCGCCTTGGTGAACGCCATGTCGAACATGACGTTCAGAAGGGCCCACGCCGGGCGAGCGAGCCAGCGCCATGGGGGGAAAATGGCGGGCGGAACCTCGCGTGACGGAACGATGCCCGGAACGAAATCGAGGGCAACGAATGGGGTCGCCGTATGCAGGCTCGCCGCCTTGAGCTGCCAGGACTGCGGACCGCCGACGACGACATCCGAGTCGGCGCACAGGTCGAGCGAGGCCGCGTACATCGCTTCGAGGTACGGGTAGAAGGTGAGATCGAGCACCGAGGTCATCAGCTTCGTGGGGTCCGCGCTCTTCGCGTCGGCGACGAGCTGCTGGAGCGTGACGGCCATGCGCTCGGGCACGGCCTTCATCGCAACCCCGAGCGACTCGCAGAGCGGACTGTAGTCCTTGCCATCCACCGGCGTGAGCACCAAGCGTGCTTCGTGCCCGCTCTTGCGAAGCTGGGCAGCGAGCGCAATGAGGGGCCGCAAGTCGCCCTCCGAACCCCAACCTTGAAGACCGACGCGCATTTGTCACGCTCTCCTTCGCTCGCGGGGCTTCTTGTTGCCGAAGGTCTTCACGGCGACGTGCTCGTGAGCGATCCGTCGAAGCAAGATGAGGATTGGCTCCCAGAGGACGGTGCCGAAGATGGCTCCCACCGCAGCGCTAGCAGCATCTGCCACGAGGTGTTTGTTCGCCTCGAAGTCCTTCTCGGCGAGCGCGCACATCGCGTCGAGGTAGGGAACGAACGCCTCTGCCGGGACATCGGAACCCAGCGTGCGGCGCAGCCCGAGGAGCGCGTCCGCCAGGTCCACGACGGCCTTCGCGTTCCGTCGAACGTGGACGCCCTTCCCGTGCAGCAGGTCGAACACCTCTCGTCTGGCTGCCACGGCCTCGGGTCCCGACGCGGGGGACTCCCGCCGCCCAAGAGCGTCGATGACGTGAGCGATGACGTTGGAGAGATCGCGTTCGCCCCCTCCATCGAGGAGCTTGCAGATTTCGCGGATGGCGGGGACCGCCAGCCCCGCCACGTCCCTCAAGACTCGAATGAGATAGAGCCGACGAACGTGGACGTCGCTGTAGAAAGCTCGACGGGTCGCTTCGAGGTCGCCGGTAGGTAGGAGACCCTCACGCAGGTAGAACTTGATGCTGGACAGCGGTGTCCGCGACCGCTGCGCAAGCTCGGAGACCATGAACGTACGCACGTGCCCGGACATGCCGTTCGGATAGTATGACTATCCGTTGCGTTTCGGCAAAGCACATCGTCATCGACCTCCGGTGTGTTGGCTGTCACAACCTCCTCCCTGGACGCGGAAACAAGGCGCGAGAGTCTTGGCCGAGCGCTCACTTGCCGGTATGTTCGCTCTGGGCTCACCCGAGCCCAGCGCTCGCCGGTCGCCCCGGCACGACCACTCGCGAGCGCGAAGAGGGCACGGCCCTTCGGGTACGATTCGCGAGCTTCTCTCAATTCCGAGCGCTCCGAGCCGGGGCGGAGACTTCGATCAGCGAGGAGAGAGCATGGCGAATAGACACAGCCACAAGAAGTTGAGGGCGGAGATTCGGGGCCGGATGGCGAGGACCGGCGAGGGCTACCAGACCGCACGGCAGCGCATTTTGATAGGGACGAACGTGCTGCCGACCACCGTGGACTTGGTGCCATTTCGTTTCTTCGGCATGCCGATGACGTTGGCGACGGCTGAAGGAAGCGTCGTTCAATCCATCGCGGTACTCACGCCGGCACCGCGGTCCGCTCAATCGTATCCCCTCCCCCTCGCGGCGTGGTTTCGACCACAGGGGGTGAATTGAGCGCCGACGCGCCGCTCGGTGATGTCTCGGATACCGCGCGGTGGGTTGCCTATTTCCGAGCCTTGGAGTCTGACCGTCCGGACGCTCTCTTCCACGACCCGCATGCGCGCCGTTTGGCAGGGGACCGTGGGCGAGCGATCGTCGAGACGCTTCCGAAAGGACCGCTCTCTTGGTCGCTGGCCGTGCGCACGCGCGTTTTCGACGACTTGATCCTGGATGCGGTGCAGGGCGGCGTTCGAGTGGTCCTGAACCTCGCCGCCGGCCTTGATGCCCGGCCGTATCGTCTGTCGCTGCCGGTCAACCTCCGATGGATCGAGGTCGATTTGCCGGGCATCATCCGCCTCAAGAACGAGGTGCTCGGAACCCAGCAGGCCGCTTGCTCCGTCGAGCGGGTCTCCCTCGACATAGCCGACCAACGCGCACGCAAGGATCTGTTCGTCCGAGTCGGCGGCGAGGGGACGCCGGTGCTGGTCGTCACCGAGGGCTTGCTCGTCTACCTCGACGCCGAGGGGGTCGCCTCACTAGCCGACGATCTTCATCGCCACTTCCCGAGCGGCTCGTGGCTTCTGGAGACCGTCGCGCCGGACATCCTGGCAAGGCAGCGCCGCTTGTGGGGCGAGAAGCTGCGCGCAGCCGGAGCGGACCACAAGTTCGCTCCGTCGGAGGGACTGGAGTTCTTCCGCCCGCACGGCTGGGCGCCAGGGTCTACGAGGTCGCTCATGGACGAGGCTCGTCGCCTGCGACGGGAGATGCCTTTGGGGTGGCTCATGCGCTTCGTGTCGTCGCTCGTGCCGGGGCGCGATGAGAAATTTCGCAAGGCCGTTGTGTACGGGGTCATGGAGCGCTGCTCTCTACCCTGATCCCCGCGACCGCAGCGCGACACGAGGGTGATAGCGTCGCCCCCCCAAGCGACGGAGCGCCTCGCCATGCCCGTCTTCCCCGCCCCACTAACCGGATCGCGACCTCCTCGCAGCACACGCCGGGCGTCGAGGGCTGACAAGGGCTCGGGCTCGCGGTTCCCCAGCTCCAACGGTCACGCTTGGAGCTGCGTCAAGAAGGTGCGCAGGTCGGCGTTGATGGAAGCGATCCTGCGAATCGGCGGCGTTTCGATCGTGCCGAGAACGCGCCCACCCTCGCGAGAGCACGTGAGAATCGGTTGCTGGCACGATGATCGAAGCGCCGCCGCTCTGGGCGATCGTCTTCACCGCATTCAACGCGGCCGAGAGAATGCTGGCCATGGGACCGTCGAAGTTCCCACATCACCTCCCCCGCGGGACCGAGTGCTCCCAGTCCGCCAGTAGCGCGCGCACCGCGGCGACGAACGCGAGCGGCTGGCCATCGCGAACCAAGCAGGCGATGGAGCGGCGTGCGCTCGCACTCTCCACGGTCTCATTCCGACGTCCTGGGGCGCCCCGTGACTGACGCGAAACACTGGCGAAGCTCAGCCGAAAAGAAAGCCTTGGCTGAGTCGCGCTCACCCTTACCGTCAAGGAGCCGTCGTAACCAACCATGCGCTGGCACCGCCGTGAGCCGAAAACCCGACGCACCCCTTCTGCACGATCATGAGGCACCTCCCCTCGACCGGCGCGAAGCTCGTGAGCCTTCGCCGCCCCCGCGCACGACCATCCTGGGGAGGCCCAGCCCGGTGACCAATCACGCCATGGAATGCCGCTCCGTCTTCGCAGCGCTCCTCTCGATCCCAGTGCTGGCCACCGCCCTCGCATGCAATTCGAGCGTCTCCAGCGACTGTTCGAACGGCACCTGCGTCTGCCCCGCGGGGGCGCAATGCACTCTCGGCTGCGCGGCGCCTCCGTGCCACGTCGAGTGCAGCAGCGCGTCCGCTTGCTCCGCCACCTGCGCGAACGGCTCGTGCACGTGCGACGATGGCGCGTCGTGCACGTTTTCCTGCGGCGCGCCTCCGTGCCATGTCATGTGCGTCGGGTCGAATGCGCGGTGCGACGGAGTGTGCGCGAACGGCGAGTGCACGTGCGGCCCGGGCAGCACGTGCCACTTCGCTTGCCAGAGCGGGCCTTGCCATACCACTTGCCAGGCCGGCTCCGTTTGCGTCGTCGATTGCCCGGCCGGCACGGCGGGCACCCAGAATTGTGACATCCCGTCATGCGCCGCAGGCGATCCCGTGGTTTGCCCGGAGGGAGACGCCGTCGCGTGCGGAGCCCCCTGTCCGGCGTAGTCCCTCGCTCTGTTGAAAGTTGAAGGTGGCGGTTCCACCCGCCCCGATCGGATGATCGGGGTGCTTAACCGGAAAGGAACCGCCGATGAAGGACACTGCCAGGAAGAGGGATCGAAGCCAAGGGACGCCGCCCATCGGCCAGCTCGCGCTGGGGGCGATGTTCGAAGCACGCGCAACGCTGTACGAGACCGTGGTGCACGCGGGCATGGGCGTGCTCGCGGCGATGCTGGAAGAGGACCGCACGCGGCTTTGCGGTCGACGCTACGAGCACGATCGGGATCGCCAGGGCACACGCGGCGGCCATACCGAGGGCGAGCTGCCCTTCGGGGGCCGTCGCATCCGTGTGCGCCGTCCGCGCGTTCGCGGCAGCGGCGGAGGGGAGGTGCCGCTGCCGACGTGGCAGCACTTCGCCGACGCCGACCCGCTCACGCCGCGCGCCGTCGCGCAGATGGTGCTCGGCGTCTCGACGCGCAACTACGAGCGGTCGCTCGAACCGACGCCGTCGGGCATCGAGTCACGCGGCGCGAGCAAGAGCGCCGTCAGCCGCCGCTTCGTGGGCGCGACGACGCAGACGCTGACCGAGATGATGGGCCGCGACCTGAGCGCGCTTGCGATCTGCGCGCTCATCATCGACGGCATCCACATGGGCGACCACTTGGTCGTCATTGCGCTCGGGATCGACGAGCAGGGCGAAAAGCACGTGCTGGGCCTGCACGAAGGGGCGACCGAGAACGAGAGCACGTGCAAGGCGCTCATCGAGGACCTCGTCGCCCGCGGCGTGCGCAGCGACCGATCGCGCCTCTTCGTCATCGACGGCAGCAAGGCGCTCGTCGCCTCCATTCGCAAGACCTTCGGTCGGCGGGCGCTCATTCAGCGCTGCCAGGTGCACAAGCGCCGCAACGTGGAAGACCATCTGCCCGAGTCGATGAAGAAGCAGGTCGGCCGCACGATGACGACGGCCTACCGCTGCGGGCACTTCGAGCGCGCGAAGCGCATGCTCGTCGCGCTCGCCCGCCAGCTCGACAAGAAGTACCCGTCGGCCGCCGCCTCCCTGCGCGAGGGTCTCGACGAGACCCTCACGGTGCTGCGCTTCGGGATGCCGAGTGGCTTGGAGCGAACGCTGGCGACGACCAACGCCATCGAATTCGTCAACAGCCGCATCCGCAAGAAGACGCACAACGTGACCAAGTGGAACGGCGGCACCATGGTGCTCCGCTGGGTCGCCGTCGCTCTCGTCGAAACGTCGAAGACCTTCCGCAAGCTGCGCGGCCACGTGGGCATGCCCAAGCTCCTCGCAGCACTCCGCGCTCACGACGCGACGCTCAACTCCACATCCGTTGACGCCTCGAAGGAGGCCGCGTAATCCGTTGTTCGCCGCCACCCAATTTCAGCAGCGCGAGGGACGAAGCCCCCTGTCCCACGGACTAGGCCAACCTGGAGCCGTGGGGCGGGCGCCAAGGGCTGGATCGTCAAGGGGAGCCGCCGTTTGCGGTGCCCGCATCCATTCCCGCCTCGCAGAAGATGCGGCCCATTCCTATCACGTAAGCCTGCAAGTCGGCGAAGAGGCACGGCGTGTAGCGCGTCGCCTGATCACACTGTGCCGATCGGACAGTTCAGGTCGGCATTGGTCGGCATCAGGGGGTGCTGGCGAGTTCGGCGGACGGTCGTTCGGCACGAATGCCTCCGGAGTGTCGGCAGGCTGCCGTGCTTTCCTCGTGCTCTCGAGCGACGACACAGCAGTGCGAGCGTTCGAGCGCCAAGTCGCGGGACGATCGAGAGCAGCCCGCTGCACCTCGAGGGTGAACTGGACGAGATCACGCGAGACCGCGGGTCGGCGATCCTCTCGAGCGCGACGTGAACGGCCTCGATCGGCGGGCTGTGTGCACGAATCGCGGTTCCTCCGATCGCGTCGACCGGGATCGGGATCCCGCGCTTCGGCGTGGTCGCCTCCACTTGGGCGGCTGAGCGGCCCGCCGTGTCGCAGAAGACAGCGGCTCTCACCGGAGTCGCAAGCGAACCCCGTCGTCGCTTCGTCCTGGCGCTCGAGGCGGGGTCACGCGGGGCGCTTTGTTGCGGCGACTGCGGGTTCCACTTCCGAACGCGCGGTTGGAAGGAGGTCACCCTCATCCTCGAACTGCGTTCGCCAGCCAAGACCAAAAGTCTGCTTCGCGTCGGGCGACGATCCGATCAAGGCAACCGGTTTCCGCGACCGTCCGGGTCCAGCGGGACGGCATTCGGAAGCCGGCCGAGGCGGCGTGCCTCGAGCTCCCTGGCAAGCTGCGCCACGACGTCGAAGCGGCCAGCCTCCGAGGCTCGGTCGAGAGCACGGGCGAGCGCCGCCTCGACCTGGTCTTCGTCGGTTCCCGGGGAGCTCTGATTGCCCCACGATTGCCCCACGCCAGGGTGAACACCCCCGCTTTCGGGCCCACTCGGATCGCCGATCCCTCTGTTTTTCTCGATCCCCCGAGAATCCTCGGATGCCAGCCCGGCTTTAGGTTCCGCCGCCGAGGCCCTCGGGTCCGCGCCACTGGCGCGCCCGAGGGCGACAGGGACTAATACCCCGTTGCTCGAGTGCCTTCAGCGCCAGCGATCGGCCCGTGGCACGTGCCACGAACGGCCCGAACCTGGGTTGCCCGACGGGGACCCGCGTCGACTCACGTGGACAAAGTGAAAATCGGGGGAGCTCAGGAAGGTCGAGCACTTGGACGAAAACAGCAGCGACATCGCCCGGTTAGCGTTAGTCGCCCTGTATAGTTCGATCCCCCGTTGCTCCACCCCGTACCAGGCAAATTTGGCTGCGCCGTGAGGGACACGGTGACGAAAAGCCGAAACTGAGGACGAAACTCGAAGCTCCGAAGGGAGCGGGGGGAAGGGCTCTCCGAACCCCTGTCGGAGGTTCTCCGCCTCCCGGATGTAGACCTCCGTCGTCGCGAAGCCCTTGTGTCCGGCACGCTGCTTGATCTGCATGGGGTTGTCCCCACGGACCGCGGCCCACGTGATCCCCGTGGCCCGGAGATCATGGAAGGTCAGTCGATGGCGATGGGCGTTGCTCGTGAGGAGCTCCGACCGCTTCACCTCGGCCGTCTCGAGGTGCTCTCGGAGAAGGATGGCCCGGTCTTCGTGATCGGGCATCCAGACCACCGGGGCTGACTTCTTCCCCTTCGCCTTCTCGTGCGCGGAGTGAAGCATCGCCAAGAGAGGACGTAAGGCGAGCTCGATCGGGATGCGTCGCGTGATGCCGGTCTTGGTCGGCTTCGCCTTGTGCGTGGCCCGGTCGATCGACTTGGTGATGTGGATCGTCCAGTGCTCCAGATCGATGTCTTCCCACGTGAGGGCCGCGATCTCGTTGGAGCGCGCGTAGGTGTAGACCGCGAAGGCGTAGAGAGCGCGATACGCGGCATCGATCTCCTTGCACTCCACGAGGCGACGAAACTCGCTCGGGTAGAGGTACTGCTTCGCCTTCTTCTCCCCGCGTTCCGGAGGACGCACGAGGGCCGCGGGATTGTCTTCGCGCACGCGAAGATCCTTTCGCTTCGCGTTCGACATCTCCTTGCACATCTTGGAGAGGAGGACCCACACGTTGCTCGCGGTGTTCCAGGACAGGTGCTCTTCGTCGTCCTCTTCGTCGAGGGAGATCTTTCGGTCGAGATCTTCGACGACGCGCTCGACGGCTTCCCGATCGAAGGTGCGAACGTCGAGAGCCCCGAGGAGGGGAAGCACATGGCCGTTGAGTCGGCTTCCCTCGTCGACAGCCGACAGCGCGTCGCCGAGGCGGACTCCGTGCTCCGCAGCCACCGACTTTGCACGTTTGAGCTCGGACTGGTGAAAGTCGTCATCCTGCGACCAGAAGTCCGTTGGGAACTTCTTGGCGGCGTCGCGGCGCATCTTCGTCTCGTCGGACGCAATGGCGAAGAACATGGCGCCCCGCGCGACCGGATCGGCCACCGCAAGGTCCGGTGGGGGCGAAGCGGTGAGCGCGCGAGCGAGCGCGATGACGCCCGCAGCGCCTGCGATCGACGAGCCGACAAGTCGCGGTGCGTTCACCCCCTGCAAGCCCGGAGGAGCGGCGCGTACGGCAAAAAGCAAATGCGGATCATCTGTGCCGGTCGAGAGCAAAGCGCGTGCCCGTCGAGAGTCCCGGGGAAGTGCGCTCCGCCGGTGTGTCGCCTTGTGCCAAAGCCGCCCTCATCGCGACCGAAGGATCCCGGCGGCCGGCACTGGCTCCGGCAGATCCTTGATCTCTGCGGCCTCTGCATCTCTGCGGCTCTCCCTCTCGCGTTCGCGAACCGCGGGTTGACCTAGTGCTGCCGCGAGCGGCGGAAGCCGTAGGCGCCGTAGATGACGAGGCCCGCGAAGAGCCAGCCGATGAAGCGCATCCATGAAGTGGGCGCCAAGTAGGCGACCAGAAACAGACACGACACGAGGCCGAGCAGCGGCACGAGCAGCGGGCCGAACGGGACGCGGAACGGCCGATGTCGCTCCGGCTCGCGGAAGCGCAGGACGATGATCCCGACGCACACGAGCATGAACGCGAAGAGGGTCCCGATGTTCTTGAGGTCGACCATCTCGTCGATGCTCGCGACCGCGCTCACGACGCCGACGAGCACGCCCGTGAGGATCGTCGACACGTGGGGGCGTCCCGTAGGTCGGGTGGACGCGCGCGAAGACCGGCGGGAGGAGGCCGTCGCGCGCCATCGCGAACAGGATCCGGGGCTGCCCAAGCTGAAAGACCAGGAGCACCGCCGTCTGCGCGACCACCGACCCGAGGGCCACGACGCCGACAGCCCAGCCGGGCATCGCGACGTACTCCATCGCGACCGCGAGGGCCTCGGCGCGACGGGACGGGTCGAGGCGCACGAGCGCCGGGTAGGGCACGACGCCCGAGAAGACCGAACCTCCAGGCATCACACCGCGACGACAAGTTCGGGACCGCCTTCGATGCGCTCGCACGCGCCACCGGCATCCGGATCGTCCGCACGGCGGTGCGCGCGCCGAACATGAACGCCGTCTGCGAGCGCTTTCTGGGCTCGCTTCGTCGCGAATGCCTCGACCACGTTCTCGTGCTCGACAGCCGGCACTTCCAGCGCGTCGTCGCCGAGTACGTCCGCTACCACAACGCCGCGCGCCCTCACCAAGGGATCCATCAGCAGACCCCGGTCCCCGCAGAGCGCCCTGCCGAGGGGAACATCGTGGCCTTCCCAGTGCTCGGTGGCCTCCATCACGACTATCGAAGGGCCGCATGAGACAGCCCGGAGCCCGCGAGTTTCTCGCGGCGCGATCTGGCGGCCGACGGATAAGTAGCCACCACACCCGGCACGCGCCAGGCCGCCCTCGCGATGAGGACGTCGGCGCATCCTCGGTCCCCCCCGGGCTGCGTTCGTTCACGAGCGCGCCCCTCCTCGAATGCGACACCTCAATGTGCGTAGTGCGCGCTCGACCTGCCGCGCGGGTGCGCCGACGGCATCACGGAGCGCCACCATCACCTGCTGACTTTGGCGAATTCGGCGCAGCACCGTCGTAGACGACTGGGTTCGTGCCGATCGCCATCCTGACCACGAACGCGCCGCGCGCGGACTGCGGTCCCGTGCCGAAATCGATCGTCCCGGTGGTCCGTGCGAGAAGGAAGAGCGACGAGGGCGAACCGCCCGATGCCAGCCCGAGGACGTCTTGCGCGAAGGTGTCGCCGAACCGCCAGGCACGTTTCACCTCCCCTTTGTCGGCGTCGAGGTGAACAAGCAGGGCATCGTCGCCGCCCGCGCTCACCATCGTTTCACCGAATCGCGTCATCCCGGAGAATTCCCCAGCGATCCAGAGATCTCCCGCCAAGGCGAGCGCCTCGATGCGATGGGTCCCTCCGAGACCGAACGCCTTGCTGAAGACGTGCTTGCCGGCCGAGTCGAGCTTGACGACGAAGGCGTCGGCTCGTCCTGCGTTCTTGTTGTCGGGCTCGTGAGCCTTGAGAGGCCCTCCGCCGAAGTCCGCGACCCCTTTGAACTCGCCGGCTGCGTAAGTCGCAGCCCAGCCGCCGGCCAGGGCTCCGACGGTCACGTCGCCGGGAAGCGCCTTGCTGAACGCAAATCCGTAGCGCGGCGACGAGCCGGGGCCGTTGTCCTGGTACTGGGCGAGGAACTGACTGCCGGTCTTGCCGCCCGCCGGCAGCCGCCCGCCGCCGAAATCGATCGTGCCTTCGTACCTCCCTGCAAGCGTCAGCTCTCCTTGGCCCCCGAATGCGACGAGGTCGCCGTGCTGATCGCCCGCGTCGCCGAAGGCGTGGCTCGCGATGTGCTGACCCTTCGAGTCGAGCACGACGACGAGAGCGTCGCTCTTCCCCGCGCTCGTCACCACCCCGCCGCCAAAGTCCGCGCCCCCTTCAAGCGAACCGGCGATGGCTACGAGACCTTCCGGGCTCACAGCCAGGGCGGCCAAGTGCTGATCTGCACCGGCGCCGAAGCGCTTGCTCCAGCGATGCTGGCCCGAGGCGTCGAAGGACGCGACGAAGATGTCGGTTCCGCCCGCGCTGGCCAACGCGCCGCCGCCAAAGTCAATGGGACCGGACTCGAAGTTCAGGTCCCCGGCCAGATAGATGTTGCCATCCCGATCAAGCCCCACGCCCGCGATCGCGTGCGCCATGCCGTCCGTCGGCGCGGCGCCGCACGGGGCGAAGAACGTCTTCGTCCAGATCTTGGCTCCCGCGTTGTCTAGTTTCGCCAGGACGACAAAGCTCCCGGGGTCGCGGACTCCGCCGACGAGCGGTCCGCGTTCGTCGTTGCATCCCCCGCTTGCGGCGACCACCACCGAGTCGCGGCCGGCGGCGATGTGTGGCCCCAGCAGGAAACCGAGCGGCTGGACGAAGAGGGCCTCGCCGTCCTCTCGCACCAAAGACGGGGCCGGCGTCCGGTCGCGTGCCTGGGCAGGCTCCGCCGACGCGTTCGCGGCGGCCGTAGACGCTGCGGGAGTGGCGTCCGGTGACGCAGCAGCAGGACCGGCCGGCGCATGGGCAGTCGAGGCTCGGCAGCCCGCGGCGGCCCCGATCACGGCTAGGACGCTTCCAACGATGACCGTGCGCATCACTGCCCTCCTGCCCTCCGCCGAATGCTCCCGCCGGCCGGCGCCAAGGCGGCCTCACCTATAGGCATCCGCACACGAAACAACAAGCGTGAGAGCGCCACCTCCGGCCGCATTCGTCCATTGCCAGTCCACGCCACGCCCTCGCTCGACGCCCTCGGCCGTCTGCGCGTCCACCCCCTGCAACGGGCTGCGTCCCCCGCGCCCGCGTGACCTTTCGATGACCAATGGAACCTCGATCCACATCGGCAACCAGTTGCCGCCTCCGCTCCGAACGGCCCCTGACATGCCCCCGCACTGGGTCGACGTCGAACTGTCGTTCGACCAGGCGGCCGAGCGCATCATCGCCGCGCATGCCGCCGAGGGCGACGCGGCAGACCTGCCCATCACCGACCTCAAGACCTGGGCGGTCGCAGCCAGAGAGGCTCGAAGCCGGCGCGGTGCCAGCGAAGAAGAGTCCCGGGTTGGACGATTGGCAGCAGGTTTCTCCAGGTCGGCGTGACCGCAGCGCCGCAGCGAGCGCGACCAAGGCGATCCGGTCAAACCGAGTCACGCGCGGCTTGCCAACCGAGCGTCGCAGCACGGTGAGTTGGTGTCGGAGCAGCGCGATCTCCGCAAGCAGCGACCAGGGCCGGCGAAAGAGGTCCGTCACGGCGGCGGCGAGCACGAGGACGGCTTCGAGCATGGCGCTCAAAAATGAGCCCGATGCCCTGGATTTCTCGCGGATCTGGGAAGTAGCACCACGGCCAGCGCGCGCGCGCGCACGAGGGTGCGCGACGCCTGCGCGAGAAGCCCTAGCT
>OCTA010001065.1_pt1 | contig 25434 bp, 36 predicted proteins | sample 1538991 | NCBI WGS metagenome assembly OCTA01 (sample SAMEA3539302, study PRJEB22396) | soil metagenome | biome: tundra; feature: field; material: soil | place: USA | collected 2010-05 | depth 0.15 m | reverse complement strand
GGCAGTATGCAGGGTGAGATTCCGGCAATCAGCCCAGCGGCGAACGCGACGAACAATAGCGTCACGGCTCAATCCTCGACCCGAGGTCACTCGGCCCAGGCGTTCGGAGACCCATGAGGTGAACTCTAAGTGACGAAGGTTCGCGACCTTGCATACAGAACAGTCTTGAGAGTCGGCCCAGCGTTACAGCAGTCAGCCTTAACCAATTCTTAGAAATGCCTCGTTCGGGGTACACGTGATCGGGCAGTCGATGCACGTGGAGACCGATGCGATCGTCGATCTCGGTTCGGTCGAATCGCGTGTAGCCCAGACTCAGCTACCCGTTCGTGTCATACTCGTCGTTCGCAATGACCTCTTCTACACTCGGGTCATGCGCGCCGACATCGTGGTCTTTGACGGTCTCGATGAGTTGGACGCGCTGGGCCCGTACGAGATTTTGAGGAGAGCAGAGCACCTTAGTATCGACTTTTCGGTCCGATTGGTCGCCCCCTCCGGCCAGAGCACGGTGTGCGGGGCCCACGGAATGACGTTTTCTACCGACGGCCGCTTCACGCCGGGCGAAGCGGACATCGTCATCGTCTCCGGGGGCGGCTGGAACGCGCGATCGAAGCAGGGCGCGTGGGCGGAGTACCAGCGCGGCGAGCTGACGCCCCTCCTCGTCGAGGCCGCGCAGAGCGCAACGGTGATCGCCGGCGTGTGTACCGGGACCATGCTGTGGGCCCACGCCGGGGTGATCACCGGACGTCGCGCCAACACCCATCACACGGCGATCGAGGAATTGGCCGATCTGGGAGTCGAGGTCGTACGCGAACGAGTCGTCGACGACGGTGACTTGATCACGAGCGGGGGTGTCACGAGCGGTCTGGACCTCGCGCTGTGGTTGGTGGCTCGAGAACTCAGCGATCTTCTGGCGCAACAGATCGCGAAGAATATCGAGTACAAATGGTTCCGCCCAAATCGACCGTTGAGCGCGTAGGTAGCGCAACACGCCCGCGACTACTTCCGAAATTCGAACTCCGTGGCCGGACCGCGAAGCGCCCGCCACTCGGGAGCGAGAATCGCGTAAACGAGCTCGTCGGTCCATTCACCCTTGACATATTCGTTCTCTATGAAGTGTGCTTCGCGTCGCATTCCCAGTTTCTCCAGCACTCGTGCCGAAGGGTCGTTGCGCGCGTCGAGGCGACCACTCACCCGATGCGCGCCGAGACCCGAGAAGGCCAACTCGACGATCATCGCGGTGCCTTCGGCGGCGTAACCGCGACCGGCGTACGCGGGGTCGAAGACGTAGCCCACCTCGTAGTGCGCGTGCGTCGCACTGATGAATCCCATGGCGAGTTCTCCGACGAGGATTCCCTCCCCCTTCACCTCTACGCCGAAGTTGATCCATCCACCTTCGCCGGGGAGGTCGAGGATGCTTCGACGCGCGAGGTGTTCTTGTGCGGCTGGACGATCGAATGGCCCGAAATAGAGGTAGCGCACGACGTCCGGGTCGGAAAAGAGTGCGTGATGACGATCCACGTCGTCGGGCGAGAGCGCGCGGATGACCAAGCGCTCGGTCGTGAGCGGATAGACGAGTTGCATCGCTCCTCCTCCGGGTCTCAATCGGGGGGTAACACGAGATTCGCCGCTTCGTCGACGACGATTGTGAAGAATCGATTGATGTTGCGAACCGAACCCTTGTAGTGACCGAAGAGTTCGAAGCTGATGCAACCGAAAATCTGAGACCACACCATCAACGAAAGTGCTCGCACGGGCTCCGGGACCCCCGGCATCGCGCCGTCCAGGTTGCGAGTCTCGAGGAGGCCCTTCATCGTGGAGCCATCGTCGTCGTCCTCTGGATCGGCGCTGGACTGTTGCCACGCATCGGCGACGATCGATCCGAGCACTACGGCGACGCGCGCGGCCGGCTCAACCGTGAACTGCGGCGCTTCGTAGCCGGGTACGGGCGACCCGTAGAGCAAGGCGTACTCGTTCGGATTGGACTTCGCCCATTTGCGAATCGCCGCGGCGGCGGCGTGAAGTCGGCGACGGGAATCGGATCGAGGCACGCGAAGTGCGGCACGTTCGGCGTACTCTCCGAGATCGTTGTAGGCATCGACAATGAGCGCCGTGAGCAGATCGTCCCTAGTGGCGAAGTATCGATAGAGCGCGGAGGACACCACACCCATCTCTCGAGCGACCTCGCGCAGTGACAGTCCCGAGGCACCTTTCTCGGCCATCAGCCGTCGAGACGTGGACTTGATCCGCTCGATTTGGAGGCGTCGGGCTTCAACTCTCGTCGGTCGCACGTCGCTCATCGAACCAGTATCGCAGGTCACGCTCCCCTTTGCACGAAGAAAGAGAGCGGTGCTCTTGATATATCGCAGTGCGTGTGGCACACTATTAGAGAGAGCAGTGCTCTCCAATATGAGGAGGATCCATGGGAACGTATTTGATCGTCGGCGCCGGAGCCATCGGCACGGTTGTCGCGGAGCAGTTGGCCGAGCAGGGTCACGCGGTGCGACTGCTCTCACGACGAGGAACGGGGCCCGAACACGCGCTCATCGAGCGAGTCGCCGGTGATGCCTCGGAGCCGGCGACCGTAGCCCGTCACGCACAGGGCACCGACGCGATCTTCAACTGCGCCAATCCGCCCTATCACCGCTGGCCGACCGACTGGCCCCCCATCGCGAACGCGATCCTCGCCGGTGCCGAAACGAGCGGCTCGAATCTTGTCACCCTCAACAACCTCTACGCCTACGGACGTCCCGTGGGTCCGATGACACCCCACGATCCCCTGAGCGCCGACTACGAGAAGGCTCAGGTTCGCGCCACCATGTGGCACGACGCCAAGCGAGCGCACGATGAGGGTCGCGTCAAGGCGACCGAGGTGCGAGCCTCAGACTTCATCGGTCCTCGATCACAGAATTATCTCGGGTTGCTCATACCGCGCATCCTCGCGGGAAAGAGCTGCCAGGTGATTGGCGACGCCGACGCGCCGCACAGCTGGAACTTCACCGAAGACGTCGCGCGCACGCTCGTGACCTGCGCGCAAGACGACCGGTCCTGGGGTCGCGCGTGGCACGCGCCGGCGAATCCACCGCGATCCGTGCGACAAGCCATCGACGACATTGCTCGCCTCACCGGTACCACCAACGTCAAGATCACGAAGATTCCGACCCTGGCGCTGCGCGTGCTGGGCCTGTTCAATACTGACGTCCGTGAGTTGCCGAAGACCTTGTACCAGTTCCAGGCACCCTTCGTCATCGACGATTCCGAGACCCGAAGCACCTTCGGACTCGAGCCCACGCCCTGGGACGACGTGTTGACGTCGACGATCGCCTACTACTCCAAGGACTGATCGTCGCGCTGGCACTCCTTCACGCCGGGTGACGCGACGCATGAAATCGTCGTTCGCGACCGATAAGTTGAGAGCGACGTCTAGGAGGTTCTATGTTCAATGACCTGAGCGCCCGCGTGCTCGACGTGATGCACGAACTCGAGGTTCGCGACGCACACGACCGCGGTGACGGTACGCCCCATCTGGAGCGCTTGCGACAGATCGCTCCCGACACGGGGCGATTCATCGCCCTGTGGGCCGCGTCGGCACCGGCCGGTGAGATGATCGAGATCGGCACGAGCGCCGGGTACTCCGCTCTCTGGTTGGCGCAGGCCTGTCGCCAGAGTGGGCGTCTCCTCACCACCTTCGAGATACTTCCCGAGAAGGCCAGACTGGCCCGCGAGACTTTCGCCCGAACGGACGTGACCGACGTCGTGCAACTCGTGGAAGGCGACTTCCTCGACCACGTCGATGAGCTCCGGGACGTGGCGTTCTGTTTCCTCGACGCCGAGAAGGACGTGTACGAAGCCTGTTACGACGCGATCGTGCCCAAAATGGTTTCCGGCGCGATACTCATCGCCGACAACGCCACGAGCCACCGCGACGACCTTCAATCCCTGCTCGACCGTGTGCTCGCTGACGAGCGCGTCGACGCCATGGTCGCCACCGTCGGCAAGGGTGAACTCGTTTGTCGCCGTCGCTAGTTATTTGTTGCTCTATCTGAGTCGCACATCGATCCCGAAGCGCTTACGCGCAAGCGAGTTCTAGACGTCCTTGAACATCGAAGTCGCGAGGACCTCGTAGCCGAGCGAGTCGTAGAGGGAACGCGCAACGAGATTGGGCCCGAAGACATTGAGGGCCACACGGGTGCCGCCGCGTTCACGAGTCCACTCTTCGGCGGCCTCCATCGCCGCTCGGCCATGCCCCCGTCCTCGAAAGTCCTTCGCAATCTCGATGTCGAATATGTACCACGCGTTCGCATCCCTCGAAAACGGACGACCCATCCACAGAGTCCCGACGATCTCCTCGTCATCGATGACGTTCATCACGTGCTGTCCATCGGCGGGACTTCCGTCAGGGAAGAGTTCCGCGAATTGAGAATCTGACATCCGTTGTGCCACGTCCGGATCTTCACCGGCCTTGACGCGCTCCGCAATGTATTCGTCCTTCTTGCTCGGCAGCCACTGCGCCAACTCGTGCGAGGACTTCAATTCCAATTTGACCATTGGACGACTGTAGTAGCGCAGGGGAAGGTCCAGGGAGTGACTTTCGGTGTGCGAGACGGCGTACCTCTGTACGTCCGGTGTTATTCTCAGCCTCGTCGAGAGGGGATCAATGGCATGGTCAAGCAGTGAACTCTGTGAAGCCACGGCGATGGAACTGGCCGAAGCTCTCGCCTCCAACGAGACGACGTCGTGCGAGATTGTCACGGCGTTGATGGAGCGCATCGCGGAGATTGACGCTCCGGGAAGCGAAATTGAACTTCGAAGCGTGTTGGCGCTCGCCCCTGACGCGATCACGTCGGCGAAACGTTGCGACGAAGAAAGGTCCCAAGGTTTGCTGCGAAGCGCCTTGCACGGCGTCCCGATACTCGTGAAGGACAATATCGAGGCCGTGGGGCTTCCGGGCAGCGCCGGGTCGACCGCGCTGCTCGGGCGACCGGTCCCCCACGATGCGCCGTTGGTGTCACGGCTCCGCGACGCCGGTCTCGTCGTTCTCGGGGCGACGAATCTCTCCCAATGGGCCAATATGCGCTCACCCTTCTCGACGAGCGGATGGTCGGCCGTGGGAGGTCTCACCCTCAATCCGTACCGACTAGATCGTTGTGCCGGCGGCTCGTCGGCGGGTTCCGGTGCGGCGCTCGCGGCGCGGCTGGCCCCGTTGGCGATTGGTACTGAGACCGATGGGTCGATCACCTGTCCGGCGTCGCTCAATGGCGTCGTCGGAATCAAACCGGCCGTCGGAACCGTACCGGGCGAAGGGATCGTGCCCATCTCGTCGAGTCAAGACAGTGCCGGACCGATGGCCCGAACGGTTCGCGACGTTGCGGCCCTTTACGGCGTCCTCACCGGAGGAGGCGACACGGAAGAACGTGTCAGTCGCGGACCCGATGGCGCACGAATCGCAGTTGCGACGAATATGACGACCGGACACCCCGCGACGGACCGACTTTTTCTTGACGTCGTTGGGAGAGCGCGTGGCGCGGGTTGGTCAACCTCGGAGGTGAGCGTCCGCGAGGCGGACGCCTCGGTCGACGCCGATGAACTGACCGTGTTACTCAGCGAGATGTGTGATGACCTCTCCGCATTCTTGAATCGCCGAGGCGGTGAAGGGCCCGCCACGCTGGCGCAGTGCATTGACTTTGAGAATCAGCACCACGACGTCGAACTCCCGTTCTTCGGCCACGAGTTCTTCGACCAGTCGCTCGCGTCGGGGGGCCGCGCCGGCGAGAAATACCACGACGCTCGGGCGAGGAACGTGGCGTGGGCCGTCGACGAGTGCCTGTCGCCGGCACTCCGTGACGTCGACTGCTACATCGCGCCTTGTTACAGTCCCGCGTGGAAGAACGACCTGGTCCTCGGTGGGAGTGGGAGTGCCCGCTGGTCACAAGTGACCCAGGCACCCGCGATCGCCGGTTGGCCGATTGCGACGGTGCCCATGGGCGTCGTCGACGGTCTGCCGGTGGGACTCTCGATCGTCGGGCGCCCCGGGAGCGAGGCGACTCTATTAGCGGTCGCCGCTGGTTTCGAAGGTCTTCTGGACCTCGAACGGAGTGACACACTGATACCGACGTTCATTCGACCTCAGAACGGCTGAGCGCCTCGTCGTACTCGTCGCAGAGCCACGGATCCTACGCTCGTGGTCGGCGGCCGGATCAAGTTCGCGTCACACGGTTTTGCTACGTTGACGACATGTCAACTGAACTTCGCGGACTACGCACCGTCATCTATCCGACTACCGACCTCGCCGCCGCCAAAGCGTGGTGGACCGACTACCTCGGATTCGGTCCGTACTTCGACGAGCCCTTCTACGTCGGCTTCGAAGTCGCGGGCTACGAACTGGGACTCGTGCCCACCGACGAATCCGGTGCGAGTCCGACGACGTACTGGGGCGTCGACGACGTGCCCGAGGCCGTCGCAGACGCCCAGGCGAACGGTGCGACGCTCCTCGAAGCGCCCCAGGACGTGGGCGACGGAATCATCGTCGCCTCCATCGAGAGCCCGAGCGGGCACGTGGTCGGGCTCATTTTCAACCCCCATTTCGTCGCCACGTAGGAGCGTCGAACTCGCACGTCCCTTGCGGGGTCGCCGTTCTCGCGGCGACGTTCGCGACTACTTGCGCGCGAGAACCTCTTCGTGCACCACGACGAAGATCCCTTCGGCACTCTCGGACCACGCGCGGAACGCGTCGCTGATCTCACTGAGTTCCTCGCTCGTGGTCAACCCGTATTCGAGACCCTGTCGCGCGAATTCGCTGTAGAGGACTCGGTCGGCCCAAAGGTCGGCCCACCACTCGCGCTCCTCGACCGTCTCGTACGTCCAGTCCGACGTCGTAGGCTCCGGTGACTCGAAACCGGCACCCTCGACCCAGCCGACCAAGTATCGGCCGGCGTTGGCTTCAGCGCCGTTTTCTCGAGTGATGTCGTGATACAACTCCATCCATCGGTCCAGACCTTCACTGGGTGGTGACCACGAAAAGGCGCCGTAGTCCCCGTCGCGAACCGCCAGCCATCCCCCATCGCGAAGGACGCGTCGCATTTCTTCGAGAGCCCGGATCGGATCGCTGAGGTGCTGGAGCACTTGATGGGCGTAGACGACATCGAATGACGAGTCCTCGAATTCGAGGTTGTAGACATCGCCGACCTCGAAGGAGAGGTTCGCCAGCTCTCTCGCCTCGGCAGCCTCTCGGGCCCGTTCGATGACTTCTTTCGAGCGATCGAGACCGATGACGTTCCCCGGAGCGACTAATTCCGCAAGGTCCATGGTGATCGTTCCCGGCCCGCATCCGACGTCGAGCAGCCGGTCGCCGCTCTTCAAATGCGGTAGAAGAAAGCCAGCCGAGTTCTGCGCCGTGCGCCACGTGTGACTGCGCAGGACCGATTCGTGATGACCGTGCGTGTAGCGATCGATTTGAGCCATGACGTCAAGATACATTCGAACGGCGTATCACGCCAACGCCATTATTCCGTTCACCGGGTCGTCGACGTTACGATGCTTCGATGGACTCGAAACCGCACGTGGTCTGCATCTTTCGCTCGGTTCGGACCGACCATTCGGACCGTGAGTACGAGGAATGGGCGAAGCGGATGGACGAGCTCGTGGCCACGATGCCGGGCTACACCGGCCACACCAGCTTTCGAGACGACGCGTCCAATAAGGGTGTGACGATCTCATATTTCCGGTCGATGGAGGACGTCGTGGCGTGGAAGAACGAGCCCGAACATCGCGAGGCGCAGGCTCTCGGCCGCTCGATGTTCTACACCGAGTTCGAAATCGAAGTGGCCGAGATCGTGCGCCACTACGAATGGACGTCCTCGGACTGAGTGACGCTGGATGCTTGACCGATCACCTTCACGTTGCCAAGATTCGCGAGCACCCTTGCGGTGGCGTATGACATCATGATGCGAATGACGAACGAGCCGACCGAAGAGATACAGACGTGCGCGCTCTGTGGTTTCTCGTGGGCCACGCTCACACGCGCCGAGATCGCCACTCGGATGAGCGCGGCCGTTGAATCCTTCGTCGGGGTCATCTCCCTCGCTGGCGACGAAGTGGGATCGCGGCCGGACCCGCAGCGGTGGTCGATCCTCGAATACGGCGGACACCTCCGCGACGTTCTGCTCAGTATTCGAGAGAGGATCGTGCTGGCTGCCATCCTCGACGTGCCGGTGGGAACGCCCATTTTCAGAGATGAGCGGGTCGAGATCGGGTTCTACGCCCAGGACGAGGCGTCCGATGTCGCGGTCGAACTGCAGGTGGCGACGTATCTATTCTTGAAGACGGTCGCGACGTTGCCCGCACGGTTCGAGGATCGCCGACTGGTCTACAGCAACCGCACGCCGCTCGAGATCACGATCTCCGGCGCGATGTCGAACGCGTTACACGAATGCGAGCACCACCTTGGCGACGCGACCGAAAACCTTCGACTACTCGAGGCGCTCGAGCACTAGCCACCCGTCGCGCTCGACACGATGTCCGATGAATCCAGGGTGATCCAGACGTCGTCGGGGATGTGGGGCTTCAACGGGACCGGTCGACGATCTTCGGTCCATTTCTGTCCGACCGCCGCGTCGGCCAACCCTCGCCAGAACCGAGCAGCGCCAACATTCAATTCCTGAAAGGGAATCTCCCAGACTCCGACGTGGCGTCGCAACATTGACAGGGCGGCCTCGCGGCCGAGGCCGTGTCGGCGCACGCCTCGAACGATGAAGAACTCGGCCATGAGACGACGGTCCTCGTTCAATCCGCGGACCATTCCAAAGCCCACCGGTCCGGACGGGTCACGAAAGAGGTACGTGCATCGACCGGGATCTGAGAAGTACACGGCGTAGCGGTCATCACGATTGAACCGTCCCGCCGCGTCAGGGCGGCTGAGTCGAAACTGAGAGAGGTCGTGGATGTAGAGCTGCAGGAGGTTCTCCACGATTGGGCGCGTCGCCGCGGTCGCGATGTCGAGTTCGACCGGGTCGCGAGCAGTCACGGGCGTCATCATACGGAGTTCTGGGGCCCATTTGCGACGAAGGACGGTAGGTTTTCAGTACGCGCGCGTTGAAAGGAGAGTCGATGGAGCTCGTTGTGGCGGCCGTCCAACTTTCCTCTGGCTCGGACACGGCGCGCAACGTCGATGGCGCGGAGAATCTCATCAATGCGGCCGCTGACCAGGGGGCGCGTTACGTACAGGTGCCCGAGTACTTCAATTTTCTCGGACCATTCTCGGGATTCGAGGGAGCGGCGGAGACTATTCCAGGCCCGACGACGTCGCGAATGGCCGAACTCGCGAGATCACGTGGCGTGACGCTGCACCTCGGAAGTCTCTTGGAGAAGACTTCTGAGAAGGGCAAGTTCTCCAACACCAGTGTCGTCATCGGTCCGAGCGGAGCGATCGTCGCCCTCTATCGCAAGATCCACCTCTTCGACGTCAACGTGCCCGGCGCCATCACCCACCGCGAATCGGACATCATTGCACCCGGAGACGAGATGGTCGTCGCTCGTTTCAAGGAGTTCGGATTGGGTCTGTCGGTGTGCTTCGACGTGAGATTTCCCGAACTGTATCGCGAGCTGGCTCTCGCCGGCGCCGACGTGATCGCCATCCCCGCCGCCTTCAACGCGGTCACGGGACGCGCCCATTGGGACCAGTTGGTTCGAGCGCGCGCGATTGAGAATCATGTATTCGTCGTCGCGGCGGCACAGGTCGGCATGACGGCCGAGGGGATCGCGACGTACGGCCACTCGCTCGTCGTCGATCCCTGGGGTGAAGTGTTGGCCGAAGCACTCAGTGACGCGCCGGAGGTCGTCGTGGCCACGTTGGACTTGAGCGACGTCGCGCGACGCAGGGCGCAGATTGCGGTCATGGACTTTCGTCGACCCGACGTGTATGACCGTGAAGTGCGCGTCATCGACGAGTGACGAATGACGCTTCACGTCCCCGTGGTCAATTCGTCACGAAGTTCGACGATCGAGACCGAGCCCGGAGCACGACCCTGACGGGCCATCTCGTTGGCGCGGCGTTGCACTAGCTCGTTCACCGGAGTATCGATACCGTAGCGACGTCCCAGACCAACTATCTCGCCGTTGAGGTAGTCGGTTTCCACGTCGCCCGTGCCTCGAAGCACACTCTGCCACGACGAGCTCCCGACGCGACGAATTGACCCGATGGGGTGATAGTTGACCAGTTGCGAACGATCATCGGCCAGTGAGGTCGCTTTCGCCACGTCGACGCCGTGGGCGCTCAAGCAGGCCCGGGCTTCGTCGCGAACGCGCGTCGCCAGTTCGTCGCTCATCGCGCTGGGACCGCAGAGCACCTCGAGTGCATTCAAGACGTTGGAGAGAAGCTTCCCCCACTTCAGGGTTTCGATGTCCGCGGTCGCCATCGAGGCGAATCCGGAGTCGCTGAGGAGCTTCGATAGTTCCCGGGCCGTCTCGTCGACACCCGTCGGCCATCGACCGACATCAAGGACACCAATCACCGGCGAGGAAAACACTTCGACGCGGCCCGGCTCGAGGTATGAAGCCGGCGACATCACACACACGCCGTAGGTGTTCGTGAAGTGCTCGGACACCAGGCGCTCGTTCGCCACTCCATTCTGCGCGCAAAAGACCGCGAGGGCCGGCGATGCAATGCTCACGAGTTCGACAAGCGCTCCAGCAGTGTCCTGGCTCTTCACGCTGAGGACAACGGCGTCACCTGGTTCCAAGTTCAATGACGAGATGCCGTCCACGACGTCGACCTTCGAGCGCAGCGTGTGATCGGGAGTGGCGATGGTGACGCCATCGCTTTCTATAACCTCGAAATTCTTACCTCGCGCGACGAGTACCACGGGGTGTCCACATTCGAAGAGTCCCGCGGCGATCGGCGCTCCAATCGCTCCCGCTCCGATGACGACCACTCGCATGAATCGATGATTACATGAACTGAAGGTTCTCGACCCGAGCCCCGGGGGCGTGAACCGGAGCGGGCGTCGAGGGCCCTAGAGTCGAATTGCGTGAGATGGCCCGACGCCGAGATCGAAGTGAGCGCGGACCTCGTCAAAGAACTCGTGCGCGATCAGCACTCGGACCTCGTCTTTGGCGACGTCCGAGAGATGGCGCCCGGATTCGATAACACCATTTGGCGACTCGGTGATGACTTGGTGGTTCGCCTGCCGAGGCGCCAGGCGGCGGTGCCCTTGATCGAAAGCGAGCAACGCTGGCTGCCTGAACTCGCACCACGACTGCCACTTGCGATCCCCACACCGGTTCGCGTAGGACGGCCCAGCGAACGATTCCCATGGCCCTGGACGATCGCGCGATGGATCGAGGGAACGCCGGGTAACGCGGTTGATCCGTCATCGAGGGGGCACGCCGCCACGCCCCTCGGAGAGTTCTTGCGGTCGCTTCACTGCGACGCGCCGGCCGAAGCGCCCACCAATGAATTCCGGAGCGCGCCACTCTCTAGGCACGACGCCGGCTTTCGAGGTCGCCTCGAAGAGACGGGTCGGGCCGTCGACGAAGAGTCGGCTCTGCGAATTTGGCGAGCGGCACTCGACACGGGAACGTGGGAAGGAGCGCCCCAGTGGATCCACGGTGATCCGCACCCGGCCAATCTGATCTTCAACGGTGACGTGCTCGTCGGCGTGATCGATTTCGGTGACCTGTGCGCCGGTGACCCCGCGACCGATTTAGCGGGAGGTTTCCTCGCCTTTCCGTTCGAATCCATCGACGAATATCTCACCGCGTACGGCGCGATCGACGACGCCACACTGAGACGCACACTTGGATGGGCCGTTCACTTCGGGCTCATGTTCATTCTCCTCGGCGTGTCAGATGAGCCGACCTACGGACCACTGGGACTGGGTGCAGTTGAGAACGCGATCGCCTTCGCACGCACGCTCGAGTGACGCGAATCCCTTCAACTAGCCGCCGACGGCCTTTCTCAGGAACCCACGCACCTCACTCGCGCTCGAGAGGACGACTACTCGGTCGGCTCCAACGGACTCCCTGGCTTCACGCGGCACCGCCCCGTGGTACTTCGCGTGGGAATGCCACGACCACAGGATGATGTTTCGCATCGGGTCGCGCGAAAACGCGTTTCGCCATGACTCGCGGTTCCCGTTCCACAACGGTTCACGTTTCACGATACGCAGGAACGTCCGCTTAATGACCCTGGTCATCACGACTCGTCTCGGAAGGTCGATCATGACGATCGTGGTGGCCAGGGGCCAAATGATGTCGCGGACTTGGCTGTAATTGCCGTCCACGACCCAGTGCGGTTGTTCGACGAAGGACGCAACTCTCGAACGGAATTCGTCGACGTCGAGGGGCGTCCAGTTCGGCTGCTGATAGAGCCCGTCAAGTTCGAGGCACTCGACACCCAGGGCCCGAGCGAGAGCCGCGGCGAGCGTCGACTTCCCGCTGCCCGACGTGCCTTGGACGACCACCCGCGCCACGCGACCGTCATTGGTGGGGCAATCTTCGCGCATCGCCGCAGCCTACAAATCAGTGTCTAGAGCGCTGCGTCAACTCGGGCCCATCGATAGTGCGTCACTCGCTTAGAGGGTGTCGTTCCGACGCACTGGTAGTGGTCCATCGCCCCATCAAGATCGTCGAACAGTCGTTCACCGGCCCCGAGAAAAATGGGCACGACGGCGAAGTGTAACTCGTCGATCGCGCGAGAACGCAAGAACTGCTGGATCGTCGAGGCGCCACCGCCGACGATGATGTCACCATCGCCCGCGGCCTCCTTGACCATCTCGAGCGCGGCGTCAGCGCCATCGGTAACGAAGTGGAACGTCGTCCCGCCGGCCATCACCAGTGACTCTCGAGGGTGATGCGTCAAAACGAAGACCGGATGATGGAATGGCGGATCTTCACCCCACCAACCATTCCACAGCGGTTCAGTCCAATCGCCTCGAACGGGGAGGAAGATGTTGCGACCAATGATGGTGGCGCCGACGTTTTCGAATCCCGCGCGCAACAGGTCACTATCGGCACCCTCGGCGCCGCCGGCTTGGGCGTGCAATTCGCGAGCGGCTCGCGTCTCGAAGATCCATTCGTGCAGTACGTGGCCACCTCGGCCAATCGGAGCATCAATATTCTGATCGGGACCCGACATGAAGCCGTCGAGCGAAATCGAGATGGTATGAACGCGCACTTTGGTCATGATTTCCCTGTTGCAATGTAGCGAAGATTCGATGACCACGATCTTCAGGGCGTGGACTCGTGTCGGCGCAACTGCAGGGAGCGGACTTCGTCGACCAAAGCAATGTCAGTCACCGAAATTACTGGGACTGTCGAGTTACAATCCACATTGGGTCTAAGACGGTGGCCACTGTTCCGCGGTCTCGCGGTGGGAGATATCGACGACTATGGGACAACTAACGCCATTTGGCGCATTGATTACCTCGGTGAGTGCGGGCACCTGGATTCAACTCATCATTACCTTGGGGGCAGTCGCTCTGACGTATTTCGCCATGTCTCGCATCATTGCGCAAGCGGGATACTCGTCAATTTGGATACTGCTGCCAATCGCTCCGGTCGTTCTTACGATCATTTGCTATGTCATCCTCTGGCACGATCTCAACGCGATTATCATTGGTGGCCCGATCGGTTTCTTCGGCGTTGACTCGGTGGGCCTTTTCTGGCACTTGGACCAAATCGCATTCGTCTTGAACTGGATATTCTTCCTCGTATTCGCATTCTCACGCTGGCCCGGATCGGTGATACGACACGTGACCGACGTTGATGCTCCCAGTGCACCGCAATATTCTCGCCCTGTTACAAGGGGACCGGGCTCAGGACTTCCGGCACCCTCCGATCCGGTCATCCCGCAGCGAGTCGCGACTGCGTCTGCGTCCGGCCCCGGAGCAACGCCCGCAGTCGTTCCGAGCACGCCGGGGGTAAAGAAGCCGGGAGCGCAGTTCTGTGCCTGGTGTGGAGAGGCTCTGCCCGGCAACCGCGCGCTCTTTCACGATTGTGGGTCCAGGGACCGTCCTGAAACGCACTGCAAGAACTGCGGCTCGGCGTTCCTTTCTGGTTCCTCGGAGTGCGCTTCGTGCGCCACGGAATAACGACGAGCCGTTCGACCCACGTCCGTACCATGAATTATTTTGTCAGTTTTACTTGACACGGTGAGTCCTGTCAATTAAGGTTGACAACATGGAAAGTTCAGAGATTTCGGGGGCAATTGATTCGACGGATCCGGCCGTCGGGCTGCGCGCGTCAATCGCTCTGCATCGACTCGGCGAGCGCATCGAGGCCCGTCACGTAACGCTGGCGCGTCAACAGGGTTGGTCGTGGCAAGAGATCGGCGACGCCCTAGGCGTCACTCGTCAGTCCGTTCACGCCAAGTATGGAAAGGAAATTCTGTGACCCGTCAAGTAAAGCCCCTCGAGTACCACCCGTGGTCAACCTTGGCCGCCGCACAACAAGAGGCCAAGCGAATAGGCGATCGTCGAGTCGGAACTGACTTACTGTTGCTTGGTTTGCTCCGCGACCATGACATTGAAGAACTGCTCCGCGTGTCACTCACGGACGCGCGAGCCCAGCTCGTCGCGCTCGACAACACGGCGCTCGGCGCCGTGGGACTGCCAGCGATTGTCGAGGTCGAGACGCACGTTGACCAGCCAATACCGGTGCGACCATCGGTTCGATCACTTATGGAACCTAGAATTCGTCTGACCCCCGCCGCCAAGACCGCCCTTCGCGACGCCGCCCAGCCGATGCGACGGGGCAAGAAGATTACGTGTCACCAGGTATTGCTCGCTCTCTTGGAGAACAAGGAGCCGGATCCCGCAGCAACGCTACTTTCGGCGCTCAACGTTGATCGCGGCCGCGTCCGCACCCAACTCGAGGCCGAAAGCGCTGAACTCGAGTAAAACGAGTCAGTCGAAGTCGGAGTGGGCCAGCCACAAGTCGACGATTCGGCGGTCGCCATTCACCTCCACTGGTCCCTCGTCCACCCCACGTCGTCCAAGAATGGCGAGCAAAAGATCAATCGATGTGCCCGTCAGTTCGGCGTCGAAGTCCGCTGCGTCATCGGACACTTGAAAACCGTCCTCATCAAAAGTGATCGACCACATCATCGGTGAATCGCTCGGGCGGAAAGCTAGCTGTTCTCCGTTTCCTCGAAGCGACGAAAGTCCCGGCGATTTCTTCGCGTCATTTTCGAAATTGCACAGGAATTCATCGATGGCGTCAATGACGACCGGCGTTTCAGCTCGCGGACTCCGTTGCGCGGCAAGCTCGAGGTCCATGCGGTGGACAAGAGTTTCGTGAAGCTGACGGCGAGACCAGAACCGAACATGTTGATCGCCCCCCCACGCCCACATCTCGTCCTGCGGATCAGCGCCGAGCAGTGTCGTCACGAGCTGGCGACCACCGTCTTCGATCCACTCCGGACGCACGACGTCACGGTTCTCCAGTGAGGCCACTCGGGGGATTCGTTCGGGCGCGCGCTTTCGAACGAGTTCTTCGGCCCAGCGGTGAATCAATCCAAGGTGTTCGGCGAGGTCGACCACGCTCCATCCCGGACATGAAGGAATCTCTTCGTCACGCGCCATCGTTGACATCACGTTGGCGAAACGTCCAATCTCGATTGCCAGCGCGTCACAGCATTCAAGGTGATCCACTGTTTCCTCCAGGAGCTTGAAACCTTCGGCTTCGTCGACTCGAGCGACATCGTAGTGGTACGCAGCAACACGCTTCAGTGGTTGACACTACGTCGCGGCGCGTTCTACGCCGTCGTCGAATCGCCTCGATCGCTCTGATTGTGGAGACTACACAGTCTCGAAGGTCAGCGCGAGATCGTCACGTGGCGCCGAGAAGGTCCCATTTGTTGCCGTACAGGTCCTTGAAGACCGCCACTTGGCCGTACGATTCGGTCCGGGGCACGGTCAAGAATTCGACACCGCAGTTCGTCATGTGCTCGTACGTCGCCGCGAAGTCCTCAACGCGTAAGAAGAGTCCCACCCGCCCGGCGAACTGGCGACCCACCATCGCCTCCTGCTCTTCTCCGCGAGCCTGGGCGAGCAAAATTCCGCATCCGGACCCGGGAGGACGCACGACGACCCACCGCTTTGGCTGGCCATCGCCGTCCAGTGACGGCGAGTCATCTTCCAATGCGCATCCGAGTACGTTCACGAAGAATTCAATCGCTTCGTCGTACTCCTTCACGATGACACTTATCAGTTCGAGGCCCATCCCGTCAGATTATGTCCCAGTACCAAAGGCTGAAGTAGTTCACTAACGTTGCACCATGACATCCGATTGGGCGCGACCTGTGGTCCACTGGTCGATCGTGGCGCGTGACCCCGAACGCCAGCGTTCGTTCTACTCCGAGCTCTTCAACTGGGAGATTGGTGACGGACCGATCATGGGAATTCCGGCGGGTATCGGCGGACCGGAACCGGGACCGGCGGGCCACATCCAGGCCGGTGCGAATCCAGGCGTATCGATCTACGTCCAGGTTGGCGATTTGCGCTCAACGATCGACCGGGCCTTAGCGCTCGGTGGCAAGGAGACGATCCCGCCCTTCGATCTGGAGAGTGGTCAAACGTTGGCGGCCATTGAAGATCCTGAAGGGAACTTCGTGATGTTGGTGCAGCAATAACTTGCCTAGCCGGGCAGCTCCTTGAAGTATTCCGTGGACAATGTCGTCGGATCCAACTGCGCATTGAACTCAATCGCAATTGGTGAGGTCATCGCCTCGGTTGTGGATCGTCGGGCGTCATTCATTGACCGCCACCACGTAACCACCAACCACTCTCCGTCGAGACCGCTCGCAACGGTTCGGCGCACGAGTCCCTCCTGCTGATAGGCGAAGCGCTGTTGATAGTCAGCGTTCTTCGTCAAAAAGTCTTCATTGGTGACGTCGGCTGCCAATTGGAACTTCGAAACCTCAATCATTAATCGCATACTACAAACGCCGCTACGAGTTACTACGGGCGCCGTGCTCGTATGAACGCGTTCGCTACTGCCCCGTCATATTCATCAAGAGCGCGCTCTTGGTCAAAACCATCCGGAAATGGGATTGAGGTGGCGAGACGTTTCACCGCTTCGCGGTCATGCACGAGGGTCGGCACAATTTCGACGTCCGTGAAGCCGGCGGCTGCGAGCTTGTCTTGGTAATCGTCAACAACGAGAGCTCCGGCAATGCAGCCTGTCCACAGTGCCATGAGGCCCTGAAGGTCATCGGGGATTTCCTTTTGAAGGACGACGTCGGAGATCGCAAAAAGTCCGCCGTGCTTGAGGACGCGGAACGCTTCTCGCAGGACGACGTCCTTATCGGCCGCGAGGTTGATGACGCAGTTCGAAATGATGACATCGACAGACTGATCTGGGAGCGGAATATTTTCGATAGTGCCCAGGAGGAACTCAGCGTTCTCCACACCGGCTTCCACCTGGTTCTTTCGAGCAAGCTCAATCATTTCCGGTGTCATATCAAGTCCGTAGACCTTGCCAGTTGGCCCGACGCGACGCGCGGAGAGGAACACGTCAATACCACCGCCAGAACCGAGGTCGAGGACGACCTGACCGGGCAGCAACGTCGCGAGTGCGGTTGGATTGCCGCAGCCCAATGACGCGAGGACAGCAGCGGGGGGTAATTCGCCAGTCTGCTCGATTGCGTACAAATCGGCCCCAAATCCTTCGCCAACACCGATGTCTGAGGCGCAGCAGGTTGAGGTGGACGTCGAAACAGCGAGGGCCGCTGAAGCGTAACGCTCCTTCACGGCATCTCGGATGGTGTCTGCATGGTTCTTCATAGGTCTTCCTTTAGTTGTTTGGTGATGCGCTGGCGAGACTGGACAAGAGCTGAATAGGTTCATTGACCGCGTCGCAACAGATCGAATAACGGTTCGAACGCCCCTCGGGTGTCACCACAATAAGACCAACGTCGCGAAGTGCTTTGAGGTGATGGCTGACGAGGGGTTGGGCGATGCCCAATTGATCGGTGAGTTCGACCACCGTCTTGGATTCCTCTGAAAGGGTCAGGAGAATGGCGAGCCGGTACTCATCGCTGATGGCCTTCAGCACCGGCAGGAGTGAATGTGCCAGTTCGAGGGACCGCAACCGCGTAGTTACTTTCGTTGCCATAGGGGAAGCATATCATCAATATTAATTGATATCAACAAATTTGACTATTTAGTCAAAAATCCAACTTTCTATGGCAGGTCGGTACACGTTCGTCTACCGGTTTTTAGTAGAAGTGCCCAACTATGTGACTAACCCTCAAGCCAACGTGACAAAACTCTGACATCACTTGTCTCGTAGCCGACACTGCCGTAGAAGTTCAACGCCGATTCGTTTTCGCTCCGAACCATCAATTGAACTTTGATAGCTCCCAGCTTGCGTAGCCACTCTTCAGCTGCACTCATAAGTTCTGATCCGATGCCTTCGCGTTGGTGCGCCTTTCCAACCGCAAGGTAGTAGACCCAACCGCGATGTCCGTCGTGCCCCACCATTACCGTCCCAATCACCTCGTTGTCATTCTCGAGTCCAAGGACCGTAGACGTCGTCCCATCTAACGCACGCTGGAAATCCTTAGCCGCATCATTCCATGGCCGAGTCAATCCCGCCTCAGCCCAAAGGGCAACAACTGACGAAGCATCGCCTTCGATGAGTTCACGAATTTCCACCGGGCAATCGTAATTGATGAGGTCAAGACGCTTTTACAGACTTAGCCTGTACACGTTTGTCTCGCGAAGCTCGAATCCAAGTCGCGCGTACAGTCGATTGGCCGCTTCGCGCGTCGGTCTGGTCGTGAGGTCGATCGACCGAACATGTCGACGTCGTGACTCTTCGATCGCCGCAGTCGTCAATGCCTCGCCCACGCCTTTTCCTCGGGCCGATCCGTCGACGACCACGTCCTCGATCCACGCACGAAGTCCAGTGGGGATGGGGAAGACCACCAGCGTCAACGACCCGACGATTTGCCCTCCGTCGCGGGCGATAAAGACAATCGTCGCCGGCGATGCGACGAGGGCTTCAACGTCAGGCGTCGTAAGTGGCGGCGCGCTGGTGGAGAGTTGCGGCAAGAGGTGATTCAGGGCCGCCACCAACTCATCGGTCACCTCGTTCGCAATCTCGACCTGCACGCTCATTGGTCTCCCTTCCATACGGGTCGACGCAGGTCGTCGTAGAAGACGTCTCGGTGCTCGCCGTCGATCGCCGCGAAGATCGGACCGGCCCACCGTTCCGCGCCAATGATTGGCGTCGGCAAGTTGTCACGAGTGAACCAGCCGGCGTCCGTGCATTCGAGCGGGTGGATCTTCATCTCTCCTCCGACGGCGCGACAGAAGAACAGGAGCGAATACAACGGAATCCGTGACGAGCCGAGTCGCATCCCGTCGAGCACACCGATGAGCCGCACGGGCTCGACCTCGATGCCGGTCTCTTCCATCACTTCTTTCACTACGACTTCTGGAGCCGAGTATCCGACGTCGCACCAACCCGTCGGATACAGCCAGACGCCCGAGTCGGCGCGCTGGATGAGGAGCAGTTCACCGTGGTCGTTCGTGACCGCCGCACCCACGGCGACCTTGGGCGTCTGATAACCCGCAACGCCTTTCCCGACTTCCTTCATCCACTCCGCGACGTAGCCGTCAGCGTCGAGAACGTCGTCCAGGCCCGTTTCGGCGGCGGACTTGATGTCACCGGCGATCTTCAGAATCTCTTCGAATCGTTCTCGCTCGTACTGGCTTTCGGTGAAGCCGAGACCCGTTCGTGCGACGCCGGCCAATGACTCGGCCCAGCGCAGGAGTGTCTTCTCGGGAACCGGATCCACCATCACGACGCTACCAACGCGTCCTATGCCAACGTGGCGTCAAGCACCTCGTCGAGCGTGCCCACGAGTCCCGTGTAGAACTCACCGAACTCGGCGTACAGCGTCGAGGCCTCGTCGTAGCGCATCGTGTAGACACACTCTTTCAAGTCATCGACGTGCACTCCGAAGAGCGTGACGCCCCACTCCCAATTATCGAGACCCGTGGAACCGGTGACGACCTGGAGGATGCGGCCCTTGAACTCACGACCGAGCGCACCGTGTTGACGCATGAGGCGCTCGCGATCCTCGTAGGGCAAGGCGTACCAGTTGTTCGTCTCGTCGCGGCGTTTCGACATGGGGTAGAAACAGAACGCTCGCTTGCCGTCCGGGGGAAGCGTCGGGAAGAGCCGGTCCTGCAGCATCTTCTCGGGCATGCCGGCCGCGTACTCGCTGACCTCGGTGACCGACACGTAGCTCTCGGCCACGAGAAAGCCGGCCGCTTGGATCCGTGACTGAAGTTGACGCAACGTCCAGAGGTCCTCACCCAGGATCATGAAGCCTACGTCGGCCTTGGCGCCCATGATGGCGACGCTCACCACCTGGAGACCGTTGCTGCGGGCGTCGTCGACGGCCTTTCGCACGGCGCCCGCGTCGACGTCCGCGCCGGGGTGACAGAACAAGTGCAGTACGTTAAGCCCGCGGGAGGGCGCGAGCGGTTCTGGAGTCATGGCCCAATGCTACGACCTCACCATGAACATCCAACCTGGACCGATGCCAAAATGAAAACCGTGGGGCCCGAAGGCCCCACGGTTCCACGACTTTCGAGAAGCGGACGCTTTAGTAGTCGTCCATTCCGCCGCCGGGCATGGCCGCGACCTTCTCTTCAGGCTTGTCGACGATCACGCACTCGGTCGTCAAGAACAGGGCCGCGATCGAAGCCGCGTTCTGCAGTGCCGAGCGCGTCACCTTCGCCGCGTCGATGACGCCGGCTTTGATGAGGTCCTCGTAGTCACCGGTCGCCGCGTTGAGTCCTTCGGTCGCCTTCTTCAGATTGCGTACCTTGTCGACGATCACGCCACCTTCGAGTCCCGCGTTGACCGCGATCTGGTTGAGCGGCGCTTCGACGGCCTTGGCCACCATCCGCGCACCCGTCGCTTCGTCACCGATGAGCTTGTCAGCCGCTTCGAGGATTCGGACTTGGCTGCGCAAGAGCGCCACGCCCCCGCCGGGCACGACGCCCTCTTCGATCGCGGCCTTCGTCGTCGACACCGCGTCTTCGATGCGGTGCTTCTTCTCCTTGAGTTCGACTTCTGTCGCTGCGCCAACCTTGATGACGGCGACGCCACCAGAGAGCTTGGCCAAGCGCTCCTGGAGCTTCTCGCGGTCGTAGTCCGAGTCGGTGTTTTCGATTTCGGCCTTGATCTGATTGATCCGACCCTTGATGTCGTCCTCGGATCCGGCGCCTTCAACGATCGTGGTCTCATCCTTCGTGACGACGATCTTGCGCGCGCTGCCCAGCATCTCGACGTCAGCGGTCTCGAGCTTGAGTCCGATCTCTTCGGAGATGACGGTGGCGCCGGTCAGAATCGCGATGTCCTGGAGCATGGCCTTGCGACGTTCGCCAAAGCCCGGCGCCTTCACGGCAACGGACTTGAAGGTGCCACGGATCTTGTTGACGACGAGAGTCGCGAGGGCTTCGCCCTCGATGTCCTCGGCGATGATCAACAACGGGCGACCCGACTGCATGACCTTCTCAAGTACCGGGAGAATGTCGCGGACTGAAGTGATCTTGTTCGAGACCAAGAGGATGTAGGCGTTCTCGAGAACGGCCTCCATGCGCTCGGTATCGGTCGCGAAGTACGGAGCGATGAAGCCCTTATCAAAGCGCATGCCTTCCACGAGGTCCATCTCCATGCCGAAGGATTGGCTCTCTTCGACGGTGATGACGCCATCCTTGCCAACCTTGTCGATGGCGTCGGCGATCATTGCGCCGATCTCGTCGTCGGCGGCAGAGATCGAGGCCACCTGAGCGATCTGCTCCTTGGTGTCAGCGGGCTTGGCGAGGTCGTGAAGTGACGCAACGGCCGCTTCCACTCCGGTTTCGATGCCCTTCTTGAGTGACATTGGATTGGCGCCAGCCGCCACGTTCTTGAGACCTTCGCGAACCATCGCCCACGCGAGCACGGTCGCCGTCGTCGTACCGTCACCGGCCACTTCATCGGTCTTCTTGGCGACTTCCTTCACCAATTCGGCGCCAATGCGCTCGAACGGGTCTTCGAGGTCGATGTCTTTCGCGATCGAAACACCGTCGTTGGTGATCGTGGGGGCTCCCCACTTCTTGTCCAACACGACGTTGCGGCCCTTAGGTCCGAGCGTTACCCGAACGGCGTCGGCCAACTTGTTCATGCCGCGCTCCAGCGCCCGGCGAGCCTCTTCATCGAATGCGATCAGTTTCGCCACTGTGATTCCTCCTAAAGCGAGGCACCCTTTTGGTGCAACGCAATATTAGCAGTCTAGGGTGGCGAGTGCTAACGCCGGTCAGCCGCCGGCGACGGCCGGCACCAGCGAAACCGTCTGCCCGGACTCGACGACCGTGTCGAGACCATCGAGGAAACGAACGTCCTCATCGGCCACGAAGACGTTGACGAAACGCCGTAACGCACCGCGGTCGTCGAGGACTCGAAAGGCGATTCCGGGATAGGCCGCGTCGACCGCGACGATGGCTTCACGCACGGTGGTGGCTTCGACCGGAACCTCGCCCGCTCCCCCGACGAGGGTGCGCAATTGACTGGGGAGGCGCACGGTGACGCTCATGATGCGGCCACCAATTGGTGGAAGCGCAGCGCCTCTTCGGCCGCCTCGAGCGACGGGCTGATGGTCGAACTCACCGTCGCGGTGTCGACGATGGCGTCCAGCGTCTTGAGACCGTGACCCGAGATGATCGCCACGATCGACTTGTCACGGTTGATCGTGCCTCGGTTGATCATTTGGCGCAACGAGGCGATCGTGACACCACCGGCGGTTTCGGCGAAGATGCCCTCCGTCTCGGCGAGGAGACCAATGCACTCGAGAATCTCGGAATCGGGCACGGAGCCGCAGTCGCCCCCGTGCGCGCGAAGTTCATCGAGCACGTACGGCCCGTCGGCGGGATTGCCGATGGCGAGAGAACGCGCGATCGTGTTCGGACGCTGCGGCGTGACGACGTCGGCACCCGTGGCGAAGGCGCTGGCGATCGGCGAGCAGCCGGTCGCTTGCGCACCGAAGAGCACGGGCGCGGGACCTTCGACCAGACCGAGCTCGATGAACTGCTTGAACCCCTTGGCGACCTTGGTGAACTGACTGCCCGAGGCCAACGGGACCACGACCTGTTCGGGCGTACGCCATCCGAGTTGTTCACAGATCTCGAAGGACAGCGTCTTGGAACCTTCGGCGTAGTACGGGCGGAGGTTCACGTTCAGAAAGGCCCAGTCCGAGTGTTCGGCCACCAATTCCACGCAGAGCCGATTCACGTCGTCGTAGTTGCCCTCGACACCGAGCACCGTGCCCCCGAAGATCGCCGCCATCGCGATCTTGGATTTCTCGAGATCGGCGGGGATGATCGTCACGCTCGGCCAGCCGATTGACGCGGCGTGGGCCGCGACGGAGGTGGCGAGGTTCCCCGTGGACGCGCACGCGGCCGTCGTGAAACCCAGACGACGCGCGCTCGACAACGCCACCGTGACGACACGATCCTTGAATGAACCGGTCGGATTGCGCGTGTCGTCCTTCAGCCACAGTTCGCGCACGCCGAGGACCTCGGCGAGGCGAGTCGAGCGACGAAGCGGCGTCCAACCGGCCCCGAGATCAACCGGCTCCAGTCCGGGGTCGGGCAAAAGTGCGCCGTAGCGCCAGATGGAATTGGGACCACTCGCGATCGACTCGCGCGTGACAACACCTCGGGCCGCGGCGAGGTCGTAGTCGACCTCAAGCGGACCGAAGCAGAAATCACACGAGTACCGAGCCTCGCTGGGATAGGTGGTACCGCACTCTCGACATAAAAGACCTGTAGCGAAACTCATAACTCCCTTTTCATCGTTCGGCCTTTGGCACCTGGTGTGATGAGCGGGTAGCTCAGGTATCACACTGGTTGTCGCGACTTCAACGGGGCCGTCCCTCAGTCGCTCTTGATGACCCCTCAATTCTTGTCGAACGCGCCGACGGTGTCAAGTGCGATCTCGCGGTTCGACCCCTAACCTCGTACGAGTGAGCAGCCCTGACGTCCCGTGGACGCTGAACCGCGAAGAGTTCAACCTCGAGCGCGTCGTCTCCATGAAGTCCGGGACCACCGTCGCGGTCGTGGTCCCGGCCCGTAACGAGTCGGCCACCGTCGGAGCGGTCCTTGACGCCGTCCTCGCCCATCGCGAACTGGTCGACGAACTGGTGGTGGTGAACGACAACTCAGTGGACGACACCTCGACCGTCGCGGACCACCACGGAGCTCGCGTCATTCGCCTCGAAGGACCGAGCGGCAAGGGCGAGGCGATGCGCGCCGGACTGAGCGCGACGACGTCAGATTTGGTCGTGTTCCTCGATGCCGATGTCGTCAACACGACCTCGGAGTTCGTGGCGCGATTGATCCAGCCACTCCTGGAGCGCCCAGAAACCCAATTAGTGAAGGGATACTACGAACGGCCGCTGCACAACATGCCGACCGGTGGCGGGCGAGTAAACGAGTTGGCCGCTCGCCCAATATTGTCGCTGCTCTACCCCGGACTCGGTGAGATACGACAGCCCCTCGCCGGCGAGACGGCCGGGCGACGTAGCGCGTTCGACGCGATCACGTTGGAGAAGGCATACGGCGTTGAGATCGCCTTGCTGATCGACATCGCTCGCCAATTCGGCGTGCGCAGTCTGGCGCAGGTCGACCTCGGGGTGCGACGTCATCGCAACCGTCCGCTCGAAGAGTTGCGGCCGATGTCAATGGACGTGTTGCGTGCGGCGTTGAAGCGCTACGCCGTCCACCTGCCGCCTCAAGCGTGACTAACCCCTGTTGCCGGAGTTGTTACCCAGGATCACGATGACGTCATCACTCGATGCACCGGGTACGGGGCGCAGGCCATTGAGCGCTTGAATGGCGTGACGACCGACATGGATCTTGTTGGCGATCTGAATCGCGGCCCACTTGAATCCTGGATTGAAATAGACGATGGTCGACTTCTCTTTGGGACCATTGACGCCTGGAAGCGTGTTCCAGCCCTGTGTCAGGAGTTCCTGGGAGTAACCGCGAGCCAGATTCGGAACTTTCGTGCCGTTGGCCACCTGCACGCGAACCGATGACTTCGCAACGGTGTGGTGATGGATCGTCGTGGTGGTCTGCGATGGTGGCAACGTCGTCGTGCCACTGGTCGACGTTGGGCTGACGTAACGAAGCATGAGGAATGCGGCCGCCACAAAGAGAACGACGATAATGAAGACCACGCTCAACGCGGGTTGGTAGTGAGAACCAGGTGGGTTCGACCCGTGGTGCGGCTGGGATGATTCACTCATTCGTCTCAGCCTACATATTGAGGCCAGACGTTTTTCACTAACCTTGAACTTCCAAGCCGGTGTGGCGCAGTCTGGTAGCGCAGGCGATTTGTAATCGTCAGGTCGTGGGTTCGAATCCCTCCACCGGCTCC
>OCTA010001063.1_pt1 | contig 25481 bp, 22 predicted proteins | sample 1538991 | NCBI WGS metagenome assembly OCTA01 (sample SAMEA3539302, study PRJEB22396) | soil metagenome | biome: tundra; feature: field; material: soil | place: USA | collected 2010-05 | depth 0.15 m | reverse complement strand
GCTCCTGGCTGCGGCGCACGAAGCTGCGGCCGTCTTCCACGAAGATGCGCACGTCCGGACGCAAATAGATGCCGCGGCTCTGGGCCACGTAGCGATCGCGCATCACGGTAGTGGCGATGATGGGGTTGATCTCCACGCCTGTGATATCGTGGCTGCCGGAGGCCAGCGCGCGGGCCACGTCCCAGCCGCCGCCGGGACCGATGACCAGCGCCTTCGCTCCGGGACGCACGGCGTAGGGCAGGGCCGGGCCCTGCTCGAGCAGTTCGTGGCGCTCGCGCGCGGTGAGGTGCGCGAAATCGAAGCCGGCGATGCCGGTGGAAGCGTCCGCGTCGATGAAGATGGAATGGTCGCGCACGGCGATGCGCGAGAAGCTGTTCCACTGCACGAACTCTTCTTTCTTCAGCTTCTGGCCCTTGGCGTAGCGTATGGCGATGAGGTTGTGCGTGCCGTTATAGAACACGAACGAGAACACGGCCAGCGCCAGGGCTACGGCGGCGGCGCGCAGCTTGACCGATCCAGCGATGCTGTGCCAGATGGCGCCCGCGGCGGCGAACAGCACGGCCACCAACATCACGGTGCTGGTGCCGCCGAAGTGATTCAAGAAGGGGACCAGCAGCAGGCATCCGGCGGATGCGCCCAGCAGGTCGAAGAAATAAACGCGGTCGATGCGCTCGACGGTTTCCGAAATCGCCAGCGAAACGATCGTTCCGGAAACGAAGAATGGCAGGGAGGTGGTGAAATAGACCAGGGTCAGGCCCCAGGCGCCCGGCTCCTCTTTCTGCGCGACGACCACGGCCAGCGCCGCCATAACCAGCAGGCTGTTGAGCATGCTGAGATAGCCGAGGTTCCGGAACAGCGGCGTCTTCCAGCCGGCCACGATATACGAAAAAACGCCGCCCGCGCCCAAGCCGAACAGGGCGATGGAGATCGCCAGGAACGCGAAATGGTAGTAGAAGACCACCGAGAAGATGCGGGTCAGCGACAGCTCCAGCAGCAGCGTCGCCAGCGTGGTCAACGCCACGCCGAGATAGAGATGCGGCCACGGGATGGCGGAACGTGAAGAGGAGGACAAGCTTTATCTTAGAATGTATCATGATGTATGCATGGAACATGTCAGCGCTGCACTGGAGCGCGTGGTGGACGCGGCGGAAATCCCGCTGCGGCGGGTGAGCGAAGAGGAGAGCGGCCGCCCGGCCTTACCCGGCGGCTGGTCGCGGAAACAGGTGCTGGGACACCTGATCGATTCGGCCTCGAACAATCACCAGCGATTCGTGAGGGCGGCGCTGGCCGACGCGCTGGAGTTCCCGGCCTACGATACGCCCGGCTCGGTTCGCGTACAAGCGGTGGCAAGCGCGGCGTGGCCGATGCTGGTGGACCTTTGGGCGAGCTATAACCGCTATCTGGTCCACGTGATTCGGCGCTTGCCCGCCGCCAAATTGGAAGTGGTGTGCCGGATCGGGTCGAATGCGCCGGTTTCGCTTGGATACCTGGCCGAGGACTATGTGCGGCACCTGGTGCATCACCTGGATCGGATTGGCGTTGCGACGCGGTCGTGACGGCGCGGAGAGCGATCGTTGCTGAGCCGCGCGCGTAAGCACGCGGTTGTTGTCCAGTTGGTTGCCATCCGGGTCCTCACGGCAGACCGAAGCGGCCGGCATCCAGGCCAACACCACCGGCTCATCTGCCGCATTGCCGGCAAAGTCGCGTGGTGTGACGTGGGCGGCGCGCAGCCGCGCGGGCGACTCAAGCCAGTCCGGTAATTCCACGGTGAACGCAACGTGCAGCCTCATCTGCAGCGGGCCGCTTCCCACCTCCTACAATCCCAGCATGGCCTTGCCTGACCCACCGATCCAGTAAAACGCGACGTTGGTCCGGGGAACGCGCGAGCCAACTCCAGTCCCAATACGCCGCCGTAGAACGCCATCGAATGTTACGGGTGAGCCTCAAAGCTCATCTAGCGGTTCTGCGAATCGAAGCGAAGAAGGACTTGGGGTACGGAGATTCTGGCGATGGGGAAGAGACCGCTATCCCCGATGCTTTCACCCGGAGAGAATTACGCCTGTTCGGCGGGCTTCTTCTTTGCAAGCGAAAAAGAAGAGGGAAGGGAACTCGCCCGCAATTCAGGCAGGTCCACAATAGATCACCGATGTGGTGTAAAGTGGTGACGGCACTAGAGGCCGCACATGAGAGAAAAACGGTCGCGGGAAAAGAGCCGGAAGGCTCAGAGGAAAGCGGCAGTCCGGGCGTCGATCACGTTTCCGCCCGATCTCTACAAAACTCTCGAAGAAATCGCGAAGCAAAAAAAAGTGTCGTTGGCCTGGGTAGTCCGCGACGCGGTTGAGACATACGTCAGAAGGGCAGAGCGTCTGAAGTGAAATATGCTAACAAACATTCAATATCGAATTCTAAAGAGGATCTCTCCCGGTGCCCCAGATTGCTGTAGCGGGGGCATTTACGAAGGCAAGTCGAAGCTAGCGGTTCTAATGGGGGACGAATTCTTCACCAAGATTGCAGGGAAAGTTGTCATCGACTTCGGTTGTGGCGAAGGAGCTGAAGCCGTAGAGATGGCTGGACGAGGGGCCAAGCGGGTGATCGGTATTGATATCCGTGAGGACGTTCTCGAAGCAGCAAGACAGAGGGCGGTCAGTAATGGTGTTCAAAATACTTGTCTCTTTGTATCTTCGACGAAGGAGCTTGCCGACATCGTCGTTTCCGTGGACGCCTTTGAGCATTTCGGCGACCCCGCAGGAATCTTGGGTATCATGAACACGCTCCTGCAGCCGACAGGCGAGGTGCTCGTCAGCTTCGGGCCAACCTGGTATCACCCATTGGGCGGTCATCTATTCTCCGTGTTTCCATGGGCTCATCTAATCTTCAGTGAGAAGGCCCTTATCCATTGGCGGTCCACTTTTAAGACGGATGGGGCAACACGTTTTAGCGAGGTGGCCGGGGGCCTTAACCAAATGACTATAGCGAAGTTCGAAGAGTTGGTAGCGAGCAGTCCACTCAAATTCGCCAGCCTCGAACTTGTACCAATCAAGAAGCTTCGAAGTTTTCACAACCGCTTAACGCGGGAATTTACAACAGCGGTTGTGCGCTGCCGTCTGGTCAAACGAACATGATGGCGAACATGCGCAGAACAGTTGGAGTTTGCGCGTGGTCTCAAGCCCGGTTTCAGATCAAGATGCGCTCGACCTCGTCCAGCGAAATCTCTTCCTCGCGCCGGTCGTAAAGCTTCGTCGTCCTCGGCGACTCGTGGTTGGCGATCTGCTGGGCCGTTTCCAGCTTGCCGCCGTTCTTCATGTAGGCGGTGATGCCGGTCGCCCGGAAGGTGTGATTACCGATCTTCGTTTTGATCTTCGCGGCCTTCGCTCTGCGCTGGATCATCCGGTAAGCGTCCTGTTGCCACATCGCAGTTTTGGTGAGATTTCCGCCTCTGCCGCACGTGACCGTCCGAAAGAGGGGACTTTCCGGCTCGCTGCCGATCTCGGCGGCGGCGATGTACTCATCGAGAAACTGCTCCAAACTGTGATGGCAGGGGACGGCGTGCTCTTTGCCGCCTTTCTCATGGAGCTGCACCCAGCCCCGGCGCCCTTGCACATAGTAGTCTTTGACCTTCATTTCAAGGGCGGCGTTCACGCGGGCGAAGGTGTAGACCATGAGGCCGATCAATGCGCGGTCGCGCAAGCCGACGACAGAGCTGGTGTCGATGGAGTCGAGCAGGGCTCGGGCCTCGTCGGTGTTGAGCACCGGCGTCTTGCCTTTCTTCACGACATACTTGGGGCCGCGTACCGCGTGGGCCGGGTTCGTTTCGAGGACATGGCCGGTGACAAGCCAGTCGAAGAGCATTCGCAAGGCGGCGAGGTGTTGTTTCACGGTCGGGGCAGAGAAGTCGCCTTGCAAGTTTTTCAGGAAGGCGGCGACGTGGAAGGCCTGTACGTCGGCAAGCTGGCGGATGCCTTTCTCGTCGCACCATGCGGCAAAGCGGCGCGTTGCGTTCAGGTACGCCTTCCGGGTGTTGTCGTTGTTGACCTGGCCGGTGAAGAATTCCAGAACGCGCTTGGCGGCCTTCGGCGTCGGCGTGAAAAGCGGCGCGGTCTGAAGCTCCGGGGCCGGGGAGAGGATGATTTCGGTCGTCATTGTGTCGGCTGCCATAGAGTGTTATAAAGGATGTTATCACACTCTATCTGGGCACGGCAACGGTTTCTGCAATCAATCCTCGAAAGTGGGCGGTTCCCGGCCAGGTCCACGAGTAATTTCCGATAGTGCCAGGCCGCCAAAAGGCGCGAATCGCGCATGGAGGGCATCCGCCAGATTCTGCGAGCTGCGACTCCGTGAAGCGAGCGCCACTGTCAAGATGTCGCGTGCCTCCGCTTCCATAGACCGGCCATGCTGGGCGGCGCGCACGCGTAACCGCGCCTTGGTCAGTTCATCCAAGCGGCGAATGGCGATGCTTGCCATCGTTCTCAATGATAGTTCTTACAGCCTGCCGTCAGACGGCGTCCCAAGGATTTAAGATTGGAACTCCAAAGCCGACAAAATCCTTCACGTTGCGGGTGACCAGCCCACCGTCCCATCCGCTCTGCAATCCCCTCGGTGACTGGCAGGATGCGGCCCGCAAACCACGGACGCAAAACGGAATCAAGCCAGTCTTGTAGCTGCGCGCGCTTCCGACTTTCAGGAAGCTTCGCAATGCCCTTGCAGATTTCGGCCAGGGAAATGACGCTGAAGAAAAGCTGTTCGTTCTCCGCCTCGTTAAGCCAGCGCTCTACCTGCGGCGCAGACCGCGCCCGTGTGAGTTCGGAAGGGACGTTGGTGTCGAGGAGAAAGCCCTTCACAACTCGACCGGAGGCAGGATGTCTGGGAATCTCTCAAAATCCATATCCAGGCCCTTGAACGGGGATTCCGCGAATAATTGCGCCAGGCTTTTTCTTGCTTCGGGGACGGCTCCCTTCGACGGGGTAGGTTCCTCTTTAGTGGCAGCGGACGTGAGAGCTTGCCAGAGAACATCCTCTACGGATTGCCCGCTTTGCTGGCGGCTTCGAATCAGAGCTTCCAGCTCCGGCTTGTTAATTTCGATGGTCATCGCAACGGCTCTCCTCTTGTCATTATCCTCAAATTCCGCCCGCAGATGACGCTCGCTTCGTGCTTGTCGCCGCGCGGGCCCGTCCAGTGCGTCTCCAGGCTGATCCAGCCTTTGTAACCATCCGCCGCCAGCGCGCGGATCTGGCCCTTCCAATCGATGCCGCCTTCGCCCAGCGCACACCAGATGGGCCGGTGTCCCTCGACGCGGCAATCCTTCGCGTGCACGTGCGCGATGCGCTCCACAGGCAGGCGGCGGTAGCCATCCGGATAAGGCGTCTCGCCGGAAACGTAGGCGTTGGCCGGATCCCAGACTACCTTCAAATTCGGATGTGCCACCGCTTCCAGCAGGCGCGCCGTCTCATCGCCCGTGGCGATGTTGCAGGCATGCTCGTTCTCGATGCCGATCGTGCGCCCATGCAGCGCCGCTTGCCCCGCAAGCCGCTCCAGTGCGCGCGCGATGCGTTCGAAGCACGCCTCCGGCCGCACGGTTCGCCAATACGAGAACACGCGAATGATGCGCGCGCCGGTGCGCTCCGCGATTTCGAGCGCACGGTCCGCCAGACGCGGCTGATCTTCGAAGGTGTACGTGGCGGCGAACACATCCTGCTGAAAACGCGCGTCTACCTCGGGCGAATCCGGCAGGACGCACTTCAACAGAGGCGATGCGATGGAAACGATTTCGAGGCCGTGGCGCGCCATGATGTCCCGCGCACGGTCCAGTTCCGCATCCGTCAAATCGATGACATTCTTCCCGAAAACCATGCGCAGCTCGGCGCCGGTCATGCCGATTTCCGCCATGGAGCGCACCGCGGCTTCGATATCTTGCGAGAACTCGTCGGTGATGGCCGCGATGGGAAACAGTTGAGTCATTCAACTCCGCATGCGCAACAGCAGATACAGCCCGGTGAGCGAAAACAGCGCATCCGGAGACCACGCCGCGATGGCCGGCGGCAACTGGTTCACGTCCCCGATCTTCTCGAACAGCAAACCGATGCCCCAATACGTGATGGCGATGCCGATGCTCACGCCGATTCCCGCCATGGCGCCGCGATTGCCCACCAGGAACGCGAACGGGATCGAAATCATCGCCATGATCAACACGAACAGCGGCGCCGAGAATTTCTGGTAGAACTGCACCCGCAGCTTCACGGTGTTGAATCCGCTCTGCTGCAGATCGCGGATGTAACTGTCCAGTTCGCGGAAGTTCATCTGCGTATCCTGTTTCACTTCCTTCAAGAAGTAACTGGGGGGCTCGTTCAGCTCCGCGAACGTCTGCACCTGGAATGCCGTCAAGGGAATGCTCTGGTTGGCGTGAAAGTCGCGGCGCCACCCGTTTTCGAAAACCCACGTCTTCAAGGATGCCTGCCAATGCGCGCGCTCGGCGGAAATCTGCCGAACTAACTGGTAAGTGTTCGGCTCGATTTCGTAGACATTCACGCCGCCCATGACGTTCTCATCCTTGTCGAAGAATTTGTAATAGTAAATGCGCGGTCCTTTTCCGAAAATCCACTTACGCTCCGGACTGAGATAGGTCTGCACGGCGCGGCCCTTGATCTCGTTGCGCAGCGCGTCCTGCCGGCGGTTGGCTTCCGGCACGTAGTAGTGGTCGAATGCGAACAGGCCGCCGCTCAGGAAGCTGCTGGCCACCAGGATGGGAACGGCTAGGCGGTGCAGGCTGACACCGCAGGCCTTGAACGCGGTCACCTCGTTATGCTTGGTCAACACGCCGAATGTCACCAGTACGCCAACCAACACGCTGATAGGCAGCGTCTTGTAGATCAACTGAGGTGTCAGGAAGAAGAGGTAAGTGAAAACCTTCGCCAGTGGAATCTTGTTTCGTACGATATCGCCCAGTAACTCGAAGAAATTGTAAATCTGACTCATCGATACGAAGCTGGCCAGCAACACTGAAAAATAGAAGGCGAAGTTGGTCAGAATGTAGGTGTCCACAATCTGGGGCAGCAACGGCCAGCGAAAGGACCTGGTTCGCGCGGCCTGCCCACGCGCTGGCACGAAGCGCGCGCGCAGGCGATTGAACGCCCCGCCGACCGCGTCTGTCAATCCACCCACCAAATCGCGTCCGCCGGGCGTCTCCATGCGCGCCACAGCGATCACACCGGCCACCAGGAAGGCCGCATTCGGCAGCCAGAGCGCCACTTCCACCTTCAGGGTTCCCGCGCGGGCCAGGCTCACCAGGGAGATGAACGCCAGGTAGTAACAGAAGAAGGCCAGAAAAACGGCGGTCACGTATCCGCCCGATTTGCCGCCTTTGCGCGAGGATACCCCGAGCGGAATGCCCACCAGCGCCAGCACCAGGCAGGCAATCGGCAACGCCAGCCGCCGATGCAGCTCGATGCGCGCTTCCACCCAGTCCGCGCCCATCGCCGAGTAGCGCCGCAACTCGCGCGTGTTCATCTCGCTGAATGGCCGCCGGGCGCCCGGCACGGAAGGCGCCGCATACAGCGCCTGCGCCACCACCGGCGAAAAGCTGTCGTAGCCTTTCAGATCCTTGCCCATCTCGTGATTCCCGGCGTTCCGCATGGTAAGCTGCAGCCGGTTGTGCTCCGGATCCGGCACCGCGATAGCTTCCTGCGCCACCGTAATGAGCGGGCCCTGGGCCTTGTCGCCCATGCCGCTGGTGCGCTGCTCCGGAGGCGTCAGATCCGCCAGAAAGACGTTGTGCCAAACCACTACCGCGCCGGGCCGCACGTCCCCCACGTACAAAATCGTATTGGGGAAATCCTCGTCGAATACCCGCGGTTCGATGTCGGCGCTGACCTCTGAAGCGGATAGCTTGTCCACAATGTCCTTGCTCACGCGCACCGAAAGAGGCGCCAGGCGCAGCGTCATCGCCCCGGCAACTAACATGGCGATGAAGGCGAACAGCATCACCGGCAACACCACTTTGCGGCTGGAGCACCCGGCCGCCCGCATGGCCGTGATTTCGCCGTCGGTTGCCAGCCGTCCCAACCCTACCAGGATGCCCACCAGCGTGCCGAACGGGATGGTCAGCGGCAGCAGCGGCGGCAGCGACAGCGCAAACAGATACAGAATCGTTTCCGGCCGCGGCGAGCTGCGCACCAGCACCTCGAACAGCTTGCCCACGCCCTGCAGGAAGATGATGGACGTCGCCAGGGCCATGCCCAGCAGCGAACTGGAGATGATCTCGCGGAAGATGTAGCGGCCCAGGATGCGCATGCGGTTACGGGTGGCTGGCCTCGGCTCGCAGCTCCGGGGCCGGCACAATCGGGAGCTTCGGCGGTTCTTCTTCAAGCGGATGCAGTTCCACGTCGTCGATCAGCACCGAGGGCGCGATTACGCAGCTCTCCGCTACATAGTTCGCGCCGCCGATCAACGCAAACGGCGCCTGGTTGTTCAGGAATTCGAACACATTGTTATCGTCGCCCGCGCCCAGGATGTCTTTGAGTGAGCGCGCGTTCAGACCGCGGAACCGCAGGCCGCGTACCAGTTCCTCCCTGCCATCCGGATACACTTTGTACACCAGCACCGGCGCGCTCACCGGATGGCCGCCCGCCTGCGCCGAATTGCCCAGCAGCCGCCGCACCTCTTCGAACGAAGCCGACGATGGGAAATCCATTCTGCGCACGATCGCGCCATACGGCTTGTTGCGCTGCTTGCACATTTCGATCAGTTTCTTCTTGAGGTCCGCTACCGGTACGGTTTCCGTGGCGCGCACAAAAAGATTGCTAATGGCCGCGCCATTCGCGCCAAAGCTGCCGGGCAAACGCGCCCTTCCATTGGAGCCGGCAAACCCCGGCGCCGGCTGCCGCGTGAGCAGAAAAGTCTTCAGCACGCCCTTTTCCACCAGCGACAGCGGCCGGGCAGCCACGCCTTCGCGATCCACTTCGTAGCTGCCGAAAAGTGGACGGCCGTGCCATTCTTTCTGCGTCGGGTCGTCCACCACGTCGAACCATTCCGGCAGAATACGCGCGCCTTGGCGGCCCTCCAGCTCGCTCACCGGCGCGAAGCCGTTGCGGCCCGGTTCCATCACGGGCCGCCGCGCCAGAGCCAGGTTGCTGCCCAGAACTTCGGCGAAGAGTTGGGCGCCGGCCGTGCCTTCAAATAGCACGGGACCGGAATAGTCCTCGCCTTTCGGAGCGCTGGCCCGGGCCGCCATGCTGGCCGCCAGCGCCGCGATGCCGCGGCGGAGTTCCGGCTCGGCCGGCATACGGTCATAATCGAGCGACTGAAAAACCACCGCGTCGTGCAGCAACATTCCATCAGGCGCCTGCGCTTCCGCCCGCGCCAGTAGGTAGATCATATTATCCGGTATGCGCACTTCGGCGCCTTCCGAGTTCAGGTAGTAGTGCGCGGTCTGCGTCGCGCTCAGTTCCACGCCTGAGGCTCTCAGCGCGGGGTATGCTTCGAAGATGGCCGAAAGCGCCCGCACCCGCCCGCTCCAGGCGTCTTCATCGAGCGGTGTGTGCCGGATGTCCAATATTTTTTTGAGCGGCTCGGCTTTGGCAAAATCGTCCAGCGGCTGGTTGACGGCGACGTTCTTCAGCGCGGCCCGCTTGCGCGAGATGGCCTCCACAGCCGATTTGTACGCGCTGTCGGTGTCCAGCCACAAGAACCGCCGCATCACTTCGTAGGAGTTTTCGAGCGGAAACCGCTCGATATCGTAGTGCGTGCCGAAATGCAAGCCGCTGCCGGCATAGCCGGTATTGTCGAATTTGTAGTCGCCCACCCGCACCTTGATCTCTGGAAGCCGAAACCGGTTGTGCCGCACGGAAACCAGGCCGCCGAGGCTGGCGGAAACTTCAAAACTGTCGCCATCCTCGATGGTGTACTCAATGAAGTAAGGCGCTTCCAGGCTCAGCACCTTCAAGCCGCGCGACCGGCTCAACTCATCCCGCATGGCGCGCAGCAGGGTGTCGCCGGCAGCTTGCCCAAACGCACCCACGTTCAAGCAAACCAGGAGCAGCACCAACGCGAAGACTCGCCCCCTCGCCCGCTCGCCCCCTCGCCCGCTCAGCCTCGACACCAGGGAACGCCTCGCGCTCATCGCCCCTCCATCGGGAACGGCAGCAGCGGCGGCCTGTCCTGCGACTTGTTCTTCTTCTCGATCTCGATCTCCGACACCAGCAGCGCCGGCGAAACAGCCGAAACCGGCACGCTGCCGGATTCCGCGCCGCAATAGCCATTGAATACCTGCGGCCGGTCCGACGTAGCCAGGATCTTCGCAAAGCTGGCCAGCGGCGTGCCGACGATATCCGCTCCCCGAATCAGTTCGTCGGGCCGCCCGTCCGGATATACCTTGTACACCACGATAGGGATCACCTTGAAGGCCTGCACTCCCTGCCGCCCCGTGTTGGTGACGCCGCCGGTGACATCCCGGAAATAAAGGCCGTAGGGTTTGTTTTGGCGCTTGATTTCCTCCACCAGCATTTCCCGCAGGCGGGCCTCGGGAACAGTGTGCGACGATTCCACCAACAGGTTCGACTGGCGCGAGACCACTTCCAGGCCCGGCTGCCGGCGGCCGTGGCCGTTCGAGTGGTCGAATCCCTGGATCGGCGACCGGGACATCAGGAACGCCTTCAGCACCCCGTTCTCCACTACGGTAACCGGGCGCGCCGCGATGCCCTCGTCATCGTATGAATACGATCCATTCAGCTCGATGTTGCCGGCTTTCTTACGCGTCGGATCGAAGACCACCGACAGAAAATCCGGCAGCACTTTGCCGCCCACGCTCTTGGTGAAAGTCTGCCCTTCCTCCTCGTCTTTCTGACGATGTCCTTCCACGCGGTGCCCGAAAATCTCGTGAAAGAAGACGCTCGCGGCGCGGCCCGAAAAAATAGCGGGGCCGGCAAACGGTGCGGCCTCAGGCGCCACCAGCAGCGCTTTCAAATCCTGGGCCACGCGCTGCACGGCGGCGGCGATGACTTCGTCGCGTGGCAAACCTCCCGGATCGGTGGCTTCGAACGTCTCTCCGGTGGCCAGGTCCGTGCCGTCCATGGCCTTGGCCTGCGCGCTTACCACCACCCGCGCGAATCCCCGCCCGTGGCGCAGCCGGCTCCCTTCGCTGCTCGCAAAATACTTGGTTTCGTCCTGGTACGTTACCGTGACGCTGGAGGTCAGGATACCCGGGTAGTCGCTGAATTTTTCGGATAGCTTGCGCACGCGCGCGGCCCACTCGACCGCTGCAAAGCGTCCGAGCGGAACCGTCTCCAGGCGCACCACCGGCTCCTCGCTCGAGAAATCGCTGGAAGCGTCTTGCTCGGCAACTTTGACTTCGGAATTCGTGCGGATCTTGATCAACCGCTCGGCCGCCAGCCGGTAAGTGCGGTCGGTTTCCAACCAGATGCGGTGTTTAATGGAGGCCGGCTGATCCTCGAACGTGAGCGCCGCGCCGGAGGTGAATTGCGTCCGCTCGCCCCGTACCCGATGGTAATTGTCCAGCTTGGGCGATCCCACCCGCACGCACACATCCAGCCGGCGGCTCTTGCCCTGACCGTTGCTGGTGATGGCGCCCAGGGTCGCCGCCACACCGTGATAATCCTCCTCCGTGACCTCATAGGAAAGGAAATAGGGCGCCGGATCGGCCTTTGCTTTGAGCGTCGAGAAGTTGCGGTTCAACTCTTCGCTCATCGTATCGAGAAGCACGGAGGACTGCGCCGAGGCGGCCGCCGTAACGCAGACAAAAAGAACCCCTAAGGATGGACTGGCCACGAGAATATCAGGATAGCATGCGCGATGGCCCGGGCGGCAAGGCTTGGCCTCGGCCCGACGCCGCGCTATCTCGATCGACCCATGGATAATTGCTGTCAACTTATGGATCAAGCCGACAAGGTCCTCCGGTAAGGCCCTATATCTTCTTGACCGTGCGATAACAGTCATGATAGTCATGATATATAGTTGCAATACAGGCGGAGGAGGAATTGTGCGCCAAATCCTACTGGAATGCGCTGGCGGCGACTCGGTGCGCCAATCCGGCAAGCGTCTCCATGGCGGGTCTCGGTGGATGGCCGTCACTGCGTTATTGACGCTGGGCTGGCTGCCCGTCGTCCACGCCGGGAATCCGGTAGTCATTAGAATCAAGACAAAACCGTCAGCCCCTATTGCGGCTGGCTCCAGCGGCTTCAATACGCCGCAGCCGCGAAACGGCGTAGAGTATTACGATCCTAAGTTTGTCGCGGCGGCAACACCGCTAAGAGGGGGCTGGGTGCGGTATCCCGCCGGCACGGCCTCCCTGGCGTTCGACTGGACCACCGGTCATACCAACACCGCGTGGATGCAATACTGTTCAGTTACGAGGCATCTCCGTGGGGCAGACGATCGTGTTGTGTCGTCTGCCCAGACGCAAGAGTGGCAGACCACAAAAAGCGATGGTCTGCCCCACAAAGTGAACAGTATTGCGCCTAGGAACTCTCTGATCGGCGGTATCCCGCCGGCCGTAACCGGCCAGTCGGCGAACGTTTTGACCGTCTCCCAGCAGCTCACGCAGGCAAAAGGAGGCGTCGCGTTTTCCGATTTCGCCACGTTCGCCAGCACGCTGGGAGCCTCCACCATTATTTGCTTCAACAGCTATACCGATAACAACCCCGGCAGCGCCACCCAAATGGCGCTGGCTGCCCAAAGCTACGGCTTGAATGTGGTGAAGTGGGAGCTTAGCAACGAGGCTTATGTCTATCCGCTGATATACCAGACAGCCGCCGATTACGCCGGATCGTCCAATTCTTACTTCAACGACATAAGAACTGGCGCTTCCGCCGCCACGGTCGGGTTGTTCCTGGCGGGGTGGTACCCGGGAACATCGGGTTGCCCGGCAGCCCCGGCACCCCCGCAACCCTGTTTCCCGAATTGGGACAGCGGATTGTCAAGCTTCACCCCCCCCCCCGGTATTGGAATGCGGCGTCGAATCATATTTATCCGATCGTCGCGATTCAATCCGCCGAGAACACGATTCTGGATCGCAACAATTTCTTGACCTACCCTATACAACGGTATCTTCCTGGCCGAATATATCGCGCGGCTGTCTACGGTCCCGAATCTGAAGGGAGTTGGAGTGAACTCCCTGTATACCGAGAACTCCGACTACCATGGACTAATCCAATCCGTGAACGACTACGAAAGCTATCTGCTGGGTCACGTAGCCGCCAACCCGGAGTTTTCCACGAACACTGCCACCGACCCGAATACCCAGTTTCAGTTCTACACTTCGGCGCCCGGGCTGGCCATGGCTGTGGCCAACCGGGCCATCAACGGCGGTACCCGGATCTGGCCAACCACCGTGTCCGGCGGGCCCACAGTCGCCATTGCCGGATTTGACGGCAATCGCATACCGGCCATTTATGCGCAGACATACGTGGCGGGAAACGGCAGCCACTACCTTCTGATCACCAACAAGTCCTCCCTGCCTCAAACGGCCACGATTAAACTCAACGGCGCCCCAGTGCAGGGCCCGCTCAATGTCACTTATATCTCGAGTTCAAGCCCTTTGGCGGCGAACACCGCGCAATCGCCCACTAATGTCCGGATTCAAACCACGACCTCCAGCAACCCCATCCAACTGGCTCCATATAGCGTGACCACCGCGGCGTGGTAGTTACCGAGCCGGGCCAAAAGGGCGCGCCCGCCGCCAGCGGCTCGCCGGGAACCAAACTCACCATGACAGGGAGCGGTTTTGCTCCTACTGAGACGGCCGATATCTACGCCGGCCACATTGGCTCGTCTCCGATACTTACGACAACAACGGATGCCAGCGGTTCCTTACCGCCGCACCCCGCGAGCCCCAGCTCCCTTATGGGCCCATCGACTTTTACGCCGTGGGAGTGAGCAGCCACAAGCTCGGAGTTGCGACGTTGTCCGTTACACCTGCCCTGCTCATGAACCCCGGAACCGGAGCGCCGGGCGGCACTACGGCGGCGTACGTCTTTGGCTTCGGCCCCGGCGAGACAGTCGATGTATATTGGAATAACCCGCGGCAGTTACTTGGTACGGCGACCGCGAACCGCGAAGGGAGCGGCGCCTTGACGATCGCGATCCCGGCAAATGCATCGCCTGGAATCAACGGAGTGATCGGGGTGGGACAGACCACGAAGGCCATCGGCATAGGCAAGGTCACGGTGCAATAGCCCAGCAGCTCCCCCGACCTTGCAGGAAGGCGGCGATCGAGTGGTCCGATGCCTGGACTGATGAACATATCGCCGAAGCAACCGTGGCCGGTGTGCAGCCCTTCGAAGATCAAGAGCGGGAAGATCGTCCTACTCAACCCTGCGAAACCGCGGTGACACATCTCGCTTTTCCCCGTGCGGCATGAAAACAAACGCTCAACGACAGCCGGTCAACCGAATCCCGGCCACCGCCGTGCTACTCTTTGCCTCGGGTGGGAGCGCTCCGGGCCTGTGGCCCTTATCCGCCCTCGATCTTTGACGTTCGAATATTCATCCGGGCGCGCACGGCGGGGGCAGGCTGCCGCCTTCCGAAAATCCCCGGCAGGCCTGATAGGGCACGTAAAAAGGCGCTATGGGCAATGAAAATTAAGGACTTATTGGCTTCGTTCGTCACAAAATGCCCCAGCCGGCACCGATGCGCAAAAGCACAAAAAAGCACAAACACGCACAACAACCCATGCGCCACAGCCGCCCGCCCCGCCCGGCGATATAATGGAATTTAGCAGTCGAAGGTCTGATATGAAGACCGTGGCTGAACAACTCTCCACGCAGGTCCGCGAAGGGGAACTCTACGAAAAGCTGGATTCCAACCGCGTGCGCTGCTATGCCTGCGGCCACTGTTGTCCCATCCCGGCAGGCTTCGCGGGCGTGTGCAAGGTGCGTTACAACCAGGGCGGCAAGCTCTACGTGCCTTACGGTTATGTGAGCGCGCTGCACGCCGACCCCATCGAGAAGAAGCCCTTCTTTCACGCGCTGCCGGGCACCCGCGCGCTCAGCTTCGGCATGTTGGGTTGCGACCTGCACTGCGGATATTGCCAGAACTGGGTCACCTCCCAGGCCCTCCGCGATTTCCGTTCTGCGCTGGATTTCACCCCCATCGCGCCGCGCCAAATCGTGGAAGCCGCGCGCGCGGCCGGCGCCGCCAGCGTCGTCAGCACCTACAATGAGCCGCTCATCACCAGCGAATGGGCCGTGGCGGTTTTTCGCGAGGCGCGCGCCGCCGGCCTCGTCACCGGATTCGTCTCCAACGGCAATGCCACCCCCCAGGTGCTCGAATATCTGCGGCCCTGGGTGGACCTCTACAAGGTGGATCTGAAGAGCTTCGACGATCGCCACTATCACGAGTTGGGCGGCCGCCTGGCGCCCATCCTGGACTCCATCCGCCGCATCCACGCCATGGGCTTCTGGCTGGAAATCGTGACGCTGGTGGTGCCCGGCTTCAACGATTCGGCGGCCGAGTTGACGGCCATCGCGGAATTCCTGGCGGACATTTCGCCGGATATCCCCTGGCACGTTACGGCGTTTCACGAAGACTACAAAATGTTTGGGCAGGGCAACACCGGCGCGGCCGGGTTGCAGCGGGCGGCGGAAATCGGCCGGGCGGCCGGCCTTCGTTATGTGTACGCCGGCAACCTGCCGGGACAACTAGGCAAACTGGAAGACACGCATTGCCCGGGGTGCGGCGCGGCCGTGGTCGAGCGCCGCGGATTCCGGGTGTTGCGTAACCGGCTGACGGAAGACGGGCATTGTCCCGATTGCAACACTTCCATCGCCGGACAGTGGGGCAGGCCCTCGGCCTGCGGCGGCCTCCCAGGCCGCCAGGCTGCGCTTTCAACAGGGTGACATATGCATGCAGTGCACGTTTCGCCGTACGTCGGTACGTGGTATCCGGACTGCCGCACGGACCTCGAGCGCCTGCTCGATGACTTGTTCGAAACTTCCGCGCAACGAACCGGCGCCTTTCTCTTCGCGAACCCGCTGGGGTTCGTGGTGCCGCATGCCGGATTGCAGTATTCCGGCGCCGTAGCGGCCGCCGCCTACCGCCATGTCCGCCGGCGGCAGCCCCGGCGCGCCGTCGTTTTGGGGTTCGCGCACAGGGGCGGGCCGCCGGGAGTCTCCATCCCGGATATAGATGAGTACGAAACGCCGCTGGGCGAGGTCCGTGTCGACCGCCAGACCATGGAGCGGCTGGCCAACCACCGGCCATTCCGGTTCGTCGCCGAGGACCGCATCTGCGATCATTCCGTCGAGATCCAGTTGCCCTTGCTGCAGCACGCCGCGCCGCACGCGCGAGTCGTGCCGCTCTTCGCCGGTCATCTGGATCCTCACGAGCGGGACGCGGCAGCGGAAACACTGGCCGCCTTGTGCGGGCCGGATACGGTTTTCCTGGTCAGCTCCGATCTCACGCACTACGGGCGGGCCTTCGGCTACCAACCGTTCCCCGCGGATTCGAAGATATCCGCGCGGCTGGCCCAGCTCGACCGCGGCGCAATGGAAGCCGCGGCCAGCCTCGACCCGCAGTTCTTCCTTGAAGAGATCGAGAAGAGCCGCGCCACGCTGTGCGGCCGTTCGCCCATCGCACTGTGGCTGCGTACCCTGGCGTTCGTCGCCGGAGACGAGATCTTCCAGGAGATGCTGGATTACCAGACATCGGGTGACATCACGGGCGATTACGATCACACGGTCAGCTATGGCGCGCTGGGCTACTTTCCGGTGCAGTCGTTTTGGGTGGACGCCGCCGAGCGGAGCCTCTTGCTCGAAAGCGCCCAGGAGACGCTACGGAATCTTCGCTCGACCGGCGAGCACCGTCCCATCCCGCCGCGCCAGATTACGCCGGCCCTTTCGCGGAAGCCGGGCGTGTTCGTCAGCCTGCACCAGGGGCAGCGTCTGCTGGGCTGCGTAGGCAACCGGCTGAGCTGCGAGAGCCTGGCGGAAAACGTGCCGGAGACCACGCTGCGGGCGGCGCTGGACGATCCGCGCTTTCCCACGGTACTGGGCGTGGAAGGCGAAATCGATATCGAGATTTCGATTCTCTCGCCCATGAAGCCGATCCGCGAGCCCGGTGCGTTTCGCATCGGCGTTCACGGCGCAACGCTGGACTACGGCGGCCGGCATGCCCTGCTGCTGCCGCAGGTGGCCGCAGGCCGCGATTGGAGCGGCGAGCAGTTCCTGAACTCGCTATCGGTGAAAGCCGGGCTGGGCTCCAAGGGATATCAAAGCGCGGGTGCACGCTTGAGTGTGTTTCAGGCGCAAGTCCTGGCAAAGTGAGAGACGCGCGCGTCTTTGACGGCGATTCCAAGGTGCTGCGCGAAGGTTTCGATGTGCTGGTGGACGATGGCCTGATTCGCCGGATTGCGTCCCCCGAGCAACCGAACGAACAGATGGACATTGTCGATTGCGGCGGCCGCGTCCTCATGCCCGGATTGGTCGACGCGCACGTGCACGTCTACGCCGCCGGCCTGAACTTCACGCGCACCGTTGCGCGATGTGGGCGGCGCGGATGTGGGCCTGGCCTCCGCACTGAGGGAAGGGCTGCTGGATGGCGTGCCCAGGCTTTTCTACGGGGGCCGCGCATCAGTCAAACCGGCGATGTGGGGCAGACCTCCAGGTCTGCGGCCGGTCTCCAGACCGGCCCGCCCCCGCGGGTCTGGAGACCCGCTGCAGGCGTGGACGCCTGCCCCACACATCAAGCTGATGGCGTCCGGCGGCTCGCGCGGGTTCCTATGTCGCGGCGCACTGCCATCCGGCGGAAGCCGTGCGGCGATTGGTGGCATTGGGCGTGCGCTCCATCGAACACGCCACGTTGATCGACCGCAAGACGGCGGCTTCATGGCCGAGCGCGGCGCCTTCGCCGTGCCCTGGCGCCAGCGCGGCACGCACTTCCTGACCGTAGTGGCCAAGCTGAAGCCGGGCGTTACCATGGATCGGGCGCGGCAAAACCTGAAAGTGCTCGCCGGGCAGTTGGATGCGCAATATAAGACGGGCCACGGCATCGTCGCGATGCCGCTGCAGGCGAATCTGTTCGGCGAAACGCGCGCCCGTCTGCTGATCCTGTTGAGCGCAGCCGGACTCCTGCTGGTGATCGCCTGCGCCAACGTGGCCAACCTCCCGCTGGCGCGCGCCACGGCCCGCGGCAAAGAGTTCGCTGTGCGCGCGGCTCTTGGCGCGGGACGTTGGAGGCTGATCCGGCAGACGTTGGCGGAGAGCTTTCTGCTGACCGGCGCGGGATCGGGCGCGGGGTTTCTGTTCGCTCTGTGGGGATCGGCACTGATCGAGAAGAGCTGGCCCACCAGCGGCGCGCGCCCCGCCAACTTCGACGCGGACTGGAGAGTCTTCGCCTTCCTGCTGGGCGCGGCGGCGATCTCAGCGATGCTGTTCGGGCTGGCGCCGGCGCTGCAGATCTCAACGTCGTCGCTGCAGGAATTCTTGAAAGAGGGCTGGAGCCAGATGAGCGGGGCAGGCTCGCGCAACGGCCTGCGCGCCGGGTTGGCCGCGGCCGAAGTGGCGGTGGCCTCCGTCCTGCTGATCGGCGCGGGCTTGCCGATCGAGAGCTTATGGCGCGTCATGCAAGTCGATCCCGGATTTCACGCGGAGAACGTGCTGACGATGAGTATCTCCCTGCCCTCGGCGAAATACAAAGAAGACCGGCAGTTGATCGGGTTCTACGACGCCCTGATGCAGAGTCTCCGCAACCTGCCGCAGACGGTGGCGGCCGGCGCTATCGTCAACCTGCCGATGGAGGGCGGCGGCATGAACGGCGATTTCGCTGTGGAAGGAGTGACCTTCCCGCCCAACCAGGAACCGATCGCCGAGAAGTACATCGTCACGCCGGATTACATCCGCGCGATGGGCGTGCGCTTATTGCGGGGAAGGTTCTTTACTGAGCAAGACGGCCGCAGCGGCGCAGACGCAATCATCGTAGGCGAATCGGTGGCCAAGAAGTTCTGGCCGCACGAGAATCCAATCGGGAAACGGGTCAACATGCAACTCGGCGATCGAAAGGGCTGGCAGGAAGTGGTGGGCGTGGTGCCGGATGTGAAGCGCGACGGCCTCGATATGGCTGCCGGTTTCGAGCTGTATGTTCCCTTTACTCAAGTGCCCACCGGCGGGATGACTCTGGCGATCCGCTCCACCGCGGACCCGGGCACTCTGGCGGCGGCGGCGCGCGCGCAGGTGCTGGCGATTCGATCGCGAACAGCCGGTGTACGGAGTTCAGACCATGCAGCGGGTGGTCGCGGATTCGCTTTCCGAAAGGCGCATGTCCACGTGGCTGCTGGCTGCGTTCGCGGGCCTGGCACTGCTGCTCGCCTCGATCGGCATTTACGGTGTGGTGTCGTACTGGGTATCGCAGCGGACGCGCGAGATGGGAATTCGCGCCGCGCTGGGCGCAGGTCCCGGCAACATTGTGCGCCTCGTGCTGGGGCGCGGCTTGCTGGTGACGGGCGTGGGCATCGTGGTGGGCCTGCTGGCGTCTCTGGCGCTGTCGCGATTCCTGACGAGCCTGCTGTTCGAAGTGAAGCCGCACGACGTGCGAACTATGGCGATGGTGCCGCTGGTGCTCGGCGCGGTGGCCCTGGCGGCGTGTTTGGTTCCCGCGTTGCGCGCGGCGCGTGTCGATCCGATGGTGGCGCTGCGGTCGGAGTGACTCGCTCAGCGGCGCTTCAAGGCTTCCAACTCTTCCAGAGTGCGCGGCCAGTCCTTGCCGAGCAGGCGTGAAAGCCCCCGGTCCGCCAGCACCTTCCCGCCCGTCTGGCAGCGCGCACAATAGTTGGTTTCATTGCCGGCATAACGGATGCGCTGCACTTTCTCGCCGCAGCGCGGGCAGGGCTGGCCATAGCGCCCATGCACGGCCATCCCTTCGCGAAACGCGGTCACCTTCTCCGGGAACTTCTGGCGGGCTTCGGCGCGCAGCCGGTCGAGCCAAAGCGCCAGCGTATCGCGCGTCGCGGCGTGCAGCCGCGCGATCTCTTCCGCCGTCAGCTTGCGCGTCTGCGCGATGGGCGACAGGCGCGCGGCATGCAGGATCTCGTCCGAATAGGCATTGCCGATGCCGCTGAACGTCCGCGGATCGGTGAGCGCCCGCTTCAACGTGTGATTCTCGAAAGTAAGCGCCTCGCGGAACACCGCCAGATCCGCCGCGAAAACATCGATGCCGCCGGGATCGAGAGAGCGCAGCGCTTCCTCGCCCCGCACCACGTGCAACGACGCCCGGCGCTGGCTGCCGGCCTCGGTGAGCGTAAGCGAGCCGTGCGCGAAATCGAACGCCGCGAGGTTCTGGCGGCCTCCCAGTTTCGGCCGCGGCGGACGCCAGTGCAGCCGGCCGGCGATCATCAGGTGCAACACCAGCCAGACATCGCCTTCCACGCCCATCGCGATGCGCTTGCCGATGCGGCGCAGCCCGCATACCACGCGGCCTTCGGCGCTCTCGAGCGGCGGCTCCAGGGTTCGCAACAAAAAGGGATTGCCCAACCGAACGCGCTCCAAAGTCCGGCCCATCACCCGCGGCTCCAGCGCCTCAACGTAAGCCGCGATGTCCGGTAACTCGGGCACTCACTCCTTCCCCAACCACCGCAGCCGCGCCACATAGTGCCGTCCTTCGCTTCCGTAGAAAGTAAGGAAGTTCGGCGACTCCAGCGTATTATTCACTACTGTCGGGTTCCTGTGGTTCGTCACGTTGTTGACGCCGCCCCGGATGCCGAAGCGGTACTTACCCAGCTTGACACGCCATTCTAAGTGCAGGTTCAGATTGAAATACTCCGGATACCGGTAGGTGTCGGGCGCGCCAATAAGTTGACCATTGTCGTGCTGGGTCGAAAACGGAAACCCGGTCCGCTCTTCGAGCAAGTAAGCCACGGCCCAGTTCTTGCGGAACGTGGGAAGGTATCCCCAGCTTAGAAAACGGTTCGGCGCGTCCCAAGGCAGCGGACCCGCGTTATCCGGCCCCAACAGCAGCGTCTGTTCGAGCGACGGGTCCAGCACCTCGTTCGAGTGTGTCCGCGAACGCGTGTAGCTGGCCATCCATTCGTAGCGGCCCCCTACGGCTTGGTGCACAATCACCTGCGCGGCGTCGTACCGGTCGTGCCGGGAACTCGTCAGGGTGAATTCCTGCTCCACATACGATGCGTGGTAGGCGGCGGCGATCTCGGGGGAAGCTATGATCGGAGCCGGCAGCGTATTCACGTAAGCGAATCCGTCGCCGCCCCGCTTCCTGTGCAGGCTCAGTCCGGCGCGAATGTGCCACGGAAACTGGTGGTCCACGCCCAGGCTCCAGTTCTGGTAAAGCGGCGCTTTCAGATGCTCATTCGGGAGCGTGTAGTACGACAACGCGTTGGGCAGCAGCAGTGTTCCGTTCGCGGCATAAATGTCGGTGAGCGTGTATTGGTCGAGCGGCCGGGTGAAAAGCTGGACGATAGTGGGATCGTATAACACCGCAAAGCCGCCCGATATGCGCGTGTTGCCCGAACCGGAAGGCGCATACGAAAACGAGGCGCGCGGCGACCACAACAGGCGCCGCAGGATTTCATCCCAATCCTCCCGCACACCCATCTCGAACAACAGGTTCCGCCGCGCCTGCCAGTGGTCGGTCAGGTAAGACGACGCAGTCAGGCTGGGACGGCTGAGGGTTCCATTCCCCTCGAACGTGACCGAACGGAGCAGATTCGAGTTCACGCCGTAGAGATCGTAACCGGTGCGGGCGATGCCTTGCGAGTAGTCCAGGCGGTCCACGTCGGTTCCCATTTTCAGATTGTGCGTACCCGCCAGATGCCAGGCCGGTAGGAACAGATTCGTCAGGAACTGTCCGCGCCGCGAATGTTGCGTGGAATTGAGGAAATTGTTGCCCTGGTTGCCGTTAGGCGTAATGATGTAGACGCCCGTGCCAAACGGCACCAGCCGCGCCAGCGTGAACATCTGCGCGAAACCCAGTTCCAGCAGAGTTCCGCGCGCCACATAGATCTGGTCCTTCAGGCCCAGGAACCAGGTGCGGCCACGCTGATCGAGCGTGGTGGAAGGGGGCGTGAGCGCGCCCAGGCCCAACTCGGCCGCCCGCTGATAGTTGAACAGGAAATCGGTGTAAAGAATGTTCGCCGGTGTCAGATTCACCTGGGTGTGCAGCATGTTGCTGGACTGCAGGGCGCTGCTCGTATTCTGATTCTTGGGCAAGCCGGGAATCACGGTGATGTTGTAATCTCCATCCAGGTTGTCCGCGAACCAGGCGCGCCCCTTGACGATCGGGCCGGAGAAATTCAAGCGCGGCGTCCAGTCGCCCAGGTGCAATCCCTCCGCGGTGCTTACGCCGGGAATGAAATTGGTAGCCGAATAGCGGAACTGGTCGTCGCCAGTCTGCGTCTTGATTTGCAGCGTGCCCGCCGACCCCTGACCGTACTCCGGCGAGTAGCGGCCGCTCAGATAGTCGAGCGAACTCACCGCTTCCACGCTTACCGTGGTTCTCAGGTTTCCGGTCAGCGGATCGCCGATGTTGAAACCGTCCAGCAGATAATTCGTCTGGTTCTCGCGCCCGCCATCGAAGTGCAGGCCGCCCGTGGCGTCCCCCACCTGGCCAGGTATTAGCGTCATGGCCAGGCGCAGACTGTGTGTGGAGGGATACGGGATGTCCATGATCTGAATTCCCGTAAGCACGCGCTCCGACTGCGTTTGCTCCACGTCCACAGCCTCCAGCGACGCGCTCACGTCGACGGACTGCAGAACCTCCTTGGCGTGGTTCAAGATCAGGTAGACCTCGCCCATGTCCGCGCGCACATCGACGGCCAGGTTCTTGACCGGAAGATATCCGGACTGACTGGCGGCGAAGAGATACTGGCCTTCCGAGGGGACGTTCAGCGTGAATCCGCCGGTGGGATCCGTGGTGGCGCGCCGTTCCTCGCCGGTCTGATTGCGGACCGCGATTTCAACTCCGGCGATGCCCGCATCGTTTTCATCTATGGCGCGGCCGGCCACCACGATTTCGGCGGCTTGCGACGAAACGCCGCAGGCCAATGCCAGCGCGAGCCAGAAACCTTTCACGGGCAATCCTCGTCCATCGTCTGCTAACCTGACGGATGCACAGCGGTATGCGATTCGCCGCCCAAGCTCTCCTGGTACTCATTATCACGCGTCCCCGCCTTGCCATGGCCGGCGATTTGGAGATTGGCGGCGCCGGTGGATTCGGCTTCTATCAGGATGCCAGCATCACCAACGCGAGCGGGTCGGCCCAGGCTGGTTTCGGGCCGCGGATCGTGTTGAGCGCGGTTGCCGGCTGGAACTGGAGCCGCCACTTCGGGCTGGAGGGCCGCTACACGTTCCAGGATGGCGACGCAGCATTGCGTGCGCAGGACCGGGAAGCCAACCTGGACGCCGACGCTCAATCGGCGATGGCTGAGCTGGTGTTTTCGGGCCAGCCCAAGACATCCCGTTTTCGTTTCTTTGGCGCCGTAGGCTGCGGCGTGAAGCTCTACCAGGCGACGCAGCCGAGCGCCGGTGGGCAGCCGCTCACGGATTTTGCGACGCTGCAGAAAGCCAGCCAGGCGGAACCGCTGATCACTTATGGCGCTGGTGTTAAGTACAGGCTCTGGGAACGTTGGCTTGTCCGCGTGGAGTTCCGGGAGTACACCACCCCTTTTCCGGCGAGAGTGATTACACCGGCGCCGGGCGCGCGGCTCCACGGCTGGATGGACGACATCGTGCCCACTTTAGGGATCAGCCGGACATTCTGAGGTGCGCGCCGCCACGCCGCAATCGACGAAAATAGAAAGGATGCCGGAGCCTGACGCAGCGGTCGCGATCGTGCATGCGCGTGCCGCGGCCGATTCGGTGCTGCTGATGCGGCGTGCGGAGCGGGAGGCCGACGCCTGGTCAGGACACTGGTCGTTTCCCGGCGGCCGCCGCGAAAAGGAAGACCGCGACCTGTTGTGCACCGCCCTGCGCGAACTCGAAGAAGAATGCGGCATTCGTCTGGCGCGAGAGCGCTTGGCAGCGGCGCTGCCGCCGGCGGTGGCGCGGCGCAGAGTGGGGCGGTTCCTGCTTGTGGCGCCGTTTGTGTTCAGCGTGGATGGCGAGCAGCCGGTTCTGCTAGATCCGCTGGAAGCTGTGGAAGCCGTGTGGGTGCCGCTAAGCGTGTGCGGGACCCGGCGCGCCACGCGCTGCGGCCTGTGCCGGGCCTGCCGCCGGAGGTGCGATTTCCAGCGATCGAGTTGAACGGCGTGCCGTTGTGGGGATTCACTTACCGGCTGATCACGGACTGGCTGGATTTGAATCCGCATGAGCGTCCCATCGAGGCGGCCGGATTCCAGGCAGCGTGCGCACTATTGGATGGCCTGATCGCGCACGGCTGCACGCTCGATCACGGATGGGTGGATCAGGATAGCGTGAAGGTTGCGGTTGTGAGAGGCCCGATTCCGGTGCAACGGGTTCTGGCGCAGGTGTCGTGCCCGGCGGCGCACATCCCGCGGATCAACATGCTGGAGGCGCGGCCGGAACGCGTTCGCGTGGTGGGCTTGGGCTTCGAGGAGTACCTGATCGTACCGTCAAGGTAGCCTGCGTCAGCTCACCTCCCTGGAGCCAACTCGCGAATCGGATTGGTGTACAATAACAGTTTCACAGATCTGAAACCCTTCTTAGCGAACAGAGCCTTCGGAGGGGTTGGCAACGCTCGACATTATCAATTTATGGAGGAGCCCATGAGAATCAGGAACCTTGCCGTCTTCATTCTGGTAGTCTTTGCCGCCGGCCTGACCATAGCCCGCTCTGAGGAGAAGTATGGAGTGAAGGTATACGACGGCGCGAAATACGACGCCGATACATCGCAGTTCCTCACGACGGCCATGAAGGCGGACGCGGCGTGCTTTCGCACTGACGCCACGGCTGCGCAGGTAGACGAGTTCTATAGGACGCAACCGGGGACAACTGTAGTCCATACTTCCGCTAAAGGGGGTATGTTCAAGAAGGGCGACATAAACATAACCGTCCAAGCGCCTTGGATGAACATGAAGACCGGTCAACACATGAAGGATACGCTTATCTCGATAGTCAAAGCCGGCAAGTAGACTGGCTTAACTTTGAATGCGTTTTACGCCCGCACTCCCGCCGTAACCGCCCGGTTCAGCCGCACCACATTCTTCATCAACTTCAAACCGCAGTCTCCCTCGGAAGTGAGGATCGACTCCGGATGAAACCGCGCCCATAGAGGTAGGGGAATTATGGTCCGCCAACCAGCCGGAGTGCGTGTTCCTGTCTGGCGCCTGGCCACCCGTTCAGGAGGCCGGTCCGGGTGCCTTGAACGCAAAGGCGAAGAACGCGGCCAAGGCAAGAAAGGCGAACGCCACGAGATAATTCCACGCGAGTTTCTCCTTCAGGAAGGTGACCGCGAATACGGTGAAGACGACTATTGTCACGACCTCTTGAACGATCTTGAGTTGGAATCCCGAGAACTGGCCATAGCCGAGGCGATTTGCCGGCACCGCCAGGCAGTATTCGAGCAGCGCGATC
>OCTA010001062.1_pt1 | contig 25508 bp, 23 predicted proteins | sample 1538991 | NCBI WGS metagenome assembly OCTA01 (sample SAMEA3539302, study PRJEB22396) | soil metagenome | biome: tundra; feature: field; material: soil | place: USA | collected 2010-05 | depth 0.15 m | reverse complement strand
GCAACGGGTTGTCGCGATACCAGAAGTAGAACGCCGCCGCCCAGACCACGCCCACGCAGCCGAAGATCTTGGCGCCGGTATCCGCCACCGTGGTCCAGTAGGGTTGCGCGGTGTTGGAGTCGTGTGTGATGTTCCACGTGTAAAGGGCCCCGCCGGTGGATGGCCGCATCGGGCGCGTCTGCGCTTCCCGGTATTGCCTCGGCCCGGAATAGACGAACGTCCCATACGTCCACGCCAGTTCGCCGCCCAACGGCATAGTGGCTTTCGCCATCTCGCCGGCGCCCGTGGAGTACTCAAACTGGTGCTTGCTCCCGCTCAACCCCGTAACCTGCACGGATTGGAGCAGCGTCGTGGCGGGCTGCGCGCCGTTGTCGAACGGATCGTGGCGCGGCGCGTTGCTCGCATAAGCGACGTGCACTTCTCGGCGGTATGAATGTCGTTCGCGATCGCGGTCAGGTGCGGGATCGCATCGCCATTGTAAGTGAAGGTGTAAGTGCCGTTCGATCCCGTGGTCCACCGCGCGTCGTCGATCCGGGTGATGCGCGCGCTGGAATCGGGCGTCCCCACCCCGGCCCCCGGCGCGTAGTGGATCGCGATCTGGTTTCCGTTGGCGTCCTCCATGAGCGTCGGGTAGAGCGTTCCCAGGTCCTGCTCGCTGCCGCCCAATTGGCAGCCCACCGCCCAGAAAACTACCGTCGGGAAACAAATCGCTCAGTTCAGGCTGATGCGTTTTCTCGATGCGTTTTCTCCCTTTTCGCCCCGGTGTCCCACGTCGTAGGCGTAAGTCACCGTGCCGTTCTCCGGGTTGGTGGCGCTCACCATGTCCTTGCGGCGAGATCCGCCCCGCCAGCCAGAGAGACATGGAAACGTCCCGTCCGTCCCCGAGTTACTACGTCCCCGAGTTACTACGTCCCCGAGTTACTATAGGAGTACGCCTCGCCCCACTCCGTGCCCGCAGTCGCCGCCGTCGCCAGCCGTTGCAGCGAGTCGTAAGCATAACTCACTTCCTCCCCGCTGACCCAGTCTTTCTTCTGCGCGATACGCCCGTTGTTCGCCCCCGCCGTATAACGGTACTCCATGTCCATCAGCCCCGGTACGGTTCCCGAGTCAATTGTAACAAGGAATTGTACTGCCGGGTCAACGTACCGGCAAGCGGCCCATATTGGCCGAATAATATCGCTGAACTAGTTCGCCCTGCGAGCCGTCTTCTCGCTAACGTAGATCACTCGGAGCCTTCTGCAACGTTACGACCCGTTGTCTGGCAAAACCTGAACCTGACTTGCAGCCTTCCGAGAGATCCAGCGGAGCGTAGCCACTCTTGATTAGACTTCCCGTCACTGTCTCACCATATCGAATAAACCGAAACAGTCGTCCAAAGGCGTCGCTTGCCGCTGACAGGGCGATTCCTCCTTGACGAGCACCCGGCTCGGCGAATAAGACGCCCCCAATAGGGGAGTTGTCACCGTCGACTATACGTAGCACCAGTTGGCAACCGCCGGGAGGTGCCCACTCCTCCCCCGAACAGTTTGCATAGGTGATATAGACATGCCGAGTCTCCATCCAGTACGGCCTCAGGTGCCCAATAGTGACCGCCCCGCAGAGCTGACCGCCAACGCGCAGGTCCACCAGTCCCGCGGGCGCATCGCATATCCGCCCGACCCCTATTTCATCGGTTACGCCGCTGCCGAAAACCTCACCATCCTCGCGCAAACCCTCGACCCGGGCACCGGCCACCGGATGTCCCTCCGGCGACTTCACCGTCACACTGAACGCGCAGTATCCGGGTTGGCTTTGCGCCGACAGGGGGACAGGGATGAGCGCCATCCCAATAACCAGCAGCGGATTAGGCCAACAAGTCCTCATTTGATGCAGTCATTGTAGATCGGTTGGTTGAATCCGACCATGTCGTTCTCCTGCGGCTTGTTGCCACCCGAAGGAGTGTGCTCAAACTCGTGGAGCAAAATCAAATTCGCAAGCTGAAAGGTCGTCATATCGGTGCCGAGCGCCTGGTTTATCGCACCGAGATAGTTGAAAACCTCATTCTGCCCGGTGGTGGTGTTCTTTGCTAGGACGCTGCCGAAGTTGACCCAGCCGAAATAGTCGTAGTTGATCTGTACCGTGTTGGTTCCAGCAATATTCTGCGCGGGCGGCGGTGTGCCCGGAACAATCTGCTCTCCGCCAGGAACTGACTGTACCTGCAGTTGACCGAGGTACCCGATTTGAAAGTTTAGGTTCGAGAAGGCGGCTGTTGCTGCGTCGGCCGACCCGAACCCGAACATCTTGTAGCAGTTCTCTTTGTTGAGGTCCGACAGGGCACCGGGGTACCCGATTGGGTGCTGGGGTGCTGCGCCGCCCCCGCCACCACCGCCCCCCTCCCCATCACTTAACTCCGGCATCAACAACGCCCTTTCGGACCCGAATGCAGCGCGGCCTCCTCCGGGCGGAGCCCCATTCGGCATGCCCTCCGTCTCACCTGTTCCGGTGACCGAGAAGCACGGCGTGCCCCACTCCGCGGAACACTCATCGAGTCCGGTGGGATCTCCAAAATTCACAGGATCGTTATGCACGTATGCGTACCGATTCCAGGTCTGCGGGTTGCTCAACGAGACGCTTGCGCGATAGTGGTCCGGGCTCCAGAACCTTCCCGTGACATTCGAGTAATATCGCTGCCCCGCGTAATCCTGCGCCGACGCGGTCGAGTCCCGCTCGTACGTCGCGAACTTCACCCGGCCGTCCGGCGTCGGTCCCCCTTCCTCCTCCCCGTACGGCAGGTACCGGTATTGCTGCCCGTTGTCCAGCGCCCGCACCGAACCCAGCCGGTCCTTCACCTCCCGTTGCGTCGAATCCAACCGGACCATCTGCCCCGCGAACGGCGCGTAGTATGGATAACCGTTTGGCCCGCCCCACGTGAACTTCTCTCCAGCAGCCCCGTAAAACGTGGTCTCCCAACCCACAGACGGCGACGTCTGGTGTTTCACCACCCGCCGCCCCCACGGGTCGTACACATACTCGTACTGCTTCCCGTCCAATACCTGGAACACCAGCCGGTTCTCCGCGTCCCACGTGTTCGCCGGCCCCGTGATCTGCTGCCCGTTGCGCACGTACGTCACCGTCGGCCCCAGCATGTTCCCGTTGGCGTCGTACGCCTCGCCCACGATCCGGTTCGTCGCCGGGTCGATCTGCACCGTCATCACCGAGTGGTCCGAGATCTTGTCCGTCATGTTCCCGAATCCATCATACACGTACGTCTGCGCCCACGGCGTCCCGCGCGCCGTCACCCCCGGCACCGGCGCCACGATGGCGCAATCGTCCAAATAGTTCTTCCCGTACGCGTCGAAAAAGAACTCGATGCGCACCTTCGCCGTCCCGGCCGGGGCCGCCGGGAACGTGCGCGAGAAATGCTGCCACTCCTGCCACAGAGGCCGGGCGCCGCTCGAATCGTAAGAGATCACTCCGCCGTCGGTAGCGGTCCCCGCTCCGCAGCGTCATGTCTAGCGCCCGGTCTCGCGGCCCAACGGCGTCACGGGGTCCAGGAACGACCAGAACACCGCGCCCGTCAGATAGACGGCGGCGGAAACGTAGAAGGTCAGATTCCAATTGTTGTGGGTGGCGTCCAGCATGTAGCCGATGGCGATGGGCGAGAGCGCGCCACCGAGGTTGCCCCACATGTTCATGGCGCCGGACAGCGTACCCGCGTGTTCGCCGCCGATATCCGCGGCGGAGCTCCAGGCGACGGGCATGACGAAGTCGTTGCAGAAGCTGGCCATGCCGATGGCGAGCATGGCGGCGAGCGGGCCGGGCATGCGGGTGGAGAAGAAGAGGAACCCGCCGGCGCCAACGAAGCCGAGGCGAGCCACCATGCGCCGCGCCCGGCCCACGTCGTTCAGCTTGCGCGTCAGGCGAGCGGTGAGGAAGACGCTGACCGGGTTGCCCAGCCCGCCCATGAACAGCGGCAGCATGCTGAGCAGCGCGGTGGAGGCGATGGCCAGGTGGCGCGCCTCCCGCAGATACGTGGGCAGCCAGGTCACGTTGAAATACCAGCCGTAATTGAGCGCGAAGAACTGCCAGCACAGCATCCACAACTGGCGCGATCTCACCATCCGGCCCCAGGGAACGTCGCCGTGCCCCGACGCCATTTTCGAACTCTGGCGCAGCAGCTCGCGTTCCGCGCCGTTCATTTTGGGTTTCTGCAACGGGTTGTCGCGATACCAGAAGTAGAACGCCGCCGCCCAGACCACGCCCACACAGCCGAAGATCTCAAAACTGTGGCGCCATCCCACCAGCCCCATGACCACCGCCACCAGCGGCGGCGTGAAGGCGCCGCCCCAGCGCGCGGCCAACCACAGGATGCCCTGGGCGCGTACGCGCTCGCCGGGCGGGAGCCAGGTGGTGAAAGCCTTGGTCAGGTTGGGGAAGCATCCCGCCTCGCCGGTCCCGAACAGGAACCGCGTGGCCACCAGCGAGGCATGGCTCCAGGCCCAGCCCGTAGCGGCGGTGAAGAACGACCACCACAGCACGATGCGCGTCAGGACTTTGCGCGGCCCGATCCAATCCCCGAGGAACCCGCCGGGAATCTCAAACAGCGCGTACCCGATGTTGAAGGCGGTGAACGCCCATCCCATGCGGATGGCGGTGAGCCCGAGGTCGCGCCGTATGGCGGGGGCGGCGAAGGAAATGCAGACGCGATCCAGATAGGTGATTACGGCGAGCGAAACCGCGAAGGCAACTACTCCATAACGCACGTGGGTGGGCCGCATCAGTCCGTATCGGAACATTGTTGGGGATGAAAATGCAAATGGGATGGGCCGTCTACTGTTCCGGCGCCGGCGAATCGGGATCGGCCATTACGGAGATCTCGCGCGCGAGCTCCTGGCTCAGCCGAACGATCTCGATGTTGGCGCCAATCCTGACGAATAGCGAGGCGCTTCGGGTCCCGGCCTCCACGCGCAGACGTACGCCAGGCAGCAATCCCAGCCGTTCCATATCACGCAGGGCGGCGGGATTCCGATCCGAAACGCTGCTGATCACGGCGGGAACTCCACAGACCCATTTCAAGAGCGGAACTTCTTGACGCCGGCGTACAGCGCCGTTTCTTTCGGGGATTAGATGTCCGTGTGGATCGGTGTCCGGATCGCCAAGTTTGGCGGCAATTCGGTCCTCCAGCCGCTCCGATATGAAGTGTTCCAGGCGTTCGGCTTCCTCATGCACTTCATCCCAGGGATAATCGAGAACGTCGTGAAGGAAGCGCTCCAGCAGGCGGTGATGACGCAACACCTCCAAAGCGCGGCATTTTCCGGCTTCCGTCAAGCGCACGCCATGGTGCTTTTCATACTTCACAAAGGGCGGCCGCAGTGAGGCGAGCTTCTGGAGCATGCCCGTCACGGAAGCGGCGCGAATGTCCAGGTGGCGTGCGATCGCGTTGCTCGTGACGCGCGCCTCTTCCTGCCCGCCAAGCTCCAGAATGGCCTTCAGGTAATCATCCATCGACTCCGTGCTGACACCAGCTACTTTAGGAGGCACTAAGCAAATCCTAGCTCACGGCGTGGACCGTCGCAACTGAACCTGGTTCTTGACATCGTGACGAGAACAGGATATTTTTAGGAATGCCTAAATCTGGGTGGCCCCGCTCTCCCCGGCCGCGGTCGGCGCCGGCTGTCCTGATGCTCCTCGCATGTCTTGCCTCGCCTCTTTCCCTGCTCGCCCAGGGTGAGACGACCAGCGCCATTGTGGGGTCGGTGAGCGATCTCACGGGCGCCGCAATCGCCGGCGCCTCGGTAAGCCTGACCAGTACGGACAATGGCCTGAAGCGATCCGTGAAAACGGACGATGCCGGACGGTTCAACTTCCCACAGCTCAAGCCAGGCTCGTATTCCGTGAAGGTGGAAGCTGCCCAGTTTGAAGCCCAGGAGAACCATTCGGTAGTGGCCGGACTCGGTCAAAAGCAGACCGTCGACTTCACGCTGAAGATCGCGACGGCGAACCAGAACGTCACCGTCACCGAAGAAGCGCCGCTCATCAATCCGCAGAATCCGAATACCTCGACGACGTTAACCGCGCGATCGCTCGAAGACCTTCCGAATCCGGGCGGCGATATGACGTATCCGCTGCAGTTTGCCGCTGGAGCGCTCATCAACACCGCCGGCAGCGGGAATGATTTCGTCGGCGGCACGAATGGCTATGGCAACGTGGAGTTTAATGGCCTGCCCTCTCTCGCAAACGGCTATATCGTGGACGGATTGGAAACTAACGATCCGCTGACCAATCTGAACAGCGGGCTCTCCACCAACCTCGTTCTTGGCCTGAACTCCATCGCGGAGGTGACCGTGAACACGCTCTCCTACGCGGTGGATCAGGGAAGGTACGGAGCCTCCCAAGTCAACTACGTGACCAAATCCGGCACGAATCAGTTCCATGGGAACCTCTACGAGCTTTGGAACGGCTCGAAGTTCAACGGCGCGGATTTCTTCACCAACTCAACGCCCGATAATCACAAGCCCCGCTCGACGGTGAACCATTTCGGAGGCAGTCTGGGCGGACCAATCCTGCGCAACAGGCTGTTTTTCTTTTTCGATAGCGAGTGGGTCCGAATCGCGGTTCCCATCGTCTCGGCCACGACGGTCCCGACGCCGGCATTTCAAGACTACGTACTGCAACAGCTTCCGCGCGGCGGAACGGACTCGGTGACCGGGTCGACCTATCAGCCGGCGCCGCAATTGGAGCCGTTCTATCGGCAACTATTTTCTCTCTATCGCAGTACGGCGGGAACGCCGCTGACGGTTCTCGGTTGTCCTTTCAACAGCGATGGAACCGCGGCAGGAGGCAAGCCTCCGAACGGAAATGGCTGCGCAAACCGCCAGAGCGTTTCGCGTTCGAGCGACGACAGCGAACATGTGCAAACGGCGCGTGTCGACTACAACGTCAACGAGAAGAACACCCTATGGTTTCGTTTTCAACTCGACAACGGCCGGCAGGCAGCCTACACGGACCCGATTAACCCGTTGTTCGACGCGATTTCTCCCCAGCCTCTCTATTCCTTCGCGACGGGCTACACCCACGTCTTCTCGCAAAATCTCGTGAACTATTTCAACCCCGCATTTTCCTGGTATGAAAGCCTGTTTGGACCGGCGGATTTCCAGAAGACGCTCGCTGCATGGCCGATCGTGCTCGAAGGCAGCGGAGCGAACGCGCCATTTACGACCGTCGGCGGGCTGGACAACACCTGGGTTCAAGGAAGGCGCGCTTCCCGGTTCTTTATCAACGATAACTTGGCTTGGACCATCGGCGCGCACGAACTGAGGTTTGGAACCAACACCAGAATCTTCCGGCTCAACGATTATGACTTCGGCGAGGGCGTTGTGCCGGTGGTGAACTACACGACCCTGCCTCAGTTCATTTATGGAGTTGCGTCCACCGTCTCCAAGACGTTCCCCCTGGCCAATTCGCAACCGTACAACTTCCTCAACCTGGACGTCTATGCCCAGGATACCTGGAGGGTGACTCGAACACTGACCTGGACCTTCGGTATGCGCGGCACATATAATTCGAACCCGCTGAATCCGCACAACGCGGTAGCGCGGCTGCCGGGCTCGTGGAACGCAATTCCTCACGACGTCAATCAACCTCTGAACGCGTTGATTCAGACGGGCCTCGGGAATATTTTCGCTTCGACGCCGCTGGCGATCCTGCAACCCCGAACCGCTCTGGCTTGGCAGATCGCGCCGAAGGCGGTCTTGCGAACGGGGTTTGGCCTGTTCAGCGACATGCTGCCCGGGAGCGTTGTCGACGGGGTGGGCGCCAATCCGCCGTACTCAAAAACATTTCAGGGCGGCCTCCTGGGCACGGTGGGCGGAGCGTCTATCGCGCCGGGAGTACCGGATAGCGCCGTCGATGCCACCATCGCGGCAAACCAGGCGTTCAATTCCGGCTTCGGGCAAGGCCAGCTCTCCTGCGCCTCGGCGCTTTCCAATCCGAATACTTGTCTTCCGCCGATCGCTATTACGGCAGTTCCGGATGGCAAGCTTCACGCGCCGTACTTCATGCAATGGAGCTTTGCGCTGGAGCGCCAGCTTGGCGCGACGATGAATCTGCGAGCGCAGTATGCCGGTACGCGCGCGGTGAACCAACCCTACCAGACACAGGTGAACGGCTATCAAACCGTGTGCCAGGGTTGCTTTGCGCCGTTTCCTTACGGCGCGCCGGTAGATCCTCGCTTTGGGGCGGTCACGCAGTTGAACACGGGCGCGAACAGCCATTACAACGGTCTGCAATTGACGGCCGACAAGCGGCTCGCCCATGGGCTTCAGGTACAGGCAAATTACACGTGGAGCCGTTGCATGGATGCAGTCTCGAATGGCGGCTTTCTGCCTTTCTCCGCGGGAGGGATTCTCTCGCCGCTGCCTGGGGAACTGGCGCGGCAATACGGACCGTGCGATTACGATGTCCGGCATAACTTCACGGCGCAATATGTCTACCAATTGCCACTCAAGACGCTGAACCGGGCGCTCGGGTACGTGATAAACGGATGGCAGGTATCCGGAAGCGTGTTCCGGCACAGCGGGATTCCCTTCTCGATTCTCAGCGCGCCGTACTCCGCAAATGGGAACGGGATCGTGCAGGGCAGCGGTCCTCAATACGCCAGCGTCGTTCCAGGCGTTCCGCTTTACGAACATAACCCCATTCCCGGGGTGACGCAGCCGGGAACCATCCAATGGCTCAATCCCGCTGCGTTCGTGTCGACCGTCGATCCAAGCACCGGCGCGTGCGCGGGCGGCGACGGCGTGAAGAACTGCCAGTTTGGCAATCTGGGCCGCAATGCGCTTCGCGGACCCGATTTCACATCGAGCGATTTTTACGTCACGAAGTGGTTTAGGTTGAATGACCACTGGAAGCTTCGGATCGATGGACAGTTTTTCAATGTCTTCAATCACCCAAACTTCGGCCTTCCCGTCTTGGGGTACGCCGGCCTCCCCGGTAAGCCCTCCACGCAGACCGGGTTCGGGGCGCTTAGCTATACGACCGCCCCGCCGACGGGTTTGCTGGGCGTCGGATTGGGCGGCGATAGCTCGCCCCGCATGATCGCGTTCCGGGCGACACTGGAGTTCTGAAGGATGTCTTGAAAAGACCGGAGACCGGAAACTTCCGGTGTGGCTCAAGAGTTCAGCCGCCACAATTCAAAGAGCCGAGTACTGGCGCGATTGTGAACTGAAAACCGGCATGGCCGCCCAGGTGGCGAACCGTCCGAGGCGCACGAGATTCCGAAGGTCGCATGATGGCTGAAGACTGCCGCGGAAAGGAAACATCGGGTACAACGGACGCGCTCAAGCGGGCCGCGTCGATTCAGCGCGCTTTCCGGTTAGAGTGGCTGACCATCATTTGGATGATGGTAGAAACCGCTGTTGCGATCGGCGCCGGGCTTGCCGCGCACAGCCTCCTGCTGTTTGCTTTCGGCATCGACAGCGTCATTGAGATCGTCTCCGCTTGCGTCCTTATCTGGCGGCTATCGGTCGAGCTGCGTCGCGGCCGGGCTTTCTCCGAAGCGGCTGAGCGCCGCGCGAGCCGTATTGCCGGCGCTCTGCTTTTTGCGCTCGCCCTCTACGTAATCGCGGGCGCCGCATGGGGCCTCTGGCAGCATCAGGGAGCTGAATTCTCCACGCCTGGCCTCATCCTGACCGTCGCGGCAATCCCGATTATGTACGTCCTGTCGCGACAGAAGTTGGCCGTGGCCCAACAGCTCGGAAGCCGGGCACTTCGTGCCGATGCCATCGAGAGCATCACTTGCGGCTGGCTATCGTTCGTCGTCGTAATTGGCTTGGTCGCCCAGCTCGCCTCGGGGGCTTGGTGGGTCGATTCCGCGGCATCGCTTGCGATCGTATATTTCGTGATCGAAGAGGGGCGCGAGGCGTGGAATGGAGGCGAGTGTTGCGATTGACACCGCGCGAGCTGACCATCACCGCAAGATCAATCTCGAAAATCCGCGCGCGCCCGGCGAAGAACTTTACCGACGGAATGCAAATGGCCTACGCGGGCCGCGCGCGCAATCCGAAGTGGTAGACCAAGGCGCCGGCGCCGACCGTGGCGAACGCTGTGAGGGAAGCCACGGGGTGCTGGACCACGCCGAACGCCATCATGGCCACGGCCACCAGGATGTAAGCCACCGGGATCAGCGGCCAGGCGAAATCGACGGCGCGCAGCCGCTGCCATCCCGGCCGGGTTCGGCGAAAGACGAAGAGGGAAGCCACCGAGAGGGCGGTGAACAGGGCCAGGCTCATGCCAATGTAGGTCAGCAATTCCCGAAACGGCGTGAGCGTCATGGTCATGGCGCACAGTCCCTGGCTGAGGATGGCCACCACCGGGGTATGCCAGCGCGGATGCACGGTCGCGGCGGCGCTGAAGAACGCCTTGTTCTTGGCCATGGCGTAGTAGACGCGCGGGCCGACGGTCACCTCGGCGCTCACCGTGGAAACCAGGCACAGCGCCATCAGCGCCGCGAAAGCGCCCGCCACGCCCGGGCCGAAAAGGTTGGCGGCGGAAAGCTCTCCCACGGCGGTCACGCCTTGCATCTGTTTGAGCGGCGTGGCATAGATGTAGATCAAGTTCAGGCCCATATACGCCGCCGCCACGATGGCCGTACCGGCGGCCAGCGCCATGGGCAGCGTGCGCTCGGGCCGCCGCACTTCTTCCGCCACGTAGGTGGCGGCGTTCCAGCCGCTGTATCCGAACATCACCCACAACAGGCTGACGAAGAATTGAGCCGGCAGGCTGACCGTGGACGTGCGGACCGCGGGCTGGGAAAAATGGCTCCAGCTTCCGCTGCCGGCGCCGAACCCCAACAGCACGAAGGCCACGATCACCACCAGTTTGGTGGTGGTGAGCACGTTCTGCACCTTGGCGGTGCGGCCCAGACCGAAGCAGTTCAGGATGGTGAATGCGGCAATCAGGCACGATGCCAGCAACTGTCCGTGGCCCAGGCTCAGCGAAAGCGCGCCGGAGCCGAGGGTCACGGCCGTGCTCGCGAGCTTCAGGCTGGGGGAAAAGTGGCCCAGGTAATCCGAAAACGCGAGCGCCGTCACGGCAATGGGCGCCGAAAAGCCGGCGAAAAACGAGACCCATCCGGTCATGAAGCCCCACTCCGGACCGAAAGCATGGGTCAAATAGACATACTCACCGCCGGAACTCGGGAAATTGATTCCCAGTTCGGAGTAGCTCAGCGCGCCGGCGAACGCGAACAGCGCGCCCACGCCCCAGCACGCAAGGATCAGGCCGGCGCTCCCCAGATCCCCCGCCATGTACCCGGTGGTGGCGAAGATGCCCGTTCCCACCATGTTGGAAATCACCAGGGCAGTCGCGCTGAAGAAGCCGAGCTGACGGAGCAACGCAGGCGTGGAAGCCTGCTTCAGGAGGGTGGCCATGTCTAACGCTATTCTATGCCCCAGGGGCTGCGGACGGCGGCCGCGCCGTGGTAGCAATGCCGCGGCAGGCATGTGTGGTGGATTGGTGTAGAAAAGGTACAATTACACCATGGCGCTCAACATCAAGAACAAAGCGGTCGAAGAGTTGGCAACCGAAGTCGCCCACATGGCGAACGAAACGAAGACGGAAGCCATCCGGCGCGCGCTTGTCACAAGAAAGGCGGAGTTGGAGGCAGAGGGCGGAAAGCCAGACCGGAAGAAGAACCTGCTGGAGTACTTTCAGCGGGAGGTATGGCCGTACGTGCCACCTGGCGAGCTAGGCCGTACTCTGACCCGGGAGGAAGAGGACGAAATCCTCGGATATGGGCCGGACGGGGTCTAGCCAATGGTGTTGGATAGCTCGGCTCTAGTCGCCATGCACCTGGAGGAACCCGGATATGAGCGGCTTTTTCAGCGTGTCCAGGCGGCCGATGTCGTCCTGATCGGCGCCCCCACGCTGTTCGAATCCGCCATGGTGCTCACGGCGCGCGTAGGCCCCCAAGTCCGCTCCGTGCTGGAAGTTTCCATCCGGCGGATGGGTGCAACAATCGTGCCTTTCTCGGAGGACCACTTCCATGCGGCCACCGATGCCTTCCTCCGCTTTGGCAAGGGCCGCCACCCCGCCGCCCTGAATTTCGGCGATTGCATGTCGTACGCGGTCGCCAAGGTCGCCGGCATGCCGCTGCTCTGCGTCGGCAACGATTTCTCGCAAACCGATATCACGCCAGCGTGATTCTTCACTTCGGTAATTCCTTCGCTTGCAAGCAGATGGCTTTTGCATCCTGGTCGCGGGCGAATGAATCCAAGGAAGGGAAAGACAAAAATGGCGCTCGCCGCACCGATACCCCACTTAGCCCGCACAGGAGCCGAACCGTTGCTGGCCACCATCGGCAACACTCCACTGCTGCGGCTGGAAAAGATCCCGCGCGAGTTTCCCGGCATCGAGATCTTCGGTAAAGCCGAGTACTTCAACCCAGGCGGGTCGGTGAAGGACCGGGCCGCGCTCAACATGATCCTGGATGGCGAGCGCTCGGGCAAGTTGAACCACCGGCGCGTCATCCTGGATGCCACCAGCGGCAACACGGGCATCGCGTACGCCATGATCGCGGCGAATCGCGGTTACAAGGTCAAGCTCTGCCTGCCCGCCAACGCGTCCATCGAACGCAAGCGCATCCTGAAGGCCTATGGCGCCGAGGTGGTGTTCAGCGACGCCGCGGAGGGATCGGACGGCGCCATCCGCCTGTGCCGCCAGATCTATATGGCGGACCCCGATTCGTATTTCTACCCCGACCAGTACAACAATCCGGCGAACTGGAAAGCGCACTACGAGCACACCGGGCCGGAGATTCTTAAGCAGACCGCCGGACGCCTCACGCATTTCGTGGCGGCCATGGGTACCAGCGGCACCTTCACCGGCGTGAGCCGCCGGTTGCGCCGCGACCTGCCGGAAACGAAATGCTACTCGGCGCAGCCATCGAGCGGGTTTCACGGTCTGGAAGGATTGAAGCACATGCCCACCGCGATCGTGCCCGGAATCTACGACGAGAAACTGGCGGACGGCAATCTCTGGATCGAAACCGAAGACGCTTACGCCATGGTGCGGCGGCTGGCGCGGGAAGAAGGACTGCTGGTGGGAATCTCTTCGGGGTGTAACGTCCACGCGGCCACCATCCTGGCCAAGGAGTTGGCGGCGCGCGGCGAAAGCGCCACCATCGTCACCATGCTGTGCGACAGCGCCGACAAGTACCTGAGCGAGCATTTCTGGGAAGAGGCATGATCCGGATCGAATCGGCGCCATGGGCGTCCATGGTGGCGCACGCGCAACACACCTATCCGAACGAATGCTGCGGGGCCATGCTTGGGTCCACCGAGGACGGCGCCAAGCTGGTACGCGAGGCGCTGCCTTTGGAAAACGCCTTCGAGGGCGCGCAGGCCGCGAGGTACGTGTTGCGGCCCGAGGACTTGATGGCGGCCGACCGGGCCGCGCGGGAGCGCCGCATGGAGCTGATCGGCATTTACCACTCGCACCCCGATTGCGACGCCTATTTTTCCCAAACCGATTTGAAGAATTCGTGCCCGTGGTACTCGTTCGTGGTGCTTTCCATTCGCCACGGGGAGTTTCACCACGCCAACAGTTGGCTGCCGAACGTCGAACAGACCGAGGCGGCGAAAGAGGAGTTGAGTTACTGAAATGGCCAAAGTTCTGATCCCCACGCCCTTGCGGCAATTCACCGGCAAGCAGGATGCGGTCGCCGTCCCCGGCGCTACCGTGGGCGAAGTGCTGAACGCGCTGACGGCGCAGTTCCCCGACTTGCGCAAACAGATCTTCAACGACGAAGGCAAGGTGCGCAGCTTCGTCAACGTCTATCTCAACGACGAGGATGTTCGCTACCTCGGCAAGGACGCGACGGCAACCAAGGACGCCGACACCATTTCGCTGGTGCCTTCCATCGCCGGCGGCTCCGCGGTGGCCTCGCCGCCCGCGCCGCCCGAAGAAGCTGCGGCGCTTTCGAACGAGGAGATCCTGCGGTACAGCCGCCATCTGATCATCCCGGAAGTCGGAATGGAAGGCCAGCAAAAGCTGAAGGCGGCCAAGGTACTGCTGATCGGCGCCGGGGGCCTGGGCGCTCCGCTGGGTTTGTACCTTGCGGCGGCGGGCGTGGGCCGCATTGGCATCGTCGATTTCGACGTGGTGGACTCCACCAACCTGCAGCGGCAGGTGATTCACTCGACGGCCGATGTGGGCCGCAAGAAGATCGATTCCGCAGCGGAAAAGATGAGGGCCATCAACCCGAACGTGAACGTGGTCAAGCACGAGACCGCGCTCACGAGCGAGAACGCGCTGGAGATTCTCAAGGACTACGACATCGTGGTGGACGGCACCGACAACTTTCCCACGCGGTACCTGGTGAACGACGCCTGCGTGCTGCTGGGCAAGCCGAACGTGTACGGGTCGATCTTCCGGTTCGAGGGGCAGGCCACGGTGTTTGCCTACGAAGGCGGCCCGTGCTACCGCTGCCTGTATCCCGAGCCGCCTCCTCCGGGGCTGGTTCCGAGTTGCGCGGAGGGAGGCGTGCTGGGCATTCTTCCCGGTACCATCGGGCTGATTCAGGCCACCGAGACGGTGAAATTGATTCTCGGAATCGGCGAGCCGCTGGTGGGGCGGTTGCTGCTCTACGACGCGCTGGGCATGCGGTTCCGCGAGCTGAAGCTAAGGAAGAACCCGGAGTGCCCGGTCTGCGGCGAGCATCCCACAATCACCAAGCTGATCGACTATCATCAATTCTGCGGCGTCCCCAACCCGAGGCAGCCGGCGCCGGCCCAGGAGACGAAAGTGAACGAAGGCGAAATCGACGTCACGGAAGTGAAGCGGAAGCTGGATAGCGGCGAGCAGTTCGTGCTGATCGACGTCCGCGAACCGCACGAATACCGGATTGCGAGCATCCCCGGGGCGAAGCTGATCCCGCTCGGCGAGTTCCCCAAACACATCGGCGAGTTCGACATCGAGGCGGACATCGTGATCCACTGCAAGAGTGGCATGCGCAGCGCCAAGGCCTGCGGCATCCTCCGCAACGCCGGCTTCCAGAACGTCCGCAACATGAAAGGCGGCATCCTGGCCTGGAGCGACCAGGTAGACCCGAGCGTGCCGAAGTACTGAAGAGTAAGCCGCTAACGCGGCTTAAGCCTCAAGACCCGACTCATCAAGCTCAAGGGCAATCTGCGGGGATCCCACGTCTTCCGCCAAATCAACTGCGGCAGGGTTTGCAGAGACAAATGAAACCGTTCCTTCCACCCAGGACTGCACAAGCGCTGCGTATGCACCCCCGAAGCTCGTCTGCAACCGATCCCTCGCCCCGCCTCGATCAAAACGTGCCGCCAACACAGTTCCAATGCCCTTCAGATCGACCGACGCATCTTCTCCAAGCTCTGCCAGCAACGCTTTCCGAGGTTCTTCACCGATGCACTCCAGGACCACAGCGGCTAACGCGAACACGCCGAATGCGGCCTCGACCGTGAGGTGCCTCCCAATGCCGCCAAGCTCAACTTTGCGCCGTTCGAACATCACGGTAATGTCGTCGCAAAACGTTGCTAAGTCCAGCTCCCGGGGGCCCGAATGGGCCTTTGCCCAGGGCGGTTCCGCGGCAACCAGAAACCTACCAATGGCGCTCAGGTCCCTCTCTGTATCCGCCGGGTCGCGCGGTCCGCTGTCCGCGCAAACCTCTATAAGAAGCTGAACGCCAATGGGCGTCCACCACACTCCGAATACGACCGAGTGCTTAACGTAGAATAAAACACTTGCCCCATGCCATTGCAGTAGTTTATTGAGCGGATACCCAGCGCGCTCGTGCGCTATCAGCGCCGCCTGCAAATCCTTCGCCGCGACTCGTTCTAGGCACGCCGGGCATGAATGATGGACTTTTTCCCAAATGCCTGACCAGTCCGCCCATCCGCGGTTGCGCAAATGATCACGCCGCGCGGCGATCATAGACGACCGGGCGGCGATATCATAAGCCACGACCTGCTCGAACTTCGGTGCTGACTCTGATTGCACGGTTTCCGTTAGTACCCGCTCGATCGTCTCAACGACCGTCAAGCCGTTCTCGACGCCAGCTGACTGCAGCGCCACAAGCATCGCAGCTGCGTCCCCGTGCCTGGAGCGCTCCCACCCCGGTTGATCAAGCGCAATAAGCTCTCTCATACAGGCGGACGCCACGGCTCGCCGCAGAGCGGGACTGGGAACAATGGATTCTAGTGTCCGAGCTGCGAAGAGAAGCACATTCCAGCGCTCTTGGCGAGAAAGTTGAATCGCGTTCTCCAAGAGGGCGGACAGCAGCTTGTCGGATGCTCCCTCGATGCTCCTGCTCTGGACCTGAAAAGCAAGTTGGGCAACGACATCCCACTCCTGCTTTGCTATGTGCGGGAGCAGCACCCGGACGAGATCTCCGGGCGTCGGATGCACCGAGAACAAGTATGTCGCACCAAAATACTCCAAGAACGTCCGATGAGTAAATTGGAAAAGCCTCTCACCCTCCGATGTAGTACCAGTGTCAGTAAAGACCCATGCTCTGCCTGTGCAAAAGGTTATAAAATCCGCAGCGGCCCTTCTAGCCTTTTGAGGATCTTCGAAAACTCGCTTCTCAAGATATGCTGCCGTTTCGTCGATGAGCCGGCTCTCGGTGACGCCCCCTTGGCGTGATTCCTCGGAGTAGATCCAATAAGCCAAGTGCCTCATCGCTGGCTTGATGTGTTCTTCGAAAGGTAAGGGCACGAGAATGCCGCGCGCCTTGTCCCATCTCTCAAACAACATAAGAGAGCACTTCTCGTAGATCTCCGGCCGATTACGAGGGATGTAACCCTCGGCTCGGTAAAGGTTGCACATGAGCCCCAGCATCAACGGATTGCTTCTGAGATCGGTCGCCAATGCGCTCTCGGTCATGAAAGCTTTGGTTTTGCGCGCGCACTCGCCCCGATCCAGTTCGTCATCGATCGAGAACCACTTGGTCGCATAATCGGCAACCTGATGGCCGTCAAAAGGCGCGATTCTCAGCAGCGTAAACTGCTTGGAATCGAGCGGAGCTTGCTTGTAGCCGATTTCGCGTGAGGTCACAAGGGCAGGTACAGATGGGTACAGGCTGCAAAACGACTCGACGTCGGCGCTGATTTCCTGCCGATAGCTGGTGTCCAGGAGTTCGTCAAGGCCGTCAAAGATAACCATAGCGCGCCCATTAAGGAGCAGATATTCGAACGCCCCGGAGGGCGGCGCGACCTGGTATCGATGCGACGATTGGCCTTCAATAAACTGCATGATCGAGCAGGGTTCAGCTTTCTTCTGGGCACCGTACTCACGCAGGACAACAAGAATGGGCGTAAGGAGCCTATTGTTCAGAAGTCGCTCGTCGTAGCGCGAGGCAAGGTCGTGGCAGAGTTTAAGGGCAAGCGTTGACTTCCCCCCTCCGGGATTGCCGAGCAGTACAGTTCGATGTGTTGACGCCAAGAATTCCGGTATGCTGATCGCCTGCGCTTCCTGCTGCTTGTCGGCGCTAACCCGGAGGAATGTGGGAATCACGTACAGCTCGTCGATTGGGAACTTCTTGCCTGTTTCAAGCTGTGGCGGCTGGATGAACTGATGACGCTGGACGACTTGCGTTCGGTACCGCTCTTCAAAATTCAGGACCGTGCCGACGTCCGGGTGGCTGGCTGACCTCAGTAGGTCAAGAGCCCTGGAAATATTCTCGATCTCACCCAGCAGGCGCGTATGCCTAGAGATGGATCTGGTTTCGTGAGCGCTGAGCAGGTTGGCGTCGATGGCGTTCTGCAAGAGGCGTTCGCACTCGGACAGTAGGGCGTTGAAGAGGTCAGCCGCGACTTGGTCTACGCGTTCCCCGGCGACATCGAGGTATTTCGCAAACGCCCTGACAAACTCCTCCCTGATATCCGGGATGCGCGGCTTGCCTCCGTTCAAGAGGGCTGTAGCGTATACCTGGCGGACGATGCTCTCGACTTCTGGTGAGGTGAGGAATCCATCAAGCTTGGATCTATCCGCATCGGTTCTAGCGAACTCTGCGGAGACGTTTGCAGCAGCAGCGGGGAAGAGGTTGGCCTGGGCGTTAGCGGAGGCCTGCGTCGGGATCGCCGCGATTGCCTTTCCCCCAAGATACGCTAGAAGCGTCCAAAGGCCGTTCGAGGCCGCTCCGGTCAGAAGGTCCTGTACCATATTGGAATCGATGCCAGCAGCCATGTGGGTGCGACCACATAATTATACTCCGGCGCGGCGAGAATCGCCGTTTCGCTCCGCTTGTGCAGCGTTTTCCTGGTCTGGAGGACTTTGGGGACATGCGACGCAGCCGCCAACCCACGGGATGTTGCGCATCTACCGCCAAGATTAGCTGGACGCCGGGTCGAGTTGCGCTCGATCCCGGCGACTCCCGACTGCCGCGTCGGCGCTCAGGTTGCGTCTTCGCCGTGAACGTCCCGTCCGTCCTGCTGTTCCCTACTGTTCCCACTGTTCCGTCAACGACGAGGATGTTCGCTACCTCGGCAAAGACGCCACGGCAACGAAGGACGGCGACACGATTTCGCTGGTGCCATCCATCGCCGGCGGCTCCGCGGTGGCCTCGCCGCCCGAAGAAGCCACGGTCCTTTCGAACGAGGAGATCCTGCGGTACAGCCGTCATCTGATCATCCCCGAAGTCGGTATGGAAGGCCAGCAAAAGCTGAAGGCGGCCAAGGTACTGCTGATCGGCGCCGGGGGCCTGGGCGCTCCGCTGGGTTTGTACCTTGCGGCGGCGGGCGTGGGCCGCATTGGCATCGTCGATTTCGACGTGGTGGACTCCACCAACCTGCAGCGGCAGGTGATTCACTCGACGGCCGATGTGGGCCGCAAGAAGATCGATTCCGCAGCGGAAAAGATGAGGGCCATCAACCCGAACGTGAACGTGGTCAAGCACGAGACCGCGCTCACGAGCGAGAACGCGCTGGAGATTCTCAAGGACTACGACATCGTGGTGGACGGCACCGACAACTTTCCCACGCGGTACCTGGTGAACGACGCCTGCGTGCTGCTGGGCAAGCCGAACGTGTACGGGTCGATCTTCCGGTTCGAGGGGCAGGCCACGGTGTTTGCCTACGAAGGCGGCCCGTGCTACCGCTGCCTGTATCCCGAGCCGCCTCCTCCGGGGCTGGTTCCGAGTTGCGCGGAGGGAGGCGTGCTGGGCATTCTTCCCGGTACCATCGGGCTGATTCAGGCCACCGAGACGGTGAAATTGATTCTCGGAATCGGCGAGCCGCTGGTGGGGCGGTTGCTGCTCTACGACGCGCTGGGCATGCGGTTCCGCGAGCTGAAGCTAAGGAAGAACCCGGAGTGCCCGGTCTGCGGCGAGCATCCCACAATCACCAAGCTGATCGACTATCATCAATTCTGCGGCGTCCCCAACCCGAGGCAGCCGGCGCCGGCCCAGGAGACGAAAGTGAACGAAGGCGAAATCGACGTCACGGAAGTGAAGCGGAAGCTGGATAGCGGCGAGCAGTTCGTGCTGATCGACGTCCGCGAACCGCACGAATACCGGATTGCGAGCATCCCCGGGGCGAAGCTGATCCCGCTCGGCGAGTTCCCCAAACACATCGGCGAGTTCGACATCGAGGCGGACATCGTGATCCACTGCAAGAGTGGCATGCGCAGCGCCAAGGCCTGCGGCATCCTCCGCAACGCCGGCTTCCAGAACGTCCGCAACATGAAAGGCGGCATCCTGGCCTGGAGCGACCAGGTAGACCCGAGCGTGCCGAAGTACTGAAGGGTAATCCCGTTGCGGCAGTTGTTACGAAATAACCCTATCAACCGCTCCGTTACGGTCGCGATTCCGAGCCGCGACCGTAAGGGAGTGGTCCAGGTGAGATGGCATGGTTGTTTGTTGACGAGCCCTAAGACAGAGGCGTCTATACTGAAACAGGCAGGGCTGAAGAAATGAAATACGCCGTATTGTATGCAACGACGCCTACCGGTGTACAGCGCACACGCTCCGGATCTTCCAGGGTGCATTGCCGCTGCCGTCACGCTGGACGAAACGCGGGAATTGATGAAGGAAGCCATTGAGGGGCACTTGGAATGCATGCGGCAGTTTGGATATGCGATTCCGGAGCCCACCACCGTCGCCGAAGAGGTAGACGTCGCGGCGTAATTCTCCAACGGGCTGACCGGCCGTGTCCCGGGGCAAAACAGGGGCGAAACGGCCCGGAGCACCCGGACTGGACAACCACCTAACGCTTTTCGCGGAGTAAGACCGCGAGATGAGATTGACGCTGACACCGCGGCCGGCGCGTCGTACGGGGTTTCGGTTTTCTTCCGCCAAGGCCGTCCAGAGACGCGTCGCAGTCGCAGCAGGTGAACCAGGATATTACCCTTGGCCGGGCGCGTCCATCGTGCCGCGCCGGCGATTCCCGGCGTCTCGGCGCCCCGCTACTTGCGGCGCCGGATTTTCCAGAGCGCGAGTCCCAGTGCGCCCAAACCGGTCAAGGCGATGCTGGCTGGTTCAGGTACCAGGAAATCAATGTCGCCCACGAAAGTCCGGCCCGTACTGCCAACCAATGTCTCGGCCCCGGTCGTGGGATTCAAGGTGAACAACTGGGCCCGATCGCCGTTTCCGGCGAAGATCAGCCCATCGCCGGGGCGTATGCCGAGCGCTCCGTAGAACTCGGAGGTGGCCACGGTTGTCAGCATGTTGGCGTTCGCCGGATTCAGCGTCTGGAGACGGGGATTTATCGTGTTGCCGGTGTTGAAGTCCAGGTCCGCCGCGCTCAGGTAGAGCGTCCCATTCGGCGCGAATGCGATGCTGTCGAAGAACGAGAGAGTGTCCCCCACCAGCGTCGCGGCGCCGGTCTGCTCATTGATGGTGTACAAGCGTCCCTGGCCGTTGAGGCCGTCATTGGGCCCCCTGACCCCATACAGAGTCCCCGTGCCCGGCTGCATGGCAAGGTCGGAAATGTTGATCGGCGTGGCGCCGTCCATGATCACGCCGATGGCCGCAACCAAGGCTCCGGTGCTGGGATCGATCGTGACCAGGTCGCTGGCGCCGGGCGGCGTTACGGGCGGGTACGGAAAGTTGCCCTGCGTTGCCCCGTAGAGATTGCCGGTCAGGTCAAAGACCAGCCCGGACAGGCGCGAGACTCCGGAGGGATGCCCGATCACGGTCACGGCCCCGGTGCTCGGGTCGATCATGGCCAGCGAGCCGTCGTTCGAGGAATCGCCGTTCTGATGCCCTCCCAGGCCTCCGTACATTCCATAAACGATCGGTCCGGCCGCACTCGGGCGCGGCGCTAGTAGAAGGATCGAACCCGCGAAAAGTGCTGCAAGAATCGTGTGCGACCGGGAAGACCGGACGCGGTTGCAAAAGAATGCTTCGCTCATCAAGAAACCTCCATGTTCCGGAATGGCGCTACCGGAGCATCATGTATTATACGCCGAGAAGCCGAGCAATTGGAGGGAAAAACGGGTCGTGTCGGGGCAAAGTAGAAAGTTCCGCTTTAAGAACGACGAGCCAAAGCAAAACCTGCCATTCCCTCATCCCTGACCGTGTTTTCTCGCATCGCGGCCGGGTCCCGTCAGGGCCGCGCCGGGGTTGCGCGCCGAAGGGAAGCCTTGACGGGTGGCCGCGATGCAAGACGATGTTCATTGAGGGAATGGCAGAGAAGAATAATAAGATAATCACATCTGTTACTATTACGCGCGCCTGGTTGAGATTCTGTACGCGCTGGAGAGAATCGAGCAACTGCTGCACGCCCCGGACATTCTCGACCCCAACGTGCGCGCCCTCGCGAGCGCCAATCAATCCGAGGGCGTGGGCGTGGCCGAAGCGCCGCGCGGCACGCTGATGCATCACTACAAAGTGGACCGCGACGGCCTGATCACTTGGGCCAACCTGATCATCGCCACCGGCCACAACAACGCCGCCATGAACCGCGGCGTGTTGCAAGTGGCGCGCCATTTCGTGCAAGGCAACAAACTGACCGAAGGCATGCTGAACCGCGTCGAGGCCGTGATCCGCGCCTTCGACCCCTGCCTGAGCTGTTCCACCCACGCCGACGGCCACCTGGCCCTGGAAGTGGAGTTGCACGGCCACGACGGGGAATTGCTAGACTCGGTTCGGAATTAGCTAACGTGGTTCGGAAAAGGGTTCCGCATGAGTGTGAACAGGGCAGGCGGCGGGAGCCCGCGCCACGTGGCGCGGCGGTTGCCTGCCCGGAGTCCGAAGGACGAAAGAGAATAGCCCATGGCGCAAGCCATGGGTCCTCGGCGTAAAAAAGGCAGCCCCGTAGGGGCGTAAGAATCCGCGGTCTCTTACGCCCCATCCGGGGCTGAACGATCCCTTGCTCCGATCCCACGGCTCACGCCGTGGGCTATTGTCTTTCGCCCTTCGGGATGCCTTAGCTTTCTTGAAAGGTCATGTCCCGCATTCTGATCGTCGGTTACGGCAACCCGCTACGCGGCGACGACGCTTTTGGCTGGCGCGTAGCCGAGCGCTTGCTGGAACTGCCGCATGACCCATCTATCGAAATCCTCTGCCTGCACCAACTCACTCCCGAGCTGATGGACCCGCTCAGCCGCGCCGATTTCGCCATTTTCATCGACGCCAGTGCGGTTGGGAAGCCCGGCGCTATCGTCGAGCGGCGGATCGAACCCGAGTCCGCCGACCGCGCCTCCTTCACGCATCACGCCACCCCCGAAGCCCTGTTGGCCGGCGCCAGCACCCTCTACGGCCGCGCCGCCGAAGCCATCATGATCTCGGTGGCCGGCGCGGATTTCTCGCTCGGCTCGAAACTGTCGCTAACGGCGGGTAGCCAGCTTGACGAGGTGGTCTCGGCCGCCTTGCGTCTGATCGCGGCGCATTGCTCGCCCCGCTAGCATTTCAAAGTTCAAGGGTTTCGGGTTTTCTTATATATCTATTGCCAGCACTGGACCGTGAGTGGTGGTACACTGCCCCGAAGGCAAGTTCTGCAAGGCCGGAGACTTGTCGCGGTGCAGCGGAACGGGATCTCGGACGAAAGGAAGAGCATGTACTGTAGGAATTGCGCCAGCGAAGTTCCGGATCAGGCCGTGATGTGCGTGCATTGCGGCGTCGCTCCGAGGACCGGCGGCAAGTACTGCCATCATTGCGGCGCGCAGACGGATCCGTTGGCTTCGATCTGCGTTAAGTGTGGCGTGGCCGTACTGCCGGTTGCAGTCCAGGTCTCGGCGTTCGATCCGACCCTCAAGTCGAAGCTTGCCGCGGGCTTGTTAGGCATCTTTCTCGGCGGGCTGGGGATCCATCGCTTTTACCTCGGGTACACAGGAATAGCCGTCGCCCAACTGATTCTTGGGCTCCTTGGAATCTTCACATGCGGTATCACCTCGATCGCCGCTGCGATTTGGGGCTTGGTGGAAGGGATTCTGATCTTGACCGGCTCCATCAACAAAGACGCGCAAGGAAAGCCGTTGCGCGAATAACCAGCGGCATGGATACTGCGGCGCTTCGCGTCATTCATACATTCCGAATCATCGGCGGCGGATGGCTCCTCGGCCTGGCTGTCATCCCCTCCTCCATGATTGACCGCCTTCCCGTACGCTGCCTGTTCCGCTACTTTACCGGGCGGCCTTGCCTGGGTTGCGGGCTGACGCACAGCGTCTGGTGCCTGTTGCACGGGCAGATTGCGAACGCTTTTCAGTGGAATCCCCTCGGGTTCGTGGCGCTCCCCCTGGTGGCCGTTTTCGCCGGGTGGGGCTGGCCTGAGCCCGGGAAACGGCGCAGGGACTGGCGAAACCTGATCCGGTTTCCGCGCGGCCAGATCGCAACCGCTCTCCGGCAGGTCTGGGCGGTCGTTAGCTTGGCGCTCGGGTTGGTACTGATTGCGTCGGCGGCGCTGCCCGCAAGCGTTGTGTTCCGTGCGGCGCCGGTGTGCCAGTCCAAGCTCCGGTACGGGAAGAACTGCTCGTTGTGCGGGATGACGCACGCCTTTGTCTCCATCTCCCGGGGCCGGTTCGGGGAAGCCGCGCAAGAGAACCCGGCGAGCGTGCCTCTTTACGCGGGCATGGCCGGCAACGAACTGCTCTTTGCACTGGCTCTCACGCGGCGCTTTGGACCTCGCCGTCCGTCATTTTCGAGTTCCGCTTCCGTTTCATCGGACAGCGAAAAATCTCAACTCTTGGAGGACTTACATGCTAACCCTTAGCCTCGTCTGGGGCATTCTTGCAATCGTGGGGATGATCGTCGGATTCTTTCCTTGCTTGGGAAGTCTGAACTGGTTGAACATCCCGTTTTCGGGGATCGGCCTGATCGTCAGCATCGTTGCCGTCGTAACGTCGAAAGAAGCAAAGAAAGGCGGCGCCGTCGCCGGAATCGTGTTGTGCGCCATCGCCGTCCTTCTCGGCTTCATTCGTCTCGTGGCGGGAGGCGGGGTAGTTTAGATCGGCACTTTCGTATTCGAAGGAGTACCTGTAACAACGGCGCCTGGTGAAGACCGTAGGTCGGCTGATCGGCACCCTCGGTACTGCCTGCTACTGCTGGCGGAGAGCCATAGGCGTCCTACTCCGGAGCGGGTTTGAATGGAGGAACTTTTACGATGAGGAATCTCTGCTGTGGTTTAGTTGCTTTACTGCTAATCTCTCTGGCAATCGCCCAGGAGCCGTTGTCTAACGACTCGATCATCAAGATGGTGAAAGCGGGCCTTTCCGAGGATGTGGTCCTTAGCATGGTGAAAACCCAGCCGGCGAAGTACGCGCTTAGCGCAGACCAGCTCATAGGGCTCAAGGCCGCCGGCGTTTCAGACAAGATCGTCGCGGCCATGGTGGAGAAGGGATCCGGAGGCGGCGCTGCCACCAGTACGGCCAGCGGCGCTACGCCCACCGCTGGAACTGTCGCTGCTGGAAATCCAAATGACCCGATGGCTCCGCACGATTCCGGGATCTATCTATACTCGAAAGATCGGAATGGCGAATACAAGCTAACGGTCCTGGAACAAGCTACTTATCAGGGGACGAAAGCCGGCATGTTGGGCTTCGTGCTTACGTCTGGGATCAAGAAATCCAAAACAAAGGCGGTCATCCCGGGTCAGCACGCCAGTATCCGTAGCAGCGAGTCGGAGCCAGTGTTCTATTTCTACTTCGAAGACAAGGCCGTCGGACTAGGTAAGGGCGGTTCTTCCAATCCAAACCAATTTGCGTTGGTGAAACTCGAGGTGACCAAGTCCAGTAGGGAAACAGTCATTGCTGAGATGGGCCTCATAGGCGGCATGTCCACGGGCGCCGATGAGAAATCGATGACTGGCTTTAGATCGGAGCGGCTGCGTCCAGGCCTGTATAAGGTAGTTCCAAACAAGCCGATGGAAGCGGGCGAGTACTGCTTCCTTTCCTCGGCAGGCGCGTCACAGATTTTCGACTTCGCGGTGACGCCCAGTCAATAGCTTCAAACGGCGCAGGGCAGGTCTCGGCCTGTCCTGCCGGTCTATTTCAACCACCGGTCGAAAAACTCCAGCATGGCGGCGTTCATCTGGCGCGCCAGCGGGCCGGTCACGCCGTGCGATTTCTGCGGGTAG
>OCTA010001061.1_pt1 | contig 25526 bp, 19 predicted proteins | sample 1538991 | NCBI WGS metagenome assembly OCTA01 (sample SAMEA3539302, study PRJEB22396) | soil metagenome | biome: tundra; feature: field; material: soil | place: USA | collected 2010-05 | depth 0.15 m | reverse complement strand
CGGCAACCGCTCTCTTACGTTCGCGGCTCCGAATCGGCGCATTTCCACGTTCATCCACTTTCTTGTCGCGCACCCGGAAAAGAGAGGACGCCTCTCCCAGTGGGGCGGCCCTCCAGGCCTGCCCAGTCAAGGAAGAAGCATGTCCTGCACGCGCTACGATAACCCTATGCGCCCTCTTGCCCTGTCGCTCTTGATTCTTCCGCTCTGCGCTCAGCCGCCGCAGCGGCAACTGGCTCGCGAAGTTTTCAAGCAACTCATCGAGATCGATACCACCGACTCGATCGGCGACAACACCCGCGCGGCCGAAGCCATGGCGGCGCGGTTCCGCGCAGCGGGATTCGCGGAGCGGGACATCCAGGTTCTCGCGCCCGCGCCGCGCAAGGGCAACCTGGTGGTGCGGCTGCATGGAACCGGGGCCGCCCGCCCCATTCTCTTCATCGGCCATTTGGACGTGGTGGAAGCCAAGCGCTCCGACTGGTCGTTCGACCCGTTCGTCTTCCGCGAGCGGGACGGCTACTTCTACGGCCGGGGGACGTCGGACATGAAAGGCGACGATGCCATCCTCGTCGCCACGTTCCTGCGAATGAAGCGCGAAGGCTTCCAGCCCGTGAGAGACATGATTCTCGCGCTGACCTCCGATGAGGAGGGTGGCGCCTGGAACGGCATCGACTGGCTGGTGAAGAATCACCGCGACCTGATCGACGCCGAATTCTGCGTGAACTCCGACGGCGGAGGCGGCGACATCAAGAACGGCCGCTCGATCTACATGAGCATGCAGGCCGCCGAGAAGGTGTTTCTCAGCTTCAAACTGGAGGTGACCAACTCGGGCGGCCACAGCTCCCTGCCCACCAAGGACAACGCGATTTACCACCTGGCGGAAGGGCTCGCACGCCTCGCGAAGTTCGATTTTCCGGTTCGTCTTTTTGACGTGACGCGGGCCAGCTTTGAGCGCATGGCCCCGTTTTACCCGGGACAGCTCGGCGCCGACATGAAGGCCGTGGTGGCAAACCCCAATGACGAGGCCGTAGTCGCACGGCTCTCGGCGGCCCCGCAGTACAACGCCCAGCTCCGCACCACGTGCGTGGCCACCATGCTCTCCGGCGGCCATGCGGAAAACGCCCTGCCCCAGAGCGCCACCGCCGTGATCAACTGCCGGCTACTGCCCGTCGACAAGCCGGAGGAGGTGGAGCGAACCCTCAACCAGGTGCTGGCCGACCCGAAAATCAAGGTCTCCGTGATGACGCCCGCCAAGCCCGTGGCCTACAAGCCCATCGATCCGAAACTGCTGAGCGTAGTCACCGAGGCCACGAACAAGAGTTGGCCCGGCTTGTCCGTGATTCCGCAAATGAGCAGTGGCGCCAGCGACGGCATCCATCTGATCACAGCGGGGATTCCGACCTACGGCATCAGCGGGATCTTCGGCGACGAAGACGACGTGCGCGCCCACGGCCGCGACGAACGCGTCCTGGTGAAGTCGTTCGATGAAGCCGTCGACTTCATGTACACCGTTGTTGCCACCCTGGGAAAATCCCAGTAACGTGGATCGGCTACCGGGCCGCCGACCGCGCCGCCAGAATCAGGTCGTGCTCCTGTCCTTCCTTGGCGTTGCTGTAATACCCCACTCGCGTGCCCGGCTTGAACAGGAATGCCGCGCCTTGCGTGACCGGGCGACGCACGTCCTTGCCGCCGGCATCCACCCCCGCAACCATGTCGCCACTGCCCCGTAGCAACAGGTAAATCTCCTCCTCGGATGCGTGGTTGTGCGGAATGTTGGTTCCGCCCGGCGCGAAATCCATGATGAACAGACTGTTCATCACGTAAGCCGAGGCCAGCTTGTCGCGCTGGCTGGAAGTGAGTCCCATCAGCAGCTTGAATTGCGTGGTCGGGCCGTGCTGCCCCAGGATCTGCAATTGCACGTCGTCCGCGTTCGCCAGCATCAGCTTCGGAGTCGCCTGCACGTTCGTCCCGCCGGCAATCTTGTACCCCATCACGATGACCTTGACCGGCGCGTTCGACGGGTTCGCAATGCCATGCTTCACCCCGACGGGAAGGTACAGGAAGTCGTTCTTCCTTACGGACGCTTTTTCGTCCCCGTACAACACTGTTGCGGCCCCATCCGCGATGAAATACATCTGTTCCTCGGCGGGGTAGCTCACCAGCGCGCTGGATCCACCGGGCGCCACCGTGAGCTCGCCGTAGCGCACGATTCCTTTGAGCTGATCCGCATCCTGGTCGCCAACGCCAAACAGCGGCTTGTACGAAGCCGCCCTGGCGTTCGCCGTGAGATCGTCGGGCCGCGCGTTGACATCCGCCAACTGCCGCCGCAGGAACACCGGATCGGCCGCCGACAGGCAAGCCGAGGCTGCTAAGAGAACGGTCACCACTCTCTTCGGAAGTACCATCATGACCAGACGACCTCGAAGTCCGAAATGAGTATACACCCAAGCGCGTCACGGGTGTACGATAAGCGAAGTTGGAAAGGAAAGGAGCATTATCATGCCCACCTCGAAAGGGAGTATCAGCCGCCGCCAGGCGCTGGAACGGGTAGCCGCCGCCGCGGCTCTGGGATCGGCTTTCAAACTCGCGGACCGTCCGGCGAACGCGCAACCACCCCAGGCCGCCGGCGTCAACCGCAATTCGGCGCCGAGCCAACTGCGAATCACGGACATGCGGGCGATCCGCATCGCGTCCAACTTCGACTACCCCATCATCCGCATCGATACCAACCAGGGCGTGTACGGCCTGGGCGAAGTGCGCGACGCGGGCAACGAGGGGATGGCGCTGATCCTCAAACCGCACATCGTGGGGAAGAACCCGCTCAGTATCGCGCCGATCCTGGACAGTGTCCGCAACTTCACCAATCAGCGCCGGTTCGGCGGCGGGTACAGCGCCCTGGACGTGGCTCTGCACGACATCTCGGGCAAGGTCTATGGCGTTCCGGCGTACCGGCTCCTCGGCTCCAAGTACCGGGACCGCGTGCGCATTTACTGCGACACCACGCAAACCAAGGACCCCAAGCTGTTCGCCACCCGGCTGGTCTTGCGCAAGAAGTCGGGCTTTACCTTCTTCAAGATGGACCTTGGCACGAGCCTCGTCGCGGACCAGCCCGGCGCGGTGAACAGCCGCGGCGTGGCTACGGAAAAGGGCCTGAAGTTACTGTGCGAGTACCTGGCCGCGGTGCGCGATGGTATCGGCTACGACGTGCCGCTGGCGGCGGACCACTTCGGCCCGCTGAACGTGAACGATGCCATACGCTACGCCCGCGCCTTCGAACCCTTCGAATTGGCCTGGATGGAGGACGCCTTGCAGATCGGCACGCTGGGGGCCGGCGACGCTCCCAGGAACTGGCGCGCCTACAAGGAGATCAAGGACGCCACCACCACCCCGATCAACATGGGCGAGAGCCTGTTCGGCCTGGAGGAAGGCTTCCGCCCGTTCATCGAAAATCTCGCGGTGGACATGATCCACCCCGACCCCCTAACCTCGGGCGCCCTGATCGAGACCAAACGCATTGCCGACTACGCTTCCATGTATGCGATCCCCACCGCCGTACACTACGCCGGGTCGCCCGTGGGCTGCATGGCCGCCGTGCACATGATCGCCACCATCAAGGATTTCGTGGCGATGGAGAACCACGCCGTGGATATCCCCTGGTGGGGGGACCTGGTGAACGGCCCGCCGAAGCCCATCATTCAGGCCGGCTACATCCCCGTTCCCGAGACTCCCGGCTTGGGCGTGGAACTGAACGAGGCGGTATGCAAAGAGCATCTGCGCATCCCCGGCTGGTTTGAGCCCACGCCGCAGTTCGACAAGTTCATCGTCGACGAGTACCGCATCGGCGGCCCCTACCCACACCTCGACGACGAAGGAAAACCCGTCATCAGCCGATAGCTTTCGGACCCGCGGGCCGGGCGTGCCCGGCCCCTACGGCGCGAGCACGCGCCGTAGGGGCCTACTCCGCCACGGCTTTCGACTCGATCAACGCCTGAATCCCGGCGATGAACTCCGTCACCGTCTTGGCGCCCTGATCCCCGTGCTTGCGGTTGCGCACGGCCACCTTGCCGTTCTGTTGCTCGCGGTCGCCCACCACCAGCATGTAGGGGATCTTCTGCATCTGCGCATCGCGGATCTTCAGGTTGACCTTCTCGTTGCGCTCGTCCACGGTGGCGCGTATGCCGGCGGCGTCGAGTTCCCGTTGCAGGCCATGCGCGTATTCGGTCTGGCGGTCGGTAATGGGCAGCACGATCGCTTGCACCGGGGCGAGCCATACCGGAAACGCGCCGGCGTAGTGCTCGATCAGGATGCCGAAGAAGCGCTCGATGGAGCCGTACAGCGCGCGGTGGACCATCACCGGTTGGTGGGCCTTGCCATCCTCGCCGATATACTCCAATTCGAAGCGCGCCGGCAGGTTGAAATCGAACTGCACGGTGGAAAGCTGCCAGGGACGGCCGATGGCGTCCACCAGCTTGACGTCGATCTTCGGGCCGTAGAACGCGGCCTCGTCGGGCATCACCTTCACCTTCACGCTCAGCCGCTCGGCGGCCCGCATCAGGGCGTTCTCCGCCAACTTCCACTGCTCCGGCGCCCCGGCGTACTTTCCGCTCGCGCCGCCGTCCCAGGTGGAAAGCTCGGCTTCGTACTTATCGAAACCGTACGCGGCCAGCGTATCGATGGCGAACTGAAGGCAATCGACGATTTCGTTCTCGATCTGGTCCTGCGTGCAGAAAATGTGCGCGTCGTCTTGCGTGAATCCGCGAACGCGGAACAACCCGTTCAGCACGCCCGAACGCTCGTAGCGGTATACCGTGCCCAGTTCGCCCAGCCGCACTGGGAGGTCCCGGTAGCTGTGCTGCTTGTCCTTGTAGATCAGGATGTGGAATGGGCAGTTCATCGGCCTGAGCTGGTATTCGGCGTCGTCCAGCTCCATGCGGGTGAACATGTTCTGCGCGTAGAAATTAGCGTGGCCCGAGGTCTTCCAGAGGTCGAAGCGCGCCACGTGCGGCGTGTAGACCAGCGAGTAGCCGCGCTTCAGGTACTGGTCGCGCATCCAGTCTTCGAGCTGTTTGCGGATGATGCCGCCCTTCGGGTGGAAGAAGATCAGACCGGGGCCGGCCAGTTCCTGGATGCTGAACAGGTCCAGTTCCTTGCCCAGCTTGCGGTGGTCGCGCTTCTTGGCCTCTTCGATCCGCTGGAGATGCTCGTCCAGCTCCTGCTGGCTGAAGAAGGCCGTGCCGTAGATGCGCTGCAACTGCTTGTTATGCTCGTCGCCCTTCCAATAGGCGCCGGCGATGGAAAGCAGCTTGAACGCCTTGATCTTGGAGGTGTCCGGCAGGTGCGGCCCGCGGCAGAAATCGATGAAGTGAGGCCCCAGGGTATACTCGCTGAAAACCTCGCCGGCGCGCTCGTCGATCAATTCGCATTTCATCCAGGCGCCGGCGTACTTCTGGAGGCCCTCCTCTTTACGCGTGTAGATGCGTTCGTAGGGGAGATGGCGCTTCTGAATCTCCCACATCTTCTTTTCGATCTTCTCGATGTCGTCCGGCGTAAACGGCGTGGCGCGGTCGAAATCGTAGTAGAACCCGTTATCGATGGGAGGTCCGATGCCCAGCTTCGCTTCGGGAAACAGCTCCAGCACGGCCGCCGCCAGAAGGTGAGCCGCGGAGTGGCGATAGACCACCAGCGCTTCGGGATCTTTCGCGGTGAGGATTTGGAGCGAGGCGTCCTTCTCGATGGGACGGGTCAAGTCGTAAAGCTCCCCGTCGACCTTGGCCACAATGGCGGCGTCCGCGAGGCGCGCGCCGATCAATTGGGCGATATCGATGGGGCGGGTCCCCGGCGCGACCGACTGTTTGCCGCCATCGGGCAGGGTAATCTCGATGTTGCTCATAGGGGAATTCCCAGTGTAGCGTGGCGCGCGCACTCTTGCGTGCCGCGTCCCGACTCCTCGGGACGCATGCTCCGGCTACAATCGAATTATGTCCTTCGACCGCGCGGTTCTCGGCCGCACCGGCATAGAGGTCGGCCGCCTCGGCCTGTCCGCCAGCTTTGGCGCGCCTGCAAGCTCGGTGGAACAGGCGTTCGACCACGGCGTGAACTACTTCTACTGGGGCACCTTCCGCCGCAAGCAGTTCGCCGACGGACTTCGCCGGCTCGCGCCGCATCGGGATCGTTTCCTGCTCTTGCTGCAATCCTATTCCCCGTTCGCCGCGCTGGTAGGCCCAAGCATCGAACGCGCCTTGCGGGCGCTCCACTTCGACTACACCGATGTCCTGCTGCTCGGAATGTGGAATCGCCCTGTGCCGCCGCATTTTCTGGATGCCTGCCGCAAGTTGCGCGAGCGTGGGCTGGTGCGGCGCCTGGCGGTTTCGACGCACAACCGGCCGCTGATCGCGCGCCTTGCGTCCGATCCGGATTTCGATATCTTCCATGTGCGCTACAACGCCGTTCATCGCGGCGCCGAGCGCGAGGTGTTCCCGCTCTTGCCCGCGCAGGAGCCGCCGGGGCTTGTGGCCTTCACGGCCACAAGCTGGCGGCAGTTGCTGGGCCACAGGCGCATCCCGCGCACGGAAAAGCTCCCCACCGCCGGGGATTGCTATCGCTTCGTGCTGACGCAGCCCGCCGTGAACGTCTGCATGACCGGGCCGGCGGACGCCGCCCAATTCCAGCACGCCCTGGAAGCGCTCGACCGCGGCCCTATGTCGGAAGAGGAACTGGCTTGGATGCGCCGCGTGGGCGACGCCATCTATCACAAACCGCGCGCGTCGAATTAGATTAGGCGCTCACCGGCTCTTTTGCATGACTCGTTTCATTTGCGGCGCGCCCCCCGCCTGGCCCATGTGCGTTTCCACGGTCTGCGTCTTCCCGTCGCTCGAAAGCGATCGGATTTCGACGAGCTGCATTCCGTGATCGCCGGTTACCGTGGTGACGAGCTTTCCTCCCTCCCAGCGCGACTTGGAGTGAAACTCGTTGCCGTTAATCTCGTTCAGATTGTCGCGGCCGTCGGTGGTCAGTTTGGTGAGGTACTTCTGCTCGCCGCGCTGATCTTCGGAGGTCGTGGCGATGGTCAGGCCCGCATCCTTGCGCTCAATCGTCTCAACGTAGGATTTCGGCAGAGCCATGCTGCCGTAGCTGCTCTTGGAGGCGTCCATCACCCAGCGTCCCGACAGATCGGGTTGCTTGTCTTGAGGCCACGCCACCTGGCAGGCCGTAAGGAAAAGGAGGCATGCGCCTGCCACAATTCGAGTCATCGTCATATGTCACTCCTGTCTAAGGCAACGGATTGGATCGATGCGAGTGGCGCGCAGCGCCGGCGCCACGGAAGCGGCGGCGGCGACCGCCAGCATGAGAAACGATGCGCCGGCCAGCGTCCAGGGATCGGCTGGCGACACCGCGAACAAGAGGCCGTCGATCAGACGCGCGACAGCCAGCGAAATACCCAAACCGGCGCACGCTCCCGCGGCCGCCAGCGCCAGGCCCCGGCGCAACACCAGCGCGAAGATGCCCGCGGGCGTGGCGCCCAACGCGATGCGGACCCCCAGTTCGGCGGTTCGGCGCGCCACGATATAGGAAAGCGTTCCGTGGAGGCCCGTGACCACGATCGCCAACGCCAGCGCGGCCAGCAGCGCGGATGAGACGAAGCGCAGGCGCTCGGAAGCCATCGAGGTGGTCAGCCGGCGCTCCATGGTTTGCACATCGGACACAGCCACGGCGCGGTCGATCCCGGCGATCGCCCGCCGCGCGGGTGAGGCCATCATGGCGGGATCTCCGGCCGTGCGCAGGACGAAACCGGCGGACGGGAGACTGCCATTTTGCTGGTAGGGACGATAGAGCGCCGGCTCCGGGGCGGCATCCAGGGCGGTGAATGCCGCATCGCGAACCACGCCCACAATGGTGAGCCATGGATTAGACGCTTCGACGAAACCGGTCTTGACGCGGCGGCCAACCGCGCTCCGGTTACCGAAGAAGCGCCGCGCCAGGCTTTGACTGACCAGGACCGATTGGCCACTGGCATCGGCGGGGCCAAAATCGCGGCCCTCCGCCAGTTGCGCGCCGGCCGCGCGCAAATAGCCGTCGCTGATATACAGGGCCTGGACGCGGTGGCGCGCGCCCTCGGAAGCGTCCCACGGCGGCTCGCCTTCCGCGCTGATCAGCGTCCATGCGAGACCACCCCCGCTGAACGGCAAGGCGGAGACCAGACCCGCGGCGCGGACCCCGGGCAGCGCGGCCAGCGCGGCTAGCGAGCGGTCGTAGAATTGGCGGCGGGCTGCTGCGTTGGAGTAAGAAACCCGCGGAAGGTTCAGGGAAAAGCTGAGGGCGTGGTCCGCGCGGAAACCGGGGTCCACCGCGGAGAGCGCGGCGAAGCTGCGCGCCAGCAGGCCGGCGGTCACGAGCACGGCAAGACTCAGTGCGACTTCCGCCACCACAAGCGCGTCCCGCAACGACACGCCGCCACCGGCCGCGGTAGCGCGGACGCTGCCTTGCAGGGACTCCGAAAGATGCACGCGTGCGGATGCGCGCGCCGGCGCAGCCCCGAACAGCAGCGCGGCGAACGCCGCCACGGCCATCGTAAACAGGAAGACTGGGGCATCCAGATCGACGGGCCTGCCGGCGAGCATGGCGTCCGGGATCAGAGGAACCATCGCTTTGAGCAGCGCGGCTCCGAGCAGCAATCCCAGTGCGGAGCCGGCCGTGGCCAGCAGGAAGCTCTCCGTGAGAAGCTGCCGGGCGAGGCGCGCGCCCGTGGCGCCAAGGGCCAGGCGGATAGCCATCTCGCGGCGGCGCACGGCCCCGCGCGCGATCGACAGACCCGCGACGTTGACGCACGCAATGAGCACGACCAACGTTACGGCGCCAAGCAGCACGAGCCAGATCTGGCGCGTCTTGCCGGTGAGCCATGCGCGGAGAGGCTCGATTGCCACTCGGCTGCCCGCGCTGAAACCGTCCGAAGAACGCTGGGAGATCGCGCCGAGCGCGGCGGCGAGGCCCGCTTCCGTTGCGCCGGGCGCGAGACGGCCGATCACCCTCACGATTTCCCAGGGGCCGCCCTGGCGCTCGCGGACCGGGTCGAGAGCCAGGGGAATCCAGATGCGCGCGCCCGGGGGAAACTGGCCGGAGGCGGACAGGACGCCGACCACCTGGTAGGAGCGGCCCTCCATCTCGATGCGGTGGCGCATCACATCGCGATCACTGCTCAGGCGGTTGCGCCAGTAACCCTCACTGACCATCGCAACGGCATCGTTGCCCGGTTTGTCCTCCTCGGCCGTGAAGGTGCGGCCCACGAAGGGCTTCACGCCGAGGACGTCGAAATACTCCTTCGAAACCAGCGCGGCGGTCAGCCGTTCGGCGGCAGCGGCGCCGGAGACGGTGTAGTCGCCCATGCTGTAGGCGGCCAGCCGAGTAAGCGAACCGAGGCCGTCCCGCCAGTCCAGATACGTTGCGGCGATGACCGCCGATTGCTTGAACGACGGATAGAACTGCGTGATCGAGACCAAACGCGACGGCGCGGGGAATGGCAGCGGCCGCAAGACTACCGAGTAGACCAGGCTGAACACGGCGGAGTTTGCGCCGGTGGCGAGGGCCAGCGCGGCGAGCGCCGTCGCGGTGAAGCCCGGGCTGCGGCGCAGCGCCCGCGAAGCGTACCGAAGCTCTCTCACGAAGTCAGTCATGTGGCAGTACCGCCGCCGGTCTTGCCGGCGGTGTCTTGTGTCCGGCTATCTGGCCCGCCCCTCCGGGAACAAATCGCTCCATGAGGCATCGAGCGCGGCCCACTCGTCATGGGGATCGGCGCCTTCGGAAACCAACAGCCTCCCGTGGCCCTTCGGACAGAGCATCTCCGTTCCGCCGGTCTCGAAAAGCATGCGCGCGCCGTATCCCATTCGCGCCGGCATGGAAAGGCGCGCGAGACAACTCCGGCATCGCTTGCGCTGATCGGCCCAGCTCCACCAGAGCGCAAAACCGGGCGCCGCCAGGGACAGCCAGAGCGAAAGCGCGCCCGCTCCGAGAAGCGTATCGCCAGGCTCGACTCCGAGGAGATACCCACCGGACTCGATCCCGGCGAACAAGAGCGCGGTGAGCGAAAGCGCGGCTTTCGCGGCCCAGAATGCGCGGTATCGAAAACCGCGGCGGCGCCCGGCGAGCGCGAACAGCGCCGAGGCCAGCACGAGGCAGAGCCATGCCGATATCAGCGTCTTGACAGGACCGGCGACGATGGTTTCGAGCGGCGTGACGGTCACCCACGCGCCGCTTGTGCCGCGGCCGGCCCGCGCGATCAGGACGCGAAGCTCGGCTTGAGCGGCCTGCGGCGTCACGCCCGGCCTCAGCCGGCAAACGGCCGGCGCGAGCACGTTCGCTTGCGGCTCGGCGAGGGTCCACACCGCCGGTTCGAATTCCAGAAAGCGGAAGTCGCGCGGGAGCACCCCGACGACGCGTAGCGGACGGTCGCCCAATGACACGGCGCGACCAGCCGAGCGCAGCCAGAAATCGTAATTGAGGACGGCGCAGTCGTGGCAGTGCCCAGCGTCTTTGGGCGTAAAGACGCGCCCCATGACCGCGCGAACGCCCAGAACGGAAAAGAACTCCGGGCCCACGCTCGCCGCGAAGACGCCGCGCGCGCTCGAGAGTTCCGTGGCTGCGACGGTTCGGTAGGGGACGAAAATGGCGGCGCCCTCGAGCGCTTGAGATTGCGCGTTCCAGAAATCGACCCGGGCTGCGGGTACGCCAAGCCGCTGTCCCATGAACGGCCCGGTCTGCGAAAGAACGGCCAAGCGGCCGCCGTCGGGAAATGGGGCGCAGCGGAACGCCCTGCGCGTTTGGCGCAGCCCGCCGCTGGCCGCGACGACAACCGCGAGCGGCAGGACCAGCGCGGCCATGCACGCGCCGGGAGTTCGGAACCACGCGGAACCGGGGGCGGGCGGGCAGTGGTTTTCGCCGCGGAGGCAGCGCGCATCTGCGAATCCGCCCCAGCAGTGGGCCACCAGACGCATCCGCGTCCCCATGGAGCGGGCATGCGGACGGCTGTTCAGCCACCACCAGACTTCCGCTTCCCACTCGCGCAGCCAGTCGGCGCGGAGCGGCCGCGGGACCAGCCTGGAAGCGGCGGCCAGCAACCAACGCGATTCGAACGGCGCCCGCATGGCCATCTTTCAGCGCGCGGCTTTCCGGCCTGCTGCCGATAGCTCGGGAAAGCGGAAACGCTCCGCCGCCGTGGCAAGCGCAGCTTCCCCTTCCCGCGTCAACTGGTAATAGCGCCGCGCGGGCCGTTGCTCGGAGCGCGCCACCGTCTCGCGTTCCCACCGCGAGCGGATCAGGCCGGCCTTTTCGAGCCGGCGCAATGCGGGGTAAACCGTACCGCTCGCAAGCCCGGCCGCCTCCATGATCTGGAAACCGTGCCGCCGCTCCGAGCGGATGGCATGCAGAACCGTCGCGGCGATGTAAGAGATCTCCTTCATTTCTACATATATATCTTTTCTACATAGCAAAGTCAAGCCGAAATCCCCATCGGCTCCGCCCGCTTGCCGCAACGCCAGTGAGATAATACTCGCATGACCATTTCCGAGGGGAAGCTGAAGCGCATGAAAGCGCTCTCCAACGCCCGCGGCGCCATCGCGGCCGCCGCCATGGATCAGCGGGGCAGCCTGCAGAAGTCGCTGGCCGCCGCGCGCGGCGTGGGTGCAAAAGACATCGCTCCGGCCATGATGAGCGAGTTCAAGACCGTGGTCTCCAGGGTGCTGACGCCGCACGCCAGCGCCATCCTGCTCGACCCCGAATTCGGCCTGGAAGCCGCCAAGGCGCGTAGTACCAACGCCGGCCTGCTCCTGGCCTATGAGTTGAGCGGCTACGACAACACGCAGCCCGGCCGCCTGCCCGACCTGCTGCCCAACGTCTCCGTGAAGCGCCTGGTGGACTGGGGCGCGGACGCCGTCAAGATCCTCATCTACTACACGTATCTCGAGGATCCCGCGGTCAACGACGTGAAGCACGCCTTCATCGAGCGAGTCGGCGCGGAATGCGAGACTTACGATATCCCGTTCTTCCTCGAGTTCGTGGGCTACGACCCGCGGGGCGGCGACGAGAAGGGCCTGGAATACGCCCGCGTCAAGCCGCAAATCGTGCGCAAGAGCATGGAGGAGTTCTCCAAGCCGCAGTACAAGGTGGACGTGCTCAAAGTGGAGGTCCCGGTGAACGCCGAGTACGTGGAGGGCAGCGGCGTTTACAAGGGGCAGAAGGCCTACACCCGCGCTGAAGCGCTGGAGCACTTCCGCGAAAGCGCCGCCGTGGCGTCCAAGCCGTTTATCTATCTGAGCGCCGGCGTGAGCAACGCGCAGTTCACCGAATCGCTCAGAATGGCCGGTGAATCCGGCGCCGGCTACTCCGGCGTGCTCTGCGGACGCGCCACCTGGAAAGAGGGCATCCCCGTCTACGCCAAGCAAGGCGCGAAGGCGCTCGAAGACTGGCTGGAGAACGAGGGAGTGAAGAACATCGACGCCGTGAACGAGGCGATATCGACGGCGCACCCGTGGTGGGAGAAGATGGGATTGGCCGCTCCGGCGTAGGATTCCGGTCCGAAGGGCCGGACATGTCCGGCCCCTACTTTTTCTTGATCGGCGACGAAATCGGCGACGCCTTCGAAGGAAGTCCCGGCGCGTCGAGTTTGATTTCGCAGCCGCAATCCTCGCCGGCGTCTTTGGCCGTCTCCTGGTACTTGATCTCGTTATCGATAACCCGCTTCAGGGTATTCCAGTCCGGCCCCGCCGGCAGGCGCCGGCCGTTGATAAACAGCGTCGGCGTGCCATCCACTTGCAGCGCGACCGCTTCCTCCGCGCTGGCCTCGACTTCTTTCTCGGTCGCTTTATCGTCGATGCACCGGCCGAGCTGCAGCGAGTCGATGTCCTTCTGTCCCTTGGCCCATTCCATCACCTTGTCCCTCAGGTTTTCAGGCGTGATGGCGTCCTGCTGCGCGAATATCCAGTCGTGGTAATCCCAAAACGAGCTGGCGTTATTGTGGAACACGCAACGCCCGGCCATGGCCGCGGCCTTGGCCCAGGGGTGGATCGAAGTGAGCGGAAAATCCTTGAAGTAAAGCCGCACCTGCTTGGGGTAGATCTGTATCAGGTTCTCGCGGATCGTCTTGGCTTCTTCCTTGCAGTGCGGGCACTGCATGTCGCTGAACTCCACCAGCACTACCGGCGCGCCCGGCGTCCCCAAACTGGGCTGAAACTGGGTCTTCAGCTTGTCGAGGTTCGCCTTGTACGGGTTGGAGCCGGCGCCATAGACGTTGCCTTCGATAATCTTGGCGCCATCGTTGGAAACCAGCAACATAACCTGCTGGCTCGCCTGACCCTGCGCCACCCGCACCGTGACTTCCTTGAATCCCGGAAGATCCGCTGCCGGTTTGGGGTCTGAAATCGACACCTTCAATTCCGGGTCGAGAACCCACAGGTGGCGGACATAGGTTTCCAGCCAGGCCTTGTCGAACGCGCTTTTCTTGGCGGTGTTCTGGGCCGAACCAGCCAGCGCCAGCGCCAGCGCCGCGGTAAGGGAAAGAAGCGTGGATCGCGACATGGTTCTATTGTAATGGACTCACACCACCGGCCCGATGCGCCACGGCACAAACTCCTTGTGCCCCAGCCGCTCGGCGCAGGTACGGCGTCCCGAAGCCGTCTCCAGCATCAGATCGAAAATCTCGCGCCCCACCCGCTCCACGCTCTTTTCGCCGGCGGCGATGGCTCCTGCATCGACGTCCATGTTGTCCGTCATGCGCCTGTACGTATCGCTGTTGGTGGCGATCTTGATTACCGGGACGGTCGGGAAGCCGATGGCGCTGCCCCGTCCCGTGGTGAACGCGATCAGGTTGCAGCCGCCCGCCGCGAGGCCCGCCAGCGATACGGGGTCGTAGCCGGGCGTGTTCATGAAGACCAGGCCGGGCGAAGTCACCGGCTCCGCATAATCGTAGACGTCGATGAGCGGCGAGGTTCCGCCCTTGGCCACCGCGCCCAGCGACTTCTCGAGGATGTTGGTCAGCCCGCCGGCTTTGTTGCCGGGCGAGGGATTGTCGTCGAAGCTGCCTTCGAACCGGCCCAGGTACTGCCTGTATTTTCGGATGCAGGCCAGCAGCTTTTCGGCCACCTCACGATTGCGCGCGCGCTTCACCAGAAGATGTTCCGCGCCGAAGATCTCCGGCGTTTCCGCGAGCGCCGCCGTCCCGCCGATTTCCGCCAGCAGATCCGAACAATAGCCCAAGGCCGGATTGGCTGTGATGCCCGAGAAGGAGTCGGAACCGCCGCAGTTCAGGCCCAGCACGATCTTCGAAGCCGGCGCCTCGGTGCGCTTCTCCTCCGCGGCGCGGTCGACGAAGCGGGCGATCTCGCGGCGCGCGGCCTCCAGCGTCCCGCGCGTGCCGCCGCTCGATTGCAGGGTGAGGCCGGCGATCCGTGCGCCGCCGCTCCGCCGGCCCAGATAGTGCTCGATCTGGTTGTCCTCGCAGCCCAATCCGACGATGACGGCCGCCGACACATTGGGATGCGCCAGCACCCCGCTCAGCGTCTGCTGCAGCAACTCCACGTCGGGCCCCCCGGCGTGCCCGCAGCCGTCGCCGTGCGGAAACGCTACCACGCCGTCCACGCCATCGGGTAGCGTCTCGTCCTCGTAACTCCGCGCGATCGCCTCCACCGTGTGTGCCGCGCAATTGCTGGCCGCCGCCACCGCGATGTAGTTGCGCGTCCCCACGCGCCCGTCCTCACGCGCATAGCCGAGGAACACCGGCGCGTCCCGGCGCGGTTGGGGAACGGGAGCCTCCACCGGAGGGAATTCGTACGCGAGCTGCAATTCCTCGAAGCCCAGGTTGTGGCTGTGCACGTGCCGTCCGGCCGCGATGGTTTCCTTCGCCCGCCCGATGGCCTGACCGTAGCGCAACACCATCTCCCCGGCCCGAATCTCGCGCAGGGCGATCTTATGACCCGCGGGAACAAGGTCTCGCGCCGTCACCGCGGCCCCGGCCACGCGCAATTCGGTTCCGGGCGGAATCGGGACCCGCGCCACCGCGACGTTATCCGCCGCATGCAGGCGAATGGCCGAGTTTTCGGCCGACGGGGGTTTTGCGATATCGACGAGCATCTGCGTCACCCGGCAGGCGCAACCGCCCGCCCCACCAATTCTACTTGGTTCGAGCCGCCAGGGGGGCGCCGTCCCGAATTTCATCGGTGGCGCGCCGCACGACCATCTCGCCGGACTTCAGGTCGCCAAGTACCTCGATGAGGTCGCCCTCCGCAGCCCCTTTTCGGACGTCTACCCACTGTGCGCGCCCGTTCTGGTTCCGTACCACGAACGTGCGCTCGGTGGTTGTGACTACGCTGGTCTTAGGGACAAAGAGCGCCGGGCGAGACCGCCGAACCGGCCATTTGACCGTGGGATACATACCCGGAGCCAGCGAACCGTCCTGGTTGAATACGTCCAACTCGACGGCCATGGTACGAGTCTTCGGGTCAAGCACCTGTGCAATTCGCGCTACCGTTCCCGAGTAGGTCCGCTCCGGCTGCGCGGGAACACTGAAGTTCACTTTGGCTCCGCGCACGATTCCGCCGACGACTTCTTCGGGAACGGCAGCGACGAGCCGTAGATGCGAGACCTGTTGAAGGATGAGTAGAACAGGGTCGGCGCCGGGACCGACCAGGGCTCCCGGGTGTACCAGGCGGTCCGTCACTACCCCGTCAAAGGGCGCCGTGATTTTCAGGTAGGCCTCCATATCGCTCAGCGCACGGACCGCCGCCTCCGCGGCCCGGCTTGCCTGCAGGCGGGAATTCAGGAGAGCCTTGGCGGCGTCCACCTGTTTTTCCGCTTGAAGCAGCTCGTTGCCCGCGATGGCTCCAGGCGTTTGGGAGGCCGTTTTCATGCGATCGTAGGTGCTCTGCGCGGCTGCCAGTTGAGCTTCAGCCTGGAGGCGGTCGGCGTCGGCAGCCAGCACCTTCGACTGGGCTTCACTGATGTGCGCGGCGATTTCCGGAGCGGTGAGCTCCGCCAGCAGGTCCCCTTGCTTGACGACGCTTCCCCGGTCCACGAGGATGCGATCGACATACCCCGCCACCCTGGCGTGAAGCGAGACGCTCAGGAACGGCGCGATCTCGCCCGGCAGATCGATGTCCCGCGATATCTGTTTCGCAACCACGGTCGCCAGATCGCCGGTCTGCGACCAGGCAACGCATGCAAAGGCAAGGGCCGCCCAGCTTGTTAGAACGGGAGAAATCTTAGGGCCCGTAACGAAATAACCATACCGACCGCTCCCTGACGGTCGCGGCTCCGCCCCCGATTCCGAGCCGCGACCGTCAGGGAGCGGTCCAGGCGAGGTAGCACGGTTTCTTGTCGACAAGCACTTAGGTTGCGTCATAGTATCGGCTCGTGGGATCCATCGGGTTGAGAGACGGGGAAGCAATGGATGCTCCGCTTTGGAGAATGGCATAGATGGACGGCAGAATCGTCAGCGTCGCGAAGGTGGATACCAGAAGGCCGCCGATTACGGCTCGGCCGAGGGGCGCCGACTGCGATCCACCCTCGCCGAATCCGATGGCCATCGGCAGCATGCCGAAGATCATCGCGGCCGCCGTCATCAGAATCGCTCGCAGGCGACTGACAGCCCCTTCGCGGGTAGCATCGAGCAGCGCGATTCCCTCGGAATGCCGGAAACGTTCGGCGAATGCAACCAGCAGGATCGAGTTCGCCACGGCGATTCCGATCGCCATGATGGCGCCCATGAACGATTGAATGTTCAGGGTTGTACCCGTCAAGCGGAGCATCAGCAGAACGCCGCAGAGCGTCGCGGGAACGGTCAGAACGATGGCGAGCGCCAGCCGCATGGATTGGAAGTTCGCCGCGAGTAGGAGGAGAATCACGAGAATAGCGAGCAGCAAGCCAATTTGTAATCCGGAAATCGTCTGTTCGAGTGGAGGAATCTGACCCCGGTACCTGACACTGATTCCTCTGGGCGGCGTTCCGGCCCGCGCCAGTGCGGCTTTCAGCTTAGGCGCGGCTTCACCAAGGGTAATGCCGCTTAGATTGGCGGTTAGACTGATCACGCGCTGGCCGTTGTTGCGCTCGATCAGTCCGGGCATGGTTCCCAGCTTCAAGTCCGCGATGTTCCTCAGTTCGGTGTCCATGCGGCCGTTTTGCATGACCGGGAGCTCGCCGATATCTTCCACGCTTTGCTCGCGATTCTGAGGCAGTTGGACCTGGATCTGAAAGGCATTGCCGGAGTTCGGATCGCGCCAGTAGTTCGGCTGGGTGAAGCGCGAGGACGATGTCGCTGGCACAACGGACCGAACCACATCGGCCATCGTCAAGCCAAACTGCCCGGCGCGGTCCCGGTTGACGTTGATATCCAGTGTTGGGTAGTTGACTTCCTGGGCAAACTGAAGATCCCGCAGGAACGGCAGCTTCGCGACCTCGGCCTGGACTTTCTGAGCGTATGCGTAATCGTCTTGCAGGTTGATTCCTTGCACGGCTACTTCGATCGGCGTCGGCGAACCGAAGCCCATGACCTGGCTGACAATATCGCCTGCCTCGAAGGAGAACCGGCAGGTGGGCAGTTCGCGGTGTAAGGCGGCGCGCAGTCTTTCCCGCAGGGCTTCTCCTCGCGGCACTCCGGGCTTAACTGCCACTTGAATCACGGCTTCCTGAGGCCCACTGGTGAACAGGTGGATCAGATCCACCGGATAGCTGGAGGGCACTACGCCCACGAAATCGCTGGTGATCGCAAGGTTGTCCGGCCCAACTTCGTGGCGGATGGCGTCCAGCGCGCGAAGGACGATCCGCTCGGTTTCCTCCACTCGCGTCCCCGCCGGAGCGCGGAGCCGAAGCCGCAGCAACGGAGCGTCCGCGTCGGGAAAGATCTCCGTTCCCATGTGCGGCAAGAGGACCCATATCGCTCCGATCGAAACGGCAAGATAAGCGAGCACGACCGGCCAGCGGAATCGCAGAACCAAGCTCAAGTACGCCCCATAAGCGGCGCGGAGGCGGCCAAAGAATCCCTCGTGCTCTTCGCCGCGATGGGCTTCTCTCATGAGCCACGTCGAAAAGACGGGCACCAGGCTGCTGGAAAGCAGATAGGACGCAATCATCGCGAATCCGACGGCCAGCGACAACGGGACGAAAAGTTGCCGGCTCACGCCAACCATGAAGAAGGACGGAACGAAGACGGCAAGAATGCACAGCATGGAGAGCAGCCGTGCGATCGCGGTTTGGCTCGAGGCCTGGAGCACGGCCCGCGCGCGCGAAACCCCGGGAACCATCTGCGTGTGGATATTCTCAATCGATACCGTCGCCTCGTCGACCAGAACTCCGACGGCGAGCGCCAAGCCCCCGAGCGTCATGATGTTGATGGTCTGGCCCATGGCCCACAGCAGAATCACGGCGCTGAGCAAGGCGAACGGAATGTTCATGACCACGATCAGGGCGCTCCGCCAGTCGCGAAGAAAGATCAACACCATCAAACCTGTCAGACCGGCGCCGAGCAGTCCTTCGAGGACCAGGCCCCGGATTGAGTTGGTCACATACGGCGATTGGTCGAATTCCAGACGCACGTCGACATCCTCGGGCACCGCTTTCTTGAAATCGGGTATGGCTGCCTTAACGGCGTCGATCACAGCCAAGGTGGATGCGTCCGCGCGCTTGGTAACTGGAATATACACGGTGCGCTTCCCGTTGACGTGGGCATAGGCGGTAACAAGGTCCGTGCCGCTCTCGATGGATCCGATGTCGCGGAGGAAGACGGTTGTGCCCGACACGGGACGGATAGGCGTGCTCAATAGCTCCGAAAGATTGCCGCCGAGCGCGGAGTTGGTTCTCGCAATGCGATTGATTGTTCCCGTCGACATATTGCCGGATGGCATGACCAGACTGGACTTACTGACGGCGGAGATGGCTTCATCCGGAGAAATGTGATATTGCTGCAGCTTGTTCGGGTCGAGCGTGACGACAATGGCCCTCTGATTTCCTCCGAACGGAGGCGGGGCGGAAACTCCGGGGAGAGTAGCGAACAATGGCCGGACACGATTTAGCGCAAAGTCCTGTAACTCGCCTTGAGTGCGCGTTTCACTGCTGAAGACAAGCTGGCCTACTGCGACGCTTCCTGCGTCGAAGCGCGTGATAAAGGGCGGAACCGTCCCCGGCGGCATGAAGGCGCGGGCGCGATTCACGTATCCCACGGTTTCCGACATGGCCTGGCTCATGTTAGTACCTTCGTGAAATACCAGTTTCATGAGCGCGGCGCCCTGGATGCTCTTGCTCTCCACACGATCGATCCCGGTGATGTAAAGGAAGTGATACTCGTAGTAATAGGTGAGGTATCCCTCCATTTGAGCGGGGTCCATTCCGCCGTACGGCTGGGCCACGTAGATTGCCGGATCTCCCACTTGCGGAAAGATGTCGATGGGCATTCGCCGTACCGCGAGCACAGCGCAGAGCGCAATCGCAATCAAGGCTATGACGACGGTTATCGGTCTGCTCAGAGCGGCTAGGACAAGACGCATTTTCTTCTTTCCTTCTCAGAACTCATTGGCTTGCCTCGGCAAGGAATGGCTGAATATCGCCCGCTGCGGTAGCAACTCCGAGCAACCGCCGCCAGACGCCGAGACGGGCCAGAGCATCGTCGATCTCGGCTTGGGTGAGTAGGCGCTGCGCCTCCGCGACGGCATCGATATTGCCAAGCCCCGACTGATAGCGGGCTGTCGCCTGCTCGGTCGCCGCGCGCGCGGCCGCCACCTGGACCGGAGTGTTCGCGGCCACTCTTCTGGCGCCGTCGAGAGCCGCGACCGCTACGTTCCATTGGGCCTTCAAATCGGCGGCGACTTGCCGGTATCGAGCTTGCTCCGCGCGGATAGTCGCGGACTGTCCGGCCTCCCGCGCCCGGAGGGACGGAAGATCGAATACCGGAAAAGTCACCGTAAAGCCGAGAGCGTAGTTCTGAGTGCTAGGGGCCAGGCCGCTAAGTCCTCCAAGGTTGGTTCCGTTGGTCTGAGCGCCGGTCCCGCGCGCGTAAGCGGCGCCCTGCAAGGAGAAGCGAGGAAAGTAAGAACGCTCGACAATCCTGAGCTGGGCTTGCAACTGCTCGACAACGGCATTCTGTTCCATCGAGATGGGATTGCCGCCGGTGTCCAGCGGTGGCGCCGTCCGCTGCGGCGGCAACTGAAGCAATCGTGGCGCCGAGATGGCGATCTGGGCAGGTTCCAGGCCCACGAACCTGGAGAGGTTCGCGCGCCCAACCTCCACGGCTTGCTGGGCCTGAATCAGTTGCGTGCGCGCGGCTGCCAACTCCGCTTCGGCTCGCGATGCGTCCGCGCCGGGGCGCAACTGCGCGTTCACCAACGCATGGATGGTTCGAGCCAGCACCTCCGTCCGGTCGACGCCGGCTTGGGCGGCTCGAACCGTCTCTTGAGTCGCCGCCAGGGTCACGTAGGCATCCGCCGTTGTGGCCAGGATTTCGAACTGAGTCCGTTTGAGCGTTGTCTCCGACCGGGTTTGCGCCGCCTCGGCGGCATCCACACTCGCCTTCCGCAGACCGAAGTCGAAGGGTTCCCAGGTGACCAGAGTTCCAATGGCGCTGCCCCACACGGTTCCCAGGTTGTTGGTGCCGAGAACCGGACCGGACATGGAAGGAATCACGCCCTGGGGCATCAGTAATCCGAAGACGTTGTTCCTGGTTGCGCGGTTTTCCTGCGCCAGCATATCCACACGCGGCAGGTAGGCGGTCCGCGCGAGTTGAATGCCGGCGGCTGCGGCGTTGATTTGCTCTTGTGAGACTTGCACGGCGGGATAATTGCGCAAAGCGGCCTCGACCGCCTGCGCGATCGTCAAGCCAGCCGGCGGGGCCGCCTCCTGCGCCGGGTGAGCGGCGCTTGCCGCGAGCATCATTGCCGCGACTCTTGTTGCGTGGTGGTATCTGGCGCTTCGGCGTTTCGGCACGATCGCTATCTTCCTTCTATCAGTTCTCCGATGAACTCACGCACTTTGGCCTTGGCCGCCGTCAATGCTTTCCGCCCCAAGGGAGTGACGCGGTAGACCTTGCGCAGGGACTTGCCGTCCCGCCGCTCCGTAGCGCCGATATAGCCCTTCTTCTCCAAGCCGTGCAGCAACGGATAGAGGGTCCCCGGGCTGATTCGATAACCGTGCCGGGCCAATTCCTCAACCATGCCAAGCCCAAAGATCGGGCCCTCCGCCGCGTGATGCAAGATGTGGAGGCGCACCAATCCCGAGTAGAGATCGCGGTCGACCGCGGGGTCATCGTAATCTGATTTCGTCATCTTCATTCGATTACGAATTTCATCATGGACCATGTGGGGCGCGGCGTCAAGCGGAAAAGGCGGTTTCCCTAATCCGTCGATAGAGTCGCGGACCGGGGGTGGGATGGTGGATGGCGGAGTCCCGAGCGACTCTCCAGCGTCGATCCAGCTTCGTCTGTACCGGTCCGCCTCGATTTCAGGCTACCCGCTGCGCATTCAGTTACTCAGCTCGCCTTGGCCAGTGCCTGCGACTTGGCCTTGGCTCGCGGCCTCCGCGCAATCACCCAGCCTCATCCAGATCTCGACCACCGTAATTGAGGTGGGCATGGACGTGCCCAACGCCAGCGTGATGGTGATCGAGCAGGCCGAGCGCTTCGGAAAGGTAGTTGCGGTTCTGGGCGCGGCTGTGGAAGAAGCGGCTGGAGAGAATCAACGATGCGCGCGTGCGGGGCCGATTAATTGGCTCGGGCAGCTTGCCAAGTGAGTGAATAGGCCGGGTTTGTATTCCATCGGGAAAACGGCGAGCCGTCCCGGCGCCCAACTCGACCACCAACAGGCCAGGGTCCGGACCCTGTTGGAGTGGCCCTCGGACTTCGTGCTACATTCGTTACGACACACCTTCGGCGCCTGGCTGGGGGAGTCGGGGGCGTGACGCCTTCACGATCATGCGGCTCATGGGACATTTTACCGTCACGGTATCTATGCCGGAGCAGTTCAGTAACTTGTTTGTTTTCATCGTGCCCGGGTGGCGAAACTGGCAGGCGCAGAGGACCTAAAATCCTCTTCCCGGCAATGGGAGTCCGGGTTCAATTCCCGCCCCGGGCACCAATACCGCGGAAGCGGTCCCCGACTTTCCAGCCTATGAGTGGTTTCGTGGGCTTCGGCTTCTGTCGATACCTGCGCTCCCAGATCTTCGGCTACTCGGAAACAGGCCCGAAACGGCCTCTGGGACAGCCCGCCTAAGCCCAGCCGGCGATACCCGTTGCGAAATCCTCTCCGCACCAGCAAACACCCCGGCAGTCCCAGTCGAGAAAGGTGACTTTTTCGTGCCCCCGGGCTGGACCTTCCGCGCCGCGCCCGCTATTCCGTGGCGGCGCCCTTACCGCCTTGCGCTCTCTCCGCTGCCGGTCGCTCTAGCGCAGTCTTCGTCCGGACAACCGAGGCCACGCATAGAGCCAATCCACCGAGTATAAGGACAAAGGTGGATGGTTCCGGCGTAACCGCCGCCAGAAATCCCTCCGCTACGAATCCGTCAGTAGCTGTGGTGGGATGGAAGCTATCGAAAAACAGATACTGCGAAGGGTTCGCACAGACCGTTGTTCCATCGAAGCAGGGATCGGTCACATTGGTAAAACCGTACGCCCCTGGGTTGGCGACGATAGAGCGTAATAGCGTTGCAGCGTCGTAGAAAAGTACTCCGGACGGCAGGCTCGAACGAAGTGCCGCGTTATAAGCATCGGTGACGGCCGACCCTTGCGCGGCGGCGATAGGGCCCAGGCTCTGAAAGTACGGAGTCAGGCCGAGATCCGGCATGCCCGGAGCCAGAATGTTGTGGGCGCCGAGCAATTCCAGGCTGGTCACGATACCCAATTCATCACCTACAGCCCGGCTGATGACGGCCTGCGGCGTCAGATCCAGTGGCGAGGGCGAAAGAAAATCATTAGCCCCGCCCCACACGATAAAAAGCCCGCTATTAAGGTATGGGCCCAGTAACGCCTGCGTCGCCGCAAACTCCCCCTGCATGCCGGGCAGCGAAAAAGCACCCAAAGCCGTGGGCGTTCCCCCATCGGCATAATTGCCGATTCCCGTAGTGGCGCCGATCCAGGCAAAATCCAGCAAGGGCGTACCAAGTGCGGTTGCGAGTTGCTCGACAGCGACAGGTCCGTCGGACCTGCGGCCCTGATAATAAGGCGCTCCCGGCTCCCCAGTTGCGGCGAACAAGTTGCCCTTATCCGAAAGGCTGTCTCCGTACACTACGACCGCATTGAAGGAACCAGCCTGAGCAACCATGGATAGGCTTGAAAGACCCAAGGCCAGTCTAAGGACACGTTGCCGCGAAAGAAATGTCGACATGCTAACCTCCCTACCAGAATAAATTACAGCCGATTATACTGGGATTTCCATGTTGGGTTCCCATTGGATGACAGTATACTCGAGACCAGAGGAACCAAGATTTCCATTATGTACTCCTGGTCCCAAAGAGTATAGTCCAGCCTGCCTCTTTTGCAGCCGCTGAAACCCAATTTGTGAGTACCGGTACGTTCCAGTCCCCCTGCGAGTAGGCCAAGCCCGCCCCTCCGGAGGACGCCGTGCGGACCTTTGCGGCTCGTGGTCGCGGGCGGCGCCCCGATTTCCGGAACCGTTTATGACGTGTCCGAATCCGGTATCTCGGCCGAGGTAGAGGCCGGATTCGGCCGCGGACCCTCGTACGAATTGAAGGCGAGGGATGGGTCTGGAGTCGTCAGACACTGCACGCGCCGCGGAGACGTTTGTCTCGTCGGCCTCGCCACGGAAACAGAATAACCGGAGGGGCAACACCAGAAGCGGGCGTTGCGCGGTAAACTGATCGGACACGAGCAGCGGCCTCACGAAGATACTAGTGCTGAACGGCGGATCGAGCACGCTAAAGGCGACTCTGCGCGAACTGGACGGCAGCTTGCCGTCCGTGCCCCCACCGCCGCTTTGGGAAGCGCAGGCCGACTGGGGGCGCCGGCCTTCGATTACGAATTTCATCATGGACCATACGGGGCGCGGCGTCAAGCGGAAAAGGCGGTCAGCGATCAGCCAAGGGCGCCTCCGTACCTCGGTGTTGAGGCAGCCTCCTGCCTTGACCTTCGACAGCGCGGCACTCGATCCGTGGGACGGGCGCGCTGCCTGGGTGGCGCGCTTCGACTTCCCGGTCTTCCAGAACAACCGGAGCGCCGGGCAACTCTCGAATCTCCGGCGGTGGTACAAAACTGGCGTCCAGGCGCCCATCGTGCAAATACTCGGCAATGCGTTGGGCGTCCCGCGGATCGCTCTTGCGCCCTTGCAGGGCCTTGACCTGCGCTGGATTCACCAGCAGCAGTCGGAATCCGTGTTTCTCCAGTACGTTCCATACCGGGCGCCAATCTCGCCTCTGGCTAATGGCCCGGCTGGAGAATCTCGTCGATCCGGCTCAGTTCCCCGGCTGAGAACTCCGCGCTGTTTGCCGCCGCTACGCAGTCCTCGATCTGCTCGGGGCGGCTGGCGCCCACCAGCGCGCTGGCGATCGTTTTTTGGCGCAGCACCCAGGCAAGAGCCATTTGCGCCATGCTTTGGCCGCGTTGCCGGGCAACTTCGGCCAGCGCGCGGACTTGGCCGAGGCGCTCCCCGGTGACGTCGGTTTTGGTGAGGAATCGGTTGGGCTTTCCGGCGCGGGAATCGGCGGGGATGCCTTTCAAATACCGATCCGTCAGCATGCCCAGCGCCAGCGGAGAGAAGGCGATGCCGCCGATGCCCTCCGTCTCCAGCCTCTCGAGCAAGCCTTCCTCCGGCTTCCGCACGAACATCGAGTACTTCATCTGATGGATCAGGCAGGGCGTGCCGAGGCGCCGCAACTCCGCCACAGCCAGGGCCGTCTGTGCGGGGTTGTAGTTGGAAATGCCGGCGTAGAGCGCTTTACCCGAGCGGACCGCGCGGTCGAGAGCGGACATGGTTTCCTCGACCGGCGTTTCGGGATCGGGACGGTGCGAATAGAAGATGTCCACGTACTCCAGCCCCATGCGCCGCAGGCTCTGGTCGAGGCTGGCCAGAAGGTACTTGCGGGAACCCCAATCGCCATATGGGCCCGGCCACATATCGTAGCCCGCCTTGGTGGAGACGATCATCTCGTCGCGCCAAGCGCCCAGATCGTGCCGGAGAGCCCGGCCGAAGTTCTCCTCGGCCGAACCGGGCGGCACGCCGTAGTTGTTGGCCAGGTCGAAATGCGTGATGCCCAAGTCGAAGGCGCGGCGGAGCATGGCGCGCATGTTCTCGAACGCGTCGACGCCGCCGAAGTTGTGCCAGAGACCCAGGGAGATGGCGGGCAAGCGGAGACCCCTATTGCCGCAGCGGCGATAGGGCATCTTCTCGTAACGATTTTCGTTTGCGGAGTACAAGGGTTGCTCCTTCTGTGTCTTGTGCAAGAGTGGCAGGGTCGAAAAACCCCCTCCCGCTCATGCCGGGGTGCCCACTGGAATAGGTGCGCCTTCTAAACAGAACGTCATAAGTAATTGCGCATCCGCTCTCTGACGTTCGCGGCTC
>OCTA010001058.1_pt1 | contig 25541 bp, 30 predicted proteins | sample 1538991 | NCBI WGS metagenome assembly OCTA01 (sample SAMEA3539302, study PRJEB22396) | soil metagenome | biome: tundra; feature: field; material: soil | place: USA | collected 2010-05 | depth 0.15 m | reverse complement strand
ACGCCGTTCAGAGTGTCGGGTCGAGGTGACCGAAGGTCTGTCTCCACGCGATCGGCCCGGTGAACATCCTCGTGTTCGGCGCCGGCGTCATCGGGACCGTCTACGCGAGCAAGTTGCGACAGGCGGGCAACTCGGTCACCGTCCTCGCCCGCGGCCCTCGTCTCGACGACATTCGACGTCACGGCCTCATCCTGGAAAACGTCGTCGACCGACGCCGTTCAGAGTGTCGGGTCGAGGTGACCGAAGGTCTGTCTCCACGCGATCGGTACGATCTCATCTTGGTCGCAGTCCGACGGGACCAGCTTGACGCGAGCATGGCGTCGCTCGCAGCCAACTCGACCGCTCCAACGATACTCTTCATGCTCAACAATCCGCTCGGTACCTCTCGGCTCGTGGAGGCGATCGGGAAGGACCGGACTGTCCTGGGATTCCCCGGAGTGGGCGGCACGAAGGAGGGATACGTCGTTCGATACGCGATGATCTCACAGCAACCGACGACGATCGGCGAAGTGGACGGCCGGAGAACGTCGCGTCTGCAAGATCTGGTCAATGTCTTTCGCGCTGCGCAGCTCGCGACGAGGGTCGAGCGGCACATGGACGCCTGGCTGAAGGCGCACGCGTTCTTCGTCACGGCTGTGTGTGGGGCGATCTACCAGGTCGGGGGAGACTGTCGCCGTCTCTCGCTGGACAATGCCACACTAGAGCTGCTCGTAGCCGCTGTCTCGGAAGGGTTCGCTGCGGTTCGCGCAACCGGACTCCCGGTGACGCCGTTCTCTTTGAAGGTGATGTTCACCTGGCTACCAAGGTCCTTTGCGGTTCGGTACTGGCGTCGGTTCTTTTCCACCAGCACGGCTGAATACGTATTCGGAGCTCATGCCCGCGCCGCAGCCGGCGAGATGCTGGAGGTGGCCCGAGATTGTCGCACCCTCCTGCAAACGGCGGGCGTGGACGCGGTTTCCTGGCAACGACTCATGAAGTCGATTGAGAGCTACGCACCGTCTTCCCCCGGGGGAACGCGCGGGGTACCTCCCGGTTAGCGCGGGATGCCCGACCGTCATGCATTGCTACACCACGCCCGAAGACATCGAAGACGCAGCCAAGCTGGGCGAGCTGGCCTCCTTCTGCCGTCGCATGGGAAGGGAGACCAACCAGGGTGAGGTTGGATTGGTCATCGGCGACGAATACATCGCGATTCGAAATCTGAACGAGGAGTGATTCATGAAGCCGCGGTTGAACATGGACAAGATCGCGAAGGCGCTGGGTGGGGAACGTCGAGGCCCCGTCACTGCGACGGGCGGACACTTCGGCGCTCTGAATCTGGCGGCGGATATCGCTTCGCGTTTCAAGGTACCGCAGACCGGAGGCCGCTCGACGGATCCGAGCTGGACGGAACGCCGACAACTTCCACTCCACCCCAAAACACTCGCGCGCCTGGAGGAGCTGGCCGCCACCATCCGGGAGCGAGGTGGTGGGGAGGTGCACCCGATGCAACTCGCGGCTTTGCTGCTCGAGAAGGTGGCTCAGACTGTGTCTGATGAGGACGTCTTGGGGCTGGTCGATCACGGCCGTTAGTCGGTGGGCGACTCGATCGCGCTCTGGCATTTTGACCGCGGCCTGAGCCCGACTCACCCGAGAAACCGCTTCGCAGCCAGTCCGTGTGGTTCCGATCACTGGCATCGCCACAACGACCGAATAAGCTAGGAGCGTGAGGCGGCGAGGCGTTGCGTTTGGATTTGCAGCACTTCTCTTTGGGGGCGTGCAAGGCTGCGTGGTCGGCGGCCCAAAGCCTGAAGATTTTGCCGAGATGACCCGACACTTGCCGACACTCCCGGTATGCCAGCACCGATACGAGACGTCTGCGACAGTAGGTCCAAGGCGAGGCGTCGTCAGTTGCGAGGGAGACGCACGCGTCGGCGGCGCGGACTTGAGGGAGGCTGGGCTCGCGGAGGCGCGGTCCATGAATCCTGACCGTGCGTTCGTTGTCTTGACCGAGGCGATCAATCCAGTGGACGAGCTCGGGGTCTGGTGCGACGCCGTTCCGATCGTTCCATGGTCGCGGGCCCGCTTGGTGGACCTACGGTGGAAACGAAGGGTGTGCACGCTTGTCCCGACCGGGCCGCGCGGCCACTCCTTGGAGCTCGTCGTCCAATTCGCCGGCGCCGCAGACGTTTGAATCACGGATAGCGAGTTGGTGGAGCGCACCCTCGATTTTGCCGAGCCTCATCTTTCGACGATAGCGACGTGCGCTTGGATCTTGCCATCCACGGAATGCGTGCCGAACCTTCTTGCGACGGCGGCGGCGGCGACATCAGTCGCCTCAGCGAGCCGAGAGGCATCGCGGGCCTCGATCTCGTTTCGGAGAGGCGTGCCCTGGCAGTATGCGATTGCGGGGACCCTGGCAGAAACTGCCCGGCTCCGCGCCGCGACTGTGGCGATGCGCGGTGTTTTTACAAATCCACCGTCCACGAGATCCCGCTCCATGACCGACCGGTCGTGGTACCCGTGGGGCGTCCGGGCTAGGAACCGCGGCGGATCTTCTGGGAACACCGTCTCTAGCGCCGTCGTTATCGTATCGGCGAATTCGTTCTCTGAAATTCGGTCCCACACGTTGAAAATAAAAACGCCGCCAGGCTTGAGCACGCGGCGTGCTTCGGAAAAGGCTTTTGCTTTGTCGGGGAAGAACATCACTCCAAACTGGCAAACGACGGCGTCGAAGTCGCCATCCGCAAAGGGCAGCGCCATCGCGTCTGCCCGTTGCCACTTCACAGGGCGGGCTGTCCCGACGGCCGCCGCTCGGTCGAGCATCGCCTCATTGAGATCCGTGGCGATGATGGACATCCCGTCGGTCGCCAGCTTTGCCAGCGCGCGCGTCACCACGCCGGTGCCCGCAGCAATTTCCAGTATCCTGGAGGCATTCAGCGAGGCGACTCGATTCTTCAGATCCGCCGCGTAGGGCTCAAAGATCAGCGGCACGAGATGGGTCTCGTAGAGCTCCGGCACCGAGCCGGCGAAGACGCTATCGGTATCGGTCATGTGGCACTCATCGCCAGCGCTAGCGCGCCTGTGGCTGGATCGGGGCGGTCGCGTTCAGGATGATCATTGTGCGCTCCTCGGGTCGGCGGGCTGTCATCGGATCGGCAAGCTTGGACACCTTCGCATGGTCGAGCCGTACGTGTCACCTCCGCCCCTGCTCTGCGCTACCGGGAACTGAGGTCGCCATTCGCCGACGAGGTCTCGCCGGACGGGGAACGCAGGACGAGGGTTCGGAGCGCGCTCTCGGCCGACACGTCCGGACGCTTTGACGTTATAACGTCATAGCGTTATAGTGTCTTCATGGCACAGGCAAAGAGAGCCACGGTGTATCTGGAGGCGACCTTGCATCGTGCCCTTCGCGTGAAGGCTGCGGAAACGGATGTGTCGGTATCCGATCTCATCAACGACGCCGTTCGCTTTCGGCTAGCTGAAGACGCCGAGGACCTCGAAGCGTTCCGGACCAGAGCGAAGGAGCCCACCTCTCCTTTCGAGAACCTGGTGAGCGACCTCAAGCGACGTGGAAAGCTATAGCCTCAAAATCAAGCGTACGGCGGCCAAGGAGATCGACGATCTTCCCAAGCCCGACTGTCGGCGCGTCGTCGCAAAGATCCAGCCGCTCGCGCGCGACCCGCGCCCGCACGGCTGCGAGAAGCTCAGCGGCGCCGAGAAATACCGCATTCGCCAGGGCAACTACCGAATCCTCTACGAGATCGACGATTCGACGAAATCGGTGACCATCGTCAAGGTGGGTAACCGCAGGGAGGTCTACCGCTGAGACGGGACCGATTGAGCGGTCGCTCGGTCCCCGTCATCGCGCTGAGCCCAGCGAACGGTGACGGATCGTCCGTCCTACAGGTCTAGGGATCGGGGACGATCCAGGTATGTCGCCCAGAAGGTTTCGGGGGACGTGGCCTTGAGTGTGGACTGGTTCACGACTTCCACCGCGCCTTCGCCGGTTCGTCGGTAGAGGAAGAACCACGAGTCGATGAGTACGTCGGCGAATCCAATCCCCTGCGTGGGACCACTCTCGATCACGAAGTTCTTGCCAACGATCTTCTCGATCGGCCAGAAATTCACGCCGTGCAGATCCAGGGTCCCGTCCTGCATCCCATTCGCGGCGGAGTATAGGTCTCGGAGAACGGGAGGCAGCGTACATCCAAGACACTCCTCCAAAGCGGCAAGGAGCTCGGACGATGCGCCTGCGTTGGGAACACCGCCGTCGCTCGACCACTTCGCCAGGATCGTCTTGATCTTCACCATGCTCTGTCGCTCCGGGCGCGCCGTCCGTTAGCCGTCGTCCGAATGATTCTGCACATAGGCCCGAGCTTCGTCGAGCTCGACGCAGTCCGCGACGCCCGACAGACTAAGCGCAGCGCGATACCATCGGAGCGCCCCGCTCTGGTCGACGGATCCGAGTCGACCACTCGCAAGCAGACGTGCAAGAAAGATGCAGCCGAACAATTCGCCGCGCTCCGCCCCCCGCCGATAGAGCTCCCGCGCTTTTTCGAGGTCGACGGGAATGCCCAGTCCGCCCTCATACATGGTTCCAAGCCAGACGGACGGCCGGGACGCGCCCTGAGTTGCGGCCTTGGTGAGCAATCGGAACGCCTCTTCGTAGTTCTGCGGCACACCGTGCCTGCCCTGCAAATACATGATCCCGAGAAACCCCTGAGAGACGACATTCCCGGGGTCCGCCTCGGCGGTGTCATTCCGATCGCGCAGCACCATGACACCGATCGAGTTGGGATGAGGGAGAGAGCCGTCATCGTGGCCGAGGGTAGGGTACACGATCCTGCACATTAGAAAACTACGTCTAACGTGCCATTCGCTTCAACGGCTAGAGCAGGCTCGTCCGTAGCAAGCACCAGGGAGGCCCCGGCTAACTCCCCCGAGCCTGGACCGGCGGCCGCGTTCGCCTCGACTGCGATGGACCTTATCATCGCGGTCGCCGGGAGTTTTCGGCCAGCAAGGCGACCTGCCAATTCTCTCGAACGTGATGGCCAGGTGTTGGCATGTAGCTTCATAGGAAGTTGAGGAATCGGAGTAGGATCCCAATTCGCTCGATGGTGGACCACCTGCCCATCCACCAGCCACCTTATCAGGCCCTGTCCCCACTCGATTGCGTACCGATGGGGGGCGGCTGACGCATCAAAGCCGAGCTTAATTCGACTCGGTGCGCCCCGGTATCCGTAGTCAAAGGTTGCCCCCTCGCCGCCCGGATTATAGAAGACATTGACTAGAAGCCAATCAGCACGATTCCCCACGAGCTCGACGTCAATCTCCTGCCGCGGCGTATCTCTATGCAGGAAGAAACCGGTGACAACGCCGGGGATTTTTGTCGCCTGCAGGACCGCCTCGAATCGGCCGTAGAGAAACCGCTCTCGACTCGAGATGGCTCCCGCGCTGTAGCTGCGGACGCCCAGCGCCTCGCTCTCCACCGTAAACGCTACCCCAGTTGTGGGGCGACATTCAATGTTGGCCGGACGAAACAAAGCCAAGTTACCGGGAAACGTGTCGTCCCTTAGGAGCCAGCGCTCCGTGTTGAGACGCTCAAAGTGATCAACGAAGACAACTCCGGGGGGGGAGGCGACCCTCCCGCGAGCAGCTACAGCGCGGATGCCCTCCCATCCGTGGCGCACTTCAACCACCCAGGGCGATATATCTCTCTTTCCCTGTTTTCCGATCGCGCCCGGACTTTCGTCCGCGCCGACCGCCAACCGCCGTTGGCCACTGTCGGCTATCTCGGGGAACGGACAAACGGGCGGAGGGCATCCCAGGTGCTCACAGATCACCTTCCACTTGTCGGCGGCGTCCGTCGGCAGCACAGTAACGCTCGTTGCGCTCAGATGCTCCAACCCGTCGGGAGTGTGGGGTGCACCCCGTGTGTCATGAGTCGCTGTGAGGATGAACTTGGCCTGGGGGTAGCGCTGAACGAGACCTTCAATCTTCTCGGCCAAAGACCCAATGTTTACATAGGCGTCGAACACTCGATCGGCCCGCCCGGCAAGAAGGCGATCGAGTTCCGATTTTGGAAGGTCGTCTACGTCGCTGCAGCATCGGTAACCAAGCATCGAGAGAGCCATCGCCAGCGAGGAGAGACCGGAACCCTCGGGACCGAAGGCAAAGACCGGCCGCTCTCTAGGTCGGATTCGAAAGAGTGACTCACCCCCGCCATCAAGGACGCCGATCTTGGTCAGTGCCGGGAGGATTGAATAGGAGTTGGTGGAACTACCGTCACGTCGCTGATTTATGATCGAGCGTTTGGTCGCCCGTACGTCGAGCGCCGCGAACTGTCGATTGATCCAAAGGTCTACCGGACCGCGACAGGGCAGAAGCTTGAGCAATCTCTCTGCGCCTGCATGGGAAAGTACATATCCTGAAAGACACCAGAGACCTCGAATCGGCCGGAAAACGTTCGGCGATATGAACGTCTTTGGGGCCCCGCCTTTTACCTCGCAGTAGGACAAGTATAGGAGGTCGAACCGCTCGGATTGGACAGCTGTAGGCGGCATCTCGGCCCAAGCTCGATCCAGATCGTGAGCAAATCCCCGTCGGAACCAGACGTCGTCCTCAAGAACGAGGGCGTAAGCATGTTCGCTCGAGGCGATGCGGCGCCAGACGGAAATGTGGGAGAGCGCCACTGCAATTTCGGGCTCACTCATTCGGATCGGGCGATCCAGTTCAAGGCGATCCGGCAAGGCGCTCGGCTGTGGCTCGACAAAGAGTTGATCGCCTAGGGTGTAGAAAGGGTCGACCTCGTCTCCCGCAGACGCCGATTGCACGGGTCTTCTGGCGTCGATCGCGGAGTGTCGTATTGTGCGCATCGCTAGGACGACTCGCGACGAATCCAACACCAAGTCCAGTTCCGTGCTTACCTGGGCCCAGCGTTCTGGTTGCCGATCGAGATTGATCACGTAGATTCCCTCAATCGAGGGACGTCCCGGAGCGCCCGGTGGCCCGAACGTCTGAGACTGCTGCCGCGGCAACAGTCGCCGACTCTTCAAACCGAGAGTATAGAGAAGTCTTCTAGGGGCCAGCAGTGGCGGGAAGAGATTCACTTCTGGTCACCATCGTGGTCCCCGCTCGCGAGTCTCCGATAAGGTCGTTGGTTCGAGAGCCGCCAGTTTCTGGCGTCGTGCCTATAGCTTAGCGGCCACTTGCTGGTTGCAATGTCTTCCCAATTCCCGAGGACGATCAGCGTGTCGGCGATATCGCTTCGCTGAGTGCAGTCGTCAAAGATTGATTTCGTGAGCCTGCCGGGGCCGGTCGTGGACTGGATCTCCGGTAGTCTGTCTGGTGTTGCTCGTTCTAAGTCCCTTGTCGCAGACATAAGGGCCCGCCTAATGATTGGATGTCCACGCATGGCGATCAATGGATTGTTATTGAAGTAGAAGATCCAAGTCGGCGCGTCCGCAGCCGGCTCCGTGAAGACGCGGGGACAGATCATCTGATCTGTTGACGTGTCGTAGCAAAGCGGCTGGATCTTCAGTCGACCGTCTTCGAAGAGATGGTCAATCGGGCGCCCGTTATAGACATCGTCGGCATCAACGTAGCAGCCGCCCTCAACGAAGAGATAGCAGAGGCGGAAATAGTCGGACTGCATTGCAGGGTGATAGCACTTGTTGTAGGCGCCTACATGACGCGCGCTCAGCCTTTGCGCAATGAAGTCCCTCGCGCTGTGATAGTCGAAGAGAGTCAGCGCTATGCCTTGCTCCGTGAGCAAGCGCCAAGACTCCATGCAATCCCCGACGTCCGCCGGCAAGGAGTTCGGGTCGTCCCAGAACTGGACGATCGTTCTTGGGGGTCTGGTCGCAGCTGCGGCGGTGAGGCGATCGTCGACGCGACGCCGCTGTACCAGCTCTCGTACAAAATTGGAGCGCGCCCGGTGCTCGTCCTTAGTAGCGTCCGTCGCTTCCATGCAGGCGATACCTAACCACGGTGGACGGCCCGTGGCACCTACCCCCTACACCAACCTCGGCAACGCCTCCGCCAACCTCCGCACACCCTCCTCCACATTCTTCATCGACGTCGCGTACGACAACCGCACGAACCCCGGCGCATGAAACGCCGACCCCATCACCACCGCCACCCGCGCCGCTTCGATGAGCCACTCGCAGAGCTGCACGTCGTTCTCGATCTTCTTCCCCTCGGGCGTCTTCCGCCCGATGAACGCCGACAGATCCGGGAACGCGTAAAACGCCCCCTTGGGCTCGACGCACGTCACGCCCGGGATCTCCCGCAGCCGCGCGACCATGACCTTGCGCCGCTTGTCGAACTCGACCCGCATCTTCTCGAGCTCGTCGGTGGGCCCCTCGATCGCCGCCAGCGCCGCCGCCTGCGACACCGCCGCCGCGTGCGTGGTCGACTGACCCTGGATCGTGGCCATCGCCTCAACCACCGCCTTCGGCGCCACCGTGAACCCGACGCGCCACCCGGTCATCGCGAACGCCTTCGAGACGCCGTCGATGATCAGCGTGTGCGCCCGAACGTCCGCGCCCATCACCGCCGGCTGGAAGAACTTGCCGTCTCCGTAAACCAACGTTCTATAAATATCGTCGGTCATCAGCCAGACGTCCTTCTCGACCGCCAGCTTCGCCAACCCGCGCAACGTCGCTTCCTCATAAATGGCCCCCGTCGGGTTCGACGGCGAGCACACCAAAATCATCTTCGTGCGCGGCGTGATCGCCTTGGCGACGTCCTCGACCCGCACCTGGAAGTTCTCCTCGGCCTTGGTCGGCACGTTGACCGGACGCCCGCCCGCCAGCTTGACGATGTCGTTGTAGCTGACCCACGCCGGCGTCGGGATGATGACCTCGTCGCCCTCGTCGATCAGCGCGAAGATCGCGTTGAAGATCGACTGCTTCGCGCCCGAGCTGACGATCACCTCGCCGGGCTCGACCGGGATCCCGTGCGCGTCGCCGATCCACTTGGCCACCGCCTTGCGCAGCGGCACCGTCCCTTCGACCAGCGTGTACTTGGTCGCGCCCGCGTCCAGCGCCTTCTTGGCCGCCTCCTTGATGTGGACCGGCGTGTCGAAGTCGGGCTCGCCGGCGCCGAAGCTGACCACGTCGATCCCTTCGGCCTTGAGCTTGGCCGCCTTGGCCGAAACAGCGAGCGTGGGGGACGGTTCGACGACGGACAACCTGCGGGCGAGCTTCACGGGACTACTCCTTGTTTGCGTTTGCTGGTCAGGGCCGCGGCCACGCTCGCCGGAACCATCCGCGAGACGTCGCCGCCCATCAGCCCGACCTCTTTTACCAGCGAAGAAGATACATAAAAGCTCTCCTCGCCGGTCATCAGAAACAGCGTCTCCACGTCCGGTGCCAGGCGCCGGTTCATGTGGGTCAGCTGGAACTCGTACTCGAAGTCCGCCAGCGCCCGCAGCCCGCGGATCATGACCGTCGCGCCGCGCCGCCGGCAGTACTCGGCCAGCAGGCCCTGGAAGGCGTCCACCTCGACCCGGGGGTCGTTTCCGACCGCGTCCGCGATCATGGCGCGGCGCTCTTCCAGCGAGAACAGCGGCGTCTTGCGGACGTTGTCGGCCAGCGCCACCACCACCCGGTCGAAGATCTTCAGCGACCGACGGAGGATGTCGACGTGCCCGTTGGTGATCGGGTCGAAGGTGCCGGGATAGACCGCGAGGCTCACGACCCCGAGCATCTATAAAAAGATAGCTCGGTGTCGCCGTACTGGCGGCGGTCGGTAAGGAACAGGCAGCCGGCCGACTCGGGCGGCTGGTTGCGGCGGTCGTGCTCGACGATCACCACCGCGCAAGAGGTCAGAAGGTCGCTGCCCGACAGCTCGCAGAGGACACCCTCGGTCTCCTTGGCGTAGGGAGGATCCAGGAAGACCCAGGAGAATTGCTGACCCTGACCGGCCAGCTTGCGCAGCGCCGTCCGGACGTCGGCGCCGATGACCGTCGCGCGATCGTCGGTGCCCGCCTCGCGCACGTTGCGGCGCAGGGCGCCCAGGGCGACGCCGTCGCGCTCGACGAAGACCGCGCCGGTCGCGCCCCGCGAGAGCGCCTCCAGGCCCAGCGCGCCGCTGCCGGCGTAAAGGTCCAGCACCCGGCCCGGCGGGGGGCCCAGGATGTTGAAGATCGCCTCGCGTACTTTCGAGGCGGTGGGGCGGGTTCGCGAGCCGCGGGGAACTATCAGACGTCGGCCGCGGTCCTGCCCGCCGGTAAGTCGCATGTGACTGCCGTTCCTACCGCGCGCGCCCGATACGGTCAAATCCCGCGGCTGTCCCGGCACGTCTCGCCGCGTCGAGGTTTCGGACCGCCAGCGACGGCCGCCCGGTGGGAGATGTTACAATATCGAGACGACATGTCGCAGGTTGGCGCCTTCTTCGATGTCGACCGGACGCTTGTCTCCTGCAACACCGGCCGGCTGTTCTTGCGGGACCTGCGGCGACGCGGCGAGATCTCGTTCTTTCGGGCCCTGCGGGCCCTGGGCTGGATGGCCAAGTACCACCTGTCGCTGATCGATCTGCAGTGGGTGGCCGCCCGCGTCGCGTCGCAGATGGCGGGGTCGGTCGAGCGCGAGTTCGAAGAGCGCTGCCGCCTCTGGGTCAAGGAGGACATCTTGCCGCTGGTGGTGCCGGGCGCGCGCGGCCGGATCGAAAAACACCGCGCCGCCGGCCACGTGCTGGCGATCCTGTCGTCGTCGCCGACCTACGTGACCCGCCCGATCGCCGAGGCGCTCGGGATCGACGAGGTGATGTCGACCCAGTTCGAGGTGGCCGCCGGCCACTTCACCGGGCGGCTGGTGGGACCGGCCTGCGTGGGCCGCGGCAAGGTCCACTGGGCCGAGGACCTGGGCGCCCGGCGGCAGCTCGACCTCGACGGCAGCTGGTTTTACACCGATTCGTACACCGACCTGCCGATGCTGGAACGGGTCGGCAACCGGGTGGTCGTCAACCCCGATCCGCGCCTCAAGCGCGCCGCCCGGCAGCGCGGCTGGCCGGTGCAGGACTGGCGACGGGCGGCCACCGCCGCGGAGCTTGCCGCGTGAGCGTCTATTCGGCCCCCTGGTACACGCCCGCCGTCCAGCGGATCCTGGATCTGGCGGTCGAGGAGGACGCCGGCCGAGGCGACGTCACCAGCGCGGCCGTGATCGACGAATCGCAGGAGGCCGAGGCGGAGATCATCTCGCGCGAGCGGGCCGTCATCTGCGGCCTGGGCGTGGTCGAGGCGGTGTTCACCCGGTTCGACTGGCGGACGCGGGTGCGGCTCAAGGTGGCGGACGGCGATCCGGTGCAGTCCGGCGCGGTGGTCGCCTCGGTGCGCGGCCCGGCCGCCGCGCTGCTGGCCGGCGAGCGGACCGCGCTGAATTTCCTGCAGCACCTGTCGGGGATCGCGACCGTCACGCAGGCCTACGTGGCGGCCGCCGAGGGGGCCAAGCTGCGGGTGACCGACACCCGCAAGACGACGCCCGGGCTGCGCGCCCTCGAGAAGTACGCGGTGCGGGTGGGCGGGGGCGCCAACCACCGCGCCGACCTGGCCTCCGGGATCCTGATCAAGGACAACCACATCGCGCTGGTGGGCTCCGTGCGCGAGGCGGTGCGGCGCGCGCGGACCAACGCCCCGCACACCCTGCGGATCGTGGTCGAGGTCGACAACCTCAATCAGCTCGACGAGGCGATCGAGGCGGGCGCCGAGGGGATCCTGCTCGACAACTTCCAGACCCGCGACCTCACCGATGCGGTCAAACGGGTGCGGGAGCGGCGGCCCCAGACGGTGGTCGAGGCGTCGGGCGGCGTCACGCTCGACCGGATCCACGAGATCAGCAAGACCGGCGTCGACGTCATCTCGGTCGGCTCGATCACCCATTCGGCCCGGGCGATCAACTTCTCCTGCGACATCCACGCCTCCGACGGCGCGCGAGATTCATAAGTTCGCGACCCTCGTGTAGTCTGCGTCCGTTCATGAACGACGAACCGACGGCCGAGCGCCTCGGGCGCCTCCTGGGGACGCGCTGGCTCGGACGCGCGTTCGAATGGCATTCGTCGTGCGCCTCGACCAACGATCTGGCGGCCGAGCGGGCGCGGGCGGGCGCGGCGGCCGGACTGGTGGTGGCGACCGACGCGCAGACGGCGGGGCGCGGGCGCCTGGGACGGAGCTGGCATTCGCCCGCCGGCGAGAACCTTTACTTTTCGATCGTGCTGCGACCGTCTCGACCGCCGTCGGAGATTCCGCCGCTCACGCTGCTGGTCGGCGCGGCGGTCGCGGTGGCGGTGCGGGCGCTGGGGGCGTCGCCGCGGCTCAAGTGGCCGAACGACGTTCAGCTGGTCGACGAAACCGGCCGGCGGCGCAAGCTGGCGGGCATCCTCACCGAGATGACCAGCGTCGGGGAACGCGTGCAGCAGGTGGTGGTCGGCGTCGGCCTCAACGTCAACGGCCTCGAGTTTCCGGGCGAGCTGGCGGAGCGCGCCACCTCGCTCCGCCGCGCGCTCGGGCGACCGCTCGACCGCGCCCAGGTGCTGGCCGCAGTCCTCGACGCGCTGGAGCCGCTCTATGAGGACTTCGAGGCGCGCGGCCCGGTGGCGGCGGTGGCGGCCTTCGGCGCGCACGCCGCCCTGCCCGACCGCTGCCGGGTGTCGGTGTCGGTGTCGCCCCCTGCATCCCCCAACGACTGGCTGGAGGGAACGGCGCTCGGCGTCGATCCCGACGGCGCCCTGCGCCTGCGCGACGACGCAGGGACGATCCACCGCGTGATATCTGGAGAGCTGCTGCCATGACGATGTTCCAATCCTTGATCCTCGGCCTCGTGCAGGGGGTCACCGAATTCCTGCCCATCTCCTCGAATGCCCACCTGCGCATCGTGACGGCGCTGCTTCGCTGGCCAGATCCGGGCGCGGCCTACACGGCGGTCCTGCAGTGGGGCTCCCTGCTGGCGGTCATCGGCTACTTCCTGCCCGATCTCGGACGCATGCTGCGCGCGGGCCTCGGCTACCTGAAGGATCGGTCGAAGCCGCCGAGCCAGGACGCGCGCGAGCTGCTGTATCTCATCCTGGGGACCGCCCCCGCCTGCGTGGCGGGCCTGCTGTTCCGGCACGCCATCGAAGGCTCGTTGCGATCGCTGTGGGTGATCGCCAGCGCGCTGATCCTGGTGGCGCTCTTGCTGGGGGTGGTCGAACGGGTCGCCAGCCACACGCGCCACTTCAACGACATCCGGCTGCGCGACGCGCTCCTCATCGGCTGCGCGCAGGCGTTCTCGATCATCCCGGGCGTCTCCCGCTCGGGGAGCACCCTGCTGGCGGCGATGGCGCTGGGCCTCACGCGCGAAGCCGCGGCGCGGTTCTCGTTCTTGCTCAGCGTTCCCATCGTCTTCCTCGCCGGCGCCTTCGAGTTTCACAAGGTCCTGCACGCGAAGGATCTCCACGCCGGGACGCTGGCGATCGGCCTCGTCGCCGCGGCCGTCGCCGGCTACGCCAGCATCGCCTGGCTGCTCCGCTTCCTGCGGGTCCGCAGCACCATCCCGTTCGTCATCTACCGGGTCGCGCTCGGCGCGGTGCTCCTCGCGCTGCTGGCGACCGGGCACCTATAAGAGGTCCCTAACGGTCGGCCGCCAGGCGCAGGCGAAGGGCGGCGGTGCCTACCAAGGACCCCAACGGGGTAGACTGAGGCGTGAACGGTGGGCGGTGGCGGCTGCTGGCGGTTCTGCTTCCGTGGATCGGGGCGTGTCACCCGTCCACCCTTGCCGACGCGGAGCGCTCGTCCGAGACGGCGATCGCCCGGCAGGTGCTCGACGCGGTCGCGCGCGGCGACGTCGACACGGTGGTGGCGCGCATGCCGCCCGAACGACAGACCCCGGAGATGAAGTCCGCCGCGCGGAAGATCGCGGCCTACCTGCCCGCCGGGCCGCCGGCGCAGGTCCGGCTCCTCGGGTGGAACGTCAACAAGACGGAGACGGAGATGACCGAGGTGGCGCAGCTCTCTTTCGAGATGACGTACCCGAGCGGATGGTACTTCGTTCAAATGGACTTCAGAGGCTCGCCGTGGGCGCTCGAGCTGACGCGCCTCAACGTCGATCGACTGCCCGGACCGCTGGCGGTGGTGAACGCCTTCACGCTCCGCGGCCGGACGGCCAGACACTATCTCTTCTTGCTCATGATGGCCGCCGCCGCTGGCACGGTGGTGACCGCGCTCCGCCGCTGGTATCGCATCCGCGGGTCCCTGCGCCACCGGTGGTGGTGGTTGGTCGGTATCCTGGCGCTCCCGATCTCGGCCAGCCTCGACTGGACGAACGGCGAGATCAGCTATCGGGTGCCCCAGCTCAGAATCGGTCTCGTCCTCGAAATCGTGCGGGCCAGCATCGATGGGCCCTGGATCTTCACGTTTTCGGTCCCGATCGGCGCCATCGTGTTTCTCATCCTGTGGCGGCGACCGATGGCCCTCGCGCTGCCCGCGACCGCCCCGCAACCGCCCCGGTAGCTCAGCCGCCGCAGTCGTAACTGATGGTGATCCCTGTGTCGGCGCCGTTCATGACGTCGGTGCAGGCCGATCCGTTCAGGACGATGCTGCTCATCGTGGCGTCGGTGTAGGACCAGCCGTTGATTGGGTCTTCGGGGACCACGGCACCGCCGTTGCCGGTCGTCACCGAGATCGAAGCGACGCCGGCGTCGGCGTGGCCGAGGAGGCTGATCGTGCAGCCCGTCCCGCCAGAGCTCCCGTTGGTGAGCGCCAGGTTCAGGGGGGCAACGTCGGCGAGCGTGTAATAGGCGGTGGCGGCGCCCGTCTGCGGCTCGTTGCCGCTGGCCGCCAGACTATTGAGGGTGGCGGTCGAGAGCGCGTCCGAGCTGCCCGCGACGCCCACCACGAAGGTCGGGAAGCCCGCCGCCGCCGCGTTGGCCACCGCCGTCTCCGCGCCGGCGGAGTCGTCGGCCGTCATATCATTGCCCCCCGGTGTGCAGGTCGGCCGGCCCCCGGTCGCGAGCAGGATGTATTTGGGGCTCGAATCGTCCAGCTCCTGCATGTAGGCGACAGCGCTGGCCATCGCGGTCTCCGTCGGCGAGTAGCCGGCCGGCGAGACGGCCAGTGCCGCCTGGATCGCGCTCGCGCTGCTGGGGCCCACGCCCACATCGGCCCCGTCGGTGACGCCGCACTGGTCGTCGTTGCCGAAGAGCTTGAGCCCCCAGTTCACAGTCGTTTCGGTGGTCATCACCAGGTTCTCGAGCGCCGCCGACAGCAGCGACCACTTCGAGCTGCCGCCGCAACCTCCCGCGCAAGTCTGGTCGTTGATGTCGTTGTTCATGGACGTCGATCGATCCATGACGATGAGGATGTCGGGCGGGGCCGGCGGCTGGATCGTGAGAGACACCTGGACACAGCTGCCGGAGACATCCATCGGGCCAGCCTCGGCTGGGAAGCCGGCCGCACCGCTGTCCATGGGGCCGGCGCCTTTGCCCGAGCTACATCCGAGACCCAGCGCGCCACAGACCAAGATCGCGTTCAGAGGCCGCATCGGCATCACCCCGTCGCCAAACGACTGAGGCGAGTATCGACCCGGGAAGGGGGTTGTGGAAGCCCTTTCTCGACGGCGCCGTTCCTCACCCACGCCCGGCGCGGCCGGCCGGCGGCACGCCGACGTAGCGCTCGCCGGTGTCGGGCAGAACGGTGATCACGATCTTGCCGGGACCGAGCGCGCGCGCCACGTCCAGAGCGACGCTCACGGCGGCGCCGGCCGAGATGCCGACCAGCAGCCCTTCGCGGCGCGCGAGATCGATCCGGGTCGCCTCCGCCTCCGCCTCGCCGATGCGGCGGACCTCGGTGAGCAGCGCGCGGTCGAGGATCTCGGGCACGAACCCGGCGCCGATCCCTTGAATTCGATGCGGGCCGGGCGCGCCCCCCGACAGGACCGCGCTGGCGGTCGGCTCGACGGCGATGATGGCGACGCCGGGATGCGACGCGCGCAGGGCCTGTCCCACGCCGGTGACCGTGCCGCCGGTGCCGACGCCCGCCACGAACGCGTCGGGCCGGCGGCCGCCGAGCTGAGCCAGGATCTCGGGGCCGGTGGTGGTCCGGTGCACCGCGGGATTCATCGGGTTCTTGAACTGCTGCGGCATGTACGAGTCCGGGTTGGCGGCCGCGAGCGCGTCGGCCTTCTCGACCGCGCCGCGCATGACCCGCTCGGCGGGGGTCAGGTGCAGCTCCGCCCCGTAGGCCCGCAGGAGCTCCATTCGCTCGGCCGACATGTTCTCGGGCATGGTGAGGATCAGGCGGTAACCCTTCACGGCGGCGACCAGCCCGAGCCCGACGCCGGTGTTGCCGGAGGTCGCTTCGACGATGATCGAGCGTCCCGGGATGAGCCGCCCGGCGCGCTCGGCGCCCTCGACCATCGCCAGCGCGGTGCGGTCCTTGACCGAGCCGCCCGGGTTCATCTGCTCGCACTTGCAAAAGACCTCCGCGGCGCCGGCGCCCGGCAGCCGGCGCAGGCGGACCAGGGGCGTCTGCCCGATGCGGGACAGGATGCTGTCGTCGAATCCGGGGGCGGCCGTCATCAGATGAAATACATCGTGGCGGGCAAGACGGCCCGCCGGACGCCGGCGGCCTCGGCGCGCGCCACGAAGTCGGCCAGCGTCGTCTGCTCGAGCACGTCGATGAGGCGCGCGCCCACCTCGGCCCAGACCAGCGCCGGGATGTCGTCGACGGGAGCGGGCGTGGCCGCCGCCGTCGCCGGCGCCCGCCCCTCGAGGCCCAGGACCTCTTCGAGGGGCCCGCGTGCCGCGCGCAGGACGTCGGCCAGCGAGACCTCGCCCGGTGGACGGGCCAGCGCGTAGCCGCCGCGCGGACCGCGGCGCGCCTCGACCAGGCCCGCCCGGCGAAGGTCCTGCAGGATCTGCTCGAGGAAGCGCAGGGGGATCTGCTGGCGGGCGGCGATCTCCTTGGCCAGCGCCGTCTGGCCGCGCCGGTGGAAGGCCAGGTCGTAGAGCGCGCGGATCGCGTAGCGCGTCCGGGTGGTCACCCGCACGTCAGGCCGGCGCCCCCGCGCTCATATCGAGTAGTCCTCGACGAAGACCTTGGCCTCCCGCAGGTTGGCCATCACCAGGTCGCCTTCGTTGATGCCGAGGGCCTCGATCTCCGACTTGGGCATCTCGACGGTCATCGGCGCGCCGTCGGAGAGCTTCAGCGACAGCTTCACGTAGCCCCCGATCCAGGCCATGCGCTCCACGCGCGCCGCCGAGATCTCCGGCGTGTCGGCGTCGGCCTTGGTCAGGGTCACGTCGTGCGGGCGGACGTAGGCGTTCACCGCGGCGCCGTCGGGCGCGCTGGTGCCGTTCGGCACCGACACCGCCAGCGATGCCCCGACGTTGACCCGACCGTCGACCATCTGCCCGCGCAGCACGTTGGCGCCGCCCACGAACCCGGCCACGAACGGGGTGGCCGGGCGGTCGTAGACCTCCCGGACCGTCCCGGCCTGAGCCACCCGCCCCTCGTGCATCACCACGATGTGATCGGAGACCTCCATCGCCTCTTCCTGATCGTGGGTGACCAGCAAGGTGGTGAGGTGGTGCTCGTCGTGAAAGCGCCGCAGCCAGTCGCGCAGCTCGACCCGCACCTGCGCGTCGAGCGCGCCGAACGGCTCGTCGAGGAGCAGCATCTTGGGCTCGATGGCCAGCGCCCGCGCGAAGGCCACCCGCTGCCGCTGGCCACCGGACAGCTCCGCCGGGTAGCGCTCGCCCAGGCCGTCCAGTTGCACCAGCGCCAGCAGCTCGTCGACCTTGCGCCGCGACTGCTCCTTGGGCGTCTTGCGGACGCCGAGACCGAAGGCGATGTTCTTGCGCACCGTCATGTGCTTGAAGAGCGCGTAGCTCTGGAACACGAACCCCAGACCCCGGTGCTGGGCCGGCAGATGGGTCACATCCTCGTCGCCGAACAGCACCTGCCCGCTGTCCGGCTGTTCCAGGCCGGCGACCACCCGCAACACCGTCGACTTGCCCGAGCCCGACGGGCCCAGCAAGGTGGTGATGCCGCCCGCCGGCGCGGCGAACGAAACGTCCGCCACCGCCGGTGTCTCGCGCGCCGTGAAGCGCTTGGTCAGGCTCTTGACGATCAGGCTCATGCTAAGGCGGGGAACCGACGGAGACCGGAAGCCCGCCGCGAGCTAAGCCGCGCACTCTCCTTCCATCTCGACGATCTCGAAAGCCTTGCTCTCGCCGAGGTCGACGAAATCCTCGGGCTTGGCGCTGGCCACGTCCAGCTCGGTCAGGTCCTTGATCCGCGCCGTGACCTTGGCCGGTTCGATCCGGGTGAAGAACGCCAACGGCGTCTCGCCGGGCTGCTTCTCGGCGGCGTACATCTGCACCAGGCGCTCGATCGCGGCCGCCGCGCGCCGCGCCGGCACCTTGCCCGCGATGCGCCCGAACTTGGGGCCGTCGGCGGCGAACCCACCGCCCACGTAGACGAAGTACTGCGGCACCGGTTTGCCGTCGATTTTTCGCATGCCGCCCTGCAGGCCGATCACCGAGCTGTAGTGCTGGCCGCAGCCATTGGGGCAACCCGAGATCTTGATGTCGAGCCCCGGCGCCTGGGCCACCAGATCGGGCCGCGCGTCGAGCTGCGCGGTCAAGGCCATCCCGATCGCCTTCGAGTTGGTCACCGCGATCTTGCAGCTCGAAGCGCCCGGGCAGGACAGCACGTCGGACAGCGTCATCGCGCCGGCCTGACCGAGCCCGGCCGCCGACAGCTCGCGGTGCAGCTCCGCAACCTGCCAGGTCGGCACGAACCGGATCACCAGGTTTTGCTCGTTGGTCGTCCGCAGCTCGCCCTCGCCGTATTTCGTGACCAGCGCCCCGAGCGTGCGGAACTGGGCCGGCGAGATATCGCCCCCGGTCAGCCGCACGATCACCGAGGAGAATCCCGGCTGCTTCTGCGTGCGCACGTTGCTCGCGGCGAACGCGGCGAATTCCGGCAGCGGCTCGCCGACACCGACCTTGCCCGGTTCCGGAACCGCGCGCGGCTTGGGTGCCGGTGCGACACCGAGCGGCCGTCCGCCCTCGGCGCGCACCGCTTCCAGATCCTTGCGGTACTCGGCCAGAAACCCTTCGGTCCCCAGCTTCTGGATCGCCCACTTGAGGCGCGCCTTGTGCTTGTCCTTGCGGTTGCCGATGCGGTGGAACGTTCGCACGATCGCCTCCGAGACCTCCAGCACCTGGGTGACCGGCAAGAACTCGTGCACCAGGAGCGCCGCCCGGCGCAGCGTCGCGAGGCCCCCGCCCATGTAGACCTTGAATCCCGGGTTGCCGTCGGCGTCGACCGCCGCCAGGAAGCCGAGGTCGTTGATCTGCGCCTGCACGTCGTCGTATCCGCAGCAGCCGCCGAAAGCGATCTTGAACTTGCGCGGCAACGCCGCCGAATACGCCCCGCGCAGCAGATGCCGGGTGGTGGCGTCGGCGTAGGGCGTGACGTCAAACGGCTCGTGCGGCGAGACGCCCGCATAGGGGCAGCCCGTGATGTTGCGGACCGAGTTGCCGCAAGCCTCGCGGGTGGTGAGCCCGACGTCCGACAGGAGCTGCAGCGACGCCTGGGCGTCGGCCTCCTTGATGAAGTGGAGCTGGACGTTTTGCCGGGTGGTCACGTGGCCGGCGCCGCTGCCCGCCCACTTCTCGGCGATCGTCGCCATCGCTTCGAGCTGCGCGACGTTGAGGATGCCCTGCGGGATCTTCACCCGGATCATGAAGACGCCCTCCTGGCGCTGGCCATAGGTGCCGTTGAGCAGCCGGAAGGCCCGCCAGTCGTCGGGGGTGATGTCGCCTTTTTCGAACCGCTCGAGCATGTCGACGAACGCGTCGACGTCCTCTTGCTCGGAAAAACCGGGACGGCCCACGCCGTCGGGAACGAAATCAACCACGGGATTCGCGCTCATGATTCACCCTTCTCGTTTTTTCTCACGGAAACGTCCAAGACTTCGTCGCGGGACGAATCGGAAGCCAGCTCGGCGGCCAGGCCGACCACCGCCCCGATCACCAGCAGGCCCGGCGCACCGAGCGACGGCGGCGGGATCTCCGCCCCGCCGAGCGCACCGAGCGTGCCGGTCCAGCGCCAGCTCTGGGGCGTCGCCGCGCCGACGACGACGGCGGCCGGCGTCTCCCGCGACCAGCCGCGCGCCATGAGGCGCTCGGCGATCGGCGCGCGCTGCCCCAGGCCCATCAGCACCACCAGCGTGAGGCTCTCCGGCGGCAAGCCGTCCAGCAGCGGCGCGTAGGTCGCCTCGTGGTGTCCGGTGATGACCGCGAAGCTGGAGGCGAGCCCCCGGTGGGTGACCGGAATGCCCGCCAGAGCCGGCGCCGCCACCGCGGTCGAAAGACCCGGGATGATCTCGAACGGGATCCCGGCGCGCGCCAGCGCCAGCGCCTCTTCGCCGCCGCGCCCGAAGACGAACGGATCGCCGCACTTGAGCCGCACCACCTGCAGACCGCGCCGGGCGTACTTGACCAGCAGGCGGTTCAAGACCTCTTGTTCGATGGACTGGCGACAGGCCCGTTTGCCCACGAAGAACCAGCGCGCCTGGGGCGCGTAGACGCGCATCTCTTCCGAGGCCAGCGCGTCGTAGAGAACCAGATCGGCCTCGCCGAGGCGGCGCGCGCCGCGGACCGTGATCAGGTCCGCGCTTCCCGGTCCAGCGCCGACCAGCGACACGCGACCGATGGCCGCTCTGGGCGGATGGGCATCGATCATGGCCGGACCTTAGCGCCGGACGGGCGCCCTTCATAGAGCCTGTTCAATGCCGCCAGGAGCTGCGGGCGCCGCTCGGGCATAGGCACCCCGTCGGCCCGCCAGGCGGCCCGTTGACGCACAGCCTCCTCGGTCCAGGCGCCGAGATCGTCGGGGAGCAGTGCTTCCAGCCCCTCGCGCAAGAGCCCCGCCAGCGCAGGCGCTCGACCATTGGTAGACACGGCGACCGTCACGTCGCCGCGCCTAAACGTCCCGGCGCCGTACGCGCTCGCGGCCGATGTATCGTCGACCGCGAGCACGAACAGACGCAGGGACGACGCCGCCGCCGCCACCGACTGATTGACCTCGATAGGCGCCGCCGCCACCACAAACCAAACTCCTACGAGGTCACTCGCTTGATAACAACGTCGGGCGACGGAGATCTTCCCTGCTTCCGCGAAATCCAGTATCTCGGGGCGCAACTCGGGGGCCACCACGGTGATCACCGCCCCGGTTTCGAGCAGGGCCGCGACTTTGGCGGCCGCCACCGGTCCCCCACCCACCACCAGCACGCTGCGCCCGGCCAATTTCAGAAACAGGGGATAGAGCGCTTCCCGCTCTGGAAGGAGCGTAGGCGCCGCCGGCGTGGGACTGGGTGAGCTCATTGTCGATGTTTTTAGTTAAGAACTAATCTGCGCACAATCGACAGGAAATCAGAGAAACTCCGGGGTAAGTTACCCTCAATGGGCGGGAGGGTCAAGCCACCATCCCCGCAGTTATACATAATTCCAGTCAACAATTATCGGACTTGAAACTCCGCTATGCTCAAGCGCATGTCCGCCCGAGACCACCGCCAGGACGATAGCAAGATCGCCGAAGAGGCCCGACGCCTGCAGGGCGCGCGCCCGGCCGAGGTGGCCGCCTGGGCGCTGGGCCGGTTCGGCAGCCGTCTGGCCATCGCGTCGAGCTTTTCGATCGAGGACTGCGTGGTCATCGACATGGCGATGAAGGCGGCGCCCCAGGACGTGCGGGTCTTCGCGCTCGATACCGGCCGGCTTCCGGATGAGACTTACCTGACGGCCGAACGGGTCCGCATGAAGTACGGCATCGAGATCGCCTGGTACTTCCCCGAGCGCCCGGCCGTCGAGAACCTGATTCGCCTCAAGGGGCTCTACAGCTTCCGCGACTCGCTCGACAACCGGCACGAGTGCTGCGGCATCCGCAAGGTCGAGCCGCTCGGGCGGGCGCTGGCCGGGCTCGAGGCCTGGATGACCGGCCTGCGCAACGAGCAGTCGGTGACCCGCACCGACACGCCCGAGGTGGAGATCGACCGCGCCCACGGCGGCATCGTGAAGGTGAACCCGCTGGTCCGCTGGACGATGGAAGAGGTGCGCGCCTACGCCAAGGAGCACCGCGTCCCCATTCACCCGCTCCACGACCGAGGCTACCCGTCGATCGGCTGCGCCCCCTGTACGCGCGCCATCAAACCGGGCGAGCACCCGCGCGCCGGTCGCTGGTGGTGGGAGGACCCCGAGAACAAGGAGTGCGGCCTGCACCTGCCGCCCGCCGACGCCGGGACCGGTTAGACTCGCCTCGGCGGATGAACAAGAACCGGCTCGAGGCGTTCAGCGACGGCGTCATCGCCATCCTCATCACGATCATGGTGCTGGAGCTGAAGATCCCGCACGGCGCCAGCCTGGAGGCTCTCCGGCCGGTACTGTCGGTGTTCCTGACCTACGTGGTGAGCTTCGTGTTCGTCGGAATCTACTGGAACAACCACCACCACATGCTCCAACTGGCCACCACCATCACCGGCAAGATCCTCTGGGCGAACCTGCACCTGCTGTTCTGGTTGTCGCTCATCCCTTTCGCCACCGGCTGGGTGGGGGAGAACGACTTCGCGCCGCTGCCGACCGCTCTCTACGGCGTCGTCCTGCTGCTCTCCGGCGTCGCCTACCTGATTCTCCAGAACGCGATCATCGCCAGCCAGGGTCCCGAGTCGCGGCTGGCGGCCGCCGTCGGTCGCGACCTCAAGGGAAAAGCCTCGGCCGTGCTCTACGCCATCGCCATCCCCACCGCGTTCGCCAACCGCTGGGTCTCCGAGGCGATCTACGTCGCGGTGGCCTGCATGTGGCTGGTCCCCGACCCCCGCATCGAAGCGCGGATCGCTGGTTAGTCACACCTCCTTATGCCGGAAGGCGCGTTTGCCGGGGCCGTAGTCGGCGGTGAGCTGTCCGGACCCGCGCAGGAGCCAGCGGTAGGTCAGCAGACCGTCGACGCCGACCGGTCCGCGCGCGTGCAGCTTGTCGGTGCTGATGCCGACCTCGGCGCCGAGGCCATACCGGTAGCCGTCGGCGAAGCGGGTGCTGGCGTTGTGAAAGACGCCGGCCGCGTCCACCTCGGCGAGAAATCTTTCGGCGGCCGCGGCGTCGGCCGTCGCGATGGCCTCGGTGTGCTTGGAGCCGTGCTGGGCGATGTGGGCCAGCGCATCGTCGATGCCGTCGACGCGTTTCACCGCGATGATGTTCGCGCCGAACTCGAAGCCGAAGTCGGCGTCGGTGGCGGCTTTGAGCGACGGGTGGCGCTTTCGCGTGGCGGCGTCGGCGCGCATTTCGACGCCGGCCTCCCCGAGCGCCTCCACGCAGGCGTCCAGCGCCGCGCCGGCGTCCGCGTCCCACAGCAGGGTCTCCGTCGCGTTACAGGCCGCCGCGTAGGTCGTCTTGCCGTCGACGGCCAGCTTGGCCGCCATCGCCGGATCGGCGCCGGCGTGGACGTACAGATGACAGACGCCCGCCGCGTGGCCCATCACCGGGATCTCGCTCGAAGCCTGGATCTGGCGCACGAACTCGGACGAGCCGCGCGCCACGATCATCTCGACGATCCCGTGCAGCCCGAGGATGGCCGAGACCTCTTCGCGTCCTTCCAGCAGCACGGCCGCGCGCCGGTCGATCCCGGCGGCCTCGAGGACGTTGCCGATCACGGCGGTCAAGGCCCGGTTGGTGCCGAGCGCCTCGCGGCCCCCCTTGAGCAGCACCGCGTTGCCGCTCTTCCAGGCCAGGCCCACGATCTGCACCAGCGCGTCGGGACGCGATTCGAACACCACGCCCAGCAGGCCCAGCGGACAGGTGACTCGCTCCAGCACGAGGCCATCGTCGAGCTCCCGGCGCAAGGTCGCCTGCCCGACGAGATCGGGCATCGCGGCGAGCTGATCGAGCCCGTCGCAGACGCTGTCCAGCTTCGCCGCATCCAGTCCCAGCCGCTTGACCAGCGGCGTGGCGACGCCCTCGGACTTGGCCCGTTCGAGATCGAGCGCGTTGGCGGCGAACACCGTCGCGCGCACCTCCGGCTCGCGCAACGCATCCGCCAGCGCCCTCAGCAGGACCGACCGCCGCTCGGGGCCGAGGCGGGCCAGCTTGGCACCGGCCGCCTTGGCCGCCAGCGCCGTCGCCCGGATCGCTTCGTCGTCCACCCGCTTCGTCGTCGCGCCTGCCGTGCTCGTCGTCATCAGACCGCTCCCATGACCAGGTTGTCTCGCGTGATGAGCGCGTCGTAGCCGCGCCAGCCCAAGATCGCGTCGATGTCGTCGCTGTGCCGACCGGCCAGCTTGCGGCAGGCGTCGGCCGGGTAGTTCACCAGGCCACGCCCGTGAACGCGGCCGCTGCCGTCACGGATCTCGACCACGTCGCCCTGGTCGAAGGTTCCGTCGACGCCCACCACGCCGATCGGCAGCAAGGAGGCCTTCTCGCCGACCAGCGCGGCGAGCGCCCCCTCGTTGACCACCAGCGCGCCGCGGTGGCGCGCGCCGACGGCGATGTGGCGGAGGCGGGCCGGACGACGCGCGGCGACGGTCACCAGGGTCCCCACGTCTTCGCCGGCCAGCGCCCGGTCGATGACCCGCGGCTCGCCGCCGCCCGCGATGAGCACGGTGGTCCCCTCCGAGGTGGCCAGCCGCGCCGCCGCGAGCTTGCTGGCCATGCCGCCCGTGCCGCCGCTGGAGCCGCCGCTGGCCCGCGCGAGCGCGACGTCGTCGACGCCGGCCAGCTCGGGGATGCGGGTGGCCGCGGCGTCCGCCCGCGGATTGGTGGTATAGAGCCCGCCCACGTTGGTGAGCATGATCAGGAGATCCGCGTCGAGCGCGACCGCGACCCGCGCCGACAGGCCGTCGTTGTCGCCGAAGCCGACCGGCGCGGCGGCGCCCGTCCCCGCCTGCGCGCGCCGGTAGTCGACCAGCTCCGCCACGCTGACGCTGTCGTTTTCGTTGAGCACCGGCACGGCGCCCAGCTCGAGGAGGCGCATCAAGGTGGTGCGCAGGCAGAGCGCGCGATCGCGGTCGGCGAGATCTTCCTGGGACAGCAACACCTGCGCCGCCGTGAGCCCGAGGTCGGCGAAGGCCCGGGTGTAGACGCCCATGAGGTGCCCCTGGCCGACGGCCGCGCAGGCCTGCCGCGACCCGAGCGAACGGGGACGTTCCGACAGGCCGAGGACGCGCATCCCCAGGCTGACGGCGCCGCTCGACACCAGCAGCACCTCGCGCCCGGCGCTGCGCAGGCGCGCCAGGCTCTCGACGATGGCGCCGATCCGATCGAGCGCCGGCGCACCGCCGTCATCCGCGACGACGTGCGTCCCCAGCTTGACGACGACGCGGTGGGCGTCGCGAAGATGTTGGCGCGCGGTCGACATGGCCCCCTAATTTAGCGTCCGCCGCGCCCCAACACCAACCGAGGCCTTTGAGCCCCGCGCGCGATCGCGTCGGGCTAGAGTCCCGGCGTGATCGGGGCGGGCTGGATTCGATCGTGCGCCTTCGCGCGGCTCGCGCTGGCCTGGGCGCTCGCCTGCCTGGCCGGCTGCAGGCATC
>OCTA010001057.1_pt1 | contig 25552 bp, 20 predicted proteins | sample 1538991 | NCBI WGS metagenome assembly OCTA01 (sample SAMEA3539302, study PRJEB22396) | soil metagenome | biome: tundra; feature: field; material: soil | place: USA | collected 2010-05 | depth 0.15 m | reverse complement strand
GTATTCTTGACGGTCCGAAAGAGAAATGTGAACTGGCGAATGGGCCACGCGAGCAGAAAATATAACATCTGTAGATTGAGAACGCCGGCGTACATGCGTAACTCCGGGCCGTAGAAGAAAGCCAGAAACCTGGCCGAGAACAGCGAGACCAACGAAAATAGTATCAGAAGAGCAGCGAACCCAACCGCGCCAAATCTGAGCAGGAACGCAGTAACACTACGTATGCCCCCGCGGCGCATTTCTTCTCCGGCGCGGATAGGCACTATATTCTCCATGGCCTGGTAAGCGATATTCACTGGACCGATCACGTTCTGGGTGGCGCGTACTCCACCGGCCGCCTGTGCTCCAGCGACGCCCGCACCAATGAGCATGGCACCCTGATAAACAAGCCACTGCAACTGATTCGCAATTCCGAGATCGATTGAGATCCCTCGAGTTTGCCGCCAGGTCTCCCGGGTTTCACGCAGTGTGCAGCCGAGGCGTTCGATTGATGTACCCAGGGCAAAGGCCATCCCCGACGTCACTGCGATTACCCAGAAAGCCGTCACGATGGTAAGTCGATGCAACAGGAACAACACGCCAAGGAGAACCACCTGCCCTAGATAACTGAGTGCGTCATTCCAAACCGAAGCCGCGGCGTTTCCAACCGTAAAGTAATAGCGGCGCAACCAATCCTGCATCAGATAGAGGACCACCGCAGCACCAAACGCGAGCAGGAACCCGCCCTGCGCCGCACCGCCAGTCACAAGGAGATAGATTATCGTTCCCGCGACAGTAAGAACCAATGCTATGGCGCAGAAGATGAGTTGAATGCCGAAGGCGCCCCGAACAAATCGCCGCCGCTCCTCGGCAGTTGAGCAGAGCGCCCCCAAGGTGATCATCGGCGAAGATATAAAACTAAGCTGTACGCTGTTCGCCAAAAGCAGGACGACGTAGGCTACAGTAAATCTCCCGAACTCTGAAAGGCCCAGGCCGCGGACCAGTATGACTCCTGTGGCAAAGTTCGAGCCGCTGACTATGATCTGGTCGACTATTGTTTGTGCGCTTCTGCTTCCTGCGAGTTCGCGCCACCGTGCAGCTCGACGGTTCACTTGGCTCACGGCCTCCGGACAAGTCTGGCTATCCCACCTTTCAACGCCACATCGATCAACGAAGAGAGGTGTCAAACGTGAAGCACTCCGATGCCCATTGCGCCGCTGCCATTCTGGTGAATGAACTCCTGATGAATGTGGCGCGCTTTGACCTCTTCCCAGAACCTGTACACTTCTCTTGATCCCCCCGACTGGGCAATGTCGTGAAAGGCAATTAAACCGCCTTTCCGAACAAGAGGCGAGTACATTTCGAAATCCCCCCGCACACCCTCGTAGGTATGGTCTCCATCGATAAACAGGAAATCCAGTTCATTCCCTTTCAAGATATTCCGGATACTTGTCAAGGTCTCAGGCTGATGAGAATCCTTTCGCAGCAAGACCAATGATTGCCCGTTGCGCACGAATTTTCGAAGCAGCGGCTTTTGCATGGTGCCGTAGACTTTTCCAAGTGAGGTGAAATGGAAATCAAGGCTGATAATGGTGGCGTCTTTAGTGGCGAGTTGAGAGAACACAAATAGTGTACCGCCCCTGGAAGTGCCTATCTCAAGGATATGTTTACATTGCAACTCTTGCACAAGTTTGGCAAGCTCAAGAAGCTCGGACCGTATCTGCTGTGACCGGATAGCCGGGCACTCCATTGAAATATTCACCACTTCGGCCGGACTTGCGGGTTCCCTTATTCTCTCGATCTTCCGCAACAGAGGCGGTATAGAGGACAAGCTGCGGACTGCTTCCGAGACTCTCATTCAGTATCTCCTTTTTGGTGATTGCGTTCTGAGCAGGAACAGGGAGCACTCCTCCACTGAACCGGTTGATTACTATAACTCGAAATTAAAGCTAATCCGCGCCTTGGTTTTGCGGCTGGGGGGCCAATCTGGCCCAACCAGCCGGACTCAACGCGCGGGCGCCCAAACGATAGCGAGCACCTATGAGATCCAGGTTTGTGGCGATGCTCAGGAAGATAGCGACCTCGTATCCCATCCACCCGAGAAGTCCGGTGGACATGATAGTTGTCATCCACACATGAAGGATGAGTACGTATGTACCCGCAAACTCCGGATGTGTTGTCCACGCGTTCCATGCGCGCCAGGTTGCCAGGACAAGCATGTATGAGCCGATGAGGAAGCCCACAATACCGAGGCCGGTCAACACTTCAAGAAAACCGTTATGCAGCGAACTCATCTCCTCCAAATACATGTTACCTATATGTGAGATAACCATTTTGCCGCCAACGCCCCCGCCGACGCCAAGCAACGGGTTCGCCTCGAACTGCCGCACTGCAGCTGTCCATACAACAGTCCGGCCGCTGAGTGTAACGAAGCCAGAGCTAGCCTGCTTCCCCTGGAGCCGGTTAACAATTTCAGTCGAAAACAGGCCGGCGCCAAGCACGACGCCTAACACGGCAAGAATGCCGATCAACTTCGATTGCTTGAACACGACCATTAGCGTGGAAATCAAGAGGATTCCAAACGAGGTCCGACTGGCTGAGACACTAAATAGAGCCAATGCGAATATCATCTGGCCAAACGCGACCTTGCCCGGCAGCCTTCGCACTTGCCACTCAGCCAACACCACCAGGATCAATGCGCTTGCAACATATCCCAGTCCGTTGCCGGAAAGGAACGGGGCCTGCGCCGTGGTGCTGCTGATAAGTCCCGGTCTTGGTTGAACAAATGCGTGGATACGAAGAACAAAGCCCACAACAGCGACCATACCCAAAGTCGACATCGTGAGCAGAACTATCTGGCGAAGGCCTTCCACTCGTCTGATAGCACCCTCGCCCCTGCTAGCTTCGAAAAATACCATGCCTGCCAACAGCAACTCAGCGCTCTTGCCTAGTGTCTGGATTGGTATTTGCGACCAGAGAGTCGACAGACAGTACAAGCACGCAAATGCACCATACGCAAACCGAAGATCGTTTATGCGCATGCTTCCAATGCGAGGCCGAAAAAGGAGCAGAAGGAAAGCCAGGACGATGGCGGGGGTTCGAATGAATAAGATCGCCCCCGCGCTGCTATGGCCTGCTCCTCCTCCCGTTGTATCTTCAACCTGGAGCATCGCCCCCAGCAGTATCAATAGGAGCGCTACACCCGGCAACCCTGTGACGCGAAACGCTGCTTGCCAGGACTTCAGATCCCAGGGGTAGATTGAAAACCGCATAGAGAAGCCCTCTGTCTTTCGGATGCTCTAGTGCACTGTGTAGATTGTGGCAGCAGTGGTTTGGCCAATCAGCGAGGAACTTGCACTGAAGACAGCCTTCATCTTGCTGATCGGGACATAAACGATGTCTCCCGCAGCTAGATTCATCGGTACTTCTTTGCCATCCATCATCCTCTTGTAAGAGACGGGGACTTCTATAGGCTGTCCTCCTGGCCCATGCTGGATTACGCGAAGAGCCCCGACTTTGGCCTGCAAAGCCAATCCTTGGGCCAGGGAGATCGCTTCGGCCACATTAAGTTCTCCGTCTTCCTGCATGGCATAACCGCCGGGACGGTTGACGGCGCCGAGCACGTAGACGATTCCCGCGCGCTTTATGATCACCGTGTCCCCAGGTTGCACCATGACATTGCGAATAGCTTCTCCATTGCTGCCTTTGACGTAGTGATAGACCTTGGTGGACTTATCGGAGGATGTATCCGCGTGTTTTATCTCGACATCATTGCCGGCCAGCGGCGTTTCCCCGCCAGTCATCCCGATGACGTCCAAAAGACTATGGGGCGCCAGCAACTCAATCTGGCCCGGGTTCTGTACTTCTCCAAGGACGGTTGCGTTGGTCGTGGCGAATTGTTCCACGTCGACCGTTACCTGCGCGTTCTTGAGTATCCCCGTATCTCGGAACGTATTTTGAATCTTGTCTCGCGCCTGTGCGATGGTGTCACCGGCCAGGTGCAGGGGTTTCAAGAAGGGAATGCTTATGTTTCCCTCGCTGTCCACGCGCACGTGCCCGGAGAAATCCGGCTCGTCGTAGACCTGAACGTTCAGCAGAAACCCGGGAGACAGCTTCAGCGAAGCAAAATCCTCAGGAACGGTGACCACCGGCTTTTGGCCATTGGTGCCCGGTGTTGTTCGGGCCTGCGCAGAACCGGCGCTTGACCAGGTGGGTTGAGAGTTATTGGCCTGGGAATGTGCCTGTGGCTGCTGTGAGATTACGAGGATTGCACATGCTATGCCTGCGCCAAGAACTTGGACGACTTTGTTGCGGTCACAAACTGAAAGACTATGCATTGAGGTAAGTCCCCTTTCCATTGTGGCCATAAACATCGAAGTATTCGGCCGAGTTGGTGTCCACTCCATTGAGCACCAAGCCAACTGCACGCGAGCCGCTTAACTCCAGCACCGTCGAAAGGCTCGCGAGGACTGTGCGTGTGGTCTTGCCCGCCCGGATGACTGCAAGTGTAGCGTCAAATTTTTCCGAGAGCACCCGCGCTTCGGTAACAAGAAGAATCGGTGGGCTGTCTGCAATAACCAGGTCATATTTCTGAGTGAGGATATTCAGGAGTTGATCGAACTGGTTGGAGCACAACAACTCAGCCGGCCCGCGCGTCCCAGATCCAGCCGGAATGAGAAAGAGCGATGCAACGCTATCGTGCTGGCGAATGCTATCTTCCAGCTTCGCTGTGCCTTTCAGGATATCGCTAAGTCCGGGCTGACTTGTACAACTAAACAAATCGTGCATGCGCGGCTTCCGCATATCGGCATCCAAGAGCAACACCCGCTTGCCTGCCAGCGCAAATGCGACGGCAGTGTTGTAAGCAACAGTCGATCGTCCCTCCCCAGATAGAGGGCTGGTTATAAGCAGGGAGCGGAGTTGGCCAGTACGCGACCCAGCCATGATTGCCGTCCGCAAGGAACGGAACGACTCGGCAGCGGCAGAGGTTGGATCGTTGATCAGGGGGCTTGACTCTAAAGTCGTACTTAGGGTTCCGGACTTCGATGTAATCAACCCAATATCTCGCGATGAAGGTATGTTAGCCAGCATCGGCAGGCGATTGCCGGCACGGAGTTGCAGTGCGACAGTCACCCTATCATCGAGATGCTCCCGCACGAAAGCCGAGGAGAGCCCGGTGAACAGACCGGCGATCAACCCTATTGCCAAGTAAAGAGGAGGATTCGGGCGCTTGGGCTTCGCCGGAGGACGTGCTGGATCCGCGAGGCTGATGTTCGTAGCTCGCAGCGCAGCCTGGATATTGACCTGCTTGAGCCTGCCATAGAGAGCGTCATACAACTGGCGGCTGGAAGCTGCTTCCTGTGACAAGGCTTGTAGTTTTACCGCGCTTACATTAAGCAGGCCGGCTTTCAGTTGCTGACGCTTGAATGCATCGCGAAGTCCTGCCTCTTTCTGAGCGGCAACAAAGTAGTCGTGACCAGCGGTTTGATTGATCCGGCTCAGTTCCTGGGTAATCTGCCGATTCACGCTATCGAGCTGGCTCTTTGTTTCCAGCAAGTGCTGGTTGTTGGCACCGTACTTGGTGAGCATCTGGGCGTAGGAGACCTGAAGTGTTGACTGCTGTTGCCGAAGGCTGTGAAGTAAATCAAGGCTCGCGCCGGAGACCGCAAATGCGGCTGCGGAATTACTCGAGCCGGAAGTATCCGTGAGCGCTCCAATTACTTCGGGATTGCGGCTTTTCGTCAAATGGTAAACCGCTCCTTTCGCAATCCGCTCACTCTGAGCAGCCGTGAGTTGCTGATTCAGAGCATCCAGGGAATCCAGGTCCGGAATGTGTGTGCTGTTTCCCGCGTTTGCGCCCTCCCCTATTGCTCCAAGCGCCATTCCGTTGAGACCACTCTTCTGTTCAAAGTCGGCAAGACGGTTCTGCGCCGCGTCGAGATTGCCTTTCAGCTCGGCAAGCTGTTCCGTCAGCCATCGCTGCGCGGCCGTTGTGGCTTTTGAGCGGGCCTCGTAGGTAACATACTCTCTAACAATCGCGTTGGAGATGTCCGCAGCCATCTGTGGATTAGGGTTCAAATACTGTACGGTGATCAAACGGGTATCGGGAGTATTCTCGATCTTCAGTTTCTTTGCGAATATATCGAGGATTCGCTCGCGACTATAAGGAGCCTGGTCGAGAGGAAGACCCTGGCTGATTTCATCCCGTATATGCGAATTTGTTCCGGTGAGAGCTCCCAGGACTGTAGGCTTGAATGCGAAAGGGGCCTGGGACTGCAGGTTTAGATCACGCACCGCTGCCAGAACCACGTTCGGACTTTGAAGCACCTTCATGTGGGTTGAAACATCGGTCTTCATTTCTTCCATGTTCGAAGCGAGGGGTACGGCATTGTTCAGCAAACTGGTTTGCGATGCGTCGGTCTTCTCAACTTCGATCGTCGCCACGGCCCCATATTGCTTGGCCATAAGGAGACAAGCGAGAAACGCCAGCGCCAAACCGCAGAGACCGCCTACTGCGATGGTAAGTTTGCGTTTCCGTATGACTTGCCAAATTCCCTTGAGCGATTCCCCTTCACCAAAGCGAAACGAGAGATCATCCAAGTGGTGTGGGTCGGGTTGCGGCGGAACGTAATGGGCGAGCATGCTTCTCACTGGTTCGTTGGACAGGGACATTGGATGGACCTCCATTACCGATTTGCTGTGCGTCGCGCGACGATTTTTCACTTACTGGTGCAATACAGCTTTCAATCCAGAAGAACTACATCGAGGTTGCAGTAGCCGCCACCAGTTGGCTCTTATTGCCATGTTGCGACTGGAACAGGGGGCGGGGATACGAGATTCCTCGCGAACATCACCCCCCGATAGATATTGAGAACCTGCGAGAAGTTCTTCTCGCCGGTGTACTCCGTTTCAAAGCGGCGCCTGGCCATCGGCCGCATTTTCACAAAGGCATCCTGCGCAAGCAATTCGTGTATCCGGCTTCGCAAGCCGATTGCATCTCCACCTGGGAAGAGAACGCCCGACTCGTTTTCCGTGATCATCTCCGGATAACACCCGATCCTCGATGCCACAACGGGTGTGCCTGAGGCCAGAGACTCAATCACCACCCGAGGCATTCCTTCATACCAAAGCGATGGACAAAGTGTAGCCTTCGCTCGGCCCATCAGGTCCAACACTTCCTGGCTGCTCTTGCTGCCTAGCCACTCCAGGTTTGCCAGACCGGCGGCAACGTCCTTCACCTCATCTTGCAGCGGGCCACCACCAACAATCCGGAGCAGGGGTAACTCCGGCCCGTTTCTCCAACACTGGAGCAGAGTCCGCAATCCCTTTTCTTCGGTCAGTCTGCCTGCGTACAAAAAGTAGTTCCCGTCCCCCGGGCCAGGTCCAGGATCGGGATCGATGAAGTTCGGCTTTACCACGATCTTGTCTTCTGGCAAGCCGCCCTGAATCAGCTTCAGCCTGGCGAACTCAGACAGCGCGATGAACCTGTCCACATCGCGATGCCAGGTACTCACCGCCCAGTGTGCAAGCATAGCGGTCGTTGCTACCGCACTGCCAAGAATGCTGCCTCGATAACATTTATGGATAACACCGGGAGTGCGAAGCACTGTCCCGATGCAGTCTTCGCAGACATGCCCGTCGCGGAAGAGCGTCGCATTCACACAGAGCAATCGATAATTGTGCAAAGTATGCACAACGGGAATCTTTGCCTGTCCACATGTTCTGAAAACGGATGCCGTAAGCGTTGGGAACCAATTATGGACGTGGACAACATCCGGGCGAAATTCGATAAGGACTCGCGACAGGCGCTCATTGATGACGAATGGCGCTCGACACTGGCTCGCCGACACCTGTACTTTTGCGCGAAAGCGGTCAATGAAATCGTTGTCCGCTTCTAATCGTTGGACCTCGATTCCATTGGCAAGCAGCAGGCCCACCTCGGCGTCTACTACAGCGTCTTCTCCGCCCCGCTGTTGATACCGATTGTGAACCATCAACACTTTCATGCAGTCCTCTGAACTAATTGCGTTGTCCTCCTCTTCTGACTCTCGTCTAGGATTTGGACAAAATAATGGGGGCCGCGAATCGGGCGGGGATGACTTCGCAATGGCCACGTTTTGGCAGGGATAACGGGCTCTTCATTGTTTAAACCCCCTTTGCCGCATAGACCAGGGTGTGAAGCAAAATCGCGATGTCCATCAACACCGTGCGATTCTGTATGTAGTAAAGGTCGTATTCGATCGATTGATGAATTGCGAACTGACGATCCGCGCTAAGTTGCCAAAGGCCTGTGATGCCTTGAGGTACCGTGAGGCGAGTCGCCTCCCAAGGCCCGTACTCTTCCGTGATGAAGGGCATTTCGGGTCGCGGTCCGACCAAAGTCATGTCTCCTTTGAGTACATTGATGAGCTGCGGAACCTCATCGAAGCTGGTCTTCCGCAGGAAGCGCCCGACCCGGGTAATCCGGTTGTCGGTCTGCTCGCTTGGGGAGCGGGCATACTTGGGCGCGTCCACCTTCATGCTACGGAACTTGAGGATCTCGAATAGTTTTCCATTCTGTCCTACGCGAGTCTGGCGGAAAAGAATCGGCCCTTCCGACTCACATCGAATAATGATCGCCATCAACGCCCACATCGGAGCACTCAACGCAATCAAAATTGCTGAGCATACGATATCCAGTAACCGCTTCATCCCGCGATAGAAGCGACCTGGTTCATTCAGGCCTGCAGTGGCTACAAATAGACCGTCCATTTCCCAGACGCAGGTCGGCATGCTGTTCGCCAGTATCTCCTGGTCGTCGACCAGCGATAGCGAACACCCCGCAGCCTGAGCGACCTCTCTGACCTGCCTGAGACCAAACTCGGAGATGCTGGTATCGCACACATAAATGTCCTTGATCTCTTTTCGCTTCAGCAAATCTACTGAAAGCTGCTCACGAAAAATGGGCCTTGAATCACTCTGAAAGTAGTCGTTGCTAAAGATTTCAGTACCCGATTCGCTCGCGCTCCCCACGAATCCTATTGGGTTAATGCCCAGCATCGGTGAATGAAGTGCACTTGTAAAGAACCGGCGAGCCGTGCGTTTGGTTCCGTAAATAAGTGACCGCCTCTGGGGGATGGTCGGCGCCAAGTGTTTTCTGGCACTTTCCTGAACCCATACACGACCGACCGTCAGGCTGATTGTGCCGACTGACCAGGCAACCAACATGGCCATTCGCGGAACAGGGTAGCGAGCGACGATGCATAGAACCAGGCCCGCCAGGATCGCCTTGATCGAAACCCTGAGGACCGTCTCGGTTTCCTTGACATGCAAAAGGCTGCAAACCCTCGGGTAAGCATTGTCACTTTGCAGAAAGCAGATAACGATGCACGAGTATATTAGAGAGCCGAAAAAGAGTTCGTTCAGGCTAAGTTTAAATGTTTGCGAAAGCTGCAGGACGTGGCCAATGGAGCCGCCTATTAAGGTTCCGGCCAAAACAAGCAGGAAGTCCGATATTACCCTGAGAAAGGGCAACGAGAGCATCGACGGCGTCCACACTTCCACTGCAGAAGATTGCGCGTCCCGCTCGCTCCCATCTGGTCGAAATGGAACTGCATTCGTAGTCATTTGCATAGTCTCCAACTAAAGATGGAAAACGCGATCCGCGCCCAAACGCCTTCAAAAGAGGCGCAGAGGGTCTAACCAACGAGTCGTAACGCGCCGAACTATCACAGCCGGATGCGTCTACTTGTACACTTGGATGCATCAACGTGCATGGCTGGCGAATTTAGAGTTCTAATTCGGTCAGCCGAGGAATTTAGTCGTGCCACAGACCCTACCCAAGGGATCTATTGGCAATACTTATTGGATGCGAACCGTGGAGTGAAGTTTGCATTTCATAAGAGAAAATTGCAGGTGCGGAAACGCAAGGTAAAGATCCAAGAAAGATGCTTACACCACGAACGAGAACCGCGGAGCGGCCCAACCGGCTAGCCAGGCGGTAGAGCCCATTCTTTGGCTCGGGGCATCCTAAGTACAAAGTGGCAGGCGTGAAGCCAACCAAATCCCCTAACGTCTGGAACTGTGAGGTCGCGGACATGACCCGTATCGGATCCGCTGTTTTCTGTGCATTTTTGACCGGATGATGGCAAGTCCCATGAATGAAACACTGAATGATCGCAGATTCAGGGAGAGCAAGCATTCAAATCCCGCCCGGTTCTCCCTTGAATTCATGGGGATGCATACTCTCTCTCCTACTCGGCACTGGCCGGCGCTGCCGTTTGGAAGTGTGCGCCCGGCGGGCGTCTCCTGGGGCGCGCTCGAACCGGCAAGGGGCCAATACGATTGGCACTCACTGGATACGTGGGTTTCCGAGTCACAAAAGCATAATGTGCAACTGGACTATGTTTTTGTGAATACACCCCTATGGGCCAGCACCCGGCCGAACGAGCCCTGCATTGGCAAACGGGTCGGATGCGCGGCACCTCCCAACCTGACGGACTGGGAGGATTTCGTTCAAACGCTCGTGAAGCGCTATAAGGGACGAATCTCCAGCTATGAGCTGTGGAACGAACCTAACGGTTCTGGCTTCTGGACTGGCAGTCCGCCGCAAATGGTGGAGTTGGCTGCCCGTGCGTATCCCATTATAAATCAATTGATCCTGCAGCCATCGTTACTACTCCGGCAGCATCGTCCTCCGGCTGGCCCCTTCCCCACGATGCGTGGCTGGATCAATATTTTTCTGCGGGCGGCGGCAAGTACGCCGATGTCGTTGCGTGGCACGGCTACTCAGGCCGCAATGATCGTCCCGCCCTTCCTCCTGAGGGCCTGGCGCTGCAGATCCAGGGCCTCCGAGCAGTGCTTGCGCGCCATGGCCTTAGTCAACTTCCGATCTGGAACACCGAGGGTGGATGGGGAAAAGACGCTCAGTTGCCTGACGAAAATCAACAAGCTTCGTTCCTGGTCAAGTGGTATTTGATCAACTTCACCAATGGGATTGCGCGAGCCTATTGGTATCAGTGGGACAATCCGGAATGGGGAACCTTGTGGCGCGAAAGCAGTGGAGTCACGCCGGCCGCCAAGGCCTACCAGCAGGTCTATGGCTGGTTGGACGGTGTTACTGCAGTCGGCCCCTGCGGGTCGAAGCCCTCGTCAACTTTCTGGACATGCGACCTACTGAAAGGAAGCACTCGTTTCCGCGTCGCATGGAGCGCATCGGGCACTGCACCTTTGACAGATAATGCCAAAGTAGTTGCCATCACGCAGGTGGGGGGCTTAGCTCCACAGTCGAACGATCAGCCCGTAATCGTGGACTCACGGCCAACCCTCTTTCGCATCAAGGAACCGTAAAAGAACAGGGTGACTCTGGCGCGGCCCGGGAGCCACGCAAAAGCCACCCTGCTTGGGCTCCTCAGCGAAATGATATTGCCTGCACGGAATAGGCAGGTATATCGATTGTCGTAGTGCGGCTTGCTCCTTGCGCCGCGAAGGATATTGGGGTTGAGTTGATCCCTGATCCATTCGTGATTCGGTAGAGTGTCCCCTGGGTATCGGCGAAACCGGGATTTGCGAACGTCACTGAGATTTGCGCATAAGCTGTAGAAGTCGGGTTGGTAATAACGATGGCATCCTGCGTTGGCGTGTAGAAAGCGGTTGTCGCCAGTCCGCCACCGCCAGTAGGCGTTGACACACTCGCCGCCATGTAGCCACCGCCCGACAGTCCCAGATATCCGCTCGATGCCAATAGCTTGAACGCATAGTACTGGGGATAAGGCGCGGGTGTTGCGCCGGCGGAATACAGGCAATCCATGTTCGCATTCCAAACCCCAATCGCGCAGAAGTAAGGATATGCGGAACCGGCAAAGTAAATCAGTTTATCCGGCACCTTCAGGCTGCCGTTGTAAACGGAATTCAGCATATCCGTCACATACAGGGCATTGAATACTGGTGCATAAGTTGGATCGTTGCGGCAGCAATCCTTAAAGAAAGCCCAGTTAGTGTTGAATTCAGTCACATAGACCGGCGTCTGGGCGCCTCCTGGCTGCTTGCCCGCGGCCAACTGCGACCGGACCTTGTTATAGTTGGCGAGCGCACCGACGGCTGGGTCTTGAGTCTCTTCGTATAGCGATAGATTGCCGGTAAAGGTATCCCACTTGACTCCTAACGACTGCAGCCCGAATAGATATTGGTGGTAGCTGACAAAGTCAACGTAAGGCGCAGTCGTTGGCGTTGTTAGCAGAGTGGAAATCCAGAGAGCCGAGTATCCCGACAGAACTGGCCCGCCGACCCGAATCGTTGTTTTGTCCTGGGCCGCCTGCGTTTTCATCGCAGGAGCGGCGGCGGCATAGATGGCCATATAGTTTGGCAGGTTATAGGAGGAGCACAAACCGGTGGCGTTCGGCTCGTTCCAGATTTCATAATCCTGAACAACTCCCGGAAAAGTGCTATCCATGTGTGCGACATAGGCCGCCGCGATCCGGGCCCACTGGTTCACGTCCGTTGGCGCAGCATAGGTATTTCCGCCCTTGCATGGACCCGTAGTCGGTTGCAGCCATACAGGTGAGTGCTCAAGCTGCAGCATAACGTGCTCTCTTGACGCCTGCACGGAAGAAATGAACGGATCGATCTTGGTCCAGTCCGGTGTCGTCGTGGCGAAGACCAGAGGTATCTGGGCATCCAAACGCGATACCGTAAGCCCGCCATTTGTCAACAGAGTTCTATCCGCAACCGTATGTATCCCCTCGCCCCGCCCCGTGCCGAACATGTCCGCGGGAATGGGATGGGTTGTAACTGTGCGAGAGCCGAAATCCGCGGTAATGCTGGAGAATACTGTGACCACGCCGCCACTGGTCTTGTTCAGGCTCGAGTCGGTCACGCGGACTGTATGCTTGCCCGCGACCGCGGGAGCAGTGTACACACCGCTGTTTGAAACGGTGCCGACAGTGCCGTTTCCGCCAGGTATGTTATCCACCGAGAAACTCACAGGCGCCGAATCAGGCACGAGACAGACCTGGGCCTGGAATGCCTGCTGACCGCTTGTCGGAATGGAAGCCACGAAGGGGTAAATTTCGAAAATCGGGGTGGCCGATACAGTGATGACCGCCGCGCCTGACACGGCCGCCGAGGCTTGACTGATTGCCTTGATGCGATGCGTTCCGGCAAACGGCGGGGCGGTGTAAAATCCGGTCGACGTAATGGTGCCTACATTTGCATTACCACCCTTTAAGTTGTCCACGGCCCAGGTAACCGCTTTATTGCTCTCACCCGTGACGGTTGCGCCGAATTGCATTGTGCCCGAAGACTGCGCACAAGGCCCAGGCGGCGTAACGTTGACTCCGGGCCCGGGAGTGCCTGAAATGCCGGTGCCTTGCTGCGGAATGGAAATAGGGCTTCCCGGGGCGCTCTCGGCTATAACCAGGTTCACAGCGCGACGGCCAAGTGCCTGCGGAAGGAAAGATACCTGGACTGTGCAGCTCCCGCCCGGCGCCAGCGTGCCCCCGCCGTGGCCGTTTCCGCAATTAGTCGTAAATGGGAAATCAGCCGACGAAGTAATTGAACTGAACGTCAAAGCGACGGACTGATTATTGGTGAGCGTCACCGGTTGCGGCGTGCTCAAAGTCGAAATGATCTGGTTGTAAAAATAGTATCCGCCCATCTTCGGCGTGTATGTTACCCCTACGACTCCACTGCCATTTACCGCAACTGTCTGTGGCGAGCCAGGAGAAGAGTCCGTAATCGTGACAGTCGATGTGTAATATTTCACCACGGTGGGGCTGAACGTGATGTTTATGGCGCAACTGCTTCCCGCCGCAAGGGACGACCCGCAATTGTTTGTTTGCGAAAACGGGGCCGATGTTTGAATGCTTGCAATGCTCATGGTTACGGTTTGGCCGTTCGTGAGCGTAACCCGGACAGGCGAGCTGGAAGCTCCGATGGCCTGGTTGGGGAATGGAATGAGCTTGGGAGTGGTTGAAGCCTGTTGTGCTTCAAGGACTGTACCAAACAGTGCTGCCACGAGCAGATATTGGCCAATGTAGGGGAATTGAAGTCTTCGCACTTGACACTCCAAGGACGAGAATGGTAAAATCGTCCAACGCAATACGGCTTATCAGAATCGCATGCGGCAGATGTGTACCTCGATGAAAGTTGCCGTTACATCAGTTGAAGGTGCAATTCCTCGATTTGTACGCGTTCTGCCGCAATTTCAGATTGACGATGAACAAGTTGATGAACGTGAATCGCTCCGTGCCTTCTTCGAGATATTTTCGAACCCGGCAGAGCGGATTTGTGATCAGGACCAGGTTTGCGGCGCAACTCCACGTTGACTAGGTCCATTTGATAGAATATGCGCCGATATCTATCGGATGCCGGTCGGGTTCCCTAGGTTGCATTCGCTTCCGTCCGGAATTCATTCAGCATGGAGCGACAAGGACTTGTGGTTTCAACGCGTCTTCACTTCTGCGTTCGGTTTTCAGCGCCGTCTCGGGCGAGAATCACAACACCGGATTCGAAACCATGAAACCCAGCTCGGACCGCTGGCCTACCTTTCCGCAAAAAGCCGCATCAAATTTTGTTACACTGGCCTGTGTCCACACGGTTAATCCACAGTTCCCAGAAAGGTCAGTCTCAGATGAGTGTGTCCCAGCGTCATGCCTTGATCATGCTACCTATCCTTGCCGCATTTCTCTCCGGATGTGGCGGTTTCAAAGGCGTGGTCACACCGACCCTGTCCTCAATTAGCCCGGCAACAGTGGCTGCGGGGTCTGGCGGATTCACTTTAACGGCGACCGGCACGAACTACATAAGCGGGACACAGATTTTATGGGATGGAGTAGCCCAAACGACCACGGTCGTTTCAAATACTCAATTGACAGCATCGATATCTGCCGCGCAGATTGCGGTTGCGGGCACGGTCAGCATCCGAGTGATGAAAGCGGACACTACCACATCGAGTGCGATGAACTTGACGATTACTGGGGGGAGCGGCGGTGGGTCAGGAACGCCGCCCACGCTTACTTCGATCACTCCCAATAATGCGCCCACCGCAAGCCCCGCATTCACCCTCACCGCGACTGGCACAGGCTTTGTGAGCGGCAGTCAGATCATCTGGAATGGGACCGCGCTCGCGCCGACAACATTTGTGTCGAGTACTGTGCTCACTGCAACCGTGCCGGCCGCCAATCTCGTTGATGCAATACCGGTGAATGTGTTCGTTCTCAACCCGGACAGCACTGCATCCAACTTCCTGCCATTTACCATCAACGTTTCGTCGAACACACTTCCAACTTTGACTAAGATCAGCCCCAACTTTTCCCTGGTTGGGGGCCCAGACGTAACCATGACCCTGACAGGGACCAATTTCGCCACAAGCTCAACCGCGCTCTTTGGCCCTCTTGCGTTGGCCACCACCTTTGTAAGTAATACGCAATTGACTGCGGTAGTTCCGGCGTCCGCCCTGACAAAGATTGCCCAGGTGAATGTCACTGTAAGTAATTCGCCCACCGCTGTCTCCAACCCTCTTCCCTTCAGGGTGGGAATTACTCTCTACTTCGGACTTGTAAACGACCTCGTCTGGGACGCAACACACGGCGTCATGTACATTTCAGAATCAAGCGCTTCCCCAGCCCAGGATCATCCCAATACAGTGCGGGCAATCGATCCACTCAATCCAACGGTGAATCATGGCATCTACAGGCCGGCTGCTGGAGCCGAGCCCAACCGTCTGGCCATTTCCGACGACGGGAAGTATTTGTATGTCGGCTTGGATGGCCAAAACACCGTCCAGCGACTGCTCTTGCCGAGTTTAACCCCCGATGTCACCATTCCGCTGGGTGGGGCAACGACCTTTGGGTCGTTCTCTGCCTTGGATATTCAGGTAGCGCCAGGCCAAGACAGAGTGATTGCAGTTGCGCGCGGAAAGAATGCCTCGTCGGGAACCATTCAGGCAGTGGGCGGCCTCGCCGTTTACGACGACGCGGTTCAACGTCTTTCGGTCGTCGCGGGGACAGCGCAAGTTCGTATCGGCACCATCCAATGGGGTGCGGATGCAACCATTCTTTACGGGGCGAACATAGAAGACAACTCAGGCGATTTCTATCAGATCGCCGTCTCCAACAACGGGGCAACCCTGCTCAGTAACATTCAGAATATCTTCCCCACTCCCAATCAGCGTATCCATTACGACCGCGGAATCAAGCTGCTTTATGGTGACGATGGCGCGGTATACAGCCCCGCTTTGGCTACGCCATTGAGCGGTTTCCCCGCAGTGGGCATCATGGTTCCGGACTCGACAATTAAAGATGCGTATTTCGTTGGCCAGGCAGCCGCCAACGCAGGAACGCTGAACTACCTGCTCCAATCGTTCAACGTGAACCCGGTTCCATTATTGAGCGGGCCAACGAGGATCACGCTCAACCCTGTTCAGGGTGTACCTCAACACCTCATTCGCTGGGGCTCGGATGGTCTTGCATTCAACACAAAAACGCTTGTGGGCTGTACTGTTAAACCATGTCCGGGAGCCGGGCAGCTGTACATCTTGAGTGGACAGTTTGTGACAACAGTGCCGTAGCGAATTTGGAACGGGCCGGGGAAGTACATCCGTTCAATCAGAGAGACATCCTGTTCTCTGATCGGTGCCTGAGCTTCGCGGATCAAGGACAGGAGCATCTTGCTTGAAAACAGGATTCGTTTGGCCAAAGAAAGAAAGGGATCTAAGTAAGTCATGATTCAACGAGTTCTCATCCTTTGCGTTCTTTCTCTATCCTCAGCAATGGCGCTCGCCCAGGCAGCGCCGTCAGCCACAGGCAATTCAGCCCCTCTAGTCGTCGGAGGATACTTCAGCTACTTCGACGCAGGCTACGCAGGAAATCGGGTGATGGGTCCAGGGGCATATGTAGATTGGTCACCCGCGATCGGGGGTAACCTCGGAGTGGAAGCGGAAGGTCGCTGGCTCAAGTTCGGCGCTGACCATGACTTCAGCGAGTATAACTATCTCGCCGGGCTCCGTTACCGTATGCGCGCGGCGAGCCGGTTTCAACCCTATGCGAAGTTCCTGGTGGGCGCCGGTGAGCTCAACTTTCCATTTCAACTCGCCCATGGAAGCTATTTTGCCTTGGCGCCTGGCGGCGGCGTCGATTTTGTAGTTCGCCCGCGTTGGAGCGTGCGAGCCGACTACGAATATCAAATCTGGCTGAACTCACCCGGAATTCCCGGCGTACAAACCAGCACGGTGAAACCAAACGGCGTCAGCGCCGGATTGAGCTATCGAATATTCTAAATAACGCGTAAACCGATCATGAACATTTGCAAAAGCACATCCAAGTTGCGATCCATCAAATGTTCGCAGAGGACCAAATAATTGACATCGAACGGCCTCATCGACGTTGACAATCAAAGCCTCAGCACGGCTCAGGTCAAAGGTCGCGTCGCTCGCGCCCTGATTTCTGTGCTCTCTGAAAAATGCAAGGCATACTGCATGCTGTCCGGCTACGAACGGCTTCCCGATTTATACGATAGCGACATTGACTTCATGGTTGGTCAGGAAGATTTCGAACGCATGCCTGCGTTGATCGAGGAGGTGGCGCGGCAATCGAATACGCGGCTGTTTCTTTCCGTTGAGCATGAAATCAACGCACGCGCCTACTACCTGGCTTCGCTGTCTGGGCCTGAACTGACCTTCATTCAACCGGATTCGACTTCCAACTATCGACACTTCGGATCTCTGTGGTTGCGTGCCGACGAAGTGCTCTCGGCGAGACGTTGGCATTCGAGCGGATTCTGGATTCCATCCCCTGCGCATGAATTCGCCTATTACCTGATCAAGCGGTTCAACAAGCGAGACCTTGGACCGGAACATAGCTCCCGCCTGCACCGTCTCTATGCAGAGGACAGTGTCGGATGCGATCGAATGATCGCACGCTTCTGGAGCGGATACCAGGGAAGCGCGCTTCGTCGCATGGCGAAGTCCGATGATTGGGCAGAACTACAAACGTCCTTCGAATCATTCCGCAGGAAGATGAAGCGCACTACCGCCGAATCTCTTGTGCAGAAAATCATCTCGAGCCCGAAACACGCAATTCACTGGCTCGGTCGCATGTTTCGGCCGACCGGCGGATGGATTGCTTTCATCGGTCCGGACGGTTCCGGAAAGTCTCTTATGATCGACGTCATTCGCCAACAGTATTTCTTCGCCTTCCGAAGAGCGCGATGCTTCCACATGAGGCCCAAGTTCCTACCAGGCAAAGCGACAAACGGAAGCGCCGTAACAAATCCTCATGGACAGCCGCCGCGCGGGTATCTGGCTTCCATCGCGAAGGTTTTCTTTCTCGTCGCCGACTACTTCCTCGGCTATATATTCAAGTTGCTTCCTGCGCTTGGCAGTACGCGGCTTATCATCTTCGATCGCTATATCTATGATTTGCTGGTCGACAGCAAGCGGGTACGCTACAGCGGCCCGGCGTGGCTCCTCCGGATGGCTGCCGCTCTCGTTCCCTCACCTGACCTTGTTATCCTTCTCGACGCGCCTGCCGAAGTTCTCTGGTCGCGAAAGCAGGAAGTGCCATTCGAGGAAGTAGCACGCCAGCGAGTAGCTTATCTGAACCTGGCGCGCAACCTGTCATCGGCGGTGGTTGTAAATTCGGCGCAGCCGGTCCCTGATGTAATCCACGACGTAAACCGCGCCATCGTCGATCACTATTCCCGCCGCACGGCTCATCGCCTTGGGCTCCCGGTTCCTCCACCTTTTATGAACCGGAGCGGGTCGGATGGCTCGGGCCAATGACGCTGACCATGACCGATATTGCAGCGCCGCTAACCACGACTGACATTCTTCAGGTGGCATTTCCGGCGCTAAACGCAACATCTGTCCCTGCTGCTTCCGGAGCACATCCAGTCCATGTCATCCAACAGGGCACGGAGCCGCGGTGGATCATTATCGGCGATCCTCATAAAGCCGTTGCTATATTGCGGAGTTGGCGGCCCTGGGATCCCGGATCGCGTTTGCGGTGGCGCGCGGTTGTAGTGGCCGCGGCAATCAAGTTGCTTCCGCGGCTCCCAGGAGTGCAGAACAGTATCGCCCATCTTGACTCCTCTTATTGGCGCCGCAGTCTGCCGGGGTTTCCTGCGAACTGGAATGCCGTGATTCATGTGGGCCACCGATCACGCACGCGCAAGGCGATTGCGTTTTTTTATGCGGAAGGTCAGCCAGTCAAGTTTGTTGCCAAGGTCCCGCTTGCACAAGGAGCAGCCGGTGCGATCTCCAATGAGGCCGCTATTCTTCTGCGCATGAAGGAGTTCAATTATTTGCCTCGGGTTCTCTTTCAGGATTCGGCCCGCGGAATCGCCGTGCATACGTGGCTCGATGGAGAACCGGTGTCAAGAGGGTTCAGAAAAGCCCACGTTGACCTACTTACCACTCTCGCCAACCAGGGCAGCAGCATACGAGTCTCCGATTTTCAGGCGGAGGTTGCGGAACAACTGGACAGGCTGGATCTGCCCTTCGACCGTTCGCTGCTGACACATTGCCTTGAGTTACTCAACTACGATGAGCCGTTGCAACAGTTCGTGGAGCACCGCGACTTCGCGCCGTGGAATCTCAAGTGGCTTGCCGATGGCAAACTCGGTCTCATTGACTGGGAATGGTCTGTGTCCAACAGTCTTCCGTGGCAGGATGCATGTCGGTTCTTCTATCTCGACGATGTCTTTTTCAACGGACGCGGCAAAGTTTGGGAGACAATCACCAGCAATCCGCTATTGCTAAATTATCGAAGGAAGTTTGCCATTCCATCGGCTGCCCTGCCGGCTCTCACCATGCACTATCTGCTTCGCGTGCTGTGCATGGACTGGCAAAGCGGAAATGAGCGTCTGGCTCTATATACGTTCGGGCAGATAAAATCGCTGTTCTCTTCCCTGCCTGCGCCACGTTAGATTCACTTACACTTCTATTTTCACGCTCCGAGTCTTCATCGAAGCTATCAGCCCCGCATTTAGAATAGTAAGTCCAGCCAGGCAATATAAACCCGCCCGCTGCGAGTGAAAGCACTCGTCGGCCCAAACCTTCACGTTGGGTGCAAGGAATCCGCCCAGGTTGCCCATGCCGATCAATGCAATGCCGCCAGCCGCCGCGCGGTCTGCCAGATAACTCGTGGGGAACGTCCAGAATAGCGGTTGCACAGCAATGAAACCTGAAACGGCAATGGAAAGCGCGACAAGTCCCATGCGGGGTCCTGCCGTGGGAAATGCGAAACTAGCGCAACCCGAAATCAACAGCGTGAGAGCAGCAAATTGTCGGTGCTTATTCCACTTGTCCGCGGCGCGGGGCAACAAATAAACAGCTGCCAATGCGCACACCCACGGTATCGCCGACACCAGTCCAACTTGAAGCCCCGCGGGTTTGTGCAGCAGCGCCGATATTTCGGCCGGCAAATAAAACACTGCTCCATATGTGCTCATCTGAATCAACGCATAGATAAGCAGGAATCGCATAACTCGCAAGTCGCGAAGCATGGGGATGAGCTTCGTGGGCCCGATGGAACGTCGAGCCGCCTCCTCGCCCGCCAGCGCGTCTGCCAGCGCATGTTTCTCCTTACCTGGGAGCCAAGTGGCATTTGAGGGCCTGTTATCCAGATACCAAAAGGCAGTAAACCCAAGAGCGACAGCCATGAATCCCTCTACGAGAAACATCCACTGCCAATTCTGGAGCCCAAACTTAGGTTGCATTTCGAGGAGCAAACCGGAAAGCGGGCCTCCAACAATGAGCGCAAGAGGAACGCCAAGATAGAACAGGCCTAGGATCCGACCCCGATCGCGATTCGGAAACCAGTATGTCAAATAGAGAATCGAGCCCGGGAAAAAGCCCGCTTCCGTTACGCCCAGAAATAGCCGAAGCAGATAGAAAGAAATGCTGCCACTTACAAACATCATGGCCATCGACACAAGTCCCCAACTTAACATCAGGATGGCAATCCACAACTTGGCGCCAATCTTGTGAAGGATAAGGTTGCTGGGGAAACCACAGAGCGAATAACCAATAAAGAAGAGGCCTGCACCAAGTGCATAGTTTCTTTCGGAAATGCCGACTGAGGCTTCCAGTATCTGCTTGGCAAAGCCTATGTTTGCACGATCGAGAAAAGAAACGACATACAGCAGCATCAAGTAAGGTGCGAGCCGCCGGATAGCTCGCGAGACCGCCAGGTTCCGTGCTCTTTCAGAATCACTGTTATCCATGGAGCCCCTAAGACATACCCTGGCTCTTTGCAAGTTCTCTTTCAATGGCGGACACCAGTGCGGGCGAGTCCGGCGCTGTGTCCGGAGCAAACCGCCCCACAACCTCGCCCGGGCGGCTGACGAGGAACTTCTCGAAATTCCACAGCACTTCGGGCTCTGGGTTGGGCGCAATGCCGTAGCCTTTCAGCTTCTCGCTGAATGGGACCTCGGCCTCACTTACTGCCTTTGGCTGCGCTTCAATTAGAGCAGCATAGAGCGGATGCTTCTTGTCGCCCACGACAGTGATCTTGTCGAACATGGGAAAGTCAACGCCGAAATTCAACGTGCAAAAGGACTGAATCTCCTCGTTTGTACCCGGCTCCTGCCCCGCAAAGTCATTGGCGGGAAAGCCCACTACCACAAAGCCCTTGTCAGCGTATTTCTTGTAGAGCTTCTCCAGGCCCTCGTATTGCGGGGTCAGCCCGCACTTTGATGCCACGTTGACCACCAGGAGAACTTTTCCTTTGAACTCCGCAAGCGATGCGTCCGCGCCCGTGATCTTGCGAACCGGGATGTCATAGACCGATGTGCTCATTGTGATTTCTCCTTCGCGATTTTAGTGACGGCGACGGCCGTCGAATGACGAATCCGTTTACTTACCCTAACAGTTGTTTTGCCACTTTCACGTATAATTCAACGGCTTCCTTTAGTTCCTTCTTGGAAAGCCTCTCTGCCGGTGTATGGGCCACGTGGATGGAACCGGGACCCAGCAGCAGCGGCTCGCCCCAGTTCGTAAGCATTGGGATATCGGTAGCAAACTTCGCGACCATCGTCGGCAAGCCTGCGATTGCGCGCAGGCGCACGAACGCCAAATCGAGGGTGAAGCTCACTTCGGCCAGGCCGGAAGCAGCTTCCAGAATCGCGGCGCGAACCGGCGCCGACGGACCCACAAGTCGGACCAGCACCTGCGCCTCAGCAGTGTCGGCGATGACATTGGGGGCATGCCCACCTTGGATCTGCCCAATATTCAAAGTACTCTGGCCGGCATCTTTGTCGACCGGCAGCGACAGCGTCAGCAATCGACCCAACACCTCGACCATCTTGTGAACGGCGCTTTCTCCTAGCTCGGGATATGCCGAATGCGCCATTTTGCCCGTACATTTCAGCGACGCGCGCAGGGCGCCCTTTGACGCCAGGGCCAGGCAGTTGCCGGTGGGCTCGCCGTTGATGAGGTAACGGTTGCCCTTGGGGGCCAGGTTGGCCGCCTTGGCGCCCGCCGAGTCGCGCTCTTCCCCTGAAACAAACAATAGCCCAATCCGAAATCCCGCCGCGCGCAGCGTCTCGCCGGCAGCCACCTGGGCGGCGATGATGCCCTTTGCGTCGGAAACGCCGCGGCCATACATGAAGTCCTCGTCCTCGCTGAAAGGGATGTAGGGCGGCACGGTATCCATGTGCGTGGAGAACACCACGTCCGGCGTTTCACCGGCATTACCGGCGTATACGTTCCAACGCGCACCATCCGTGCCGCTATCGGGCGGCTGAGGGACGGGCGTCTTTTCCACCGCCCACCCGCGACGGGCGAGCGAGCCGGCCAGAAAATCGCCCACCGCGCCTTCCTGATAGGTCGTTGATTCGATTTCACACAACTGGCGGGTAAATTGAATCGGGTCAAATTCCAAAAGATCGTTCATGATGCTGCCAGAATACCTTACCGGGAGTTCTATACCTTCGCTAGCCCACCGGCCGGCGGTGACTTGTCGCCCAATTGGACTGACCTTCGGCCGCATGAAGAAACCAACTTGCCGCCCGTCGGGGGTAGAATATAGCGTGGAATGACTTCCACAATTGCACACGCTCAACCTGATCCGACCCCAAGGGCCGCGATGTTGCGCAGCCTGGATCTGACTGGCCCCGCAGGCCGGCTTGAAGCGCTTGTGAACGAAGGCGCACCCGACGCAGCTTACGCGGCTCTAGTCTGTCATCCTCACCCGCTGGGCGGCGGCACCATGCACAACAAGGTTGTTTACCACGCCATGAAGGTCATGAGTGACCCGGAGTGGGGGCTGGGCTGGCCCGTGTTGCGCTTCAACTTTCGCGGTACGGAGCGGAGCCAGGGCGTGCACGACGGCCGAGCCGAGTCTGAAGATGTTCTGGCTGCGCTCGATTGGCTTGAAAACGAATACAAGCGCCCGATTGTAGTCGCGGGGTTCAGCTTTGGCGCGGCAATGGCCCTGAAGGCATGTTGCGGTTTGTCCAAGAATCGGGATGTCCGCGCCGTTGCCGCGCTCGGCCTGCCCACTGAAGCTGACGGCCACCACTACCGCTATCCCTTCCTGGCAACCTGCACCCTCCCCAAGCTTTTCCTCAGCGGAGATCTCGATGAATTTGCGCCGGCCCCCCAATTGGCGCAGGTGGCCGCCTCCGCGTCAGAACCGAAGCGGCTGCTCACTATACAGGGCGCCGATCACTTTTTTAACGGTCATTTGGAGCCGATGCAGCAGGCGCTCTCCTTTTGGCTCAGGGAGCAAGTCCAATGACACCGGCCACCGATTCCGCACTTGAAGAAGTCCACGCTACATCCACCGGGATATTTACCGGCTCGGTCGATGCCTGCAGTATCGAATCGGCCTTCGACCGCCGCATTCGCTTTGTGGGCAACACGCTGCATCGATTGCTGCCCGACGGGAGCGGTCCGGATACCATCAATTTATCCAGCTACAAGCGCATCTTTGTGATTGCTCTGGGCAAGGCCGCCGGCGGCATGCTCGATACCCTGCTCAGCCGCATGAAGCGCCGCAAGGGTATGAGCGGCATTTGCTGCTCGAGCCAATTGCCCAAATCCCGCAACTGGAGGTTGCGCTACTTTGAGGGCGGACACCCGCTCCCGAATGAAGACTCCTTCGCCGCCGCCCAAGCCACGTTGACGTTGCTTAAAAAGGCAAAAAAGGACACCCTGATCTTCTTCCTCATTTCCGGCGGCGGTTCGGCCATGTTCGACCTTCCCCTGGATCCTAAAATATCGCTGGACGATACGGTGGCCTTCCACAGGTTGCTGCTGGCCTCAGGCGCGCCTATCGGCGAAATGAATACGCTGCGCAAGCACTTTTCAGCCGTAAAAGGCGGCCGGTTGGCCATTGCCGCGCCCGAAGCCGCAAAGGTAAGTCTGCTGGTGCCCGACGTGCCCCTCCGTTCGCTGGACGCACTTTCGTCAGGCCCCAGTTCACCCGATCACTCCACCGTAGCCGACGTGCGCGAATTGCTCGCGAAGTACGACCTGGGACCAAAGCTGCCGCCTTCGATCCGCAGCTTCTTTGAGCGCGAAGACCTGCCGGAATCGCCTGGGAACAAAAGCTGGCGCCCGCCCTTCTTCCCCAGGTTGCAATGGCCTGGGAGTGTTCTTACTCGGCGCGTTACCGCGGCCGCCTCAATGGCGGGAGAGGACGAGGCCTTCCGCGATTCGGTTTTTGAGATTTTGCTTTCAAGCCACGATCTGGTTGAGAATGCCAAGGCGCTCGCCGAGAAGGCCGGCTACCACGCTGTGGTCGACAACAGTTGCGACGACTGGGACTACGCCGAGGCCGCCCGCTACCTCCTGGAACGCTTCCACGAGCTGCGCGCCATCCACCCCAGACTTTGCCTTATCTCTGCCGGCGAGGTCACTGTCACTCTCAGCGCAACGCCCGGCGCCGGCGGCCGCAACCAGCAGTTTGCCTTGGCTTGCGCCTTGAGCCTCGCGAAATTCCCCGGCCAACGCCTCACCGTGCTCAGCGCCGGAACGGACGGCATTGACGGCAATACTCAAACCGCCGGAGCCATCGCCGACCCTACAACCGTTGCCCGCGCTCGCGCCTTCGGGTTCGATCCCGTGCAATCGCTGGCGGCATTCAACGCCTGCCCGCTGTTCACAGCCCTGGGCGACGCCGTGGTTACCGGCCCCACCGGACACAATTTACGCGACCTGCGGCTTTTGCTCGCCGACAACGGATAGCTCGGCCCCGATGCGGCATCCGGCGCCCGATCTGACCTCTCCGCATGAACCCGGCAAATGAAGTAACATTGGTGTCAACTAATTTCATCCGCATCAGGATAGTTCCGTGGCACGAAGAGTAAGCAGCAAGGCCGCTGCCAAGACGCCCGATATCCGCACCGTAGCTGCCCTGGCAAAGGTCTCCATAGCGACAGTTTCAAGAACCATCAACGGTTCTCCAGCCGTCAGCGACCGGCTCACCAAGCGTGTCTGGCAGGCCATCAAGCAGTTGAATTACTTCCCCAACACCCATGCGCGCACGCTGGTTTCCGGCCGCAGCAGGCTTCTCGGCATCATTGTTGAAAACATCGTCAATCCCTTCTTTCCCGAGCTGATCCAGAGCTTTGAGGAGATTGCCGTTGCACA
>OCTA010001056.1_pt1 | contig 25560 bp, 26 predicted proteins | sample 1538991 | NCBI WGS metagenome assembly OCTA01 (sample SAMEA3539302, study PRJEB22396) | soil metagenome | biome: tundra; feature: field; material: soil | place: USA | collected 2010-05 | depth 0.15 m | reverse complement strand
GTCTACGCTCGGACTCGCGGCGTGCGCTACGCCCCGCTTCGCCCGGATCGGGCCCATGCCGTTCAGCCATGCTCCGCTCGGTATCGGCAGAACCACAGCGATGCTCCAGCCTCCGCTCGAAGGGTGGAGGGGACCGTAGGTTGCGCAAACCCCGTGGTCGTGCGCGGTGAGAAGGCGTGGACAGCGGCTTGGACGTGGGCTTTCCCGCCACAACAGCAGAAGCACGGCGGCCGGCTCAGCGGACGAGCGGAAATCGTCCAATCCAGCAGCGTGAGCGGCGTCCGCCGACGCGCTCGCATCCAGGCGAACCCGGAGTGCGGAGTCGTTGTGCCGGCTACCCGCTGCCCGCGGCCAGGCGGCGCCGCGATCAGCGGCACCCCCATGGGCTTAGCTGGCCCTGTACGCCGGGCAGGCGCCGGCTCGCGAGCTGCCCGGCGAAGCGCATCGTCCGCGGCATACTGCGCCCGAAGGAGACGGCCAGGCGATCCGAGCGGCGCATGTACCCCGCCGCGGCCGACGGGCAGGGCCCCCGTCTTCAACGAAAGCTTTGCGAATCGCGATCCTCGACGAGCGAGAACAGCACGGGTGGCGGCGCCGCGCCGCCGCCCGTCCAGCTTCCCGACAGACTCAGCTGCCGAGTGCTGCCATGCCCTTCACGGTGTCGGCGATGAACTCACCGCGAACGACCTTGCCGTTACTCAAAGTCATAAGGTGCAGGTAACGTGACTCGGTTGATCCGCCTGGGCCGGTGACACTCTGAACGCCGCGGACCACCACGTGGTCGCCGGCGTCGATGTACTCGTCTGGGTCCACGCTGAACTTGCTCCAGTACTTCGAAAGTTCCGCAAAGTTCCCGAGGACCGCGTCGCGGCCGCGGATCACACCGCCGGTCGGCAGCGTGTCTGGTGTCTCCCAGACAACGTCATCGGCGAAATATTTCCCGACCCCCTCCAAGTAGTGCTTTGGTAGTTTGTCACTGTTCTTGTGGTGGCTGGTGGAGGGGTAGGTCGTTGAGGTCGATCGTTTGTTGGCAGGTGCTGCAGCGGCCGGTCCAGCATTTGAAGATGGGCTGGAGCAGGAGGACTGCCTGGGGGAGGGTCAGGCCGACCGCGGGTGATTTGGGCTCTGCCGCTCCAGGGTGAGGAAGCCGTGGGCGGCGGTGACCAGGGCGGTGTGGTGATACCAGCCGAGGTAGGAGCGTCCCTCGTAGTGGTCGAGGCCGAGCTCGCCCTTGAGCTGTTTGTAGTCCAGCTCGATCTTCCAGCGCAGGCGGGCTAGCCGCGCGAGCTGCTCGGGCTGGGCGTCGATGGGGAGGTTTGAGATCCAGTAGTCACTCGGCTGATCGTGCCCTGCTGGCCACTCGGCGATCAGCCACTCTTCGCGTGGTGGCCACGGCGTGCGCTTCTCGGCGCGGTTGGCGGCCCTGACACGCACGAAGCAGAAGCGCGAGGTGACCGGCTGCGCGTCGGGCCCATCGCGAAACGTGACGGTCTGGAACTGCTCCTCGCCGAGACCGGTGATCAGCCGGGCGATCGCGACCGGCTCTGCGTCGGGGCGTGGCCGGCTGCGCGGACGGCCTGTGCTGCCCCGGCGCTCTGGAACTGTGAACGTCGTCTCGGGCGTGAATACCTTCGTCTCTGCGCCAACCGACAGCACATACTCGAGCTCTGAGTCATGCAGGCGCTCGCGCAGCACGGTGTTATCGCCATAGGCCTGGTCGCCGAGCACCGGCGCGTTGGGCACATCCCAACCAGCGGCCTGCTCGATCAGCTCGACCCCCAACTCGGGCTTCGTCTTGAAAACCACCTCCGCCGGGATCTTTGCTTGCCGGCGGCGCTCGGGATCCTCACACCACTCCTCGGGCAGATACAGCGCCCACCCCAACGGGACCGTCCCCTGCTCACCGACGGCATGCGCCGAGACACCGATCTGGCAGTTACCGATCTTCCCCAGCGCCCCGGAATACTGGCGCTTGACCCCCGGCGAGTGCTTCCCGTCCTTCGGGAACCCCGTGTCATCCAACACCCACGCCTGCACATCAATCACAGGCGCGACCCGCTCAGCGACAGCACGCACCACCAGCGCCGGATCCCACGGGCTCACCGCAAGAAAGTTCTGCAAGCTCTCATAGTCAGCCTCACCGCCCAGCCTCGCGACCATCGGCTCAAGCGACTTACGCGGACCCTGCTCAATCAGCCCACGCAGATACACGCCACCATTCACAAGCTGCACCGGCCGGTTCACCGCCCCAGCCAACACCTCAGCCCCGAAAGCCTCCAAACGCTCCCTGACTACCGCTCGCCCCTGCCGATCCACTGCCACCATCACCGCCATCTCGCCCTCCCCACGCCGAAAACCAAACGCAAGAAGGATTCGCCAAACCAGCGATGAACCCTACAACAAAACTACCAAAGCACTACAAGTCGCCTCTCCTGAAAGCTTCATAGGCGTCGCGTGCGACCTGAACATTCTCGGCTGACATCACCTCTCCTTGATCTCGCGTGTCAGGCGCGAGCCTACATCAATCGATCGTGCGAGGAACCTGATCCGACGCTGTCGCTCGGGACGATTTCCAAACTTGCCGCCCGAGAGGCTCCTCACGCTCGCTTCCGCCAGGCGCAGCGGTAGCACGGCTTCGCAGGCACGAGACGCCTGAACGTCGTCCTTAGTGGTCTCGCTCGTAAGTTCGCGCACGTGTCCGGCGCGCCGGACACGCTCGCTCTTCCGCGAAACCAGCAGTCTTGCGGATGGCCTCCACGACCGCTGCTCGTCGTCCAACTCAGCAGTCCCGGGTTTGACGACCAACGTGCTCGCTCGCTCACAAGAGCGAGCGCGTCGACAATCAATCAGCGTGATTCGGCTCAGTTCGGTGGGTCCAGGCCCAGGAGACCTAGCCGATCCGGTAGCGCTCGAGCGCCCGCCGCCTGGCGTCCGCATGGTCCACGATCGGCTTCGGATAGTCGGTCCCGATCACGCAGCCCACCTCGCGCTGCACATGCGCCGGCATGGTCCACGGCTCGCGGATGTAGTCGTCGGGTACGTGTCTCAGCTCCGGAACGTAGCGGCGGACGTAGCTTCCGTCAGGGTCGTGTGCCTGCATCTGGCGCGTCGGGTTGTAGATCCGGCGATAGGCCGGTTGGGGGTCGGTCCCGACCGAGGCGATCCACTGCCAATTACCGTTGTTGTTGGCCTCGTCCCCGTCAACCAACAGGCGCATGAAATGGCGCTCTCCCCAACGCCAGTCGATGCCGAGGTCCTTTGTCAGGAATGATCCGACCACGAGTCGGGCGCGGTTGTGCATCCAGCCTTCACGCCGCAGCTGGCGCATGCCCGCGTCGATGAGCGGGTACCCCGTGTACCCCTCACACCAGGCCACAAATCGCCGCTCGGCGTGACTCCACTTGATCTTTCCGCGGTAGCGCGGTTGGAACTCTGAGGTGGCGTTGCGGGGGAAATGGAGGAGCACGTGGTGGTGGAAGTCGCGCCAGCAGAGCTGGCGGCGGAAGGTGGCGGACCCGCCATCCGACCCCAGCCGGTCCTCGACCTCGCGTGCGGACACGCAGCCGAGATGCAGGTAGGGCGACAGCCGCGAGGTGGAACTGCTGCAGAGCGCGTTACGGTTCTCGCGGTACCCCGAAACATCATGCGCGAGGAACCGCTCGAGCCGCTTGCGCCCCTCATGCTCACCGCCCTTGGGGGGTTCGTCCACCTCCTGCTCGAGGCCGAGCGAGGCAAGGGATGGGATCTCGCCTCTGGCGAGGCCCGATGGAAGCGCCGGCAGTTGGCGCGGCGCGCCCAGCACTTCGCGCCGGCTCTCTCTCTCCCACGAACGATGGAACGCGGAGAAGACCGAGTAGGGCTTGCCCGCCTGCGTTAGCGGTGCGCCGATGTCGTTGATCACGCTGAGGCCGGGGTGGCCATGGAGAGCGAGCCGAGCAGCATCGAACGCCTTTCGCACGCGCTCCCCGCGCTGCCGCGCGAAAAGGGGTTATGTCCGCGGTGAAGTGGAGCTCCTCGGCCTTGATCTCCTCGGCGAGCGCTGCGAGCGTGCGCTCAGGGGGACCGTTGCGGACGACCAGGCCGCTGCCGCGCTCGCGCAGCGACCCGTCGAGGTCGGCCAGGCATTCGAGCAGGAACTGCGTCCGTGAGCCGGATGCGTGACGGCCGTGGAGCAGGCGCTCATCGAAGCAGAAGACGGGCACGACGTCGTTGTGGGCATCCAGTGCCGCCCGCAGCGCAGGGTGCTCGTGCAGGCGCAGGTCGCGCCGGAACCAGACGATCGCACTCACGTACCGGCTGGCTCTGGTTGGAGTCGTTCTGCCACCGCCCGCTCGCGGTAGTCGAAAACCCGCTTGAGATCGCGCTTGACGAATGCCGCATGAGCGATCTGCCCGAGCGGGCCCAGCGGCATCACGTAGCGGACGCGGTCGCCGATCAGGACCGCGTGCTCGCCGTCGGGCTCAAAGGTGTGCGTGTGCTCCCAGAGCGCGTAAGGGCCGCGCACCTGGACGTCGATGAAGCGCACCGGTGGCTCCCAGACGTCGATCCGCGTGCGCCAGCGGAGGGGGACACCATGCAGCTTCATGCGGTAGTCGATCAGTGCGCCGGGGCGCATCTCGATAGGCCCCGGCGTGATCACCTCGAAACCCATCCAGGGCGGCGTGATCACCGCGAGGTTGCGTGCCTCGGCGTAGAACTCGAATGCCCGCTGGAGCGGCAACTCGAGCCGCTGTCTGCGCTCGAGTACGTAAACAGGCCCGGCGCTCACGAACCGGGCTGCTTGGTTCCGAGTGTCTTGCGCATACCCGCGAGGGCGCGATTGCCGACCCGCTTGAATGCGAGCGCAAGCAGCGGGTCGGCGAGCTTGAACGGACCCTTCAGCGCGAGGTCCGCGTCGTAGGTGATTCGTGTGCCGCCGCCCGACGGCTCGAAGGTGATCCGGTCCAGCGAGACGACGCTCGAATTCTCACCGCGAAAGGTGACCGCGCGCGGCGGGTCATACTCGATGATGCTGTAGGTGAGCGTCGTCTTGCGGTGGAGGAAGTCGGCCACGAGCCAAAACTCGCTCCCCTCTGCGATCGGCGGGTCGCCGAGGCGCTCGGCTTCGACGACCCCCGGGTCCCACTCTGCGGTCGTCGAGAAGTCGCTGAGGTACGCGAACACCTCATCGGGGGGACGGGGCGTGTCGAGGGATGCCTTGTAGCGGGCCATCGGGTTCTCCTCATCTGTTCGAGTGAGTGCTGGCCGGAATGTCCGGCCAGCCGCTGAGACGCTCGCACTGCGCCCAGAGCCGGTCGCGGTCCGCGGCGCTCTCCCTGGTCCACGGCACGCGGTGGGTCGGCCGTTCTCGGCGGTCATGCCAGAAGCCGCCGGAGCAGCGTGCTGGCTCGGGAGCGGCACCCAGCCAGACGATCGTGTCGGCGCCCTCCTGCGGCGTGCGCAGCAGCCGCTTGGTCGCGCCGTAGAAGCGTGGCAGCGAAGACTTGATTCCCGGGGTGTCCGCCCAGCCGGGATGCATCGCGTGAGCCACCACCCCGCTGCCCTTTAGCCGCTCCGCCCACTGCTCGGTCAGGATCACTTGGGCGCGCTTGGTGCGAGCGTAGGCGGTGGCGCCGTCGAACTCACCGTGGGCGCTCTGCAGGTCCTCGACGTGGATCCGCTGCGTGTACATGCCGCCCGAGGACACGTTGACGATGCGAGCGGGCGCGCTCTTCTCAAGCAGCGGGGTCAGCAGGTTCGTCAACAGGAACGGTCCGAGGACGTTGGTGGCGAATGTCAGCTCGATGCCGTCGACCGAGAGCGTCCGCTCGCCGAGCAGCGCGCCGGCGTTGTTGACCAGCACATCCAGGCGTGGCACTTCGCCGCTGAAACGCTCGGCGAACTCCCTCACGGCTTTGAGGTCACCGAGGTCGCAGAGGCCGACGTGAATATCGCGATTGCCCGACCGCGCCACGATCTCCTGGCGAGCCCGCTCACCGCGCTCCTCGCTGCGGGCGAGCAGCCACACGGCGGCGCCGAGGCGCGCGAAGCCCTCGGCCGCGGCGAGCCCAAGCCCGGAGGTGGCGCCGGTGACGAGCACTGCCTTCCCGTCCAGCGACGGCAGGTCGGCGGGGCTCCACATCCCCCTGCGGATGCGATAGCCGACGCTCGTGTAGCCCGCAACCACGGTGCGGTCGAGGATCGTGTCGAGCAGCGAGTTGATCATGCGGTTCGTCTCGGGCAATCGAGCCGCTCGCACGGCGCGCTTGTCGCATCGGCTCGCCGTGTCGGCTTGCTCGCGTCGGCTAGGTTTGTGTTCTCGTGCAAGTCCTCGTCACCGGCGCCAGCGGCTTCATCGGCGGGCGTCTCGCCCGCCGCCTTCGCGACCGCGGCGATGAGGTGCGCTGTCTGGTCCGCAACCGCGACGCTGCTCGTACCCGAGCGCTCCTCGACGAGGGCTTCGAGGTCCATGTGGGGGACGTTATCCGTCCCGACTCGCTCTCGGGCGCCGGCCGCGGGGTCGCTGTCGCCTACTATCTGGTGCACTCGATGGGCCGGGGCGGCAACGCCTCGGACTTCGCAGAGCGCGAGCGACGAGCGGCCGAGGGATTCGGGCGGATGGCCAGGCAGGAGGGCATTGGCCGCGTCATATACCTCGGTGGCCTCGGTGACAATCCCCGCTCCGAGCACCTGCGAAGCCGCCACGAGACCGCCACACAGCTCGCCGCACACGGCCCGCCGCTGACCTACTTCCGCGCGGGGATGGTCGTCGGCAGCGAAAGCGAGTCCTATCGCACCCTGCGCTACCTCGTCGAGCGTCTGCCCGCGATGATCGCTCCCGCCTGGCTCGCCACGAGAACCCAGCCGATCGGGATCGACGACGTGCTGTCCTACCTCTCGCAGGCGCCTCACCTCGAGGCCTCGACCGGCCGCGAGCTTCAGATCGGAGGCCCGGACGTGCTCACCTACGGTGAGATGCTCGACGTGATGGCACGCGCCCTCGGCAAGCGCCCGCGCCCGAAGATCCCGGTACCGTTCATAACGCCGTGGCTGTCCTCGCTGTGGATCGGCCTCGTCACGCCGGTCGACGCTGGCGTCGCGCGCCCACTGATCGAGGGGCTCAGCACCGAGACGGTCGTGACCGATTCCTCCGCCCGCCAGCTCTTTGACATAGAACCCGCCGGGTTCGAGACAACGCTGCGCCGGGCGCTCGCCGAGGACACGCGTGTTCCATCGCTGAACTAGGGGCTCCCGAACGCACGCGGGCCGCTCACGCTGCAATGCGGGCCGCCTCGCCAATTGCATCTCCTCCAAGCAACCCAACGCCCATCGCTTGGGCGAGCGCCGGGGTGGCGCCTGCGCCGCCTATGCACACGCGTACACGACTCCCAAGAACGCCGATTTCCTCACTGGCGTCGAGGAAGCGCTGCTGGCTGATCGCGGAGATCACCACCATGGTCGGCAAGAGCTCCCCAAGGGCGTCGGTGATCTCGCACAGAGGCGTGTCTGCGCCGAGGTAGGTGATCCGCCAGCCGTGCTCCCTCAGGGCGAGCCCGAAGCAGAGCAGGCCAAACTCGTGTCGCTCGCCGGGCGGACACGCGAGCACGGCCCGCGGGCCCACGCCGTTCCCCCAGCCCTGAGTCAGCGCGCGCAGCCGCCCGCCGAGCACGTTGCTCGCGAAGTGCTCGTGGGCGATGCTCGTTTCCGCTGCCGCCCAACGCTCACCGAGCTGGTGCAGAAACGGGAGGATCACCTCCGAGAGCGCGTATGGGAGCGCGAAAGCTCTGAACAGCTGGTCGAGCGCCGACTGGGCCATTGGCTCGTCGAGCGCGTCGATGCCGTGCGCGAGAGATGTCTGGATCTCGGCGAAGCTCGCCGAACCCTCGCGCGAGGCCGATTCCTCGCCCGACCTGGCGAGTCGGGTGGCCTCCGAGGCGTACAGCCCGGCGGCGATGTGCTTGCGCATGAGATACACGCGCCGCTCGTCCTCCTCGGAGAAGAGACGAAGCCCGCCTGCGGTGCGGTCAGGGCGCAGGAGCCCGTAGCGCGTTTCCCAGGCGCGCAGCAGTTCGGGGCTCACACCAACGCGTCTTGAGAGCTCGCCGATGCGCAGTCGTGGACCGTCGGTCACAACTGGAGTCTACCGAACTTCTACCGAACCTCTACGAATGCTGTACACTGAACCCGGATGACGCTGAAAACCATCAAAGGAGCGGGGCGACGGCAGGTTGCGCGCGCCCAGCGCTGGGCTGTGTTCATCCCCGCTGATCCTCGGTGCGCTACGACCCGTATAGGTTGGGCATGAGGGTCGCGATCATCGGCGCAGGAGTCTCCGGGCTTGTGTGTGCGCACATGCTGCACGCCGAGCACGAGCTGGTGCTGTTCGAGGCGGGCGATGAGCCGGGCGGGCACGCGAACACCGTGCGCGTCGAGACCGAAACCGGTGTTCATGACGTGGACACGGGGTTCATCGTCTTCAACGACCGCAACTACCCGAACTTCGAACGTCTGCTGGAGGAGCTGAAGGTCCCGACGCAGGCGTCCCCGATGAGCTTCGGGGTGAGTGACGGGCTCGACTTCGAGTACAGCGCGGCCTCGCCGAACGGCCTGTTCGCGAGCCGCAGCAACATGATCAAGCCGTCGTTTCACCGGATGGTCGCCGATCTCGTGCGCTTTAACCGGGAGGCCCGTGAACTGCTTGGCAGCGAGGAGGATCCGTCGCTGCGCGAGTGGCTGGCCGAGCGGCGCTATTCGCGCGACTTCGTGGAGCGTCTGATCGTCCCCCAGGCCTCCGCGGTGTGGTCCGCCGACCCGGCGCAGATGTGGTCCTTCCCGGCGCGCTTCCTCGTCGAGTTCTTCGACAACCACGGCATGCTCGGATTCCGTGGCCGGCCACGGTGGCGAACCATCACCGGGGGGTCGCGCAGATATGTCGAGGCACTCACGCGTCCGTGGCAGGAGAGTGTCAGGCTCTCGACAGCGGTGACGAGCGTCTCTCGTCATTCCGACCACGTCGTCGTCTCGACGCGGACAGGTGAGTCGGAGCGCTTCGATGCGGTGGTGATCGCCACCCACTCCGATCAGGCTCTCGCCCTGCTGGCCGACCCCAGTGAGCGCGAGCGCGAGCTGCTCGAGGCGGTCCCCTATCAGCGCAACGAGGCCGTGCTCCACACCGATCGCTCGCTTCTCCCGCGGCGGCGGCGCGCGTGGGCAAGCTGGAACTACCATCTCGGCGCCGATGCGGGTGGGGGCTGCACTGTGACCTACCACATGAATCGCCTGCAGTCGCTGCGCGCTGAGCAGGAGTTCTGCGTCACGCTCAATCGCACCGCCACGATCGACCCTGAGCGGATCATCCGCACGATCGACTATTCGCACCCCGTCTACACCCCCGCGGGCGTCGCGGCGCAATCGCGCCACGAGGAGATCAGCGGGCGCAATCGCACGCACTACTGCGGCGCCTACTGGGGATGGGGTTTCCACGAGGACGGCGTCAACAGCGCGCTGCGGGTGGCGCGCGAGATCGGCGCCAGGCGACCGGAACCCGTGAGCGTATGAGCACGAGCGCGATCTACGAGGGCACGATCCGCCACCGGCGGTTTGCTGCGCGGCCACATGAGTTCAGCCACCGCGTGGCGCTCTTCTATCTCGACCTCGAGGAGCTCGACGACGACCTGCTCGGCGGCCGTCTCGTCGCCACCCGTCCCGGCGCGGTGCGCTTCCGCCGCGCCGACTACCTCGGCGATGCCTCCGTGGGGCTCTCAGATGCAGTGCGCATGAAGGTCGAGCGCGAGACGGGCACGCTGCCGACCGGCCCGATCCGTCTGCTCACCCAGTTGCGCACGTTTGGACACTGCTTCAACCCCGTGAGCTTCTACTACTGCTTCACGCCGCAGGAGCAGCTCGAGGCGGTCGTTGCGGAGGTGACGAGCACGCCTTGGGGCGAGCGCCACGCCTACGTGCTGGCGCGAACGGCCGAGGGGGGCGTGCTCGCCGCCGACTCTGAGAAGAAGCTGCACGTCTCCCCGTTCATGGGAATGAAGCAGCGCTACTTGTGGCGCGTGACCGCGCCCGGCAGCACACTGTCGGTTCACATCGAGAGCCGCGAGCGCGAGCAGCGCGCCTTCGACGCAACGCTCGCAATGCGCCGCTCCGCGCTGACGCGCGGCAGCCTGGCGGGCGTCACCGCGCGCTACCCGGCGGCAACGCTTCGCGTGCTGGCGCTGATCTATGGCCATGCACTTGCGCTCAAGCTCAAGGGCGTGCCCGTCCATCGCCGTCCACAGGTGCCGGCATGACACCCGGGCAGCGCCTCGCGCGTCGCGTCGTGCTCGGCCTGCTGGCCCATCTGAACTCTGGCCAGCTGACAATCGTCGAGGGCAGGGAGCGGCTCGTGTTCGGGCAGGGCAGCCCGCAGGCGACGGTGGAGGTTCGCTCACCGCGGCTCTGGCCGATGCTGCTGCACGGCAGTCGCGGCATGGCCGAGGCATACATGGAGGGACTGTGGTCGTCGTCCGATCTGACCGCGGTGGTGCGCGTCGGTGCACGCAACGTCACCGCTCTCGACTCCTGGCGCCGCCGCCTGGCGCCTGCGCGGGTCCCGCTTCAGACGGTGCGCGGCATCCGCGCACGCAACACGCACGCGCGCAGCCGACGCAGCATCGCCGCCCACTACGACCTCGGCAACGAGTTCTTTGAGTTGATGCTCGATGAGACCATGATGTACTCCTCCGGCTACTTTCCGCGCCGCGGGATGACGCTCGCGGAGGCCTCCACCGCCAAGCTGGAGCTGGTGTGCGACAGGCTAGACATAGGGCCCGGGGACCATGTGCTCGAGATCGGCACGGGCTGGGGTGGCTTCGCCGTGCATGCCGCGAACACGCGGGGCTGCGAGGTCACGACCACCACGATCTCGCGCGAGCAGTACGAATACGCCCAGGCACGCGTACGAGCGGCCGGGGTCGAGGATCGGGTGACTGTTCTCTCCGAGGACTATCGCGATCTGCGCGGGAGCTACGACAAGCTCGTGTCGATAGAGATGATCGAGGCGGTCGGCTGGCGCGATTTCGACACGTTCTTCGCGCGCTGCTCGGACCTCCTCTCGGGCGACGGCAGCATGCTGCTTCAGGCGATCGTCATCGACGACCGCGCCTACGCGGTCGAGAAGGCCTCACGCAGCTTCATCCGCACACATATCTTCCCGAACGGCTGCTTGCCCTCGCTTGAGGTGATAGCACGCTGCGTCGCCCGGCATACGGACCTGCGTACCGTCGGACTCAAGGACCTCACGCCACATTATGCCGAGACGCTGCGGCGCTGGCGCGCCAACTTTGAGGCCGCTGGCACGCGACTGGAAGATCTCGGCTACGACGAGCGTTTTCGACGGCTTTGGCGGATGTATCTCGCCTACTGCGAGGCTGGCTTTGCCGAGCGGCGGATTGGCGTTGTGCAGATGCACTTGGCCAAGCCGCAGTGGCTCGAACACGTCGGCCTCACGAAGGCGGGTGAGACGCCGCTGGCGCTGGCGTCTTAGTTCGTTGAGACTCCGAAGGCCGCCGAGGCGGTGTTCCGTCACCGGGGCGGCCCGACAGTTGCGCTCGAGTCGTCGCGTCAAGATCGCGACACTCCCGCTTGTCCTGCGAATGCGAGTGCCCCGATGAGCCCGGAGCAGACTGCTGAGTTGGACGAGGAGGGGGCGTCGTGCCGGGCCTGCATCGCGCTACTGCTCCCGCGGAAGAGCGAGCGTGTCCGGCGCGCCGGATACGTGCGCGAACTTGCGAGCGAGACCACTTAGCGGGCGCGAGCCCTGCACCCGCTCGGACGCTCGCTCCTCTGTGAAAGCGCCAGAACCGGTTCGCTCGGGCCACCGCTGATGTTCACCGGAACCTACGCCGTCGCCTTGATGGCTCCGGCTACTTACAGCACTTAGGATGGGCTGTCTCTGGGTGCTCCCGACAGTTGGGGGTTCGATAGGTCTTTGAGGTTTGGACGGGTTCCCCGGCCGGGGAACCCGTCCGTGCCTCGGCTCAGGCTGCCTCCTTCACCGCCAAGTGAAGAGAGAGGTTGAGCCTGATGACCAAGGATGACGTGCTGTTCGGCTACCGCCAGCAGCTTTTCGCGGAGGCAGCGAGGACGAACGTCTCGGCGGCGTGCCGGACGTTCGGGGTGCACCGCTCCACCTACTACGCGTGGAAGCGCCAGGTCGACCGGCACGGCCTTGAGATGCTGCGGCCCAGGGAGCGCCGCCGGCCGCAGATGCCCAACGCGCTGCCGAAGATGATCGAGGAGCGGATCGTGTCGTTCTCGATCGCACACCCCGGCCTCGGCCCCAGACGCGTCGCCTCGGAGCTCGCCAGGGAGAAGTGGGGCGGGATCATCGTCTCGCCGAACGGGGTGTGGAAGGTTCTCTGCCGCCACGGGCTGAACACCCGCGCCAAGCGCCTCGGGCTGATCGCGGGCTACGCAGCGCCCTATGAGCCACCCAGAACCCCAGAGCCAGAGCGCCACATCGACGTCGAGCGGCCCGGCGAGCTGGTGGGGATCGACTGCTTCTACGTCGGCAGGCTCAGAGGCACCGAGGGCGCGATCTGGCAGCTCACCGCGATCGACATTGCCTCCTCCTACGCCTGGGCCGAGCTTGTGATCTGCAAGCAAGGCAACCCAACCGCCCGACAAACCAGCGTCCTCGCCAGACGTGTCGCACGGGAGCTGAAGGCCGCCGGCTGGCAGCTGGAGCGGATGCTCAGCGACAACGGCAACGAGTTCAAGGGCGACTTCACCACGACACTCCAAGCGCTGAAGGTGCGCCACACCCGCATCCACGCCGGCAGGCCGCAGACCAACGGGAACGTCGAGGCACTACACAAGACGATCCTCGACGAGTGCTGGCGACCCGCGTTCGCGCGCTACCTCTACCCCCGCTACACAGGGCTCAAACGCGAGCTCGATACCTACCTACGCTTCTACAACACCGACCGCGCACACCACGGCAGACTCACACAAGGACGCATACCCGCAGACATCGTCTACCGTGCCCGAAAGATGGAGGCCAGATGAGCCGCACCTGTCGGCACATCCCGGAGGCTGCCCAACTTAGGAGGCGCGACCGATCTCGCCCTTCGTACGCGGGTGAACGGCGAGTTGCTGCGGCAGGGCACGACGAGCGAGCAGATCTTTCGGCGTCGCCGAAGCTGTGGCGTGGCTGTCGCGTACCATGACCCTCGTGCCAGGTGACATCATCGCGACCGGCACCCCGGCTGGCGTCGGCGCCTCTCGAGGCCGTTTTTTGCATGACGGCGCCACGGTCGAGATCGAGGTGGACGGGCTCGGCGTGCTGTCCAACCGCGTCCGCTCGGAATGACCGCCCTCACACCACGACTGCGGGGGTTCCTCGACTCGCAGATCGTCGGCGTGCTCGCGACCGACCCGCCACAGGGTCATCCCAGGCAGTCCGTCGTCTATTACGTGCGTGACGGCGATCGCCTGCTGATCTCGAGCGTGACGGAACGCCGCAAGGTGGCGGACGTGGAACGGACCGGCTGGGCCTCGCTTTGCGTCGTGGGGAAAGAACGCCCATCCGTCCGCGACGTTCTCATGGCCCGCAGGGGTCCTGACCGAGGACATCGGCACCGCGACCGTGGCTGTGGCGCAGCGCTTCATGGGCAGCGATGAGCCGCCCGAGCCGCAGAGCGATGAGGCGCTCGCGGGTGTCGGCCGCGTCATCCTCGCCATCGCCATCGAGCGGGTCACGGCGGTCAACCATCTCGACGGATGAGCCACAGCACCGGCTGCCGCCACCCCCGACTGCGCACCAGCTCGACCGGCTCGCCTCGGTCGTCGCGCCCCTCTCACGGCTGACGCAGCCCAAGGTCTACGGGATCGAGCGCATCCCGGACCGCGGTGTGCTGTTCGTCGGCAACCACACGATCTACGGGCTCGTAGACGTCCCGTTCATGATGGCCGAGCTGTGGAAGCAGCGAGAGATTGCGGTGCGGGGCCTCGGCGATCATGGCCACTACGCCATCCCGGTGTGGCGCAACCTCCTCGAGCTCGGCGGGATGGTGAGAGGGACGCGTGAGAACGTGCGCTCGCTGATGAGCGAGGGGCAGAACGTGCTCGCTTTCCCCGGCGGCGCCGACGAGGTGTTCAAGCAGCGTGGGGAGCGCTACCGGCTGAAGTGGAAGGAGCGCCTGGGCTTCGCACGACTCGCGATCGAGTCGGGCTACCCGATCGTCCCGTTCGCGATGGTTGGCGTGGAAGAGATGTTTGACATCGTCGCCGACGATGCGACGCCGGTCGTGAGCCAGGTGTCACGCCTGATGCGCCGGCTCGTTGGCATACCGCTGCCGCCGATCGGGGTGGGACTGGGTCCCATGCTGCCGAGACCCGAGCGTCTGTACTTCTGGTTCGGCGATTCGATAGACACGACGCGGTTCGCGGGGCGGCCAGACGACGGCGCTGCCCGCGCGGTCCGTGATGAGACGCGGCCTGCCATAGAAGCCGGCATCGAGTTCCTGCGCGCCGCGCGCGACGACGATCCACGCCACGGCATTATCGCCCGGCTGCGCGCGGGCTCCGACGAGCCGCCGATCGCGGTCAGCGACCCGGACGCCTGGTTCGTGATGCGGGGCCTTGAGGCCTGGAACCACAGCGGGCCGGCCGGCGCGGCAGCGTGGCTGAACCTCTGGGCAGAGCTTGAGGACCCGCCGGGCTGGCCGAACGGCGGTCGCTGGTGTGGCCGCGATGCCGCGATCAACCGCGTTGAGGAAGTCACGGCAGAGCTCGGCGGCCGCTGGGTGCGTGTCGTGGATGCCAGGAGCTTCGGCGAAGAGGTGCTTGTCTCGATGGACCTCCGTTCTGGACGGGGACCCGAAGGCACGTTCGTGGGCACCTTCCACATGGTCATGGACGTTCAGCAGGGCGAGATCACACGGATACGGGTCTTCCTCCAGCGCGACGAGGCGCTCTCCTCGCTTGACAATCAAGCAGCCGTCAACGCGAGCACGAGGCCCTGAGGACCCTTCAGCCGGAAAGCACGAGCCGACTGAGCCTCGGCCTATCCGCTCGAACCGCCGGGGGTTGCGCGCGCCCACCGGTACGCATGATCTAACGGACCGCCCTTCAGACCCGTGTCGCCGAACTTGAATGCCTTCATCGACCAATAGCAGCGCCCAAAGCTCGAACAGGAGCGGCGCCGGTATGAGGGCGACAACGCAGATGCAGTCGTGAGCTTTCAGATTGCCGCGGAGGTGGCAGCACGGCGGAGATCCAGGACCTTCGGCGGGACACGCCGTTCGCGACGCTCGTAAAGACCGAGCTTGGTCATCGACTCGGTGGGTCGTGGGACACGACGCGCCCCAGAACTCCCGTTGGCCGCTACTGAAATGACCTCTACGAACTCAGGATCCAGGTTGTCCACAGCGGCTACCTGCCGCATGATCGAGACGCCGAGCGAGCAGAGCGCGCGTTCGGAGGCCTTGAGAAGTTTCTCGATGAACGCTTGGCAACAAAGGCCAGGCGCTACCCGAGTGCCCTCGCCGCTAGGCGAGAGGTCGCCGAAGCGACTCGTTCGAGCTGACAGGATGGGCTGTGCTGCACGCGACGCAGCAGACCAGAAGCCCGCGCCAAGCAGACCTTCGCTCGGCATCCCGTAGGGTGCGTTCGGCCGGGCGGGGCGAGCCTCTCGCTGACCTCGCGCATGCGGGCGTGTGCCGACCCTCAGCCGGTGCGCCCGGATCTCGTCCCGAGCCATCGTGTAAAAGCTATCGAGCGTCACGCTCGCATGCGGAGGAGAGGAGCAGACGCGGAACCGAGCCGTAAAGAGCGAGGCCACCGAGGTGTGAGGCCGCGCCACCCAAGCCGGAGCGCCGCAAGGCGAGCCGGGGCGGGTTCCTCAAGCGGCCCGGGACCGCGTCGATTTCGTTCACCGGGGCGCGGCAGACAGGTAGCGGTCATGGCGCCCCGAGCCGCATCGTGGATAGGCTGGCCTCTCCCGTACCCGAGCCAGGACGTGACCGTGACCGACTTCCTTGACGAGAAGCGCCGAGAGATCACCGACCGACTGAAGGAGCTGAAGCCGCTGGTGGACGAGTTCAACCGCCTGGAGGCCGCAGCGGCAGCACTGGCAGGCGCCATCGGGTCGGCCGCCTCTGGGGCCGGACACATCGTCCGCCGCCGCGGGCCCGGACGTCCGCGCGGGTCGGCAAGCCGCAGAGCCGCCACAGCAACAGCGCCCAAAGAGCCCGAGGTAAAAGCGGCGACAGCCGAACCCGCCAAAGCAAAAGCTCCCAAAGCGAAAGCAAGACGCAAAACGCGCGCGGGCGCCCGAACCGGGCGCCGCAAAGGCAGCGGCACACGCGCCGCGGAAGCGCTCTCCCTCGTCCAGGGTCAGCCGGGAATCACGATCCCCGAACTGGCCACGAAGATGGGGATCAAGCAGAACTATCTGTACAGGGTGCTCCCCGGACTGGAGAAGGAAGGCAAGGTTCGCAAGGAGGGTCGGGGGTGGTTCGCGAAGGCGAGCTGATCACCCGCCGCTCGCTCCACCTGATCTGACGTAGACGCGGAAGGTCTCACCTATTCGGGACAGTATCGTTGGCCCGTGGCCGACTTTCCGCTCCTGCTCGACGCACCGGACAGACACTGGTCGCAGCACGTAGAGAGCCTGATCCAGAAAGCCCTTGGCAACCGAGGCTCGGTCACGTTGGGCCTGCCGGGCGAGCGGCTTCCCAGCGCTCCAGGGGCTCCTCGCTACGTCGTGACCGGGCTCGCGGTCTGCGACGAGCCCGAAGAGGAGATGCTCGCGGCGATCAGGGCCGCGCTCGCGGACTACGACGTTGAAGAGCGCCCCGCGCCGATGGCAGCGACGAAGATCGTGGTTCGGCCACGGGAGGGGTGAGGGCTGCGGGGCTCCGTGCGCGCGCGGTTTTGGAGACCACGGGGTTGGGGCGAGTTGGCCAGCAAACACGGAGAACAGCGTCTCTAGGGATAGTTGTAGGGATAGAAAGCTGGAAGCGACGGCCGATCGAGCGGCCAATGCGCAGCCGCCCGACCAATCGAAGTCCTGCGATCGCTTAGCGTGCACTTCGGTGCAAGTGTGTGCTGCGAAGCGAAGCGGAGCGCCGCGACGCAGAGCGGCAGGCAAGCCTTTTCTGTTGGCCGGGACGGCTAGGTCGAGCTTCGAATGCTCGAATGGCGGGACGTTGTCGCGGCGTGTGGCGCGCGCTCGAGACTCGAGGAGAGCTCTCGCTTAGCGGACGGAGCCGGGCTGCATCGAGCGGTTCTACCGCCCTTTGGGACCGCAAATGGGACCCGCCCGTCGCCTTGCTCTAGAGGCCGCCTCCCAGCTGTCCCGCAGTGGCCGCCTAAGCGTCATTCAGTCCCATGAACGCGAAGCGCCCCGTAGACACGGGGCGAATCAAATACACGAAATATGTCCCGAGGACGACTTCGAGCGCGCCAAGGTGCTGCAGTGGCTGTTCTTCGAGCAGTACAGCCACGGATGCAGTCCGGTTCCAAACTAACGGGGTTAGCGGGCGAGGCAGGCCGAGGTCCTCAGTAGGGGTTGACTTCCGGCAGCGTGAGAACGAACAGGACGACCGCGAGCCACGCGCTCGCTCCGAAGATGACCCAACGACGCGCGGCGTCCCACCGGGAATGTCCGTTGTCGGGAAGGTGCTCCATCGCGGGGAGCCAAAACATCAGCACGATCCGCGTCAGGAACACAACGCTCCCGACGAGAAGGATCTGAGTGATGGCCAATAACCCGATGCGCAGGCCGAGGGCGAGGTGCGCATGTGCAATGGGGTGGATTCGCGTAGCGATGAGCAGCATGGTTCCATCAAGCACCAGGGCGACCAGAAGTCCGATCCACGGCCAGTGTCGCGCCGGATTGCTCGCGGGCTCTGGAAGCCGACGCTCAACCGTCGCTCGGAGCGTCTCGCGTTGTTGGAGCGTTCCGTCGTGGTACGTGACGATGATCGGCGACACGTAACGTTTCCCGGCAAGGACGAACAGGCGCGGTCCGTCAGAGTCCGGATGCATCCACACGGTGATGCTGCTGCATTTGCGCCACATTGCCTCCGTGAGCTCGTCCTTGAGCTGCGCGGCCGACTCGATCTTCCCCTCATAGTCGTCCACCTCAACCTTTAGCGCAGCGGGCGAGTGACCCAGACTCGTCATGCAGCTTTCGAGGTCGTGAAGAACGTCGGTGAAGGCGGTGCGCGTTCCCCGCCAACGGGCGACGCGCGACTGGGGGGTCTTGTTCTGTACGAGCGGCATGCAGCGCCGGAGGCTAGCCCAGCAGTCGGTCGCGGACGGAGACCACACCGCAAGCGCCCTTTCGGACGCTGGGCTGTAAGGGGTGCCGTCCCCCCAGCTCTTAGCGACGGCGATACTGCCTTGCGGCGGCGCAGCGGGCCGACGGACGATGTCGGACCTACGGGCGCCAGGCCCGGCGATGCAGGTAAGGTGGCTTAGTGCCCGAAGGAAAGAGCGCGGCGCTGAAGACGCCCCAGAGTCGCGCCGTTGAGCTTACGCGACGATCGGTGGGCGCTGGCATCGTCTTCGGATTCGCCCTCACCGTTTTCGCTGTGTTGCTTCCGAGCTTGCCGCTAGGCGTGTTGCTAGCGGTAGTGCTCGGGCTATTGGCAAAGACTCTACCGCTGCCGAGAGCGTTGAAACAGCAGCGCGGCACGACGGTAACGGCGCCCGCGCTTCGAGGAGCGGCATTCGTTCCGGTGGTCCTTGGGACATTGGCATTCGTCGCGTACGGTGTCGTCGCGTCCGTCGTGCATGTTCACTATTTCGGGAAGCAATATTCCGCGGCCGTCGCGGCGCTCACCCGTTCAAATGCCCTTGACGAAAAGTACAAGATCCGCGATGCGGCCACAAAGCTCGTTATCGAGCAGGGTCGTGCCGCGATCAAAAGCGGTCACCTCACCCCAGTCGAAGTAGGCCGTGAGGAACGTCGACTTCTGGCGGCCGTCGAAGGGTTCAACAGTGAGAACGAAGCCGAAATCAAGGCGGCAGAACTCGTTCACGTGCCGTCGACTCACGACCTCCCGCCTTGGTTTGGTCGGCTCTACGACTTCTTCGTAGCGGCGACGTCGATCCTGGCGGGCCTTGTCATTGCGCTGGTTCTCGCCGGGTCCATCGAGCCTGTAGTACGGGTCTCGCTGCTGTTCTCCGTGGTGGGGCTCGTGGCCGGGGTGGTCGGTAGTCTCCCCTCGGTGTCTCCGAGTCTTCACGCGATCCTTCTGGGGCCCTTGACTGCTGGGTTGGTGGCCGCCGTGGCGGCGCTGGCCGTGTACGCGGCAGGAGCCCTCGAAGTGATCGATAGCGGAGGTGAAGCGTGACGACGTCTAAGCCCCCGACCGTTCAGTTCATGCCCTTGATCGCGTCGTCGAGCCTGCGCTCGGCGGCGCGAGAACCGCAGAAGCCCAGGGCTGGACTGCATCGATGGCATCGGATAGCGTCAGCCGATGCGCGTAAGGCTCGGCCTAGTCCTGCTGTCGGCCGTACGTCTGGCCGGCTGTGGCAGTGATTCGTCGGAACTGAAGGGGCCAACACCGCCGCAGAAACACGTGAAGCGAAGGAAATTGCGGCCGAAGACAAGGTTGCGAAAGCACACCCGGAAACGACCGCGCCCCTCCCGCCGGCAACGAAGCACCCAGTCAACGACACTCCTCCGCCGGACAACTACACCAAGCTTGGCAACATCGGACTCCAAACCGGCGTCCAACTCACCCATTGTGTGCTCGATTCAGTTTCACCGCCATCACTGCTTGCTGGTCGCCCGGCTGGATTGTGAGGAGGGGGTCCAACTTGCCGGGTAGATCGCTCATCAGGGCCGCCATCCCATCTGGCTCTTCTAGGGCGGGTAGCCCCTTAGCACCTACGTTTCCGAGCCGGACTCTGATCTCTTCCAAGTCGTGTGGGCTACCGGCGACGACCCCAAGGAGGTATCCGGGGCTGAGGGCGTCCAGTATTCGGAGCATGTGATCCTCGGCGGCGCGCCAACCGCAGATCAGGACGCGATCTACTTCCCCCATCGAAGTGACCAACGCCTCGCGGTGATCGGCTGGACATTCAAAGTCCGTCTTCCCGGTCATCGGCACCGCGAGGGCCGGGAAATAAAGCGTGTTGTCAACCGGGTCCGCGCGAACGGCGTCGAGCATCTGGAGCTCGAGATCCCCGGGGGACGCCAACTGGTTGGCCGCGTCGATGGCACGATTGTAGTTTCCCGTCACCCGTCCTCTGTTGTTAGCCCCTCCCATCCGTGCCCACGTGACCGAGCCGTGGAGCTTGAGAAACCTCCAGTCAGCTCGTGCCAGGTAGCTGTCAAAGGAGTCGAACACCCAGCTATGAAAGAGGCTCCCAAGCGCCTCCTCGATCAACGTGTCGTAGTTGAATGTGACGATGCATACAGGTTCGCCCGTGCTGGTTTCCTGCCAGTCCAACAGGTAGTTGAACAGAGTCAGGTAGCGCGTCTGTCCGTGCGTAGCTTGGATCCAAGCCGCTGTCGTAGTGGCAATGACGTCGCATAGGTAGAACCGAAACGCGACGAGCTGCTGCTGCCGATCCGTCCGCAACTCGGCTTTCTTGCCGAAGCCGGCGAGAGCGTCCTCCAGCGTGTGGCTGTGGCCCATCTCGCGTCTGACGTAATCGATCACGCCGCGGCTACCGGGATACCGCGCGGCAATGTCCGGGTAGTCAGTCAGCTGCTGCGCCAGCGGCGGCGGCTTCGCTCCGACGTCCGCGCTGGCGTGGGACGCTCCCGCCCCACAGATGACTAGGAGCATGAGCGGCCCTCATCGAGGTACGCGTCGAGCTTCGCCGCGACCTTGGCGCCCGAGTCCGGGAACAAGTGCCGGTAGATCGCCTTGGTCGTCCTCGGGTCGCTGTGACCGATCGTCGCCGTCAGCTCCAGGTCGTTCAGCGCCGCCTCGAGCACCGGGCCGAACACGCCGCTACGAAAGTCGGGGTGGTTCGAGTTGCTTCGGTCGATCAGAGCCACTGAGGGCCAGCCTACCGACCCGCCCGACGGTCGTCAGCCGATCCCGAGCCCCTCGAGGATCGCGTCGCGCCTTTCGCCTGGACCACCATGGTAAGGAAGGGACAGTGTGCTCGATAAGAGCTCTTATGGCGCGGCCTCGACGACGGAACGAGCGACCCACGACGACAGGTCTGGATGCTCCACACGAGCGTGCGCACAATGGCTCTTCATCAGGCGGACGGCATACAGGTTGCGTCCGCCCTGCGCTGCCAGCTCGCTCGTCGAGTCCGACCTTTCAGGCCCCGGCGAGGGTCGCTTCATGCGCAGGACCGCACCAGCCGGCAACAGACGAAAGGAGCAGGCCGCGGTCATGCTCGAACGGGGTTTCGGAGTCGACGTTCAGCCAAAGCACGAGGAACATCCTCGCGGGTTTCACACGCAATCCGGAGGCGCGAAACACGGTTTCGAAAAATTTGATCCCCGTTTGATCCCCGTGGAGGTATTGTACCTCCTCGCGAAAACGCTAAAAACTAGTGATTTGCAGGGCTTTCTCGTGATCGGGGAGACAGGATTTGAACCTGCGACCGCCCGGCCCCCAGCCGGGTGCGCTACCAGACTGCGCCACTCCCCGTGGCAAGCAAGCGGGCGACGGGAATCGAACCCGCCCTAGAAGCTTGGAAGGCTTCTGTGCAGCCACAACACTTCGCCCGCACGCCCGGCCGGCCTCATCTTACCGGCGCGCCGGCTCCCGAGCGGACCTGGGCGCGCTGCGAGCCCCATAGCCCCACCCGCTCGGGCGCTACGGGCGCTCCTCCACCGGCACACGGCCCGACTCGTCCACCAGCCCGGGCGGCGGCCACGGCCCGAACCAGTTGTCGCGAGCGCCGTCCAGGGTCACCACCGAGCCGCCGAACGCCCGTCCCAGCGGCGAGGCGAGCAGCGCGACCAGCCAGGCGTGCTCGGCCACGGTGCCAAGTCGTTGAAGGGGCACGGAGCGGGACATGCCCGCGCGCACGCTCTGCGGGTACTTGGCCATCACCTCCGTGTCGAACGCCCCTGCGGCCACCGCCGTGACGGCGACCCCCGCCCCAGCCCAGCGCCGGGCGAGCTCGCACGTCAGCGCCTCCACGGTCGCGCGCGCGGAGCCGGAGTGGGCCATGCCGGGCATGCCATGGTGGGGAGACAGCGTGACGTTCACGATCGTCCCCCCACCGCCCGGCTCGAGCGCCAGCGCGAACGCGGCCTCGGCCATGTTGAGCATCCCTTCCACATTCAGTCGCCAAACAGCCCGCCAGCCCTTGACCGCGATCAGCTCGGCCGGGCTGAAGAACTGACCGCCCGCATTGTTCACCAGCACATCCAGCCGCCCACGGCGCTCCAACACGCTCCTGACCATGAGCTCGGCGCCCTCCCGCTCGCGCACGTCGCCCACGACCGTGTCGATCTCGCCCGTGGCCGCTGGGCCGATCTCGGCGGCAGCCTGCTCCAGGACCTCCGCGCGGCGCCCCGCAATCGTCACGCTGGCCCCGCAGCGGGCCAACTCGAGCGCGGTCGCGCGACCCAGACCCGTGCCTCCGCCCGTGACCAGCGCCACCCGCCCGCGCAACAGCGCCGGGGCGAATATGTCCGAGTGGCCTGCCTGGGCTGTGCTCACGGCGAGCGATCATAGGCGCCGGCATCCCCGCCCGGTCACGCGGGCCGCCGTCCGTCCCCCGGGCCGTTTAGGGTTCACCCGTGTCCCGCAGACCGCTGGTCTTCGTTTCCGGACTCACCCTGGGCGACTATCTGCTTTGGAACTGGTCGCTCAACAGCAGTCACGACGTGCTGGCGCTCGTCTCCGGGCTCACGCTTCCGCCCCTGGTCGTCGCCTGCCTGTGGCTGCTCGTGCTGAGCCTCGCCCGCCTGATCGCCCGCACCGCACGCCACCCGGCGGTCCGCGGAGCGCGCGGCCGCGCGCCTGCACGGCGCGCGCGTGCGCACGCCCAGGCGGCTGCAGAGACGCGGCAGGAGGCACCGGCCTCGGCCGCCTCGACGGGCGCATCGTCGCGCAAGCTCGCCGCTTGACGCGGCCCCCGGCATCCCCATGAGCGACCGAGCCAGGCGCCTGCTACCACGCTCCAGGCGCATCCGCATGCTCATTGCCGCGCTGGCCGTGCTGGTCGCCGCGGCGGCGCTCGGGGGCTACCTCTATGAGCGGCACCGCACCGGCAGCATCTACCACCCCCACGCTCCGTTCGTGGCGCAGCCCACGCCGAAGCTTCCCGCCCGCGGCCCCGACCGCTTCGCCTGGCCGATCTACGGCTACGCCAAGAGCCACACCCGCTTCTTCCCCGCCGCCGCCCGCGTGCGTCCTCCGTTCAGGCGCCTGTGGGTGCACAACGCCCACTCTCTCCTGGAGTTCCCGCCGGTGATCTACGGCGACCACATCTTCCAGATCGCCGACAACGCGGTCCTGGCCGCGATCAACAAGCACACCGGGCACACCTTCTGGTCGCGCTCCCTCGGCCGGCTGTCGGCCTCCTCCCCGGCCGTCACCGCCAACACCGTGTACGTCACGATCCTCAGCCCGGGACGGGTCGTGGCGCTCAACACCAGGAACGGCGCCATCCGCTGGTCCCGCGGCCTGCCGAGCCCAAGCGAGTCCTCGCCGCTGATCGACCACGGCGTCGTGTTCTTCGGATCCCAGAGCGGGATCGTCTATGCGCTGAACGCCAGCAACGGAAAGGTCCTGTGGACCTATCACTCCGCCGGCGCGGTCAAGGCCAGCCCCACACTGTCGGCAGGGGTCCTCTACTTCGGTGACTACTCCGGCCACGTGCAGGCCGTCTCGGAGCGCGACGGACGCCAGCTGTGGCGCAGCAGCTCCGAAGGCGCCCTGCTCGGCAGCGGCACCTTCTACTCGACCGCCGCCGTGGTATACGGCCGCGTGTTCCTCGGCAACACCGATGGGCGCGTGTATGCCTACGACGCCCCCACCGGCAAGCTGGACTGGGCCGTGCAGACCGGCGCCTACGTCTATGCATCGCCCGCCGTCACCAATGCCCCCGGCCTCGGCCCGACCGTCTACCTCGGCTCCTACGACGGCAGCTTCTACGCGCTGAACGCCCGCTCGGGCGGGGTCAGCTGGAAGTTCAACGCCCACGGGCGCATCTCAGGCTCGGCCACCATCGTCGGGCGCACCATCTATTTCGCCGATCTCGGCGAACACCGCACCTACGGCTTGGGCATCTCCACCGGGCACGTGCTCTTCCAGATGGACACCGGCGCCTTCGACCCCGTGATCAGCGACGGGACGAACATCTACCTGACCGGCTACACCGGCCTCTACGGCCTCGCTCCGCGGGCGCGCTAGCGCGCCGCTCCGAGAACGCGCGCGATCAGGTTGCGCGTCATCGCCACCACCCGCGGATCGGGCACCGGCGGCGCGTCCGGCGAGGCCTGTGGAACGGGCTCCAGCGCGTACTCCCAGCCGAGCGTCCCCGTGGCGAACACCAGCGCGCCCGAGGCGGCCGTGTAGAGCGTCGTCTCGGCCACCGTGCCGTGAACCGGCGAGGGCTCGGTCTCGGGCATGCAGGTCGTGCCCTCGCCCGCCCCCACCAGCAGCGTCCCGGCGGGCGTGGCCGGCGTGCGCTGGTCGAGCTCGTAGCCGACGATCCCCGGAATGCTGGTCGCGGCCGTAACGCCCGTGCCGGCGAACAGCCACGACGGATCGAGGCCCGGGGACGGGCGCCACGCGTAGTAGCGGTACACCGGCGGTCCCGGCTGGGCGACCCGCGGGGTTATACAGCCGTTGTAGGCGCTGCCCATCAGCTGCGCGCCACCGAGGGGGAGGAGCCCCGACGGCTGCCCGCGGTCGGGGTCCAGCCCCGCGAACTGCTTGTAGGCGACGATCCGGTGGTCGGGCTCGCCCGCCTGGCTGGAGGCGGAGCTCGCCGCCCTGAAGCGCACGCGCCAGGCCATCGTGTCGGAGCTCACGAAGATCAGGCTCGTGCCCCGATCGCGCGCCCCGGCGAACGCCAGCTCCTGTCCCGCCGACCAGTACTCGGAGTGCCCCACGTCGATCAGCGCCCGGGACCCCTGCACCTGGGCCGGATCGCCGTCGATCGACTCGCCGGTCGTGTACCCCACCGGATAGCCGTAGCGCTCCAGGAAGCGCACCATGGCAACCTCGCGGATGAAGAACTGCCCCGCGCCGGTCTGGCTGTCATAGGGCCGGTCGTATGAGACTTCCACGCCCTGGTCGGTCCCCGTCACCCCCACTAGCCTGCCGCCACCCGGATACAGGCTGTCACCGCCCCACGCGTTATAGGCCTCGTAGGTCGCAGTCGGGATCTGCACCAGCAGCCGAGGCGGGCGAGCGGGGCGCAACACGAACAGGCAGTCGCTCTCTGCGCCGGTGGACGCGCGCAGCTTGACGATGTACACGCCGCTCGGCAGCGCCGCAGGGATCGGGAAGGTGAGCGTGGCATACCAGGCGCACTCGGTCAGGCCGGTGGCGAAGCGGTGGGCGCACGGCGGCTGGCCGCGCACGGGCAGCGGCTGGCTGCGCAGCACGAGCCTGCCTCCCGTGCCTCCGTACCAGCCCA
>OCTA010001055.1_pt1 | contig 25565 bp, 18 predicted proteins | sample 1538991 | NCBI WGS metagenome assembly OCTA01 (sample SAMEA3539302, study PRJEB22396) | soil metagenome | biome: tundra; feature: field; material: soil | place: USA | collected 2010-05 | depth 0.15 m | reverse complement strand
GCCGTCGTCCATACGGACGCCGTTCAGGCGGTCGGAAAGATCCCGGTGGACGTGCGGGCGCTCGGTGTTGACCTCCTCGCGCTCACCGCCCACAAGTTCGGCGGCCCGGCGGGCGCCGGCGCCCTCTTCGTGCGAAAGGGCGTCCGCGTGCAGCCCCTCGCCGCCGGCGGCGGGCAGGAACGGGGACGGCGGGGCGGGACCGAGAACGTGGCGGCCATCGTCGGTCTTGGCGCGGCCATCCGGCTCGCGTCGGCGCACCTTTCTTCCGAGGCGGCGCGCCTCACCGGCCTGCGCGACCGGTTCGAGGCCGGCCTTCTCCTCCGCGTCCCGGACGTGAAGATCAACGCCGCTGGCGGGTCCCGCCTTCCCACCGCCACATCGGCGCTGTTCCCCGGCACGGAGGCAGAGACGCTCGCCGCGGCCCTCGACCTCGACGGGATCGCGGTCTCGGCCGGCGCGGCCTGCCACGCGGGCACGACCTCCCCGAGTCGCGTCCTCCTCGCCCTCGGCCTTTCGGCCGCCGAAGCGCGCGCGACACTTCGATTCTCCTTTGGACGGACCTCGCGCGAAGAGGACGTCGACCGGCTTCTCGAGGCGGTTCCGCGCGCCGTGGAGCGCGCCCGGGAGGCCGTACGGGCTTGATCGGTGAAGCGGGACACGCTCTAATGGCGCGAAACGTCCGATCGGGCGGGAGTCTTGTCGCGTGATCATTCAGTGCACGTCGTGCCAGGCTCGCTACCATTACGACGAGTCGCGTTTCGGCGGCGCGGCGCTGAAGAAAATCAAGTGCACGAAGTGCACGACCGTGTTCCAGATCCGGAACCCGGCGATCCCGGAGCCCCCTGCCGCTTCGGCGGTTCGTTCGGCGGCGGACCCTTCGCGCGACGAATTCGCGCTCGACGAAACGGCGCTCACGGACGCCCGCAAGCGCAAGCCCCCCGCCGGCATTCCCGGCGCACCCGCGCGCGTCGTGCCGACGCCCGCGGCCGCACCAGCCGCGGCGAGCGTGATGCCGGCCTCGGCCGAAGGCACCGGTCCGATCGGTATGAGCGAAGGCGCCCGCACGACCGACCGCTTCGCGGTGCCGGGCGCAAACCGGCACGCGACGCGCCCGTTGCGCCTACCGGCCGACCAGCGGCTTTCCCTCGCCTGCATTTCGGGACCGGACTCGGGGCGGATCTTCGAGATCGAGAAGCCGCGCGTCGTGATCGGGCGCGCGAATGCCGACATCGTCGTCGCCGACATCCAGTGCTCGCGGCAGCACGCGGCCATCGAGGTCATGGACGAGCACGTCTTCGTCGTGGATCTCAACTCCACGAACGGCACCTACGTGAACGACCAGCGCGTGAGCCGATCCGAGCTCGACAACCGCATGGAATTCGAGATCGGCACGACGACCCTCATGCTCATCCGCAGCGTCGCGCGCGAGAGCCCGTCGGCCGGCTAGGCGCCTCGCGGCGCGTCCAGCGCCGCGAGGATCGCGTCGAGCGTCGCCGGGAGGCGGCGCGGCGGGTTCGCGAGGCGGCCGCCGCCGCGGTGATACGCGGACATCGTCCCCGCGAACTTGAGCGCGTGGGCGGTCGCGACGACGACGACGAGGTCGTCCTTTTGGATCACGCCCTCCCGCCGCAGCTTCGCGGCGCCCGCGAGCGCGACGCCCGAGTTCGGGCAGATCGCGAGGCCGTGGCGGTTCGCGAGCGCGAATGCGTCGAGGAGCTCGACCTCCGTCACGCTCTCCACGACGCCGTCGAAGAAGCGGATCTCGCGCTCGGCTCTCGGATGTGACACGGGCGCGCCGATGCGGATCGCCGAGGCCGCCGTCTCGCCGGCGACGCGCGTGACGCGCTCGCTGAACCCCTTCCGGTACGACTGATAGAAGGGATCCGCGGCCGCGGCCTGGACTCCCGCGAGGCGAGGCTTTTTCGCGATGATGCCGAGGTCGAGCCACTCCCTGAGTCCTTTGCCGATCGCCGACACATTGCCCGCGTTCCCGACCGGCACCACGATCCAGTCCGGCACGCGCCAGCCGAGATCCTGGACGATCTCCCACCCGATCGTCTTCTGGCCCTCGATGCGCACCGGGTTCTTCGAGTTCAGGAGAAGAACGGGGCGTGCGGCGGTCAGCTCGGCCACGAGGCGCATGCAGCCGTCGAAGTCCGTGTCGAGGCCGAGCGTCGACGCTCCGTACGCGAGCGCCTGACTGAGCTGCTCATCCGTGATCTTCGCGTCCGGCAGGAGAACGACCGCGCGCATGCCGGGCACCTCGGCGGCGTAGGCGGCGAGCGCCGCGGACGTGTCGCCCGTCGAGGCGCATGCGACGGTCGAGAAACCCGAGGTACGCGCCCACGAGACGCCGGCGGTCATGCCACGGTCCTTGAAAGAGAGCGTCGGGTTCTCGCCCTCGTGCTTGACGAAAAGACGCGAGAAAGCGAGCTCATCGCCGAGCGCGCCGGCCGCGTAGAGCCGCGTCGCGCCCTCGGGCTTGCTCACGATGCCGCTCTCCGGAAGATCCGGGAGGACGTGCTCGCGGAAACGCCAGACGCCGCTCGTCTCGAACGGCCGCGTCGCCTCCGAGGACGCAGCCGCTCGCCGCCGGTCGAAGAGATCCCGCCACGCGTCGCCGGTTCGCCCGAACGCGCGGAGCTCGGAGACGATGTCGAGGAGGCCGCCACAGGCGGCGCAGGCCGTGAGCGACCCGGCGAGCGGAAAGCTCGCGCCGCAGGCGAGGCACCGAAACGTCGAAAGCCCGCTCACGCGCGCGTCCCGGCGAGCCTCGTGCCGCGCCGGTCGATGCGATGCACACGAGCGCGCGCCGCGACTCCCGAGCGCTTCCACGCGACCACTGCGGCGCGGCCGATCCTTTCCGCGTCCCTCGACTCCTCGGTGAGGCCGACGAGGGAGGGCCCGGCGCCCGCGAGACAAACCCCGTACGCACCGGCGTCGAGGAGCGCGTCGAGCGCGGCCCGGCCTCCGCGAACGAGCGGAAGCCGTTTCGGATCCACGAGCCGGTCCGCGAGGAGGCACGCTCCCGCCGCGGGGAGATCCCCCGAGGAGAGCGCGAGGACGAGGCGCGCGAGCGCGCCGGCGTGCGCCGTGTGCGCACCCATCGAAACCGTCCGCGGCAGGACGCCGCGCGAGCGTCGCGTGGGCAGCTCGAGGCCGGGAATCACGACCACGATGCGGACGCGCGACGGGACCCGGAGCGAAACCGGAGCGAGGGTGCCGCCGGGATCGGAGGACGGCACGAGGACGAACCCTCCGAGCAGCGCGGCAAACACGTTGTCGCCGTGCCACGAGCCGTCGGCCGCGCGCTCCCCCTTGAGTGCGGCGCCGAGAAGCTTCAGGCGGTCCCTCTCGCCGAGGAGGAGGCCTGCGGCGTAAGCGCCGGCGGCAGCCGAGGCCGCCGACGAGCCGAGTCCGCTCGAAAGCGGTAGCCCCTTCTCGAGAGACAGCTCGATTCCGACCCGGCGGCCGCCGAGCTCCGCGAGGACCGCGGCTGCCGAGACCGCGGCCGTGTTGAGCCGCGGATTCCGCGGCAGTCGCCCGCCGTCGCCCGAGATCGAGACGACCCTCACGCCCGGCGCGCGAGTGAGCCAGGCGGTGAGCGTGTCGCCCGGCCCGTCCAGCGCGGCACCGAGGACGTCGAAGCCGACCCCGAAGTTCGCGACAGACGCCGGAGCAAAGACCGAAATCCTTCGTCGTCCCCCTCGCATCAAATCGCAACCACCCGATGCAAAGCCCTCACGGCCTTGTCACGATCCTTCCCGTCCACCGCGAAGCTGATGTTGCACTCCGACGAGCCCTGCGCGATGGACTCCACGTTCACCTTCGCGCGCGCGACGGCCGCGAAGACCTTCGCGGCGATCCCGGGCGTGCCGCGCATCCCCTCGCCGACCGCCGCGATGACCGCGATCGGGGCGCGCGCGTTGACGGAATCGATCGCGCCCGTGAGGCGCTCCCACCGGAATTCCTGCTCGAGCGCCGCAACGGTGCGCGCGCGGTCGCCGTCCGGAATCACGAGCGCGATGTTCTGCTCCGAGGACGCCTGCGAGAACATGACGACCGAGACGCCGAGCCGGGCCGTGGCCGAGAACACGCGGGCCGCGATGCCCGGGATGCCCGTCATCCCTCTCCCGTCGAGGGAAAGGAGGCACATCCCCGGAACCGCCGTGACGGCACGAATCCCGGCCTTCCCGTCGCCCCTCGACGCGATCGTGGTGCCCCGGATCTCCGGCCGGAAGGAGTTGCGGATGACGAGCGGGATTTCCTCGGCGATCGCGGGGAGGACGGCCGGGAAGTGCAGGACCTTCGCGCCGAAGTACGTCATCTCCGCCGCCTCGCGGTAGGAGAGACGCGGGAGGAGGTGGGCTCCCCGCACGAGGCGGGGATCGGCCGATAGGACGCCGTCCACGTCCGTCCAGATCACGACCTCGCGGGCCAGGAGCGCGGCCCCGAGGAGGGCGGCCGTCGTGTCCGAGCCTGAACGGCCGAGCGTCGTCGTCTCGCCTGTCGCGCTCCGCGCGATGAAGCCTGTGACGACGGGCAGGACGCCGGCCGAGAGAATCGGCCTGAGCTTGCGCCTCACGCGCGGGTCGCTCCGCTTGCGGTCGCACGTGGCGGCGCCGTGGCGATCGTCCGTGACGAGCAGCTCGCGGGCGTCGACGGCGCGCGCCGGGACGCCCGCCACCGTCAACGCGCCCGCGAGAAGCGGCGCCGACAGGCGCTCGCCGAACGAGGAGACGAGGTCGGTGACGCGGGCAGTGCGCTCGCGCAGGAGGGCCACGCCCTCGAGGGCGGCTGAGAGCTCGCGGAGCGGCGCCGCCTCGAAGCGCACGCCAAGCTCTCTGGCGGCGGCGGCGTGCCGCGCGTTCAGCGCTTCGACGGCCTTGCGGGCGAGGCCGATGTGGCCGCGTTCGGCGTCGCGCGCCGCCTGGAGGAGGACGTCGGTCACGCCTCCCATGGCCGACGCGACGGCCACCACGGGGCGCTTTCGACGCGCCGCGGCGAGAAGACGGGCGGCGTTGCGGATACGGGAAGCATCGCCCAGCGACGTCCCTCCGAACTTGTGGATCGCGATCGTTCGAGGCATGTCCGGGGATGGTACAGCCGGGCCGTCACGATAGGATCGCCCAGATGCGTCACGCCCGGCTCAGGACCCTCGCGCTGTGCCTTTCCCTCGAGTTTCTCGCGACACAGAGCCTTGCCGCGGCGGACACCCCCTCCCGGCCCGTTTATCCGAAGGCGCCGCGCGCCTCGCAAGTGGACGACTACCACGGGACCCTGGTCAGCGATCCCTTCCGCCCGCTCGAGGACCCGGATTCGCAGGCGACACGCGCGTGGATCGACGCGGAAAACGCGATGACGCGCGCTTTTCTGGACGCCATTCCCGAGCGCGCGGCGATTCGGGACCGGCTCACGAAGCTTTGGGACTACGAGCGCTTCTCTACACCGCTGCGAGAAGGCGGACGCCTTTTCTATTTCCGCAACGACGGCCTTCGGAACCAGGCCGTCCTGTACGTCCTCGACCGCGAGGGCGCCGCACCCCGTGTGCTGCTCGACCCGAACGGCCTTTCGAAGGACGGCACCGTGGCCCTCACCGGGACGGCGATCTCCCGCGACGGAAAGAGCCTCGCGTACGCGGTCGCGTCGGGCGGCTCGGACTGGCAGGAGTGGCACGTCCTCGACGTCGGGACCGGTCGGAACACGAGCGACGTTCTGAAGTGGGTCAAGTTCTCGTCGCCCGCCTTCACGGCGGACGGCAAGGGCTTCTATTACGCGCGCTACGACGCGCCCGCTTCCAACCGGGAGCTGGATGAGGTCGTGAAGAACCAGAAGGTTTTCTTCCACCGGCTGGGCACGCCGCAGGCGGCCGACGTCCTCGTCCACGCGCCGGACGATCCAAACTTCCTCCATCAAGTGCGCGTCTCCGACGACGGGCGCTGGCTCGTGCTGTCGATCTCGCGCGGCTCGAGCGGGAAGAACCGCCTCTGGGTGAAGGACCTTTCCCGGGACGGCGCGCCCTTCCTGAAGCTCTTCGACGACTTCGAATCGCGGTGGAGCTGGGTCGCGAGCGAGGGCACCACGGCATATCTCCGCACGGATCGGAGCGCCCCCCGCGGGCGGCTCGTCTCCGTGGACCTCGCAGCGGCGGCGCCCGTCCTCACGAACGTGATCCCCCAGGGCGACGCCGTGATCCAGTCCGTGCACGCCGTCGGCGGCCGCTTCGTCGTCGTCACGATGCGGGACGGCTCCGAGCACGTCCGCATCCACGGGCACGACGGCACGCCGGGCAAGGAGATCGCCCTCCCCGTGCTCGGTGCCGTGGACGGCTTCGCGGGCCGCCCGGCCGACAGCGAGACGTTCTTCTCATTCACGTCCTTCACGTACCCTTCGACCGTCTTCCGGCTCGACCCCGCGACCGCCACAGCGACGCTCTTCAAGAAGCCCCGTGTGGACTTCGACCCGGCGGCATTCGACACGGTGCAGGTGTTCTATCGCGCCAACGACGGCACGGCGGTGCCGATGTTTCTCGTCGCGAAAAAGGGCACGAAGTGGGACGGCGCGAACCCCACGATGCTCTTCGCCTATGGCGGCTTCAACATTCCGATGCTGCCTTCCTTCTCCGTGAAGAATCTCGCATTCGTCGAGCGCGGAGGCGTCTACGCGCAGGCGTGCCTGCGCGGCGGCTCGGAGTACGGCGACGAGTGGCACGAGGCCGGCATGCTCGAGAAAAAGCAGAACGTCTTCGACGACTTCGCGGCCGCGGCCCGGTGGCTCATCGCGAACAAGGTCACATCGGCGAAGAAGCTCGCGATCGCGGGCGGCTCGAACGGGGGCCTTCTCGTCGGAGCGACGCTGAACCAGCACCCGGAGCTGTTCGGCGCGGCTCTTCCCGCCGTGGGCGTGATGGACATGCTCCGCTTCCAGAAATTCACGATCGGCTGGGCGTGGACGAGCGAGTACGGCTCCGCCGAGAACGCCGACCAGTTCAAGTTCATCTACGCGTATTCCCCGCTCCAGAACGTCCGCAAGGGCACTGCCTATCCGCCCATCCTCATCACGACGGCGGACCACGACGACCGCGTCGTCCCGGCGCACTCCTTCAAGTACGCGGCGACGCTCCAGGAGGCGCAGGCCGGCGACGCGCCGGTTCTGATCCGCATCGAGACGCGCGCAGGGCACGGCGCGGGCAAGCCCACGACGAAGCTCATCGAAGAGGCCACGGACCAGCTCGCTTTCCTCGCGAAGACGATCGGAGGCCCTGAGCGATGAGGCGCTCGCTCGCGGCGGCCGCGGCCGCGGCGCTCGCCGCCGGCCTATCGGGGTGCGCGTCCGCCCCGCCCGCGCCGCCTCCCGCGCCGGAGCCCACGCAGGCCGCGGAGCCGGCGCCCGTGCCACCTCCGTCCGAGGTCTCGTGGCTCGTCACGGCGAAGTCCGTCAATGTCCGCGACAGCGCGTCGACGAAAGCCGCCACGGTGGCCCGCCTTGCCCGCGGCGCCCGCCTCACCTCGTTCGAAGTGAAGGATGGGTGGCTCCACGTGAAGCTCGCGGACACGAGGACCGGTTGGATCCGCAAGGATCTCGTCAAGAAGGACGACGGCTGCCTACCGGACCGCCGCGCGGTCCTCCTGACGCCGCCGATGCTTCGCATGTCCGACGGATCGGGCGCGCCGGGTCCGAAGGGGAAGGTCGTCGTCGAGGCCGACATCGACGAGACCGGCGCCGTGAAGGCCGTCCGCGTCGTCACGAACGAGACGGGCTCGCCCGAACGCGCCGAGATGGCGAAGAGAGAGGTCCAGGGCATCAAGTTCCAGCCCCCGGTCAAGAAGTGCCGGGTCACGGGCTTCACGTACGTCTACGCGCGGACGTTCTGAGGTAAGGAGAACCGACCGTACGCCGCTCCGGCGGCGGACGAATTCGAGTGCGCTTCCCGTAAACTCCCTGACCGATGCCGAAGCGCACCGACATCAAGTCCATCCTCGTTCTCGGGTCCGGGCCGATCGTGATCGGGCAGGCCTGTGAGTTCGACTACTCCGGCACTCAGGCCTGCCGGGCGCTGCGCCGTGAGGGCTATCGCGTCGTGCTCGTGAACTCGAATCCCGCGACGATCATGACGGACCCCGAGTTCGCCGACGCGACCTACATCGAGCCGCTCGACCGCGACACGGTCGCCGCCATCATCGCGCAGGAGAGGCCCGACGCGCTCCTGCCGACCGTCGGCGGGCAGACGGCGCTCAACCTCGCGGTGGCCCTCGACGAGGCCGGCGTCCTCGAGAAACACGGCATCGAGACCCTCGGCGCGTCCGTGCGCTCGGTGAGGCTCGGCGAGGACCGCCTCCTCTTCAAGCAGGCCATGCAGGAAGTCGGCGTCGAGGTCCTGCTCTCGGGGATCGCGAAGTCGATCGACGAAGCCCGCGCCGTCGCCGCGCCGTTCGGTTACCCCGTCGTCATCCGTCCCTCGTTCACGCTCGGCGGCACGGGCGGCGGCATCGCCTTCAACAAGGACGACTTCGAGGCCATCGTCAGGCGCGGCCTGACGCTCTCCCCCGTGCACGAGATCCTCATCGAGGAGTCGGTTCTCGGGTGGAAGGAGTTCGAGCTCGAGGTCATGCGCGACGCGGCCGACACGTTCGTCGTCGTGTGCTCGATCGAGAACCTGGACCCGATGGGCGTCCACACGGGCGACTCGATCACGGTCGCGCCGCAAATGACGCTGTCGGACATCGAGTACCAGGCCATGCGCGACGACGCGAAGAAAGTCATCCGCGCCGTCGGCGTCGCGACGGGCGGCTCGAACATCCAGTTCGCCGTGCACCCGAAGACGGGGCGCCGGATCGTCATCGAGATGAACCCGCGCGTCTCGCGCTCGTCCGCGCTCGCCTCGAAGGCGACCGGCTTTCCGATCGCGAAGATCGCCGCGCTTCTCGCCGTCGGGTACCGTCTCGACGAGATCCCGAACGACATCACGAAGAAGACTCCGGCGGCCTTCGAGCCGACGCTCGACTACGTCGTCGTGAAGATCCCGCGCTTCACGTTCGAGAAGTTTCCCGGGGCCGACACGACGCTCGGCGTCCAGATGAAATCCGTCGGCGAGGTGATGGCCCTCGGCCGCACGTTCGCCGAGTCGTTCGGAAAAGCGGTACGCTCCCTCGAGACGGGGCGCACGGGTTGGATCGACGCGCCCTCCGCCTCGCCGCCCGCGCCGCCGAAGGCCGACGCGCTCCGCGTGCCGAGGCCCGACCGGATCTTCGCGGTCCTCGCAGCCCTTCGCGGCGGCACGCCGGTGGCGACCGTCGCCGACGTCACGGGGATCGACCCGTGGTTCCTCGACCGCTTCCAGGAGGTCATCGCGGTCGAGCGCGAGGTCCGCGCCGCGGGCCGCCGCGCGCTCGGCGACGCGGATCTTCTCCGCCGCGCCAAGCGGAGCGGCTTTTCCGACCCCGACCTCGCGCTCCTCACGGGATCGGCCGTGGCGGACGCGCGCGCCGCGAGGACGCGCCACGGCGTGACGCCCGTCTTCAACCGCGTCGACACGTGCGCGGCGGAATTCGAATCACGGACCCCGTACCTCTACTCGTGCTACGAGACCGAGGACGAGGCCGATCCCTCCGACAGGGAGAAGGTCATCGTCCTCGGCTCCGGCCCGAACCGGATCGGGCAGGGCCTCGAGTTCGACTACTGCTGCGTACACGCGGCCGAGGCGATCACCCAGGCCGGCTACGAGTCCGTGATGATCAACTGCAACCCCGAGACGGTCTCGACGGACTACGACACGTCCGACCGGCTCTACTTCGAGCCTCTCACGCTCGAGGACGTCCTCGCGGTCGTCGAACGCGAGAAGCCGAAGGGCGTTCTCGTGCAGTTCGGCGGTCAGACGCCGCTGAAGCTCGCGAAGGCGCTCGAAGCCGCCGGCGTCCCGATCCTCGGCACCTCTCCGGACGCGATCGACCGCGCCGAGGACCGTGAGCGGTTCGGCGAGCTGCTGCGTGACGTGAACCTGCAGGCGCCGCCGTGGGGTGTCGCGCGCGACGTGGCCGAGGGCCTCAAGGTCGGCCGCCAGCTCGGCTTTCCGCTTCTCGTCCGCCCGAGCTACGTGCTCGGCGGCCGCGCGATGCGCATCGCCTACGACGAGGACACCCTCGAGGCGGTCCTCGAAGAGGCGATTGCCGCCTTTCCGGACCGGCCCGTCCTGATCGACCGGTTTCTCGAGGATGCCTACGAGCTCGACGTCGACGCACTCGGCGACGGAGAACACGTCGTCGTCGCGGGCGTCATGCAGCACATCGAGGAGGCGGGCATCCATTCGGGCGACTCGTACGCCGTCCTCCCGCCCTACCGGCGCGTGCCGCGCGCGGCGCTCGGCGAAATCCGGCAGGCCACGGCCAAGCTCGGGCAGGCGCTCGAGGTCGTGGGCCTCATGAACGTCCAGTTCGCGATTCGCGGCGGCGAGCTCTTCGTCCTCGAGGTGAACCCGCGCGCCTCGCGCACGGTCCCGTTCGTGGCGAAGTCCACCGGCGTGCCGTTCGCGCGCCTCGCCGCGCGCCTCTGTCTCGGCGAGACCCTTCCAGGCATCGGTCTCACCGAGGAGCCGCCCGTCCTCGGCTTCTCCATCAAGGCTCCCGTATTCCCCTTCCGGCGCTTCGAAGGGGTCGACACGATCCTCGGCCCGGAGATGCGCTCGACGGGAGAGGTCATGGGGCGCGACCGGAGCTTCGGCCTCGCGTTCCTGAAGGCCGCGCTCGGCGCCGGCATTCGCCTCCCCGAGAAGGGCAACGCGTTCCTCTCCGTTCATGACGGCGACAAGGACGCGCTGCTGCCACTCGCGCGCGAGCTCGACTCCCTCGGATTCCGCCTGCTCGCCACGGCCGGCACGGCGAAGGCGCTCGCCAGGGGCGGCCTGACGGCGAAAACGGTGCTCAAGGTGAACGAGGGCCGCCCGAACATCGTGGATCTCTTGATCAACGGCAGCGTCGACCTCATCGTGAACACGCCGCTCGGCAGGGAGTCGTTCTACGACGAAGTCTCGATCCGCCGCACGGCGCTGGACCGCGACGTGCCGTGCCTGACGACGCTCTCGGCGGCGTCGGCGGCGCTCGAGGCGATTCGCGCGCGCGCCGCCGGCGCGCTCACGTACGCTCCCCTCCAGGAGGAGGTACGCGTCTGACTCCGGCGCGCCGCGGAGCTCTCGCCTTCGGCGCGACGATCGTCCTTCTGGCCCTCGCTTTCGGCTCGTTTTCGGGCTCGACGGCGCAGGTCACGCGCGGGGTCACACTCGGTCTTTCGGCCGCCGGACTCGCGCTCGGTTTTCTGCGCCCGCGAATGGCGACCTCGACTCTCGCGTTCCTGGCGCCGCTCGCACCCGGCCTCGCGCGTCTTTCCGGCGACCGCTCCGGGGCGCCCGTCCTGGCCGCGCTCGCGCTCGCCGTGCTTGGAAGCGCGCTCGCGGGCTCCGTCGCGCGCGGCGAGAAGTCGCTTCTCCCGCTCCGCCTCCTGAGATTCGCCGCCGCGTTTCTCGTCCTCGCCGCTTTCTCCGCGGCAGCCTCCATCGCGCGCGGCGAGACGCTCTACCTCCTCTTCCGCGGGCGGGTCGACCCGTTGCCCGTGAACGCGCTCGGCATGACGGCGGCCGAAAGAAGCCGGGGCGCCATCCTGACGTTTCTCGGGCTCGTGCTCCTGCTCCTCGCGCTCGAAGTCTTCACACGCTTTTCCCGTATTCCCGAGGACCGCGACCGCCTCCTTCTCGCGACCGCGGCGGGCGCGGCGGCCGCATTCGTCTTCGCCGCCGTGAGCCGCTTCGCGCCTCTCGATCCCTCGTTTCAACCGTGGTCCGAGATGCACCGCCGCGCGGGGACGTTCACGGACCCGAACGCCCTCGGCGTCGGCATCGGCCTCCTCGCGCCTCTCCTGTTCGCGGCCGTCGTCCGGCGCGGCTCCTCGGCGGACGCCGCCCGGCGCGCCCTCGCTCTCATCGCGCTCGTCGCCGCGCCCCTGGCGCTCGAAGCCTCCGGTTCGCGCACGGGCCTTCTCCTCGCCGGGACGGGAATCCTCGCCGGGGCGATCGGGCTCGCGCGCGCGCGTTTCGTCTCACCGAAGGCGCTCGTGGCAGCGCTCGTGGTTCTCCTTCTCGTCGGCGCGGCGCTCGTTCGCGTCCTGCCGCGAGGCGGGAGCATCGCGGCGGGCGGCCTCTTGCAGCGCCTCGGCGCGGGCCTGTCCTCGTCGAGCTTCGCCGACCTCGCGAACCATCGCACGCTCTTCTGGCGGACGGCCCTCGAGATGACGTGGGACGAGCCGCTATCGGGAATCGGCCTCGCCGGGTTCCCGTACGAGTTCCCGGGTGCGTACGCGCGCCGCCACGGCGAGATCTCCGTGACGGACGGTGCGACAAATGCGCTCCTCGAGGTGGCCGCCGAATGCGGGTTGCCCGGCCTCATCCTCGCGCTTTGCGCGGTCGTTCCGCTCCTTTCTCGCGCGTGGGGCGCCACCTTCGCGAAGATGCCGCTCGATTTGGCGGCGCGCGGAGCCGGCGCCGCCCTTCTCGCCTTCCTCGTGGCCTGCCAGACCGGCTCGCACCTGCGCTTCACGGAGATCGGCCTTCTCACGAGCCTCGTCGCGGCCTTTCTCTTCGTGCCTCGCGCAGAGGCGCGCGAGCCGCTCCCCGAGGAGCCCGAAGCTCGCGGAGCGCACGTCCCGGGCATCCTCGCGGCGGCGGGGATACTGGGAGCCTTCGTCGCGGTCCTCCCCACCGCCCGGCCCTCCGCGCCGTTCCGGCTCGGGCGCTGGATCGGCCTTTACTCCTCCGGCCGTTCGGCGAGCCCGTTCCGTTGGACCGGTCCGCGCGCCTGCCGGGAGATCCGGCCGGCCGAGACGTCCGTGTCGTTCCGCCTCGAGAATGCGCGCCCGGATGGAGCTCCCGTGACGCTCGAGATCGACGTCGACGGAAGGAACGAGCCGCCCTTCGAGCTTGCCGGAGCTTCCGTCCGCGATCTCGACGTGCCGGTCCCCCGGGGTGCGCGAGTGCTCCGCCTGAGCGGGCACCCGACGTTCGTCCCGCACGGGCTGACGGGCAGCTCCGATTTCCGCAGGCTCTTCGTTCGCCTAGCGCCCGGAGATCCGCGATGAGCCGCGCGGCGGCCGCGCTGTTGAGTTGCCTCGGCTGGGCGGCTCTTCTCGCCTTCACTTTCCCGCTCATGCTGCCCCCTTTCCCCGGCTATCGCACGGCCGTGGCCCTTACGGCGCTCGTCCTTTTCGGCGCGGCGCTCGCGGCGCCGAAGTTCGCATTCGTGCTCGCTTTTTCGGCGGCGACACTCGGCGGCGTCTCCGCGCTCGCGTTCGGCGCGAACGAGCCCCTAGCCGCGACGCCGCTCGTCCTGTTCGGCTATTTCGCCGGAGCGAGCCTGAAAAACCTCTATGACACGCACCCCCCAATCCGGCGTCCGCCGCTCCTCCTGCCTCTTCGCGCGTTTGCGGCGGTCTCGGCGGTGTCCGGCACGGCGGCTTTCGTGGGGCTCCGCACGAGCTATTTCCTCACCCGCGGCGTCGGCCCGCCCTTCGGGGTCAACGTTCTCGGCGAGGACGCGAACCAGGTTCTTCCGAGCATCCTCGGGGCCCTGCTCCCGCTGCTCGTCGCGGCGGGCATGCACCGGATCGCCGCGCGGTTCGTGGCCGAGGCACGCTCCGCCGTGTTGGACCGCGCTCTGCTCGCGAGCGCCCTTCTCGCCGGGGGGGTGGCGTTGCTTCAGAAGACTGGCGCGCTTCCGCTCCTGCGTTCGCGGCGGTGGGCCGAGTGGCACCGGGCGCAGAGCACCTTCACCGACCCGTCGGCGGCGGGCGTCGCCGTCGCCCTTCTGATCGTCCCGCTGCTCGCGCTCGCGGCCACGGGCAGCATCGCGCGCAGGCTTCTCGCGTCGGTGGCCGGGGCCGCGCTTCTCGTGGTCCTCGCCGATGCGGGCTCCCGCGCGGGGCTCGTCGGCACCGTCACGGCGACACTCGTCTTCGTCCTGTGGGGGCTCACGCGCCTCGCCGCGGGCGAAAGAGGAGGCGCCCGGCGGCGCGTGGCCGGGACGATCGGAGCGCTCGCCATCCTCTCGGCGCTCGTCCTCGCGGCGGCGCTCTCGTGGCCGAATCGCGGAGCCGTCCGTTCCGCGCTCCTCGCCCGGCTCGAGGCGCCGTTCCGGACGCAGCCGACGCCTTTCGAGGAAACCCGGGGTCGCCTCCTTCTTTACGAGGGGGCGTGGGAGGCGTTTCGGGAGCATCCGGTCGCGGGCATCGGGCTGGGCGCGTTCCGCATCGAGTTTCCCGATCTCGCCTCCAAGGCGCTCGGTCGCATCGTGCGCACGAGCGACTACCCGCCCTCCCTCTATCTCGGAACGCTCGCGGAATCCGGGCTCGCGGGCGCATCGCTGCTCGCCCTCCTCCTGCTCGGCGTGGTTCGGTCTGCGGGCCGCGCCCTCACGCTCGAGGGCGACTCCCACGACGACGAGACCGTCTTACGCGCCGCTGCCGCGGCGTCGATGATCGGGCTCGGCGTCGTATTCCTGTTCGGCTCGCATCTCGTCTATGCCGAAATCGCGGCGCTCGTGGGGCTGCTCACGGCCCGCCTGCCGCTCCGCGAGGACGGCCGCACCGGACGATTCCTCGTCGCCGTCGTGCCGGTCGTTCTCGCGGGCGCTCTCGTCTGCGCGATCGGGGGAACCGTCGCGCGGGCCTGGGATACCCGGACCGCGGAGGCCGCGTTCCGGAATTCCGCAAGCGCCGGCGTCTACGACGTCGAGCGAGAACCGGGCGGCCGGCCGTTCCGGTGGACCGGCGAGTCGGCGGCATGGCGCATCGAACGGCCGTCGCTCCCGCCGGGGTCGGATTCCATCGTGCTCGCGCTGCCGGTCAGGAACGCGCGGCCCGACGGGCACCCCGCGGCCCTCGACGTCTTTTTCGACGACACGCTGCGCGGGCGCGTGACGCTGCCGCCGGGCGCATGGAGAAGGCTCGAGCTCACCGTTTCCTCAGGGGCTCGCGGCGTTCTTCGGATCCGCGCCGTGGATCCATTCCGGCCCCCATCGCGGCACGACCTCCGTCTTCTCGGCATCCAGATCGGGTCCGGCCCCACTGTGCGCCCGGCCGCGCCGTGAGTCTCCTGCGCATCCATCCGGGCAATCCCAGCAAGAAGAGCCGCTCTCTCGAGATCGGCCCGCTCGGCGGCGCCGCGCTCGCGGGATTCCTCCTCGGGTGCGGGGCCTCCGTCGTGCTCGGTCTAGCGGGCGCGCCTCATGTCATGTCGGACGCGGTGAACGCCGCCGACCAACGCGCGATCCGCGAGACGGCGCAACGGGGCGCCGAGTCGTTTGCATCCGTCGGACGGCGCGCCCTTGCCCTCGGCAGCCGCCTCGCGTCGGACGAGCTGTTTCTCGCCCGTGTCGGCACGATTCTCGAAATCCCGCTGCCAGACGGATTTCCAACGGAAGCCGGAGAAGCCGTTCCACGGAATCCCGCGGCAATGGAGTCGGAGGCCGCGGACCTCGGCCGGCGCGCCCGCGTCTTCGAGCTGTTCCGGCGCCGCCTCGCGGCGCTGTCGGGCCCTCTTCCCGCCGGCTTCGACCTGATTTCCGTACCATCCCGGGCTCCCGTCGAGCCTTCTTCATCCGTGCCGATCGAGCTGTTCGGCTGGCACGCGTCCGAGGTCACGCGGCGAGACGAGTTCTGCGCGGGCCTGACGCTCGCATCTCCGGCGGGAACGACCGTCACGGCACCCGCCGCGGGTCTCGTCGTTTACGCGGGCCCCGTTTCGCGGCATGCGGACGCGGCGTGGCGGCGCCTCGGGACGATCGTCGTGCTGGCCCACGACTCCCGCACGCGTACGGTCTACGGCCACCTCGCCGTCTCCCTCGTGAAGAAGGGCCAGCGCGTGGCGCGCGGCGAACCGATCGGCCGCGTGGGCACGACGGGCTTCGCCACGGCGCCCCGCCTGCATTACGAGGTGCACCGGCTCACGAACGGGCGCTGGGTGCCGAGGGACCCCCGGATCTTCGTCCTCGACGTGGACTGGATCGGGGCGGCCGGGTTCCGCCAGGGTCCTTCGCCCCCGGACCTGCCCGCCCTGCCCACCTCGACGCGCTGAGCGCGGAACGCCTACTTCCCCTTCAGCTTCAGCTTGTCGATCGCGACGCGGGCGTCTTCCTGAACTTTCTTGTTCGGGTCGGCGAGCAGCGGCTCGATCTTGCCGATGACGGCGGGGGACCCGATTTCGGCGAGCGTCCGACAGGCGTCCCGCTTGATGTTCTCGTCGGGGCTCGCGAGGAGCGGCAGGATCTGAGGCACGGTGGAGGCCGCTTCGAGGCCGCGCAGGGCTTTGAGGCCGTCGACGACTGCGTCCTTGTTCGTCGACTTCAGGAGCGGCGTGATGTCCGCCAGCACCTTCGCGTCGACCTTCGCGTTCAGCGCGCCGAGGACGCGCGCCGCCTTGCGCTGCACCTTCTCGCGCGGGTCCTTCAGCATCGCGATGACCTTCGCGCGCGCCGTGGGCGAGTCGGGGTACTCCTTCTCGAGGCCCTGCAGCGCGCTCGTGACTTTGCCTTCGTCGGTCGAGGCGAGCTGGGCGATCAGTTCTTCTTCTGTCTTCTTGGAGGCGAGAGCGGGAAGAGAGAGAGAGATTGCTGCGAAAAGAAGAGGGACGGCGAACGCTCGCGCTAGACGACTCAACATGTGCTTCTCCTCATGGCTCATTTTCCTCCTAAAGCCTCTTCAGCAGCGCGAGGACCCGCTCCGCCTCCGTTTCGTCGTTGCCGACGTGGGGTGAAAAGCGCACGAAGCCCTCGCGCGCCGCGATCACGACGTTCTCGTCGGCGGCGCGCTTCTGGTAGTACCGCGCGTCCTTCCCCGCCGGCGGTCGCGCCGCGAGGATGCCCGAGCGCGGAGGGCCGCCGAAAAGGACCGGCGTGAAGCCGAGGCGCGGGAGGCCTTCGACGAGAACGGCGAGCGTGCGCTCGATCCGGCGCTCCAGCTCGGGGAAGCCGAACTCGAGAAGAAGCGCGAGCGACGCCGCGAGCGCGTAAAGGCCCGGCGTTGGAAGCGCGCCCGGCTCGAACCGGCTCCCGTCCGCGAGGTACTCGGGCTCGCCGGAGACGTGGAAGTCCGCCCCGTGCGCGCGTCTGAGATTCGTCCAGCCGGGTGGAGGGGCGAGGCGCGCGCGCAGCTCCGGAGTCGTGAAGAGGATGCCGCAGCCCTCGGGCCCGAGCATCCACTTGTGCCCGTCCGCGGACAGGAAGTCCACGTTCCAGCTTGCGACGTCCACGCGCTGGGCGCCCACGGCCTGGATCGCGTCGAGGCCGAAGGCGATGCCGCGTGACCGGCAGAACGCCCCGAGCTCTTCGACGGGCGCGCGGAAGCCCGTGTGAAACGCGACGAGCGAGACGGAGACGAGCCGGGTCGTTTCGTCGCAGGCGGCGGCCACCTCTTCCGCCGTGAAGGCGCCGTCCCGCGTCGGGACGCGGCGCACCGAGACGCCCTTCTTTTCCAGCGCGATCCACGGTGCGAGATTTGCGGGGAACTCCGAGGCCGTCGTAACGACCGTGTCACCGGGTGAAAAGTCGAGCCCCTGCGCCACGATGTCGAGGCCCCACGTCGTGTTTGGCACGATCGAGATCGAGCCGGCTCCTCCGACGCGCTCGTCCGCGCCGACGAGTCTCGCCGCGAGCCCGCGAACCTCGTCGGCCTTCTTCGGCCAGTCGCGCCAGTCGAGGCCTCCGCGCGAGCTGAGGTTGCCGGCATAGACGGCGAGAGCCGCGGCCGCACGTGCCGGCAACGGACAAACCGCAGCGTGGTTGAATTGAATTGAAGATTTCTTAGAGGGGAATTCGACGCCGAAGTCCACAGATCGCCCCTCTTACCCTTCTAAGAAAATTCTCTTCGAGGCGCTTCAAAACAGCTTCTGCGCGCGCACGAACCCGTCGAAGTTCCTCTTCACTTCTTCCATCGAATCTCCTCCCGTCTTCTCGAGGAGGGCGTCCGCGAGGACGAAGGCGAGCATGGCTTCTCCGATGACGCCGCATGCGGGCACGGCCGTCACGTCCGAGCGCTCGTACTGCGCCCGGTGCGGCAGCTTCGTCTCGATGTCCACGGACGGAAGGCCGTCGCGAAGCGTGGAGATGGGCTTCTGGTAGAGCGTGACGAGGACGTCCTCGCCGTTCGTGATGCCGCCCTCGAGGCCGCCGGCGCGGTTCGAGGTGCGAGAGAATCCTCGCGCGGCGTCGTGCGCGATCGGGTCGTGCGCGGCGGAGCCGCGGCGGAACGCGTTCGCGACGCCCTCGCCCAGGGAGACGGCTTTCACGGAGGGAATCGACATCAGCGCGCGCGCGATCCGCCCGTCCAGCTTCTCTTCCCACGACACGTGAGAGCCGAGGCCCGCCGGAACGCCGCGGGCGCCGACGAGAATCGTCCCGCCGAGCGTGTCGCCGGCTTTCGCCGCCGCGTCGACCGCGTCCTTCATGGCCGCCTCGACGCTCCGGTCCACGAGCCGGAACGGCGACGTTTCGTCGACCACTTCGAGGTCCTCGTACGCGCGCGGGCCCTCCGGCACCGCGACGTCGCCGATCGAGAGCACGCCGCTCTTGACGCTGATCCCGAGCGCGGCGAGGAGCTGCCGGCAGAGCGCGCCGGCCGCCACGCGCGCCGCGGACTCGCGCGCGCTCGCGCGCTCGAGGATGTCACGCAGGTCGCGCCGGCCGTACTTCAGGCCGCCCGCGAGGTCCGCGTGACCCGGACGCGGCGACGTGAGCTTCCGCTTCCCCGCGGCCTCCACGTCCACCTCGACCGGCCCCATGACTTTCTCCCACACGCCGTAGTCGCGGTTCGCGATCTCGAAGGCGATCGGGCCGCCGAGCGTCTCTCCGCCCCTGAGCCCGCCCGTGAACCGCGCCTCGTCCTGCTCGATCTTCATGCGGCCGCCGCGGCCGTACCCGTGCTGCCGCCGCGCGAGGTCTCCGTTCAGCGCGGCGACGTCGATCCTCAGCCCGGCCGGCAGCCCGGTGACGAGACCCGTCAGGAGCGGGCCGTGGGACTCGCCGGCGGTCTGGAGCGTGAGGCGCGGCATGCGTCGAAGTGTAGCGTCAGCGCGAGCGGGCATCTCGTTTTCCGTACACTGCGCCCCAAGTGATCGAAGTCGACGGGCTCGTCAAGGCATACCAGAACCTCACGGCCGTGGACGGCCTGAGCTTCCGTGTCGCGCGCGGCGAGGTGCTGGGGCTCGTGGGCCCGAACGGCGCCGGCAAAACGACGACGCTGCGGTGTCTCGCGGGGATCCTGCCGCCGAACGCGGGCACGATCAGGATCGCCGGATTCGACCTCGCGGCTGAGCCCGTGGAAGCGCGGCGCCGCCTCGCGTTCATGCCGGACGAGCCGCGCCTTTTCGAGTACCTGACGGTCGAGGATCACCTCGCCTTCACCGGGCGCCTGTACGGCGTGGGGGCGGACGCCGGAGCCCGCGCGCGCGCCCTTCTCGACGAGCTGGAGCTGGCGGGCAAGGAGCGCGCGCTGCCCGCGGAGCTGTCCCGGGGCATGAAGCAGAAGCTCGTCGTGGCGTGCGGCCTCCTCCACGACCCCGAGGTCCTCGTCTTCGACGAGCCGTTGACCGGCATCGACCCGGGCGGCATCCGGAAGATGAAGCAGACGATCGTGCGCCGGGCCGCGGCCGGAGCTTCCGTCATCGTGTCGTCGCATCTCCTGCCGCTCGTGGAGGAGATCTGCTCCCGAGTCCTCGTCCTCTCGCGCGGGAAGGCCGTGCTCTTCGGCACGCTCGACGAGATCCGGGCGAACGCGGGCGGGGACGCGTCGCTCGAGGAGATTTTCCTGCGCGTCACGGGCGGGTCGTGAGCGCATCGCCCTCGCCCCTCCCGCTCGTGTTTTTCGCCGCGAAAAGGATGCTGAGAAATGCCGCGCGGAAAAAGCTCGGCCGCCTCCGCGAGGCGCGGTACATGGTCGGCTTCCTCGTCGGCGCCGCGTACTTTGCGATGCTCTTCATGAGGCCTTCCCGCGCGGGCCGGCCGCAGGCTCCGCCGCGCCTCCCGGCGCACATGGGCGAGATCCTGCTGCTCGCCGGCGCGGCCGCGCTCGCCGCCGCCGCTCTCCTGACCTGGCTCTTCCGGAGAGGCCAGCCGTCACTCGGGCTGTCGGAGGCCGAGATCCAATTCCTCTTCCCGGCCCCCGTTTCCCGGCGCGCCCTCCTCCATTACGCCCTCCTGAAGGCGCAGTTTCCCGTCCTCCTGAGCGCGTTCATCCTCACAATCGTGTCAGGGCGTCGCGGAAATGGCACCGCGATTCTCTCCGGCTTCGGACTCTGGCTGCTGCTGACCGCGGTCCACTTCCACAATCTGGCTCTCTCCTTCACGAAGGCGCGCTGGAACGCGCTTCCGCCGGCCTCCCGAAGGGCAACGAAAATCGCGGTCTTCGCCGTGGCAGGAAGCGCCCTCGGAGTGCTCGCCGTGACTTTCGGGGCGGGCGTTCTCGCCGCCATGTCCGACCCGGGCAGGGGATCCTTGGCCTCGCTCGGGGGGTTGGTCGCCGCGCTCCGATCCGGGCCCTTCGGCTCGGCGCCGCTCGCGCTCCTCGCCCCGTTCCGCTGGATACTCGCCCCGCTCTTGGCTCCGACCGCCCGCGCGTTCTCTCTCGCGCTGCCGCCCGCTCTCGGCCTCGTGGGCGTCCTCTACGCGTGCGTCGCCCTCACGGCCGTCCGCTTCGAGGAGGCGACGCTCTCCCAGGCCTCGCGGCGGGCCGCGCTTCGGGCCCGCCGCGACGCGGGGCGCCTCGAAGCCCTCCCGTCCGAAACGCGCCGCGGCACGGTGCCGTTCGCCCTTGCGCCGCGGGGTCGGCCCGAGCTCGCGATCGTGTGGAAAAACCTTCTCGCCTGGAACCGGACGAGCCTCCGCCGGCAAGCCGCGATCGTGGCCTCTCTCGCGGCCGCGCTGTTTTCCGCGTCCGCCCTCTTGGCGACGCCCTCAGCCGACGCCGTCGCCGCCATCGGAAGCGCGGGGTGCCTCGCCCTGACCGCGTTCCTCGCTCTCGTCACGCCCCTCGGCCTCCGGATCGACCTGCGCGGGGATCTCGAGTACGCCACGCTTCTCAGGACCTGGCCTCTCCCGGCCGAGCGCCTCGTCCTCGCCGAGCTCGGAGCGCCGGCGGCCGTCGCCGTGCTCTACGGCTGGGGGGGGATCGCGATCGCCCTCGCGATCTCGGCGGGGCGCGCCGTGCGAGCGGCCTTCCTGGGAACGGCCGTCGCGCCGCAGCCGACCTCGGCCCCTTTCCTGCGGTTCGAGGCCCTCGTACCCGTCGCTCTGACCGCAGCCGTCTTCCTGCCCGCCCTCGTCGTGGCCGCCCTCGTCGTCCAGAATGCGTGCGTCCTGGCCCTTCCGGCCTGGTTCCCCGCGGGCCGGAGGCGCGCGGTGGGTCTCGAGCAGACGGGCTTGAGGATGCTTTCGTTCCTCGGCACGTCGCTCGTTCTCGGCCTCGGCCTGATCCCGGCGGCGCTCCTCGCCGGGCCCCTGATCTTCTTCGCCTTCAGGCCGCTCGGGCTCTGGTGCCTGCCTCTCGCCGCCGTCCTCGCGGCCCTCCCGGTTCTCGCCGAAGCGGTCGCCGGAGTTTTCCTGCTGGCCCGCCTGCTCGAGCGATTTGATCCCGCCCGGGACGCGGGCTCCTGAACGCTCGTTTTTCTGCCAGAATACGGCCCCTATGCCCTCACCCATCTCCCTGCCCGTCCGGGACGCCCTCGAGCTGATCGCCGAGTCGAAGGCTCCGGCGTACGGAATGGACCGCCACGACCGCATCGTCTTCTGGAACGAAGGCGCGGAGAAAGCGCTCGGGTGGTCCTCCGAGGATGTGCTCGGGAAGATGTGCTACGACGTTCTCGCGGGGCGGGACGTCTTCGGCAACCTCTACTGCGCGCGGGAATGCCCCGTCGTCGTCTCGGCCATCGCCGGAGACGATGTGCGGCCTTTTCTCCTCGACGTCCGGAAGAAAGGGTCCTCCGCCGCCGTCAAGCTCATCGTCCGCGCCGTTCCGCTGCCCGCCGCGGGCCCGGCGTTCGCGGTGCTCATGCACTTCCTCGAGACCGAGGGTCCGGAGCTCGACAACCTGGTCTCGTCGCTGCGGTCGGCCGTGCGTGAGCCGGCAGGCCTCCCTCCCGTCGATCCCCCGATCTCCGTCTCCCCGCTCAGCGGGCGCGAGCGGGAGATCGTCATGCTGCTGTCGAACGGCTACGCGGCGCTCAACATCGCGGCGAAGCTGAACCTGTCGCACGCGACGGTGCGAAACCACATCCAGAACGTCCTCCGCAAGCTCGAGGTTCACAGCCAGGTCGAGGCCGTGGCGCTCGCGTTCCGGCGCGGCTGGATCTGACACGCCGCCCGGCCGCCCTCCCTAGGAGAGCGGGCCGATTCCCCGCTGGAGAACCTGCAGCAGCCCGGCGCGGGTGAACGCGCGGCCGTCTTCCCGCCGCTCGAGGCTCATGCTGCCCCGGACCTCCTCGAGCGAGGAATGGCCATGGCGCTCGAGCCACCGCTCCATCTCCTCGCGCACGACCTTCAAGTGGCCAGGACCGTTCTGGAGAAGAGCCGAGACCATCTGAACGGCATCCGCTCCGGCGAGAATCGCCTTCAGCGCGTCGGCGCCCGTATGGACGCCGCCCGTCACGGCGAGCGACAGGTCCACGCGGCCGGAAAGCATCGCGATCCAGTAGAGGCGCGAGAGCAGCTCGGTCGAGCTCGAGAGGCGCAGGTCCGGCTTCACTTCCAGTGTCTCGAGGTCGATGTCCGGCTGGTAGCTCCTGTTGAAGACGACGAGCCCGTTGACGCCGATCTCCTCGAACTGCCTCGCGAGCGACGCGATCGAGGAGAAATACGGGAAGATCTTCACGGCGACCGGGATCGAGACGAGCGAGCGCACGGTCCGAACCGTGTCGAGCGTGTAGGCCTCGAGCGTCGCGCCGCTCGTCCAGAGGTTCGTCGAGAGGTGATAGACGTTCAGCTCGAGGGCGTCGGCTCCCGCCTGCTCGACGAGGCTCGCGAACGAGGTCCAGCCCTCGTCCGTCGTGCCGTTGAGCGACGCGATGACCGGAACGTGAACGGACTCCTTGATCCGGTTCAGGTGCTCGAGATAGCCGACGGGGTCCGTCGGCGCCCGCGCCGTGCGGAGAGGGTCGGCCGAGATCTGCTCCTCGAAGAGCGAGTGCAGCACGATCGCGGGCGCGCCCGCATCCTCGAGACGGAGGATCGAATCCAGCTCATAAGAGAGCGGCGACGCTCCCGGCACGAGCGGATGAGCCAGCTTGAGGCCCAGGTAGGAGGTCGAGAGATCCACGACCCCCACAGGGTGGCGGCTCGCGCCGCGCTCTCCCATGATGCACCTGATTCAAAGAAGAGCGGTCAGTGGATGCCGAGGTCCGCGAGCACCTTCGGGTTCGCCTCTTCCTGCGCCAGCAGGGAATGGCAGGCGTCACACTCGGCCGAGATGACCCGCCCGTCGGGCGCCTTGTGGTTGCCGTCGTGGCAGCGGAAGCAGCCGAGGAAGTCCTCGTGTCCGATGTGGTTCGGGTGCGTACCCCAGGTGATCTTCATGTCGGGCCACACGTTTCGCCCGTAAATCCGCTGTACCTCGCGAACCGCGGTCTCGACGGACGCGCGCCGGGTCTGGTACACGGCCGGATACTTGCTCCTGTAGAAGTCGGTGAGGTCCTTCTCCATGTGCTCGAACGCGGCGTCGCGCGTCGGATACGTGACTTTGAGAAGCTCGATCGACTTTTTGTGGATGAACGGCAGCTCGGGGCTGATGCGATCCGCCGCCATGGCCTCGTTCACCGCGCGCTCGGGAAGCTGGAACGCGTGCGTCGGCCGGTTGTGGCAGTCGATGCAGTCCATCGTCCGGCGCTCGCCCTTCTTCGCATCCTCGGGCGTTTCCTTCACCTCGGTTGAAGTGAAGACGACCGACTTGCCGTCATCGTCGAGGTACGTGACGCTCGGGATGACCTCGCGCCGGCCGTCCGTCGTCAGGTAGGAGATGCGCTCCTTGTCGTCGAGATGGCGCCCGTGGATGCCCGTGGCCCGAGATCCCATGTATCCGCCCAGCTTCAGGAGCAGGACGGTTTTCGTCGCCGTGTTCTTCTCGTCGTCGCCGAATTTCGAGATGATCTTGAGCTTGTCGCCCTGGAATTTCTGCGGCCAATGACACTGCTCGCAGGTGGCCCGGGCGGGACGCAGGGTGTGCACGGGGGACGGGATCGGACGCGAGTACGTCCCGAACGTGACCGCGATGACCTGGCGAACGCCGTCCAGCTTCGCCTTGACGACCCAGGGAGCTCCCGGGCCGATGTGACAGCTCGCGCAGGCGATGCGCGAGTGAGGCGAATCCAGATATGCCGTGTACTCCGGCGCCATGACCGTGTGGCACGTAAGGCCGCAGAACCGCGCGGAGTCCATGTACTCGACGCCGACGTAGGCCGAAAGGCTGAGGATCAGGGCGTTCGCCACCGTCAGGCCGGCGATGAGGATCGCGGCGTGCCGGAGGTTCGCGTCGGCCAGGTCCACTTTCGGGTAATCCGCGGGAAGAGTCCCTTCCCGGCGGAGCCGGCGGCGTTCGAAGAAGATCCCGATCGGGATCAGGACGAGGCCCAGGAGAAAAAAGAACGGGAGAACGAGGATGAAGAGGATGCCCGAGTACGGATGGACGGGCTTCGAGTTCATGGCCTCGAAGAGCCAGAAGCCGATCAGCGTGATGGCTGCGCTCGTCGTGAGCGCGACGCCGAGCTGCGAGACGCGATTCCGCCCCAGGTAGAAGATCGGCCTCAGCCATCCGGCCAGGCGGCCGCCGGTTCCTGCGCTCATGTGACTCCTCCTCGACGCGGTTTCAGCTCAAGAGAGCGACGAGTGTAAAGGCAACGAGGAGAAGGCCCAGCGAAACCGCGACCGTTCCGACGATCCGGCTCTTCCGGATGCGGTCGGCGGTCGGCGCGGGGCACGCGAGGCGGTCGACGCCACCCTCCGCCACGAGCCGCTCGTACTCGGCGGGCCGCTCGTGCCTCAGCTCTTCGAGCGGAAGGACGCCCGTGAAGATGACGGTGTCCATCGGGAACTTCTCGGGCCTCAGGTGGCCGTTGAAGAAATGAATCGTGAAGATGAAAACGACCGCGAGAAGCGCCTCCTCGCCGTGCACGAGGAGCGCGACGTTGAACAGGTCTCCGGGCAGGAACCGCGCCCAGAACTTCGGGGCCCAGAGAATCAGCCCGGAGCCTCCGATGATTCCCATACCCCAGAACACGGCCCAGTAGTCGAATTTTTCCCAGTACGTGAAGCGCTCGAAGCGCGGACGCTCGCCTCTCCCGAGAAACCAGCGCACGTGCTGTACGAGGTCCGTGAGGTCGCGCGGCTGCGGAACGAGAGAGGACGGCCCCCACAGGATCCCGTACTCCTTGTCGCCGAAGAGCCTCTTGGCGAGGCGCGCGAGGTGGCTCCCGAAGCACACGAGCATCCCGGTGGCGAAGACCCGGTGGAGCGTCGCCGCCGACCGGAATCCGCCGAACAGGCGCGAGAGGG
>OCTA010001052.1_pt1 | contig 25599 bp, 25 predicted proteins | sample 1538991 | NCBI WGS metagenome assembly OCTA01 (sample SAMEA3539302, study PRJEB22396) | soil metagenome | biome: tundra; feature: field; material: soil | place: USA | collected 2010-05 | depth 0.15 m | reverse complement strand
CCGTCGAGATCGCCATCTGGGTCGCCGTCGGTGGCCGGGGCACGCTCGCGGGAGCCATTCTCGGCGCGTTCCTCGTCAACGGTGCGAAGAGCTGGCTCACCGTCGCGTTCCCGACCGCGTGGCTCTACTTCCTCGGTGTCCTCTTCGTCGTCGTGACGCTGGTGGTTCCGGGCGGCATCGTCGAGTCGTTCAGCGGCCTGCTGAAGGGTGGCGGCTTTCTCACCAAGTACTTCGGAGGCCTGGGCGTCAAGCGCGCGGCCGCCGGGCCGGAGACGGCCGCTGCCGCTCCCGTGAGCACCGGAGGGCCGGGCGTGGGCGAGGAGCAGGAGCAGCCGTGAGCGCGCAATTGCAAGTCGACAAGGTCACGGTGAGCTTCGACGGCTTCCGGGCTCTCAATGACCTGACCCTCCACCTCGAGGCAGGCGAGCTCCGCTGCATCGTGGGCCCGAACGGCGCCGGCAAGACCACTCTGATGGACATCATCACGGGCAAGACCCGGCCGGACGTGGGCACCGTGACCTTCGAGGGCAAGGACATCACGCGGTTCGCCGAGCACGAGATCGTCGCCCTGGGAATCGGCCGCAAGTTCCAGCGCCCCACGGTCTTCCCTGGCCATACCGTCTTCGAGAATCTGGAGCTGACGAGTCACGGGCCCAAGGGCGTGTTCAAGATGCTCTTCGCGCGGCTGACGGCGGACCAGCGACAGGCCATCGAAAAGACGCTCGAGCTCATCGGTCTGACCGACCACGCCACGAGGCTCGCGGGGCTCCTGTCGCACGGGCAGAAGCAGTGGCTCGAGATCGGGATGCTCCTCATTCAGCAACCGAAGCTCTTGCTGGTCGACGAGCCCGTGGCCGGCATGACCCAGCAAGAGATCGAGCGAACGGAGGAGATCCTGTCAGGCCTCGCCGGCGCGCACACGGTCGTCGTGGTCGAGCACGACATGGACTTCGTTCGCAGCATCGCGCAGAAGGTGACCGTGCTCCACGAAGGGAGCGTGCTCGCCGAGGGGCAGATGTCAGACGTGCAGAACGATCCGAAGGTCGTCGAAGTTTACCTGGGAGCGTGAAGTGCTCGAGACCCGCGACGTCCATCAATACTACGGCAGCAGCCACACGCTTCGCGGCACGACGCTCACCGTGCCGCCCGGCACCTGCACCGTGGTCATGGGGCGCAACGGGGTCGGCAAGACCACGCTGCTCCGCGCCATCATGGGTCTCGTGGCGGTGCGCTCCGGGAACATCAAGTTCGGCGAGAAGGAGCTCGTCGGCGCCGAGGCGAGCTATCGGGCGCGCGTCGGCATCGGGTTCGTGCCGCAGGGCCGCGAGATCTTCGGTCAACTGACGGTCGAGGAGAATCTGCAGGTGGGCGTGTACGCCCGAACCGACGGCAAGAAAGAGATCCCGGAGCTCGTGTTCCGGCTCTTCCCCGTCCTCAAGACCATGATGCACCGCCGCGGCGGGGACCTCTCCGGCGGGCAGCAGCAGCAGCTGGCGATCGCTCGTGCGCTCACCATCGGCCCGAAGTGCGTGCTCCTCGACGAGCCGACCGAGGGGATTCAGCCGAACATCGTGCACGAGATCGGCAACGTCATCCGCAAGCTCTACGAAGAAGAGAAGCTCGCCGTGCTCCTCGTCGAGCAGAAGCTACCGTTCGCCCGCAGGGTGGCCGAGCGCTTCTACCTCATGGAGCGAGGCACCGTCGTCGCCCAAGGCAAGATGGCCGAGCTCTCCGACGAGCTCGTTCAGAAACACCTGGCGGTCTGAGAGCACTTTTCCTCGTCGTTGATCGGGCCCGTCTCGGCGCTCGCCGTGCTCAGCGTACAGACGTACGCTTCCGCGCGGCGCCCGCCGATCCAGACCCGCTCAACTTAGAGGAAAAGCGCTCTGGCGCGCTCCTCGAAGAATACCGCACGGGGTTTTCAGCGGGGACGCCCGCAGCCAGGGGGAATACTTCGCGCCTCCGCGCCTTTGCGGTTCCCGGGATCACGACAACGCCTTGACCAAGCGGGTCGAGTCGGAGACCCACCCGAAGATGCCCCCTTGCGCCTTGATCATTCGCAGGCCCACCTCGTGGAACTCGGGAAAGTAAGAGGCGCAGCAATCGCCCGGCACGATGCACTTGAAGCCGCGGTCGTTGGCTTCGCGCACCGTCGTGTGCACGCACACCTCGGTCGTGACGCCGCACACGATCAGGTTCTCGATGTGCTGGTGCTGCAGGATCGCGCCGAGGTCGGTCGCGTAGAACGCGCCCTTGCCCGGCTTGTCGATGATCACCTCGCCGTCCTTCGGATAGAGCTTCGGCACGATGTCGTGGCCGGCCTCGCCGCGAATGAGGATGCGCCCCATCGGCCCCTTGGCTCCGATGCGAAGGTGCGGCTCTCCGCGCTCGACCTTCGCCTTGGGCGCGTCGGACATGTCGGGCCGGTGCCCCTCGCGCGTGTGCACGATGAGCATTCCCACCTTCCGCGCGGCCTCGAGCAACGCCGCGATCGGCTTCACGGCCGCGTCGAGCAGCGACACCTTGTTTCCCAGGGTCTCTCCGAAGCCCCCGGGCTCCAGAAAGTCGCGCTGCATGTCGATGATGACGAGCGCGGTACGGCCGACATCGATCGCCAGGGGTTGGGGCTCCGCGTCGACCAGGACGGAAGAACTGGCGTGAGACGTGGCCGTGGACATCGCAGGTCTCCTTCAGGCGCCCGGACAGGGGCGCCGTACCGGGACACGCTATCGGGCAGACGTTTCGGGCTCGTTGCCCGGCCGAGAACGCAGGAGTACCGCGGCGAATTCGTGTGTCCCCAGCGAGTCTCTCGCCGGTGGCTCCAGAGAGATTGGCCGCAGAGGCGCAGAGGGCGCAGAGGGATGAGGGTTTTGTGCGCGTTGCAGTCTCGTGAGAAGGGCGCGGATCTGCCTTACGTCGGCCGTCCTTCCTGGTTCGGGCGCCTTCGACCCCCCCTCTCTGCTCTGCGCTCTCTGCGGCTCGGCGGCCCATCTCCTCATCTTACCGGCGGAACGCTTCGAGGAGAGAGTGCGAGTCGGTGACGGCGCCGAAGACGCCTTGCTGCATCGTCACCATCTTGAGCGCGGCCTCGTGATTGCCGACGTCGGTGGCCGCGCAGCAATCCGACAGGATGACGCACTCGAAGCCGCGGTCGTTTCCTTCGCGCATGGTCGTGTGGACGCACACGTCGGTCGTGATGCCGGTCAAGACGAGGTTGCGGATGCCGCGCGTTCGCAAGATCAGCTCGAAGTCGGTCGCGCAGAACGTGCCCTTGCCGGGCTTGTCGATGATGACCTCGCCCGCGGCCGGCGCCAGCTCGGGGATGATGTCCCAGCCGGCCTCGCCGCGGACGAGCACCCGGCCGCAAGGTCCGTCGTCGCCGATGCCGACCCCCGACTCGGTCCGGCGCGAACGCCACCTCTTGTTGGCCGGCAAGTCCGAGAGGTCCGGTCGATGCCCCTCGCGCGTGTGGAACACCGGGAACCCCCGGGCCCGGAACGCGGCGAGCACCCGCTGGATTGGCTCGATGACGGCCCTCGTCAGGGAGATGTCGTAACCGAGGAGGTCGATGTATCCGCCCTTGCCGCAGAAATCGGTCTGCATGTCGATGACGACGAGCGCGGTATTGGCGCGCTCGAGCACGCCGTCGAACGGCCAGGGATACGGGGTCGATGCGACGTGGGTCATCGGTCAGCCCTCCAGGTCACGCGTCTTCGCTTCCGACGAGCGCAGTTTCCCAGTCGACGGTTTCGCGCGCGTGTCGCGGCGGTACGGAACCGATGGCAATGCAAATCAGTTTTTCGTGCTGCCGCACACGAATGCCACAAATATTAATGTGCGCGAAATCGGTACGACACCTGCGGCCGAGTAACCAGCGGTTGAGTCGTTTGAATGGTCCGCCCCGCCCGGGGACAGGGGAGGTTGAAAATAGTACCCGGGCAAACGAGGGAGAGTTCTGTCCGCGATTCCCGAGTCGAGCTTGACACATGAGGAGAGTGCCGATGATACGAGTCACGTCGCGATTGCCGCCGGTCCTGGGTTCGGCTTTGGTGCTGTTTCTGGCCATGGCAGGTGAGGCGCGCGCCCAGCAGCCCGTCCCTCCACCACCGCCCGCCGGGGCTGCCCTGCCGCCCGCCCCTGCGCCGCCGGCCCCGCCGCTGGCGGCACCACCCCCGCCGCCCTTGGCGGCGCCGCCGCCCCCGCCCATGGAAGCGGCGCCTCCTCCACCACCCATGGCGGTCGTGACCCCCCCGACGCCGCTGCCGCTCCCGCCCGAGGCTCCTGCGCCCGCGCCGGTGAAGGAGACACCCTTGCGAGTCGGCGGCGCGGTGCGCCTGGGCCTGATCCTTCAGGATCCTGACTTGCCGAAGAAGATGGGGGAGCTGCACCTCGATACGACCGGGTACTCGAACGCCGCGGAGCTCCGTCTCGGAGGCGACGTCACCGACTACTTCTCGTGGACCGCGAACTTCAACGCCCTCATCGATGGCGGAGCCGTTGGCAGCGCGGGATCGGGCAACCAGTCCACGTTTGCGGTGCTCAGCATCGAGGACCTGATCGCCCAGTTCAAAGCGGTCGACGCCTTCCAGATCTGGATGGGCCGGCTCCTCGTTCCGTCGGACCGAGCGAACTTCTCCGGTCCGTTCTTCATGAGTCCCTGGGACTATCCCGGCTTCTACTTGAAGAACGCCCCGCCCATCGGCCCGATGGAGGGCGCGAACGGCCGCAACCAAGGGATCACGGTCTGGGGCAACGTCGGTCCCGAATCGAAGTTCAAGTACTTCGCCGGCATCTACGGCATCGACCAGGGCGGGCCGAACAGCACGCAGCTTCCCGCGGACAACGCGTTCTATTCGGCTCGACTCTCGTACTCGCTGCAGGGCAGCGAGCCCGGCTACTTCGGGTCGAGCACCTGGTACGGCGACAAGGACATCACGACGATCGCCGTCGGCGGCCAGTACAAGCGGAACGGTTCGGTCGATCTCGCCTCGACCACGGGCGGCCGGAAAGACACGTTCGTGGGCATCGCCGACATTCTCACCGAGCAGAATGTCAAAGGAACGGGAACGTTCACCTTCGAAGGAGAGTTCTACGCCTTCAACAAGGACCTGCCCTTCAGCAGCTTCAGCGAAGGGGCCAACACCATCCCCATCTTCAATCCGAGAGAGGCGTTCTATGCGGTCGTCTCGTATTTGACGCCGGAGAACATCGGCGTGGGCAAGTTCCAGCCGCTCATCCGATGGCAGCAGACCATCGACCCCGAGTGGACGATCATCGACGGGGCTCTCGCCTACGTGATGAAGGAGTACGACGCGCGGCTCGTCTTGACCTACGAGCACATCGACACGGGTAGCACCGGCGGCCCGAACCGGTACCAGAACTCCCTCCAGTTCGGCGTGCAGCTCCAGAAGTAATGCGCAGCTAGTCAGTAGTGAGGGGGCCGGTCGTTCGGGGCGGCCGGCTCCTCTTGCAACTCGCGCTCGCGCAGGCGCTTCGTCTCGGCCGTGAGCGCTTCGATCTGGCGCCGCTGGGCCACGACCACGTCGGACAGTTCGTGCGCGAAACGCTCGAGCTTCATGAAGCGGAGCTCGAGGTCCACGAGGCGCGTCTCCGTTGACTCCATAGCCCGGAGGCTACTCCAGGGCGCAGGCGGCGTGCGCGTCGTTCAGCCGATCGGTGCGCCGCAGGGCAGGGAGGCGCCAGGCCCAGATGGCTTGAAACAGCCTGAACGCGCGATGTCCGAAGGCGGCCGACCAGGGGACGCGCTCGTGGGCGGGCGCCGCGGGCGCGCTCACTCTCCCACCGCGCGCTTCTTTCTCACGCGCTTCGGGGGACGCGCGAGCGTGCCGCGGCACTTCGCCGCTCCGCAGCGGCACGGGTAGATGCGGCGGAGATCGTCGAGGGTGTAACTCTCGTCGGTGGTGTACCAGTAGTCGTACGACAGCTCTTCACCCGCTGGGATGTCGCGCAGCGCGTGCACGTAGACCCGGCTCCGCGAGATGATGATCTCGCAGTTCGGGTCGCACGAGTGGTTGATGAACCGCGAGTCGTTCCCGCCCGACGAGCCGTCGATCACGAGGTCGTCGTCGACCATGAAGAAGAAGGTGTGGTGGCGTCGCGAGGTCGCGTCGTCGGGGGAGGTCGAGTCGGCCTCGTCGGGCGTGATGCGCTTGCCGGTGTACTCGACGACGCGCTCGGCCTCCGCGATGTCGCGCGTCGCAAAGACTCCCCGCCCTTGGATCTTCGACCGGCGGCTGACGATGGGGGGTTCATTCATTCTCGCGCGCTTTAAGCAGCGCTACGGCCGGGCCGCAAGGCCGAACGTGGGACGCTGGCGTCTCGCGCGGCCACGGTGCGCCCGGCTCGCTCGACGGCCTCGAGCGTCAACGGGGTGGGTCACCGCGCGATCCCGCGCATGACCACGACCGGCTTGCCCGCCTTGGCCGACGCCCGGAGGTCGATCCAGCACGAGAGCGCCCAGTCGTCGTTGCCGGCGGGATCGCAGAGGACCTGCACGACCTCCCACGTTCCCGCCGCGACGGCCTCGCCCGTCTTCTCGATGCGCGTGTTCTGCGGAGCACGCGCCGAGGGGTCGACGCGCAAGGTCGCGTTCTCTTCGAAGAACAGCGCCAGCGCCTGCTCGAAGCGCGCGGCGGTCCATTCGTCGCCGTCGGCGCCGCCGGCCGAGGCCCGCGTGACCATCACGGCCGCGGCGGGCCAGTCGTGCCGCGCGAGCGCCTTGATCAGCTGGAACAGGGCGTTACGCACGAGCACCGTGAAGCCGCGCTCGTCGCGGGTGATGTCCGGCTCCTCGATCACCGTCTCGGCGCCGACCTTCGCCGCCTTCTCGAGGAGCGCTTCGGGCCCCGCCAGGATGCGCTCCCACTCGTCGAGCAGGCTGCTGTCGACGGAGCGGACGATCGCTCGCAAGAAGATCTCGATCTCCTCGACCGCGGGGGTCTTGGCGGGCGCCGGAACCGTCTGCACCAGCGCCTTGTACGCGTCGCTCAGGTAACGGAGGAGCGTCCCTTCGGCGCGGCCGAGCTCGTATTCGCGGACGTATTCGTTGAAGTCCATGAACTTCTCGACCATCTCGCGCGCGATCGACTTGGGACGCACGTCGTCGCCCTTCACCCAGGGGTGTTTGCTCGCGAACGCGTTGAACGAGTCGTACACGAGCTCGCGCAGCGGCTTCGGGTACTCGAGCTTCTCGAGCTCGGCGATGCGCTCTTCGTACTCGACGCCGGCCATCTTCATCTCGGCCATCTTCAGCGTCTTGACCGCGTCGAGCTGCTGGCGGAGCACGTAGTCCGGGTTCTCGAGGATCGACTCGACCAGCGTCAGCACGTCGAGCGCATACGTGGGGCTCTCGACGTCGAGCTCGCCCAGCGTGTCGACCAGCCAGAGCGAGAGCGCGTGATGGATCGAGAAGTCGTCTTGCAGATCCGCGTGCACCTGGATCTTGCGGCCGCCGTCGCCGCTGACGTCTAGGATGCCCGCGTTCACGAGGGCGTCGGCCATCGTGCGGGCCTCGCGCGCGTAGATGCGCTGCTGCGCCCGGCGCTCGTGCGACCGGTAGATGATGCGCGCGACGTCGAGGCACCCGCCGCCGGGGCGCTCGAGCACGTCGAGGATCATGCTGTGCGTGACGCGGAAGCGCGAGGTGAGCGGCTCCGGCTGGGATGTCACCAGGCGATCGAAGGTGGCGCGATCCCACGGCACGTAGCCGCGCTCGGGGGGCTTCTTGCGCACGATGCGTTTGAGCTTCACACGGTCGCCGCCCGCCTTCTGTTCGAGGCGAAGGTTCTCGATGACGTGCTCGGGCGCCTGCGCCGCCACGTAGCCCTGGGTGTCGAACCCCTTCCTGCCCGCGCGGCCGGAGATCTGCTGGAAGTCGCGCACGCTGAGCACGGCCGTCTTCTCGCCGTCGTACTTGCAGAGCTGCGTGAAGAGGACGGTCCGGATCGGGACGTTCACCCCGACGCCGAGCGTGTCCGTCCCGCTCACGATCGCGAGGAGGCCCTTCTGCGCGAGCTTCTCGACGAGGAGGCGGTACTTCGGCAAGAGCCCGGCGTGGTGGAGGCCGATGCCGTGCACGAGAAAGCGCTTCACCTCCTTGCCGTAGGGCGAATCGAAGCGCACGCCCGCGGCGTCGATCGCCTCGGCGATCGCGCGCTTTCGCTCCTTGGGCATGAGATCGACGCTCATCAGGTTCTGCGCGTTCTCGGCGGCCGCGCGCTGCGTGAAGTTGACCACGTAAACGGGCGAGCGCCCGGTCTTCAGGAGGTGCTGGATGGTCTCTTGAAGGGCCGTCTCGCGGTACTCGTAGTCGAGGGGAACCGGGCGATCGGTCGACCGGACCGTGACCGTCGGCCGGTGGGTCAGCTTCGTCAGCGCCTTCTCGAAGCCCTCGGTCGGCCCGATCGTCGCGCTCATCAGCAGGAACTGCGCGCGCTCGAGGACGAGCAGCGGAGTCTGCCACGCGACGCCGCGCTCGCGATCGGCGTAGTAGTGGAATTCGTCGACCACGACGCAATCGACGGCCGCCTCCTTGCCCTCACGGAGCGCGATGTTCGCGAGGATCTCGGCGGTGCAGCAGATGATGTCCGCGTCGCGGTTCACGGCGGCGTCGCCCGTGACCAGGCCCACGCGGTCGGCGCCGAAGTCGCGGCAGAGCGCGAAGAACTTCTCGCTGACGAGCGCCTTGATGGGCGCCGTGTAGTAGCTGCGTTTTCGCTGGCTCATCGCGAAGAAGTGCAGCGCCAGCGCGACGAGCGACTTGCCGCTGCCCGTGGGCGTCGCCAGGGCCACGTTGTTGCCCGTGAAGAGCTCGAGGATCGCCTCTTCCTGCGCCGGATAGAGCTCGAGGCCCGCTTCCGCGACGTGCCCGAGGAAGAGATCCAGGAGCTCGTCGGGCGACGCGCCGGGGCGAGGAGGGAGGCGATCGGCGAGCGACATCGGCCGATGTCCTAGCACCCCGGTTGACGGGTTGTGCCAAGGTCGCCGATCCTGCCGCCATCATGCCGTTCGACCGAACGCTCGCAGGCCAGTGGTCGCCGCCCGTCTCGTCGGAAGTCACTCCGAGAGACACCGCCCTCTACGCCCTCGGCGTCGGAGCCAAGCGCGAGGAGCTCGACTTCCTCTACGAGGGACGCGGGCCGAAGGTGCTCCCGAGCTTCGCCGTCGTTCCGAAGTTCCAGCCAATGCTCGATCTGCTCGCGAAGAGCGGCGGCGACCTCGCGATGCTCGTGCACAGCGCCGAGCGCGTCACGGTGCATGCGCCGCTCGAGCCTCGCGGGCGCCTCGCGACCACGGCGGCGATCCGCGGCTTCTACGACATGCGCCGGTTCGCGCAGGTGCTCGTCGACACGAAGAGCCACGACGAGGGGGGCCGGCTCGTCGCCGAGACCACGTCGACGATGCTGTTCCGCGATCAGGGCGGCTTCGGCGGCGCGCCGATGCCGAAGGCGGCGCCCGGCGTCGAGCGACCGAAGGACGTGCCGCCGACGTTCGCCGTCGAAGAAGGCACGACGCCCGAGCAGGCCCTCCTCTACCGGCTCTCGGGTGACCACAACCCGCTCCACGCGGATCCCGAGTTCGCCAGACGCGTCGGCTTCGAGCAGGGGCCCATCCTCCACGGGCTTTGCACGTTCGGCTTCATGATCCGCCACGCCGCTCGCGCCGTCTGCGGCGGCGACGCCACGCGCATCCGGGCCTTCGAAGCGCAGTTTCGCCGTCCGGTCTGGCCGGGCGACACCCTCGTGACCGAAGGGTGGCTCGTCTCGCCGGGCGCCCTGGCCCTCCGCGTGAAGGTTCGCGAGCGCGACGAGGCCGTCATCACCAGCGCGTGGCTCACGTTCGACGCCTGAGAGGATCCTCGGCGATACGACACCCGTTCACGAGTACGCGCCGGGCACCTGGGGCCCGGCTGAAGCGAGCGCGATCGTCACCGGGTTGGGCGGCTGGAGCGACCCGCTCCGACGAGGGCGGGCCCGCACGTGGCGCCGAGGACGCTGGCACGTGGCGCCGAGGGCTCTCTGCGGTTCTCTCGCCGCGGAGGTAGGTGTGCGCCTTACGCGGCGCCTTCCATCAAGATGCGGCCCGACTGGCGGAGGGCGTCGATATCGACGTCGCCTTCGAACGCCTGCTTGCCCTTGAGGATCATCCACCGCAGCGCGTTGCGCATCGCGCGCACGGCGTTCAGCGCCGAGCGAAGGCTGGGAAACACCCAGGCGAGCGTTCCCGGCTGGCTCTCGCGCCAGCCGTAGATGACGAGCGTGACGGCGCCCGTCGTTTTCTTCGTCATGCGAGATGCCAACCGGCGAAGGTGCGATCGCATTTCCTTATCCTCGGCGCAGCACGAGCGTAAGTCCAATCGGTGATGGTGCAAGCGACATCTGAGCGACGCCACGCATAAGATGCTCCGGGTGGACAGTTCGCACGGTTCGGGCGCCCCGCCGTCGCCGCCACAGGCTCATTTCGCCACTAGCAGCGTACAAGTAGCTATTTCTTCGTTCCCGCCTCACGCCGGCCGCGCCGGCCGCGCCGGCCGCGTCTGGCCACTTCTGCCGCTCGCGCCCGCGATCGTGATCCTCGTGGGGCTCACGGTCGCGATGGCGATCGGTCTATTCGGCGTCTCGAACCTGGCGACGGCCAGCGACGATCACGCCGCCGCGCGCGCCGAGCTCCTCGCGACCACCCTCGCGGCACGCCTTTCGCGCCTTCCGAACGCCGAGTGGCTCGAGGTCATGCAGCTCGCGGGTCGAAAGACCGGAGCCGAGCTCGTGGTGATCTCGTCGAACGGGGGCAACATCTTGTTCGACGCCAGCCTGGGCATGGCCGATCGCGCGGCCCTCAAGCGCGTCGCGTCGGTGTCGTCGGGCGAGACGTTGACGGGGCTCGGCCGGGCGCGTTTTGCCAGGGCGCCGCTCTTCGTCCGGGGCCTCATGTCGGGTCAGGTGCTCGTGGCCTTCGTGCGCGAGCCGAGCGCGCCGGAGGCCGCGCCGGCGCTCCTTCGTGCCTTGATCGCGCTGACGACGCTCCTCGTGGGCGTCGCCGCGGGCGTGGCTTATGCCGTCGGACGCGACGCGAACCGTGACGTGGAGTTCGTCGGCGAGCGCGTTCGGGGGATGGTCCACGTGCGCTCCGAACCCACCGGCGAAGCCGTGCCTGTCCGCACCATGGACGAGGTGGGCGCGCTGACGGTCGCCTTCAACGCCCTGGTCGATCGCTTCGCCGCGGCTCAGTCGAGTTACACGAGCGATCTCGGCCGTGTCCGGGCCGCGGATCGGGATCGTGCGGCGTTCCTCGCCGCCGTGAGCCACGAGCTCCGAAGCCCGCTCAACGCGATCCTCGGCTTCGCCGACATCTTGATGACCGAGGTCGACGGCCCTCTCTCGGCGGAGGCGCGCGAAGAGGTCGAGCAGATCCGTGGGTCGGGCAAGCACCTGCTCGATCTGATCAACGACATCCTCGAGCTGAGCGCCCTCGAGAGCGGGCAGTTGAAGCTCTCGCGCACGCGGGTCGATCTCGCCGCCGTGGCCCATGACGTGGTCCGCGAGGCGGCGGGGCTCGTGGGCACGCGGCCGGTCGTCGTGCGCCTCGAGGGCGAGGTTGGAATCCAGGCGCTCGCCGATGCCAAGCGCGTGCGGCAGATCCTGACGAACCTGGTCGGCAATGCCATCAAGTTCACGCAGCGCGGCGAGGTAGTCGTCGGCCTCGGTCGCGAGGGGCCCTTCGCGCGCCTCAGCGTGAGCGACACCGGTCAAGGCATCAGCCCGCAAGAGCGGGCGGTCATCTTCGAGGAATACAAGCAGACGAAGGAAGAGCGGTCGCGTCGGCGCGGCACCGGCCTCGGGCTCGCGATCACGCGCCAGCTCGTGCTGATGCACCGGGGCCGGATCCGGGTCGACAGTGACCTCGGGCGAGGGTCCACGTTCGAAGTGCTCTTGCCGATGTGGGTCGCGCCGGCAGGGGAGGCCCCATGAACAACGCAGGGATGAAGAACGCAGCGGGCCGGATCGTCGCGCGTCTCCTCGCGATCCAGATCGTGTCCTGGGGCACGATGGAGCTGCTCGTCGTGGTCTTCGCGCCGCGCCTCTTGCTCCTCGATCCGAGCGTGGTGGAGGGCAGCGCGCCGCTGGTTCTCTGGGGCGCGTTCGCCACGGCGGTGGTCGTCGTCGCCGCGACGGCGCTCGTCGGCCGGCAGGTGCGCCCGGTGCTCCTCGAGCTCACCGTCGGCGCATCGCATGTCGAGCCGCGCGACGTGCACGTCCTCTACGACGCCCCGCGGCGTCTCGTGGCGATCGATCTCGCGGGCACCTTCGTCATCGCCGCCGCGACGCTGGTGACGCCGCTCCGCCCCCAGACGAACGACCTGTATACGCAGGTCGAGCTCGCGCTCCTCGCGCTCACGATGGCGAGCGTCGCGGCCCTGCCCGCCTACGTGACCATGCGGGCGTCGGTGGCGCGCGTGCTCGAGCTCGTCCCCGTCGCGGCTTCTCGCGAGGCGATCGATCTGCTCGGGACCCGTGAGCGGCGGATGTCGCGGCTGCGACGTAGACTCCTCGCCGCCGTCGTCGCCCCCGTGGCGTTCGTGGCGCTGGGCGCGTCTCTGCTCGTGCACGCGCACCTGCGCGCGTTCGACACGTCGTCCCGTCAGAACGACGCCGCCGAGCTCGCGCAGGGCGTGCTCGACGTCGTCGACGGCGACCTGCGGGGAACGAAGGCCGCCATCGACGCATCGCGCGCCTTTGGCTTCGCCTTCGACGAGTCGCGCTCGGCCGCGCTCTTCTCGGCCACCCGAACCGACGATGGGCAGACGGTGCTCACCGTGCCGCTGACGGACGGGCACGCCATCGCGCGCTTCGAGACGGCGCGACTGAGCCCGGGCACGTCCGTGTACCTGGGCCTCGCGCTGGTCGCGCTCGCGGTGGCAGGCATGCTCGGGTGGCGTACGGGTCGCGCCTTCGCCGACGACGTCTCGCTCGCCGAGCGGGAGATCGAGGCGACCGGCGTGGCCGACGTACTGCGGGGCGGTCGTATCCGCGGCGACGCACGCTTCCAGTCGGTGGCCGCGTTGATGAGCGCGACCGACAAGCTCGGGGGGGTCTTTCGCGAGTTCGCGAGCGCCCAGCAGCGCGCCATCGACGCGCGGGCCGCGACCGAGCGGATGCGCGGTCTCTTCCTGGCCTCGATGAGCCACGACCTGAAGGCGCCCCTCAACGCCATCCTCGGGTTCGCTGGGCTGGTCGCGCGCGGCGAGCTGACGGACGGGCAACGCGAGAGCGTTGCGATCATCGAGCAGCGGGGGCTCGAGCTCCTCTACCTGGTCAACACCATCCTCGACGCGGCGCGCGTCGAGGCCGGCGAGCTCACGGTCTCGCCCGAGAGGACGCGCATCGGCGACATCGTGATGCCGGCGGTGCTCGACGCGCGCGACCTGACCGCGGGCATGAACGTCGAGATCGTCGGTGAGATCCAGCCGGGCGCACCCCAGGTGATCGCCGATCCGGCGCGCCTGACCCAGGCGGTGACGGCGATCATCCTGGTGGCCGCGCGGTTCGCCGAGCGGGGACACGTGCTCGTTCGCGCCTCGATGCCGGCGAGCGGCGACCAGCTGCGGATCGACGTCGAAGTGACCGGCCAGGGCATCGCGGCGGCTGATCAGGAGAAGATCTTCGACGCGTTCAGGCACGCCGACCGCGCGCGACGCCATGGCAGCCTCGGCCTTGGCCCGTCGCTGGCGCGCTCCATCGTCGATCTCCACGGCGGAGCCATCGACGTCGAGACGACCGAAGCGGGAGGCACCGCGTTTCACGTCTGGGTGCCGAGCGAGCGCGGGACGTCTCGGTCCTAGGAAGCTACAGTGCCGCGCATGACTCCGGTGCTCTCGAGGGCCCAGATGCGCGCGTTCGATGCGCACGCCATCACGCAGTGCAGCGTGCCGGCTTTGCTCTTGATGGAAAACGCGGGCCGAGGCGCGACTGACGTGCTCGTCCGCGAGCTCTGCAGCGACGACGCACGCGGGGTCGAAGGCGCTCGCCCCGTCGTCGTGTGCGGAGCGGGCAACAACGGCGGCGACGGCCTCGTCATCGCGCGCCACTTGCTGGTCCGCGGCGCGTCGCCAACGGTCTTCTTCGCGGGCGACGCCGACAAGATGACGCACGACGCCCGGGCGAACTTCGAAGCGTGGCGCGGCCTCGGGGGCGAGATCCAGTGGCTGCCCCCCGGCGCGCCGCTCTCCACGCTCGAGCACGCGCTCGCGGGCGATCAGATCGTGGTCGACGCACTCTTCGGCACGGGCCTCGATCGGCCGATCGAAGGGTGGCTGGCGACGGTCATCGAATCGATCAACGGCTCGCGTGGACCGCGCTTCTCGGTCGACCTGCCCTCGGGGCTCGACGCGGACACCGGCGCGGCGCTCGGCGTCGCCGTCGAGGCCACGGTCACCGCCACGTTCGCCCACTACAAGCTCGGCTTGCTCACGCCGAACGGCGTCAGCCTGGCCGGGCGCGTGCGCGTCGTCGACATCGGCGTCCCAGCCGCACTCGTCGCGTTCGTCGTTTCGGCCGGCAACTCGGCCGAGCGGCTCGAACCAGACGACGTCGCGTCCCTCGTGGCCCGGCGCCCCCCCGGGGCCCACAAGACCTCCGCGGGGCATGTCGCCATCGTCGCCGGCTCACCGGGGCGCATCGGGGCTCCACAGCTGTCCGCCCACGGCGCCCTCCGGGCGGGAGCCGGTGTCGCGACCATCGCGACCTGGCCCGAGGCCGCATCGGCGTTGCAGTCTCATCTCCTCGAGGTGATGTCGGCGCGGATCGACCCCACGGCGATCGCCGAGAGTCTCGACGCTATTCTGCGCGGAAAGCACGCCGTCGTCGTCGGCCCCGGGTTCGGTCTCGGAGACGACGCGCGAATCGCGGTCGAGTACATCCTCGCGGCGTACCAGGGCCCCGTCGTCGTCGACGCCGACGCGCTCACGATGTTCGCGGGTCGCCCCAGCGTGCTCCTTGCGGCCAAGAACGCCGTTCTCACGCCGCACCCGGGCGAGGCGGCCAAGCTCCTCGGAAAGTCGACCGCGCAGATCGAGAGCAATCGCTTTCATGCGGCGCGCGAGCTGGTCGCGGCGACGGGGGCGGTCGTCGTCCTCAAGGGCGCGCACACGATCATCGCCTCGCCTGATTCCCGCCTCGCCATCAGCCCCATTTCCTGTCCCGCGCTGGCCACTGCAGGATCGGGCGACGTGCTCTCGGGCATCATCGGGGCGCTGGCGTGCACGCTGTCGGGGTTCGACGCGGCCTGCGCAGGCGTCATGCTCCACGCGATGGCCGGCGAGACGTGGTCGCGCGCCCACGCGGGCGCCGATCGCGGGATGCTCGCCTCGGAGATTGCCGACGCGGTCGCCATCGTGCGCCCGTCGCCGAAGTAATTCCCCTCGCGGCCCACTGGCCTCCGCGGCGACCTCCCCGTCGTTCCGTTGCTCGACGGACACAGAGGTTTGGGCGGCCGGACGCGCCGCGGGCCCTGGAACGCTCTTTTTGCAATGATTTCGGCAGGTCCAGGAGTGGCACCTGGCTTGCGATGGTCCCGTTCGTACCCACGGAGGAGCCATCGATGTCCGCTCGCGCTTCCCACCCTGACTTATCCGACCCCCTTGAACGTCGCGCGCCTCGCGGCGAAAGACCTGGGCCCCTCGTGGCCCGCGACGAACGCGAGCTGCGCGCCGGCCTCGTCGCTCTGATCCCGCAGCTTCGCACGAGGGCGCTGCGGCTCTGCGGCGACGCGACCGCCGCCGACGACGTCGTCCAGGACGCGGTCGAGCGCGCCCTCCGCTTCTCGCATCAATACGAGAGGGGCACCAACCTCCGCGCCTGGGCGCTCCAGGTGCTCTTCAGCGTGTTCATCACCCGCTGGCGCCGGCGGCGTCGCGAGCGCAATGCGGTGACGCGACTCGCCGGCGACCCCTTCGCCTGGACAGTGCCCGCACCGTTCGGCCCGCCCGACGCGGGCAGCGGCGCGATGACCGCATCGACGCGCCGCACGCTCGACGCGCTGCCCCACGGGTTCCGCGCGGCCGTCATTCTCGTCGACCTGGAGGACCGGAGCTACCTCGACGCGGCCGAGACGCTCGGCGTCCCGGTGGGCACCGTGATGAGCCGGCTGCATCGGGGCCGCAAGCTCCTCGCCGCGAAGATGGGCGCCCGCGAAGCGGCGTAGAGCGGGTCGCTCGAGGCGCTACGTGCCGCGCGGGTTCCACGGCACGTCGCTCACTCCGGCGATGACGTTGGCTCTTCGCGCGAGCGCGAAGAGCAGATCGCTCAGCCGGTTCAGGTAGACGAGCACCTCGGGTCGCACCGGACCGTCGTCGATCGACAGCGTGGCGCGCTCGGCCCGGCGAGCGACGGTGCGCGCCAGGTGGAGCGCGGCCGCCTGCGGCGACCCGCCGGGGAGCACGAACGTCTTCAAGGGCGCACAGGCCGCGTCGGCCTCGTCGATCGCGCGCTCGAGCCGCTGGATGTCCCCTTCGGCGAGGAGCGCCATGCTGAGCTTCGACTCGCGCCCGGGGACGCACGCAAGCTCGGCTCCGAGCGTGAACAGGTCCTCCTGGACCTTCTCGAGGACGGCGTCGACGACGGGGTCGAACTTCGTCGCGCGCGCGACCCCGATGACCGCGTTCGTCTCGTCGACCGTGCCGTAGGCCTCGACGCGCGCGCTCGCCTTGCGCACCCTCCCGCCGCCGAAGAGCCCCGTGGTGCCGTCGTCACCCGTCTTCGTATAGAGCTTCATCGCGAGCTCACGTCTGTCGCACGACCTCAGGCCCGGTGCAACGCGGCCGCCTGGGTCTGCGCCTCCGTGGCGACGTAACTCCGGGCAAAGTCGAGCGCGGTATTGATGGTCGCAGTGGCGTCGTTCGCGGCGTCGGACGCGTCTTTGGCGTCGTTCGCGAACCGGTCGGCGGCGGCCTTGTCGCTCGCGGCGTCGGCTTCGTCGTCGTGCTGGGCGGCGGCGAAGAAGCCGTCGACCATCTTGGTTGCCGCCGCCGTCAGGTCAGTGCTCGCTGCACCCCACCCGGACGGCCCTCCCGTTGGCGCTCTCGGGATGAAAGCGTCCCCGAACGCGGCGGCGACTCCGATGCCGCCGTCGACCCATGCCTGCGCCCGCATGCTCGACGCCTCGCTATGGATCGCCTGGACCTGCGCGGCATCGGCGCGCTCCTGGTCGGCTTCGTCGATGGCCCGCTGGGCGTGCGCCGTCGCACGCTGCGTGTTCCCGTTCTGGATCGCGAGCGCGGCGATCTCGGCGCCGAGATCGCCGCCGTCGACGAAGGGACTCGCAACGTCGAACGTCGTGGCGCTCGACTGGAGAGGTTGAATTGCGGACATGGCTCTATCCCTTCACCGTCATCGAAGCGGGCGCCACGATCGTGGCGTCGTTGGTTTGCATGGCCTGAGTGAGTACCTGGAGCGATTGCTGGTGCGACTTGTCGGCGTCTTTGAGATCCGCGATCACGTCAGTCGTGAGCTCCTGGAGCTCGGTCATGCGGTTCGTGGCTTGTGTGGCGCCGGCGCTCGCGTCTTCGGCGTTCGCGGCGAACTCGCCGGTCTTGATGCCCGCCAGCGCCGCGCCGGCCTCGGCCGTGACGGTGACCGTCGTCACCGCGGCGGCGATGCCCGCTCCGACGACGATCCCGGCGGCGCCCGCCGTGAGGATCACGCTCCCGGCTGCCGCGGCCACGATGGCGACATCCCGCAGACCCGTCTCGAGATCGCTCCAGAACGCGGGGCTGTTCCAGGCGGCGTCGAGGTCGTGCCCGGCGTCTGTGAAGGCGCTGCCGACGTCCCCGTGAACGAGGTCGCTCGCGACGTCGCCGAAGAAATGACCGATGCTCGCGAAGAAGCCGCTCCCCGAGTCGGCCGCGTTGGCCTGCTCCTGCTGAATGGCGGCCCGCTTGGCCGCGTCCTGGCGCTGGGTCTCGGCGTCGTTGCTTGCGACCTGACCGTTGCCGCTGTCGACGACGTTCTGCCTCAGCTCGGAGATCACGGTGTAGAGCTCGGCCATCGTGTCGTCGAAGGCCCCGAGCATCGATCGATCTTGCGGGGGTTGAGCGGGGCTGCTCCCGATCGCGGTCGTCAAGGGAACCCCCACGGAGCGAGGCCAGGATGCTTCGAAGTCTTCAGTGTCGTGAACATGGGCGGCCCTTACTTTCCGATGTTGTCGGCGATCTTGTTCTCTTGATCGCCGAGGGATTGAACGATGTTCGTGGTCAGCGAGATGGCCGTCTGTCGCTGAGACATGAGCGACTGGAGCTGCACCATCTGCAGCTCGGACGACGAATTGAGGTCGCTGGCCGCGTCCGTGAGGTCCTGCGCGTAGCCTTCGACCTCGGTGGCGGCGAGGTTTTGATCCGCGTTCCAGGACGCAATCATGGCGTCGCGAGTCTTTTGCAATTTCTGCAGCGCCGGCGATGGCGGAGTGCTCTTGTCGGCCGGCGTGATGTCGGCGATCGCGGTGTTCAGCTGATCGAGCATGCCCTGGTAAACGGTCGGATCCGTCACGGCCGCGGAGCTATTTTCTTTGAACTTGTTGGCCGCGTCTTGAATCACCGCGATCTGGTTGGCGTTCTTCTCTTGGTTGTCGAACGACGCCTGGACCTGGCTGTCGATCGAATTGAGGCGCGCCTGGCAATAGGCCATGAGCGCATCGGGCGTGAGGCTCGCAAATCCGACGGCGGGCGCGCCGCCGCCGAGCGGATCGGCCGGTGAGGACGTGCTCGCGATGCTCGGGGATGACGAACTCCCGTTATAGTTCGTAAGAGCCTCGATGGTGGCGTTCAGGTTGCTGTAAGGCGTGATGTGAGCGATGGCGCTCGGCGTTGCCGTCATGGTCTTGTCTCCGTGTTGAGGGTGAGGTCTTGCGTCAGCCGCGAAGGCCGCGCGGGCACTCGGTCGCGACGATGCTCGACGCTTCGATCGCTTCGAGGAGCTCGTCGGGCACGAAGATGGTGGCGTCGCCGAGCAGCGCGAGCACACGCTGGGCGTGCTCCCAGGCGCCATCTTGTCGCGCGCGCTCCGCCCTGATCTCCTCCAGACGCTGGTGGCTATATGCCGGCATGGGTGGCTCCTTTTGAAACCCCATCGGCCGGCGCCCGCGCGAGTTGCGCGCCCCTCGGCGAAAATGCGTCAGCGCGCGATGGTGCCTTGCGTGGCGCACGGCGTGTGGAGCCCCCGACTCACGATGCCGGCGATGTCCGCGCGTCCGCTCGCCGTGTTGATGCGGATGCGTCCCGCGCCGCCGCCGCCCGAGCCCGCCATTCCCCCATCGGGCGCAAGCCCATCGCCGCCGTTGATCGCGCTGCCGGCGCTGCCGTTCCCGCCCGACCCGGCGTATCCCGGGGCGGGCTGGTCGTTGGCGGTCGCGTCGCCGCCGATCGCATTGGATGCTCCGCCCCCGCCTCCGTTCGCCGCGACGTGGCCATGGATCGAGATCGCCGGCGCCTCCAGCAAGATGGCTCCGCCCGACCCGCCGCCGCCCGTGTGCGCTCCGCCGCCGGCGTGAATGGCCCCCGTCGGCCCGACGCTGATGCTCGTGCCGGCCACGATTTCCAGAGCGCCGCCGCCGGACCCACCCGGGATGTCGCCGAACGAGCTGAAGTCGCCGCCTTCGGACCCGCCGACGAGGGGATGGAGCGTGGCGCTGCCATAGGTCGCCCCGCCCGGCGCGCCCGGTCCTGACGCGTTGCCGCCATGCCCCCCGACGCCGCAGTACGACGCGCCGCCTTCTGTCAGCCGGCCATCTCCAGAGCCTCGCTCCGGCGCGCGCGCTCGAAGCGCTCGATGGCCTCGCGACCCAGGGCCCGGCCGAGCGCGTAGTCCCGGTGGAGCGAGTCCGGATCGCGCGAGGTTCGACCCGTCGCCAGCGACCTCGCCGGCGCCACCTGGATCACGTTGCAGCCCGCAGGGGGCGCCTTCATGAAGGCGACCGCGTCGCGATAGACGCTGGCTGCCCTGCGACACGCCCTAGCCACCCCCGGCTCGTGGCGCATCGCCCAGGCGCCGACGCGATTGCCGACGCGCGCGTTCTTCACGAACTCGGCGGCGCGCGATCGAACGACGACGATGGTGCGCGCGCCGCGTCGGTAGGCTTCGCGCACGGGAATCGGGTCGCTGAGCCCCCCGTCGACATAGCGTTCGCCGCCGAGGCTGATGGTGCTCCGGTAGAGCACCGGCAGCGCGCACGAGGCCTTGAGCGCATCGAGCATGGTTTCGGCCCCGGGCGCGAGGTACCGCGGCTCGCCCGTGCGAACGCACGTGGCGACGAGGGCGTATTCGACCTTGCTCGCGGCGGCCGCGCGCCGATCGAGGGGGTCTTCGCGCTCGATGGCGTCCCAGAGCCAGTCGAGGTCGAGCGTGTGACCGCCGCGAACGCCGCGCCACGGATCGATGAACTCACGGCGGGACATCTGATTGAGGAAGCACCGGCGCGTCCGGCCGTGCTGCCCGGCGAGGAACGAGAGGATGTTCGAGGCGCCCACGGAGACGCCGAGGGCCACGTTGAAGGGGCAAAACTGCTGCTCGAGGAAGACGTCGAGGACCCCGGCGGCGAAGATTCCGCGCATCGCGCCGCCTTCGACGACGAGGGCAACACGGCCAACGGGGCGAGCGGGGTCCGAGCGGCCGGAGGGGCGGGCGTCATCGGCGAGGCCTCCCGTCATGGGACCGTTGTGACCTGCGCGACGGTCGGAGTCAACGCTCGCACGACGACCTGACCGCCGCCCCGGTGCCGAACGTCGACGATGGCGCCGCCGCCCGCCAGCGGCCGGACCACGAACCCTTCGCCCACGCCCTCGGTGCGGGCGCATCCCTCCGAGTCTACAATCGCCGGCGTGCGGCGCGAACGCGGTCTCGTTGTCATCATCACGTACAAGCTGAGCAAGGCGGGGTTGTGGTTCGCCCTCGCGATCACCATCGTCGTCATGATGCAGCTCGGCCTCGGCGATCACCTGCTCGGTCTCGCGCATCACCTCCGATTGCACGCTCACCCGTGGAGCCTCGCGCTGGCCGATCTCGCGGTGAAGGCGTCGAGCCGGCGCTCGCTCTGGAAGATCGCGTTCGCCCTCGTCGCCGACGGGTCGCTGACGCTCCTCGAAGGGTGGTCGCTCTTTCACGGCCGCTGGTGGGGGCCGTGGCTCGTCGTCGTCGCGACGGGCTCGCTGCTCCCCGTCGAGGTCGCGGCGCTGATCCATCGCCCGCACCTCGTCCGCGCGCTGATCTTCCTGGTGAACGTCGCGATCGTGGTCTACCTGGCGCGGAAGGCCCTGCGCGAGCACCGCGAGCGAAAGCTCACGCGTCTCGAGCCACCCGGGCGAGAACCCTCCGTACCCCCTCGCGAAGCGTGGCCTCCGGCGTGAGCAGACTGACGACGACATAGGCCTCGTCTTCGAAGTCGAAGAAGTGACCCGGGTGCACGTGGACGTCGTCTTCTTCGAGGAACGCGAGCGTCCACGCTTCTTCGTCGCGCGTTCGCGGCAAGCGCAGCGTCGCGTACCAGCCGCCCTCGGCGTCGAGGAGCGACACGGCCGAGCCGGCGATCTGCGTCGCGAGCCACGCGAGGTTCGCGCGGGTTCGCTCGCCGATCGCACGCTCGGCCGGCCCGCGCGATGCCAGGAGCCCCGGCAGCGCATGCTGTACGGGCGTCCCGACCGAGAGGAACGCGTCGGCGATGACCTCGAGCCGCCCCAGCGCGCTCGCGACGCGCGAAGGTTCGCCGCCGACGGCTGTCCACGCGAGCTTCGCCTGCGGGAGCGCCGCGAGCTTCGAGAGACCGCCGAGCGCGAAGACGAGCGAGGCGCCTCCGGCCTCGAGCGCCGAGACGGCGCGCCGGTCGTCAGGCCGGTCGGCGGCCGGATCGACGTGAAGCGGATAGCGCGCGAAGACCTCGTCGCTCACGATGGGCAGGCCCAGCGACGCGAGCTCGGCGAGCTCGCTCGCCTTGAGGTACGAGCCCGTGGGGTTATTGGGGCTGACCGTGACGATCGCGCGCGTACGCGGCGAGATGGCAGCGCGGAGGGAATGGAGATCGACGTGCCACACGCCGTCGTAGGCGAGGCGATAGGGTACCGGCTTCACGGACTCGAGCCGGGCGAGGTGCTCGAAGAGCGGATAGCTCGGACGCGGGACGAGCACTTCGTCGCCCGGATCGCAGAGCAGCTTGAAGAGGAACGCGTACGCCTCGCTGGTGCTCGCCGTGAGCAGGACGCGCGAAGCGTCGACGGCAGGGCCGTGCGCGGACAGATCCCTCGCGACGGCTTCGCGAGCACTCTCGAGTCCGAACGGCGAGGGCGCGTAGACGAGGGCCGCGGGCTGGGCGAGCGCCGCCAGGATCGCGTCGCGCTCGTAGGGAATCGCGGCGCACGTCGGGTTCGCGACGGTCAGATCGAGCACCGGCCGGGAGAGCGCGCGGGCCTTCTCGAGCGCCAGCGCGAGAGCGTTCGGGGCCAGGTCGACCCCGGAGCGGGAAGAGAACATCGACCGCCGACTCTAATGCGTCCAGGCGTCCGCGCGCTCAGCGCGGAGGCGGCGGCGACGACGCGGGCGAGAACGCCGACTGGAGCGTCGCGTCGGGCTCGACGAACTCGATCGCCATGCGGTGGGCCCAGACGGCGCGCGGGTCTTCGTCGCGGGGCTCGACGCGCACGATGCGTCCCGAGAGCTTTCGCTCGGGGCTGTCTTGCGAGACACGAAACGCCACGGTGACCATGTCGCCGACCTTGAGCGGCGTGCTTCCCGCGATGAGGATCCCGGCGGCGCTCACGTCGTTGCACACGGCCCAGACCTGGCTCGTCAACGAGTCGATCGTGACCGGAAACCAGAGTGTGTAACGGCTGTAGGAGCGCTTTTCCTGCATGCTCGCCTCGAGCCTCTCAGGTTACGTGAGCTCAGTAACCGAGGTCGAATGCCTTCGTGGAGACCGACGCCGCTTTGGCCTTGGGCTTGTCCGGCGCTGGGGCGGGGAACGCGGGTCGCGACGTCGCCAGCGCCTTCGCCGGTGGCTCGTGCTTCGACGAGGCGGACGCCGCGGCGTCGATCGATCCGGCCGGCGCCGCGGCCGCAAGGGCCGAGGGGGCGACGTCGGGCGACCCGGTCGGAGGCGCGGTCACGGACGCGGGCAGCTCGGTGGCCGCGCGGACCGCGGGCGGCGTGGGGTCCCCGCGCACCATGATCGCGATGATGAAGCCGACCAGCAAGAGGGCCACCGCCGAGAAGGCCGCGAGCCGCGGCAGTCGCTTGCGCCGTCCGGGCTCGGTGACCGCTCCTTGCGAGGCCGCCCACGATCCCTCGGTGCCCGTCTTCTTCAGGCGGAGCGCCGACGTCTCGCCGGGCGACAAGGTGACCGCCGAGGTCGACGCACCGGTAGACGTCAGGGACCGCGCCGGGAACGCGTCGCTTGGCCGGGGCATCGAGAGCGTGTCGGTCAGCGCGTTCTTGCGCATCCACTCGTCGAGCGACTCGGCGAACTCCTGGGCCGATGCGAAGCGCTCGTTCGGGTCGCGCTTGATGGCGCGCTCGATGATCCACGCGAAATCGGGGTCGAGCGACGGCACGTGGATGAGGGGCGAAGGCGCGTCGGACAGCGCGATCTTGAACATCAGATCGTTGAACGAATCGCCGTCGAACGGCACCCGCCCGGTGACCGACTCGTACAAGATGACACCACACGAATAGATGTCGCTGCGCACGTCGGTCTCGCGGGCGCCGCGGGCCTGCTCCGGCGACATGTACACCGGTGTGCCGAGGACGGCGTCGGCGCGCGTCATGCGCTGCTCGCCCTCGGTGAAGCGGCGCGAGAACTTCGAGATGCCGAAGTCGATGAGCTTCACGAAGTCGACCCGACCGGCCTTCGCGCGGAGGATGAAGATGTTCTCGGGCTTGAGGTCCCGGTGGATGATGCCGGCCGCGTGCGCCGAGGCGAGCGCCGTCAGAAACTGGCGGGCAATCGGCGAAATCTGGTGCGGCGTGAGCTTGCCGTGGCGCTCGATGCGGGCCGCGAGGGTCTCGCCGTCGAGGTACTCCATGACGAGGTACCGGTCGCCGTTGGGTAGCGACCCGAGGTCGAGCACTTCGAGGATATGATCGTTGCCAATCTCGCCTGCGGCCTGGGCTTCGCGCTCGAACCGCCGGATGGCATCGGCGTTTCCGGTCGACCCCGAGTGCAGGATCTTGATGGCCACCCGGCGCCGGATGAGCAGGTTCTCCCCTTCGTACACCGCGCCCATTCCGCCCGTGCCGATGCAGCGGCCGAGACGGTACTTGCCATCGATGACATGGCCCGCTTCGTAGAGCATGCGGTTTGGCGGAGAGGCCTGAGAGCCCAGAGATCCAGAGTAGGCCGCCTCACGGGCGCATCCAAGCGTTGTCAGCGGCCAGCCGCGAGACGAGGGAGCCCGGGGAGCCCGCAGTCGCTCTTCTGCATACATACGGCGCGCACACGCGCGGTGTCGCGGCATCGCTCATCGTTTGCTTTCGTGGCCGCGGGATCCGCGCTTGGGGCGAGCGAACGCGTGATAGCGTCAGCGATCGTGGAAAGTAGTCTGCGCGGCTTCGTGAACGTGACTCCGAAGGTGCTCGTCGCCTTGTCCCTCTCGTTCTCGTTCTCGTTCTCGCTCGCCGCGACGGCGAGCGCGCAGACCGACGAAGCGAGGGCCGGCGCGCGCACCGCGGCGACGCAGTGCCTCAAGGCGCTTCAAGACGGGCGTTACCAGGACGCGGTCGATCTCTGCACGCGCGCCGAATCGCTCATGCACGCGCCGACGCACCTCCTTCTCATCGCGCGAGCGCAGACGAAGCTCGGTCACCTGGTCGAGGCGCAAGAGGCGTACATCAAGATTGAACGCGACCACCTCGACCCGAAGGCGCCGCGCGCGTTCGTCGACGCGCAGGCCAACGCGGCCGACGAAGCCGCCGCGCTCGCGCCGCGCGTGCCGTCGATGAAGGTGACGGTCGAAGGCGCCGCGCCGAGCGACGTGCAGCTGACGCTCGATGGCGCGCCGTTCCCCGCCGCGCTGGTCGGGATGGCGAGCCCGATCGACCCCGGCTCGCACACGCTCCAGGCGACGTCGCCCTCGGCCACGGCCGACCCGGTCACGGTGACGATCGCGGAGGGCGCCCGCGAGAACGTCACGATGACGATGAAGCCCATCGCCACCGCCGAGACGTCGGGCCCGACGCCGACCCCCAGCGACACGCCTTCGCTCGACGAGCCAGCGTCGAGTCACTCGGGCCTTCGCACGGCGGGGTGGATCGGTCTCGGCATCGGCGTCGCCGGCCTCGCCGCCGGCACCGTCTTCGTCATCAAGAACCACTCGGATCGCAACGACGCGAACGGACTCTGCGGACCGAAGGGGTGCCCCGACTCGCAGCGCGCGCAGATCACCGCGTTCGACCACGACGCCACCACGGCGGGCACGTTCTCGTGGATCTCGTACGGCGTCGGCGCCGCGGGCATCGTCGGCGGCGCCGCAATGCTCTGGCTCTCGCACGGCAAGCCGACGACGCCGCAAGCGGGGCAAGTGATTCCATGGTTCGGCAGGCGCGCGATGGG